>WNGP01004672.1_pt1 | contig 11404 bp, 10 predicted proteins | sample 5407671 | NCBI WGS metagenome assembly WNGP01 (sample SAMN13153381, study PRJNA577476) | soil metagenome | isolation source: 40 cm soil or saprolite under Garry oak tree replicate 2 | place: USA:California | collected 2016-06-15 | reverse complement strand
AAGTGCTGGGGCCGCTGCCGGCCGAGCTGCAGAACTACACCGTCTTCCATGCCGGCGTCGGCGTGGGCTCGAAGGACTCGTCGGCGGCAAAGGCGCTGATCAAGTTCCTCACCACGCCGTCCGCCGGCGCCGTGTTCAAGGCGAAGGGGCAGGAGGCGGGGTGAGCCTCAGGTGGGCAAGCGGCGCGCGGGAGCGTAATCGCTCATGAATCCCGAGCGGCGCAAGATCCTCAAGGCCGCCGCGGCATCCGGTCTGGCCGCTCTCTTACCGGCGCCCGCGCGGGCTGGCAAGACGGTGGTCAACGACGTCTCGCAGCTCAATCCCGTGGAGGTGGCCGACGTTCGGCGGCCGCGCTCGACCGAGGAAATCCAAGCCGCGCTGCGCGCGTGGCCCGGCGCGATTTCGATCGGCGGCGGGCGCTTCAGCCAGGGCGGGCAGATCGCCGAGCCCGGCTCGCTCCACCTCGACATGCGCGGCATGAACAAGGTGCTGTCGCTGGACGCGCAGAGCCGCGTCATCCGCGTGCAGGCGGGAATCAGGTGGCGCGACGTCCAGGACGCGATCGATCCGCACGATCTCTCGGTGAAGATCATGCAGAGCTTCAGCAACTTCACCGTCGGCGGCGCGCTTTCGGTGAATTGCCACGGGCGCTACGTCGGCCGCGGGCCGCTCGTCAATTCGGCGCGGGCCGCGCAGCTGGTGACGGCGGACTCGCAGGTGCTGGAGTTGTCGCGCTCGCAGAACGCCGAGCTGTTTCGCGCGGTCTTCGGAGGCTACGGGGGCTTGGGCGTGGTGACCGAAGTCGAGCTCGATCTCGACGCGAACACGCGCATGGAGCGCATCTCGCAGAGCGTGCCGCTCGAAGACTATCCGCAGTTCTTCCGCGAAACAGTGCTCGCCGACCCGAAGATGGTCATGCACAACGCCGATCTCATCCCGCCTGATTTCGACACTCCGGTGGCGATAAGCTGGAGGGCGACCGAAAAGCCCGTCACCGAGGCGAAGAGGCTGGTGCCGCGCGGCCAGCGCTACGCCGTCGAGAAGGACGTCATCTGGGCGGTGACCGAGCTGCCGGGCGGCGCGCGCGTGCGCAAGGAAGTGATCAATCCGTCCGTCCTGGGCAAGCAGGCCGTCGTCTGGCGCAACCACGAGGCGAGCGTGGACACGGCCATGCTCGAGCCGAGGACGCGCAGCATGTCGACATATCTGCTCCAGGAATTCTTCATTCCGCAGGAGAAATTTCTGTCCTTCGCTCGCAAGATGGCGGGCATACTCAAGACGCGCCTGGTCAACGCGCTCAATGTATCGATCCGGCATTCGCCCGCCGACAAGACCTCGCTCCTCGCTTGGGCGCCGCAGGAAGTGTTCGCCTTCGTCCTCTACTACAAGCAGCGCAGCACAAAGGCCTCGAGTGCCGAAGTCCGCGTGTGGACGCGGGAGCTGATCGATGCGGTTTTGGAAAACGGCGGCCGCTACTACCTCCCATACCGCCTCGACGCCACCAGCGAGCAATTCCGCCGGGCGTATCCAGAAGCCGCCGAATTCTCCGCGCTGAAAGCGCGCGTCGATCCGGGCAAGCGCTTCCGCAATCTTCTCTGGGATGCCTACCTGTAGGCAACGGGCTTGTCAGGTTACCCGAGAGAAGCTAACCAAGCGATAGGAGGTCTATATACCTATGATTACTTTCCCCGGATGGGAGTCGCTGGAGTCTGCCTCCAACTGGACTTTCGGTCTTCACATTGCGGCAGTCGCATTCGCCCTTTTGCTTGGCCTGAGTGAGTTCCTCGCATTCGTCTACGGCAAAAGGGCGGAGGCTTTGAGAGTCATTGCCGAAAGCGCTAGTGCAGAACAGCGAAAAAGAGAAATAGATGAAGCAAATACTCGCCACGAAGCAGAAGTCGCGGAGTTGAAGAAAAAGGCTGAAGAAGCTGAAAGGAAGATCACCGCCTTTCAAAAACAACAAGCTGATAGACAGCTTTCCCCTGCTCATAGAAACGCGCTTATACAAGCTCTTTCGCCGTTTCGCGGGCAAAAGATCACTATCACCTGCATTGTGAGCGACGTTGAGGGATGCCGATTCGCTGAAGCCTTTAAGGCTGTGTTTGTTGCTTCGGGGTGGAGCTGTGAAGGAGTGAATCAGTCCGTTTATACCGGCGGCCACCCTCTTGGAATCGAAGCAACCATCAATCAAGCGGAAGCGCAGGCGGGGCGCATTCCGCAAGCAGCAGACAGGCTGATAGGGGTGCTTATGACGCTCGGCCTTTCTGGACAAGAAATATTTGTCAATCCGGCAGTGCCCGTCGGACAGATTGAATTCAGGGTTGGCCGAAAACCATCCACTTAGACCATCTCCGGAAGGGATCAAGGGCCTATCCTAGGCAGGGGCGTATGGTTTCGCGTTCGCGGAAGTCGAGCGGGGGACGGCTTGAAGTAGGGAAGCTCGCGGACCTTACAGCGCTGTCGAAGGACTACTTCAGCATACCGGTGGAGGAGATCGGGGAGATTGAGGCGGCGATGACGGTGGTGGGAGGGAAATGGTGTATGACAAACGATGAGATAGCACTGAAAGGTGTCGGAGTCGCGCGGCCATATCTCTGTGCCAGTACAATATATCCGCCACGACGCGTGAAAGGGTTAAGAAATGAGCGAAACCAATGGCAAAGCAGATCACGATCATAAACAAAATAAACATGAGATCTTTATCGATGGAAAAAAGTTTGAGGTTCAAGCGGATTTTCTCAATGGCGCACAAATAAAGGCGTTGGCTGGAATTCAAAGCGATTATCAGCTCTTTCTAGAAAAAAAAGAGGGAGATGACGAACCGATTCCTGATTTGAAATCGATCAAGCTCGAAAATGGAATGCATTTTTTTGCAATTCCACCTGCGACGTTCGGTTAATGAACTCGGTATTTGACGAGCACTTCGTTGCACTGCGTGAGCGCTATCCAAACGCGAGCTTTGAGACTAGACCTGATGGCTCTCGATTGGTGAGGATTCCAGATTATCCGTTACCCCAAGGCGGATGGAACAAAGCAAAGACATCAGTCTATTTTCTGGCACTAACGAGTTACCCTCAAGCAAAACCAGATTGTTTTTGGGCTGATCAGGATTTACGTCTGGCGGGTAACGTAATGCCTCTAAATGCGAGCGAAAATAACGCTCATGGTGGGCCACACAATCTTCTCTGGTTTTCATGGCACGTCGCTACTTGGAATCCCAATACGGATAGTTTGCTTACATATTTACGAGTAATCGACAAGCGGTTCAAGGAATTCCGCTGATGTCCGTCGAACTCGTGGGCCCGGCGCTTGAAATGACACAGCTGCGGGCTTCGCTGTTGAGCGAAGCTCCTAATGAGGCGGGGGCTGTACTCCTTTGCCATGTTCATACCATGGCGAATTCTCATCGCAGAATTCTCGTGAAGGAAATTGTCCAAGTTCCTGCAGCAAGCTATATGGAACAACGTCCAGATCGTCTGGTTATCGATCCGCTCTTTCTTGCGCCAGTGTTAAAGCGGGCCCGCCAACAGGAATGCTCAGTGGTGGTAACTCATACGCACCCTTTTAGCGAATGGCCGGAGTTCTCTTTAGCAGACGATCATGGGGAGGAGGTGTTGATTCCTGCCATTTTTAAGCGAGTTCCGGGAAAATCGCATGGCGCACTTGTGTTGGGGAGGGCAGGATTTTCAGGGCGCCTGTACATCGATGAACACCACGCGGCCCCGGCAATGGTGGAAACCATGATTTTGGTGGGTTCCGAAGTTCGTAGAGCTACATTCAATAGTTCTTCCACTGAAATGGACGCTGCGTATGACAGAAATGTCCGCGCATTTGGGGTCGGCCAACAACAACTTCAGCAAATGTCAGTGGGCATAGTGGGGCTTGGGGGTATCGGTTCCATCGTCGCGGAGCAACTCGCTCATCTGGGTGTCTCTCGGATGACATTGGTTGATTTCGATGAACTCGACGTTACAAATCTCAATCGCGTCGCGGGAGCTAGTAGGTCTGATGTTGGCGATCCAAAAGTGAAAGTCACTAAGCGACTTGTGAATCGTATTGCACCGCATATTAAGGTTACAGACATACAGGGATCGATACTTGCACAAGCGAATGCCCGCTTACTGCTGAAGTGCGATTTTGTTTTCTGTTGCACCGATTCGCATGGGAGTCGTGCGGTGCTCAATCAGCTGGCCTACCAGTATCTTGTTCCGATGATTGACACGGGAGTCAGGATTGACGCGAAGGAAGGTAAGATTGTCTCAATGGCAGCGCGAGTTCAGATGCTATCGCCTGGGTTGCCATGTCTTGTTTGCGGAAACCTTTTGGATTCAGAAGAAATTCGGCGGGATTTCCTAAGCGACGGTCAAAGAAAAGCAGACCCATACATTACTGGGTATCACGAACCTCAACCTGCCATAATGTCTATCAATGGAACCGTAGCGTCACTTGCGGTTACCATGTTTCTATCCGCTGTAGTTGGCCTCCCGAGCACCGCGCGCCATGTCATTTACCTTATAGGGGAGGGCACAGTTCGGCGTGTCAGTGGTCAGCGGATGCCTGATTGCTTAGTCTGTTCGACACGAGGCGCCCTTGCTCGGGGAGACGACTGGCAAATGATCTGGCAACTGTGACTCCGGGTTTAACTAGCGGTGACAGACGTCTCGTTTGCCTCATCGGCAAATTATTCGATAACCTGAAGCAGGAGTTTGAGTACCGAAATCTAAATATAGTTGAAAGTACGCTTGATGAAGCGGTCGCGCGGTGCGGGGAAGGGGCAAGAGCGGTATTGGTGCCCCCGAGCCAGGCAAGCGAAGTTGCAAAGACGTTGGGTCATCTGCTAAGACCAACTTTGGATCACGGTGCGGCTATCTACATAGTGGCACCAGTCGGAGATCTTTTCGCAGCCGCTCACATATTGGTGAGCCCCGAACAGCTTGCGAGAAAGTTATCGATCAGTATTCAATCGGCCAAACTCCTTCCAGTTAAAGCAATTAACGGCGCGGAAAACTGGGAACGTATTGCAGCTCAGCTATGCTTAACGCATGATCCCGGGCGAGGATTCAGCGACGACAGCAAGATTATGATGCAACCCGAATCGGAGAAATCCGCGCCGGACGACCAAAATGCAATTCTGATTCGTCGCGCTTTCAGCGATTTTGAACAGATTCATCTCACTCCACTCCACGGTAAGAAATTGCCCATCAATGGTCCTTGGCGAGTAAGCGCCAGACGTCAACAAGGCCGTGAACTCATTGAATTCGTAGTTAAGACTGGAACGATTTCTGGTATCGGACATGAGATTTTCGCGACGCAAACCGCCTGCTTTGATCACATGGCGTTTCCGCATTACCCGCCCGTGGTCGAAAAGAGATGCACGATTGGCTCGGAGAGACGAGCTATCGTCTCGATGTTTGTTGAGAGAGCCATTCTCTTCGAAGAGTACATACTTAGCCATTCTCCTGCTCTCGCTATTACTGCTCTTTTCGATGGTCCCCTCCGTCGTTGGCGTCGAGGGGGAGGTGTCGAAAGCGTATCTATTGGCCGGCTTTGCAAAACGCGACGCACTTTGCCGCCCAGCGCTGGTACTCACGGTTTTAATGTGGCATGGAGGAGAGCTCATAAAGACGAACCAGAAATATTGCCACCACATGATTTACTTGGACGGCTTCTAGGTCAACCATTGATTCGTATTCGCAAAGTGCAAGCGCACGGAGATCTTCATCTTCGAAATATATTTGTGCGCCAAAACAGTGCTGACGTGGTGCTGATTGATTTCCGTAAGACCTCTGAGCTGCCCGCGTCCATTGATCCAGCAACACTAGATACATCGTTTGGGTTTGATATTCCTCGCGTGAGCCCAGACAACTCGTTAGTGCCGGAATTGCTTTTCGAACTATATAAACCTCCTTTACTAGGAAGGCCCTTTATGCTGCACGTGGGCAATCACCGTGCCGAGGCAATTCAACATGTACGTCGCCAAATATCTGATAGCGTAACTGAATTGGAATACCAACTTGCTGTGTCGTCGTATCTTTTGTGGCATGCGTGGTGGAAACGAAACCCAATAGCATATCGATGCGCGAGTCGGATTCTGAGCGCGCTTCCGAGAAGATCGTGATTGCTTGGCGGTATCTTTTGCCTAGTACAAGCGAGAAAAGCGCTTTCCGGAAGCGCTATCGACGGTTCAAAAAGGATTTCCGCTATCTCCGTGTCGTTCGCGTCGAAACGCAAACGGAAGGCATGGAAGCGTCACGTGACCACCGTGTTTTAGCACTAGTTACCAGTGTTAAGAAACCGAAGTGGTTACTCTTTACCTGTCCATGTGGATGTGGGGAACTGCTTCGTATTAGTCTTTCCAGGGCAATTCGCCCAACTTGGCGAATCCGATTAGGGCGTGACGGTAAAGTGTCTCTTTACCCGTCTATTGATCGTGACAGCGGATGCCGGGCGCATTTTTTCTTGATAAGTAATGTTGCTCGCTTACTTTAGTGAGACCAATTAACCTAAGATGTCGCGTGCTTGGCTTGCGTCTCCATCTAGTAGAAATGTTGGAAATGCGCCAGCAATGACAATGGCTAACCGCCATATAATTGCACCATGAACGCCCCCGACTTGGCCGGGCACGGACCGGATTTCGCAAGTTTTCTTCCGTTCGATCCGGCCGAGCTGGGAGACCACCAGAAGGCCCTACCGGCGATCGCGAAGGACGCGAAGCGCATCGCTGCGATCGAGGAAGCCGTCAGCCGCATCCCGACGACCCACGCGCTCTACAACTCGGACGCGCGCAGGATGGCGTTTCTGAAACCTGAGAGCGTGCATCTGGTTGTGACTTCGCCGCCGTACTGGACGCTGAAGGAATACAAGCGCACGGACGGGCAGCTCGGCTACGTGGCCGACTACGAGACCTTCCTCAAGGAGCTGGATGCGGTCTGGCGCGGTTGTTTCGACGCGCTGGTGCCGGGCGGGCGGTTGATCTGCGTCGTCGGGGACGTGTGCCTGTCGCGCCGCAAGAACGCGGGCGTGCATTCGGTCGTTCCGCTGCACGCTTCGATCCAGGAGCACTGCCGTCTTCTGGGCTTCACCAATCTCGCGCCGATCATCTGGCACAAGATAGCCAACGCGGTCTATGAAGCGACCGGCAACGGAGGTGGTTTTCTCGGGAAGCCGTACGAGCCGAATGCGGTCATCAAGAACGACATCGAATTCATCCTGATGGAGCGCAAGCCGGGCGGTTATCGCTCGCCGTCGCTCGCCACCCGCGTGCTCAGCGTGATCTCCACGGAGAACTACCAGCAGTGGTTTCAGCAGGTATGGACCGGGGTAACCGGCGCTTCAACCCGCGATCACCCGGCGCCGTATCCGCTTGAGCTCGCCGAGCGGCTCGTTCGCATGTTCAGCTTTGTCGGAGACACGGTGCTCGATCCGTTCATGGGCACCGGCACGACCAACGTTGCCGCGGCGAAATGGGGCCGCAACAGCATCGGCGTGGAGATCACGCCCGAATACTTCGAGATGTCTGCTTCCCGTCTTTCGAACGAGACGGCGAGCCTGTTTTCCAAGACGACGATAAAACTGGGCGGCGATGACCATGGAAGACTTCGACAAAATTATTCAGGTCGGTATCAAAAAGGCCATCCAGCACTATTGGAAAACAAGAACAGGGCAACTAAAGCCGGGGCGGCGCGGCGGAAAAGTTCGCGACCGGGGAAAAAGGGCCGAAGTGACCGGAGGAAAGCAGCTTGACGGTTTTCTCTGGGTCGTTCGGGATCTTCTCAAGGAGGCAGGGATTGCCGATGCCCAGGTATTCACCGGGCAAATAGACTCCTACCTTCCGGGCTATTTCCGGCCGACGAAGCGATGGGATCTCCTGGCCATCGCGGATGGCAATCTGCTGGCCTGCATCGAGGTCAAGTCTCACGCCGGGCCGTCCTACGGCAACAACTTCAACAATCGGATCGAGGAAGCAGTCGGCAACGCTCACGATTTCTGGCGGGCGTACAAGGAAGGGGCATTCAAGACGCAGATGAAGCCCTTCCTGGGCTATCTGATGCTCTTGGAACACGATGACATATCGACGCGCCCCGTTGATGTAAGCGAACCGCATTACAAGGTGCTTCCCGAATTCAGGGATGCGTCGTACGCCAAGCGCTACCAGATCTTCTGTGAAAAAGCGTTCAGGGAAGGTTTGTACGATGCAACTGCCTTCTTGATGTCGGACAAGGCAGGCGGGTTGAAGGGTGAGTTTATCGAACCTTCCGAAGAGCTATCGTTCAGGAGGTTGGCTGCGGCGGTTTATGGTCGTGCTGTGGCTTATTGCAAGCAGCGCTAGCAAATGATAAAGATGCGTGCAACGATCTCGGCGGCGTTGTGGTGCAGCGCTTCGGCGATCAGCGTCGTGGTGCTGACGGCATTCCTTGCCGCAGCCGCAGACGCCAAGACACCCGCTGCGCGCGAGCTTCCCCCGCTCTTCTCCATCCTCGAAAAAACCGACGCCGTCACCGAAGGCTCCCCATCGCCGAAGCGCATTCTCTACGTTTTCTTCGACGCGAATTGCTGGTACTGCCATCTGACGTGGAAGGCGCTGCAGGCCTACGAAAAAGCCGGGTTGCAGGTGCGCTGGGTGCCGGTGGCGTATCAGAAGGAGAGTTCCACGGGTCGCGCAGCGGCGATCATGCAGGCGCGCGACAGAGTGGCGGCGATGCGCGAGAATGAAACCGGCTACCGCGCGGAGAGCTACGACGGCGGGATCGCGCCGGTGAAGGCGTCGAAGGCGCTCGAGGCGCAGCTCGAGGCGAATTTCGAGCTGATGGATCGCTTCGGTGTGTCCGGGACGCCGGGCCTCGTGTGGAAGGACGAGAAGGGCAGGGTGCGCGTCCGGACCGGGATGCCGCGCTTGTTGCAGTTGCCGGCGATCACCGGGCTCCCCGCGCAGAAGATCGACGACCCGGAGCTCAAGGCGTTCCGCTAGCGGCCGCGTCCAGATCGGGCGTAGGATGCGGGTGATAAGAAGGACGCGGACGGGTCTTCGCCCGCCGCGGGCGATCAGCCGCATCAAGCGGCGACGGATATTTTCAGGGAGAGATCATGAACTCGTTCTGCCGCGTTGCCGCTATCGGCGGTTTGTCTTGCGCAATCGCGGGATTCGCGCCCGCGGCCATCGGGGCCGAGGCAGATAGCATGTGGTCCCGCTGGTACGTCGGCACCGGCATCGGGCCGGGATTCGGCGCGAAATACAAGCTGAACGGACAGTCGTTCACTTTCGACGACGGCCTGCAGGGCGCGACCGACAAGTCTCCGCTCACCGCCCTGAATATCGTCAATGCGGGAATCGCCCTCAGCCCGAGCCTGCTGTTCGGGTTCAGCGGGTCGGCGGTCGCGATGACCGGCAAGGTCCTCGGCAACGACGCGCAACTGCAGATCAACAACTACTTTGCCGCGCTCACCTGGTTCCCGGCCGAACAGGGCTTCTTCGTGCGCGGCGGCGGCGGGCTGTCGAGCTTCCTGATCGACACCGGCCCCAGCAGCGACCGCGCGAGAGGATTCGGAATCCTGCTCGGGGCGGGGTACGCCTTGCGGGTCGCAGGGCGCCACAACATCACGTTCACCCTCGACCACAGCCGCCAGTCCTACAGCGGATCGAGCACCAGGCCCGACAGCTCACAAGCCACCGCGGCGTATCTCGGGTACATGTACCGGCGCTAGCGGAAATCGTCGCGCCGCACCACGACGACGCGCGGGGGGCCGAACACGAGGGCGCTCGCCGCCCAGGAGATGAGCGCATAGACGATGGCGCCGAGCACCGCGGACCAGAACCCGGCTACGCTGAATCCCTTCACGAAGGACGCCACGAACCAGAACAAGAGCCCGTTGACCACGAAGATAAACAAGCCCAGCGTGAGGACGGTGGCGGGCAGGGTGAGCAGCACGACAAGCGGCCGGATCAGCGTGTTGACGAACCCGAGCAGGAGCGCCGCGATGAGCGCGGTGGTGAAGCTGTCCACCTGCACCGAGGGCACGAGGTAGGGAAGGGCGAGCAGCGCGAGCGCGTTGATCAGCCAGACGAGGAGGAGGTTGCGCGCCATGGAACGCCAAGGATAGCGCAAAGGAGGGATGATTCGCGGCCAGGGTAGAAATCCCGGGGTTTCGCCCCCACTTTGCTCTGTTCCGATCAATGGGAACGCCATGACCACGACCGATACCTCCGACCTCGACAAGGTGCGGCGTGCGCTGCTGCAGCTCCACAAGACGCTGCTGGATGCCCAGCGCATCCGCTATGAGCGCGACAACGGCCGCGTCGAATCCCGGGGCGAGCTCCTGGACCTCGTGCTCCAGGATGCGTCTTTCGAATGGCTGCGCGTGCTGTCGGCGCTGATCGCGCGGCTCGACGAGCTCGCCGCGGTGGACGACAAGGACGTGAGCGGGGAGATGCTCGGCGTGATCGACAAGCTGCGCACGCTGGTGCGCTTCGAGGGAAACAGCGGGTTCACCGATCCGTATCGGGAAATCATCGAGGCCGTCCCCGACGCGCTGGTCGCGCACGTGCAGCTTTCGCGCCTGCTGTCGGATTTCGGGGTGGCCGGCCGGGTCCGGTGAGGGAAGCGAAGCAAGAAGAGCTTCCACGAATACCTGAAACAGATCGACGCCCTGTGCGCGGGGCGCGAGTGGCTGTCCGGAGGAACGACGCCCGGACTCCGCCGGCGCGTGGTGCGGCGATCCGGCCTGGATTAGAATCCCCGCGGGGCTTGAAGAGGAGAAGACGATGCCACGCAAGGATACGGGTCCGAAGGCCGATCGCCGCAGGTTTCTCACGGGTGTCGTCGCGGCGGGGGCCGCGACCGCGATGACGCCGGCGCGCTCAGCCGACGTCGTGGCGCAGGCCAGCCCGCCGCGCGCGCCCTCCGCGCTGCCGCCCTCGGGTAAGGCCGCCGAGGCCGAGACCGGAACGCCGCGCGAGCTGGCGCGCGTCAAAGGCATCCCCGGGTCCGACTTCATGGTCGACGTCATCAAGACGCTGGCCATCAAATACCTGCCGGCCAACTGCGCCTCCAGCTACCGCGCCATCCACGAGTCGCTGATCAACTACGGCGGCAACAAGATGCCGGAGTTCCTCACCTGCATGCACGAGGAATCGGCGGTCGGAATGGCGCACGGCTACTACAAGGCCGCCGGCAAGCCGCTGATGACGCTTTGCCACGGGACGGTCGGCCTGCAGCACGCCGCCATGGGGATCTACAACGCGTGGTGCGACCGCGTGCCGGTGATCGTCGTCGGCGGCAACGACCTCGACGCCGCGCACCGGCCGCCGGGCGTGCCGACCTTCCACGCCGCGCAGGACATCAATGCGCTGGTGCGCGATTTCACCAAGTGGGACGACACGCCGGTGTCGCTGCAGCATTTCTCGCAG
>WNGP01004671.1_pt1 | contig 11405 bp, 6 predicted proteins | sample 5407671 | NCBI WGS metagenome assembly WNGP01 (sample SAMN13153381, study PRJNA577476) | soil metagenome | isolation source: 40 cm soil or saprolite under Garry oak tree replicate 2 | place: USA:California | collected 2016-06-15 | reverse complement strand
GAAATCTTGATGCCGTCGACCTTCTCGCGGTGCTCGCCGATGATCCGGAGGCAGACCTCCATCGCCTCACCGAGGTCCCGTCTGCCCCAGTAGGCCGTGAGCTGGGGATCGAACATGTCGCCCAGCCAGTGGAGAATGACTGGTCGGCGAACCTGGCGCAGGATGGTGCCATAGACTCGGGCGTAGTCGTCTGCCGAGCAAGCGGCCCGTGCGAGCGCGCGGCTCGCCATCAGAATCACTCGCCCACCTTGCCCCTCGACGTAGCCCACCTGCTCCTCGTACGCCCGCTCTACATCCTCGAGGGTGACGCGCGCGTCGGGCAGTAGCTGGTCGGTCCCGGCGCCGCATGCGATCAGGCCGCCGGCCACGTGCGCCTCAGCCAGCGAACGACGGATCAGCTCGCGCGCTTGGGGCCAATCGAGACCCATGCCCCGCTGCGCGGTGTCCATGGCTTCGGCGACTCCCAGGCCGAGGGACCAGAGGTATCGCCGGTAGGCAAGGGTCGCCTCCCAGTCGATGTGGGCGGCCGACTGCGGATCGCACGCGACGTGTGCCGCGGCGTAGGCCACGCGGCTCGTGATCGGCCTCACTCCCTTTGCCCCGGCACGTCGATCCAACGCCGTTGCGCCCACGACTCGAGTGCCAGGTCCGCCAGCTGCACGCCCTTCGCGCCCTCCCCAAACCCGTGCGGAAATGGCTCATCGACGGCGACGTGGCGCAGAAACATCTCCCATTGCGCCCGGAACGCGTTGGCGGGGACGCCGTCATCGGGCACCTCACGCCACTGGTCGTAGAAGTCGAAGGGGTTCGACTCATCGGGGTTCCACACCGGGCGGGGCGTATCGGCGCGCGACTGCGTCTTACACCCGCGCAAGCCCGCCACGGCGCTCCCCAGCGTCCCGTCGACTTGTATCTGGAGCAGATCGTCGCGGTAGACGCGCACCGCCCACGACGAGTTGAACTGCGCGATGATATCGCCGCCGTTTCCGGCGAGCACGAACGTCGCGTAGGCCGCGTCGTCCGCCGTCACGCGGTAGCGCCGGCCCCCTTCGTCCACGCGCTCGGGGATGTGCGTCGCGCCGCTGCACTGCACCGCCCTCACCGCGCCGAACGTGTGGTCGAGCAGGTAGCGCCAGTGCGCGAACATGTCGAGGATGATGCCGCCGCCCTCTTCCTTGCGGTAATTCCACGACGGGCGTTGCGGCGATTGGTCTTCGTCCGTCCCCTCGAAGACCCAGTACCCGAACTCGCCGCGCACGCTCAAGATGCGGCCGAAGAAACCGTCGTCGACGAGGCGCTTCAGTTTGCGGACCCCGGGGAGGAAGAGCTTGTCCTGGACCACGCCGTGCTTCACGTTCGCGCGCTCCGCCGCGCGCGCCAGATCGAGGGCCTCGGCCGTGGTCGGCGCGAGCGGCTTCTCGCAGTAGACGTGCTTGCCGGCGGCCATGGCTCGCCGCACGTGATCGACACGCCGGCTCGTGAGAGTCGCGTCGAAGTAGACCGCGTCCGCCGGGTTCGCGAGACAGGCATCCAGATCGGTCGACACGCGCTCGAGGCCGTGCGCCGCCGCGATATCCCGCAGCTTGGCCTCGTTTCTCCCGACGAGTATCGGGTCCGGAACGATGCGGTCGCCATTCGGCAACGCCACCCCGCCCTCCTGACGGATCGCGACGATGGAGCGGACGAGGTGTTGGTTCAACCCCATGCGTCCGGTGACGCCGTTCATGATGATGCCGATCCTCACGGCCTCACCCCGCGTGGCAGCAGCGCCACCGCGATCGCTCCGGTCAGCGCGCAGCCGATGAGCGCCAGGAAGCCATTCGTGTAGCTGCCGGACGCGTCATGCATCCGGCCGACGACCCAGGGCGCGACGGCTTCGGCGATCCCATCCCCCGTGAGCACCACGCCCATCGTGCGCCCCAGCACGCGCACGCCGAACAACTCGCCGGCCATCAGCGGGATGACCATGTATTCGCCGCCCAGCCCAAGGCCGAAGACGGCCGCAAACAGATAGATCGTGCCGCGGGCATCCGTCAGGAGGAGCAGCGGGATCGCCGAGACCACAAGCACATAGATCAGCAGCATCACGTACTTCTTCGCGAAGCGATCCGCGAGCCACCCGGCTCCCAGACGGCCAACCAGGCTCGAGGCCAGGACGAGGGAGGCGATCTGCGCCGCCCCGGACTGTGCGTACCCGTGGTCGAGGCTCAGGAATAGCTTCAGGTGCTGGTTCGTGCCTCCTACCGCGGCGATCGAGCACATGCTGCCGACGAGGAGCAGATAAAATGCGGGCGCACGGAGGACGGGACCGATGGGAGGACGGTCGACGTGGGTGGAGGTGTTCGAGGTGGTGTCAGGCGACTCTCGCACGAACAGCGCCAGCGGCAGCGCCACCACGATGATCAACCCGCCGAGCACCTGCAGGGCGCCTTGCCACCCGACCGCGCGCGTCAGCCACACGGCGAGGAACGGGACCAGCGCACCGCCGAGGCCGATACCGAGGTACGCGAAGCCCATGGCGCGACCGCGGGCTGCGGTGAACCAGCGCGACAGCAAGACCTGGTTCGGGAGCGGGCCGCCGCAGACGTTGCCGAGCGCGTTGAAGAGATAGAAGAGATAGAAGCCGGCGAGGGTGTGGATCATGCCAAGCCCGACGAGCGCGATGCCCGCCATGAGAATGCCGGCCACCATGAGACGGCGTGGACCGAACCGGTCCACCATCCACCCCGCGACGAATCCGAACAGCGGGCCGACCAGCAGCTTGCTGATCGCGTTCCCGGAGGTCACCTGGGCGCGCGACCACCCGAAGTCGCGCACCATGAAATCATAGAAAAACGGGAGGCCGTAGAGCGCGAGCCCGACGATCGCGAAGAGCGCCAGAAACGACGTCGCGGCGACCTGCGCCTGCGAACGCCGGAGACTCACAGATTGCGGCGTTGCAGCTCGTTCACCGCGTGGTCCACGGCGCGCGCCGTGAGCGCCATGTAGGTGAGCGAGGGATTCACACACGACGAGCTGGCCATGCACGCACCATCGGTGACGAACAGGTTCGGCACGTCGTGGGCCTGGTTGTAGGCGTTCAGCACGGACGTTTTCGGATCCTTCCCCATGCGCGCCGCCCCCATCTCGTGCACGCTGAAGCCGGGCGGACCGTCGTGGTCCCACGTCTCGACGGCGCGGCACCCAGCGGCCTCGAGCATGTGGGCGGCCTGGCTCTTCACATCCTCGCGGATGGCCCGCTCGTTGTCACTCCACCCGCAATGGACGCGCAGCAGCGGAATGCCCCATTGATCGGTGCGGGCCGGGTCCTGGTCTACGTAGTTCTCGTGACGCGGTAGGCACTCGCCGTACCCCTGGAGGTTGATCTCCCAGGGGCCCGGCTGACGCAAGCGTTGCTTCAACTCGACGCCGAGGCCGGGCTCGTCGGCGCCGCGGTCCCATCCCGCGCGGCTCGCGCCCGCCTGGATCCCGTAGCCGCGGACGAAACCCACTTTCGCTTCACCGGACCTGCCCAGATTGCGAAAGCGAGGGATGTAGGTGCCGGTGGGGCGCCGGCCGTACACGTACTTGTCTTCGAGGCCGGGCACGATGCCGCGGGCACCCGCTTTGGAGATATGGTCCATCACATTGTGGCCGACTTCGCCACTCGAGTTGGCGAGGCCCGTCGCGAAGCGCGCGCTCTTCGAGTTCAACAGGATCTGCGCGGTGCCGAGGGTCGAGGCACACAGGAAGACAATGCGGCCGAAGTACTCGCGCGTCGCTTTGGTGTGGGCGTCGATCACGCGCACCCCCGTGACGCGGTCCCGCCGCTCGTCGTAGATGACGCTGTGCACGATCGCATCGGTAACGACGGTGAGGCGCCCGGTCTGGCGCGCCGCGGGGAGCGTCGCGGACAGGCTCGAGAAGTACCCACTGAAGCTGCATCCGCGGGCGCACTGATTGCGCGCTTGGCAGGGACCGCGCCCGAGATGCGCCTGGGTCAGGTTCGCAACGCGCGTCAGGGTCATGTGACGTCCCGGAAACGCGCGCTCGATGCCCCGTTTCACCACGCCCTCGGCACAGTTCATCTGCCAGGCTGGGAGGAACTCGCCGTCGGGCAGGTGCGGCAGGCCGAGCCGCTCGCCGCTGACGCCGACGAAGCGCTCCACGTGATCGTACCAGGGCGCCAGGTCACGGTACCGGATCGGCCAATCGACGCCGTGGCCATCGCGCGCGTTGGCCGTGAAGTCGAGGTCGCTCCAGCGCCAGCACGCCCGGCCCCAGATGAGGCTGCGGCCGCCGAGCTGGTAGCCGCGGATCCAGCGAAACGGCTGGCCATCCGGGGTGACATACGGGTGCTCCCGGTCGTTCACGAAGAAATGCCGGGTCGCCTCACTGAAGGCGTAATTGAGACTCTGGATCGCGTAGTCGCGCTCGTACAGCGCCGGGTCTCCACGGCCGCGGTGGGGAAGCTCCCACGGCTGCAACGACTCGGTGACGTAATCCTTGCCGTGCTCGACGTGCCGGCCACGCTCTACCACGAGGGTACGCAGGCCGCGTTCGCACAGCTCCTTGGCGGCCCACCCGCCCGTGATGCCGGAGCCGACGACGATCGCGTCGTACGGCTCGTCCTGCACGATCACACCGCCCACGTGCGACCGATTTGCGCGAACGGGATGCACCCCTCGAACCGCCCCGGGACCGCGACATGGCGCAGCTCGCGCGTGGCGCCGATTTCGGACGTGTAGTAGCCGACGAGCGTCAGCTCCTTCAGAGAGCGGAAGAAGGGATCAGCCGCGCGATCCAGCTCGCCGAGCAGGGCGAGCTGCGCGCTGGCCGTGCACGCGAGGAACGCACGGCCGTGGGCACGGCGCGCGCGGTCGTCCAGCCCCTCGAGCCCAGTCAGGAACTGCTGGCGCTCGTCGGCCGAGTAGGACTCCGCCACCATCGCGTCGATGAACCGATGCACGCCCACGGCGCGCGCCCCGGGCGTGTCTGTCTCAGGCAGGATGTGCTCGGCGATCGTCGCGACCATCTCTGCCTGGTCGGTATCGAGTACGCGGGGCCGCCATGCCGCCGCCGGCGTACGGCGTGCCTCGCAACCGGCGAGGACGCCGGCCAAGACGAGCGCGGCGCGCCGCACCGCCTCGCGCCGGTCGATGGGTTCCGGAGAGTGACGTGTCATGAGCGTGGGCGATTAGCGTCGCGCAAGAAGTGAGCCTACGGGGCCGAGTCAGGACCCGGGTACAGCAGCTGCGCCCGGTGGGAGCGAACGACGTCGCCGGGGATCCGCTGCAGCAGGGCGCCGTAGTGAGTGGCCGCGTCGCCGCGCCCAAATGCGACGCGCGCCCGCTGCAGCAACAGCACCAAGAAATCCGGCCCGTTCGCAGTGATTTGTTCGCCGGGCCATGTGATCGCCGGATCGGCGTACGGAGCGACGTAGTCCAGGGCCTTGCGAATGCTGCCCCCGCGCGGCGATCGATAGGACCAGAGGTCCACCCCCACCTGGCGCCCCAACTCCGCCAGCCGGCACAGTGCCTCCAGGTTCATCACGCTGTACCCGAGTGAGCGCGTGCGGGCCAACTCGAGGGGCTGCTTCCCGTCGGGCATGATCTGGGCGGCGACGCGCCTCGTTCGGCTCGCCTCCAGCGTGGCGCGCGCGAGGGCGGTGTCGCCCGCGAACAGCGCCAGCGCCACGACCTGCGCATCGTACCAGGTGCCGTGGTTGTTTTGGGCGCGCTGCTCCTCCTTGCCGATGTCGCTCGTCAGCAGCCAGCCGCGATACGCCGTCATCCAGTCACGCATGCCGTGGGCGTCCGCGTCCGTCCAGCTCGGCGAGTGCTCGAGCATACCGATCGCATCCACGAGATCGACGAGGCGCCGAGTCTCGATGATTCCGGCTGCGCGACCCTCGGTGATCCCCGGAATGCGCTGGCCGTAGCGCAGATGCGGGTTCATGCGGGTGGCGGGGTCGAGGAACCAGGTGCGGAGGAGGAGCGCCCCGCGTTGTGCATACTTCTCGTCGCCGCTGAAGTAGTACGCGAGCGCGAGGGTGGTGACGGCGCCGGTCATGGCTCCGAAGCGCGGCGCGTCGTACCCGTTCGCCAGCTCTGGATTGCGTTCGCCGTCGCGGCGGATGTACGGGAGGCCGCCCGGCTTCGTGGTGTCGGGCCACCAGTACGGGCCCATGCTGACGTAGTCGTGCTTGTCGCCGCTCTCCGGCATGCGCGGTTTGTCCATCACGGAAAACGGACCGACGAGGAGCGCGGCGTCGGCCTCGCGCACCAGCCGATCATACGCGGGACGGAGGCGCGATGCCTCGGCGATCAGGTGTCTCGCCCGCTCGAGCTCATCGGCGCGCAGTGAGTAGACGTGGAGGACGGAGGTCGATTGCGTGGCAACGAGGGCGCAGAGCAACGCGGCGAGCATAGGCCTTAGAAGATTCGACGGATCGGGTGGGCGGCAAGGCCTCTCGGGTCGCCCCCGTAGCGTCCGAGCATCGCCCCGTGGCGTGCACACAACACCCGCCCGGGCGGACGGTGTCGATGGTTTCGGCGAGGCGTTAGCGCCACCAATCACTTGGCAACACCGCCCCTCCGCGATCGCCCGTCACAGGTGGGGCACGAGCTTTGCGCGCCTCTATCTGACGCCGGATTCTGCGCCCACTCGGAGGAGCCCATGTGGCATTGTCGCCGTCACGCCATTCGGGGTTGTCGTCGCGCGTCCGCAAACCCCGCGTCACCCGCCGTCCTTCCCCCCCATTTCGCACTGCTCGTAACGCTCCTCGCGTTCATCCCGCTCCAGGTTGGTCGCGCCCAAGACTCTACAACCGTGGCGACGGGCGCCATCAGCGGGATCGTCCTGGACCAAGCGACCGGAGCGCCCCTGGCGGGTGCTCAGGTGACCGTGGTCGGAGCTAGGGTCGGGGCGGAGGCCGGCCCCGACGGCCGCTACACGATCGGCGGACTGTCGCCCGGGACCTACCGAGTCCAGACACAGCGCATCGGATACGGACTATCGGAAGTCACCGTGGAGGTGGCGGCGGGGCAGACGGCCGCTGCGGATTTCCGGCTGCAGCAGTTGGCGGTCGCCCTGCAGGAGGTCGTGGTCGTCGGCTACGGCACGCAGGTCCGCCGCGACATCACCGGATCCGTGGCGTCCGTGGGAGGGGAGGACGTGCACGAGGTGCCCCACGTGAACGCCATCGACGCGATCAAGGGACGCGTGCCCGGCGTGGACATCGTGACGACCGGGAACAAGCCGGGCGACGGCATCCGCGTGCGGCTGCGGGGGGAGCGGTCGCTCAAAGCGTCGAACGATCCGTTGTACGTGCTCGACGGGATTCCGATGGCGGGGGGGATCGGCGACCTGAACCCGAGGGACATCGAGTCGATCGAGGTCCTGAAGGATGCGTCGGCGACGGCGATCTACGGCTCGCGCGGCGCCAACGGTGTCGTCCTCATTACGACCCGGAAAGGGACGTCCGGTGCGACGCAGCTCACCTACGATTCCTACGGCGGCATCCAGACACCGCTGCGCCGCGTCCGGCTCTTCAATGGCCCCGAGTTCGCCGACTATCGGCGCGAGTCGGAGCGCACGCGCAACAACTACAAGTGTGCGGCGGGCGTCGCCGTGTGCGATTCCGCCGATGCGAAGCTCTTCGGGCCCGACGGGACCCTTCCGGCGCTGCAGGCCGGCCTGTGGACGGACTGGCAGGACCTGGTCCTCCGGGAGGGGTCGCAAGTCAACAATGAGATCGGCGTCACGGGCGGCAACGACCAGACCCACTTCGCCCTGACGGCGGGACAGCTCCAGCAGCAGGGGATCATCAAGGCCCAGGACTTCAGACGGCGGTCGATGCGGCTCAACTTCGACCACGAGCTGACCTCGCGGCTGCGGGTCGGGAGCTCGACCTCGCTGATCCGCACGGAGCAGAACGTGGGCCGCGGTGACCCGGTCTACAGCGAGGCGATGACGAACAATCCGTTGGGGATGGCGTTCGACAGCACGGGCGCGGTTCTCTTCAAGCCCACCCCCGACGGCCAGCGCGTGAACCCCCTCTCCGACATTGCGAACTGGACCGACGACCGGACGCGGACACGGCTGTTCGGGACGCTGTTCGCCGCCTACGATCTGACACCCGCCCTGAGCTGGCGCGTGAACTTCGGGGCTGACCTCACGTTCTTCCGACGGGGGCAGTTCCGCGGCGCGCAGACCCAGCAGTGGCAGGGCAGCAGCTCCGACGGCGCCATGTGGGACGCGAAGACGGTCGCGTACACCCTCGACCACATCGTCACCTTCCGCCGCCGCCTCGGGACCAACCACCGCATCGACGCCACCGGCTTGTACAGCGTACAACAGGAGCGGACCGAGCGCGACAGCATGCAGGTGACGGGCCTCCCCTACGAGCACCAGAAGTTCTTCGATCTCGGGTCCGGACTGAAGCCCGATTGGCTGGGGAGCGGCCTGACGGCGTGGGCGATGCAATCCTTCATGGCCCGCGTCAATTACACGTTCAAGGATCGGTACCTGCTCACGGTCACGAGTCGCCTGGACGGCTCCTCGCGACTGGCGCCGGGACGGAAGTACGGGCTGTTCCCCTCGGTCGCCGTCGCCTGGCGGCTCTCCGAGGAGGGCCTCATCCGCCGCTCGCGCTTCTTCTCCGACCTCAAGCTGCGCGCCAGCTACGGCCTCACCGGCAACACGGCGATCGACCCCTACCAGACCGAAGGGTCGCTGAGCCGGACGATGTACTCGTTCCTCGACCAGCCTGCGGTGGGCTTCCGTCCGGGCCGGCTGCCGAACCCGAACCTGCGGTGGGAGAAGACGGGCCAGATGGACGTGGGACTCGAATTCACGATGCTCAACAACCGCCTCTCCGGATCGATCGACTACTACCGTGCCGACACGCGCGACCTGCTCATGGACCGCCAGCTCCCACCGACGAGCGGGTACAGCAGCATCCTGCAGAATGTGGGCGCGACCAGGAACACGGGGGTCGAAGTGGCGCTCTCCGGTCTCCTCGCCCAGGACTGGCACGGGATCCGCTGGAGCACGGACGTCAACTTCGCGGCGAATCGCAATCGCATCGTGAGTCTGTTCGGCGGCAAGACGGACGACATCGGCAACGGCTGGTTCATCGGCCAACCGATCAGTGTCTTCTACGACTACCAGTTTGGCGGCATCTGGCAGATCCAGGACTCCATCTCCGGCGCGGCGCAGGTGTATGGGCGGAGGCCGGGCCAGATCCGGATCGTAGACCAGAACGGCGATGGGAAGATCGACGCCAAGGATCGCGTCATCCTCGGCAGCAGCTTTCCCCGTTGGACGGGGAGCCTCACGAGCCGTCTCGATTGGCACGGCTTCGACTTTACGGTCATGGCCGTGGCGCGGGTGGACTTCATGGTACACGACCAGCTGTACACGAGCCAGAGTACGCTGGCCGGTCGCTACAACAACGTGTACGTGGACTATTGGACGCCCACCAACCCGTCGAACACCGACCCCCGTCCCAACGCCGCCCAGGAGAATCCGGACTACGGCGACGCGCGCGGCTATGAAGAAGGATCCTTCATCCGCGTCCGCACCCTCACGGTGGGCTACACCATCCCCCGCGAACGCCTGGCGTGGGTGCGCGGCCGGTCGCTACGGATCTACGCGACCGCCCTGGACCCATTCCTCTTCACGCAATTCCGCGGCCTCGACCCCGAGTCGCGTACCGACGCGGGCGTGCCGAGTTACCGAACGCTCATGATGGGCGTCACCCTGGGGATATAGGGAGGAGCCATGCGCAAACACACCATCGCCCTACTCGGCGCCACCCTGTTGGTCGGGGTCCCCGCCTGCGTGAACCTGGACGAAGACGTCGTCACCGGCCTCACCCCCGGCTCCTACGGCACGCAGGCGGTTTTCGAGTCCCTCGTCAAGGCGTCGTACGAGCCGCTGCGCAGCTTTTACGCGCAGGAGCGCGGCTTCACCGTCACGGAGTTCGGCACCGACATCTTCACCAAGGGCGCCGACGGCAGCTTTAAGTACGTCAACGACTATACCACGCAGCTGAACCCCGACGCACAGTACTTCCGGGAGACGTGGGTCGACTTCTATCAGGCGATCAATACCGCCAACGCGGCGATCGACCAGGCCCCGATCGTCGTGATGGACTCGACGCTCAAGGCCCGGCGCCTGGCGGAGGTCCGCTTCCTCCGCGCGCTCTACTACTTCGACCTGGTGCAGATGTTCGGGCCCCTGACACTCACGCTGCACGAAACGCGCACGCCGACCACCGTCGCGACGCGCGCCCCCGTCGATTCGGTGTACGACGCGATCCTCGCCGATCTCCAGTACGCCGAAGCGACCCTCCCCGCCGTGCAGAAGGAGTACGGGCGAGCGACGAAGGGAGCCGCGCAGCACCTGCTCGCCAAGGTGTACTTGACCCGCATCCGCGACCCCGACTCGACCGCCGACGAGCTCGCGAAGCGGCAGGCGGGCGACTTCGCCAACGCCGCCGACTACGCCCAGCGCGTGATCAACTCGGGGCAGTACGCGCTGCTGTCGCGCTTCGGCGATGTGTTCGACTTCTCGAACGAGCGGAATCAGGAAGTCATCTGGTCGATCCAGTTCACCACCGATCCCCTCACCACCGGCCCCGGCAACAGTGGGCACCTCTATTTCCTGGCCCAGTACGACGTATGGCCCGGGATGATGCGTGACGTCGCGAATGGCCGTCCGTTCAAGCGTTTCCGGCCGACCTGGTACCTGCTGGGTCTGTTCGACCGCACCAAGGACTCGCGCTACGACGCCCAGTTCACGCGCGTGTGGTATGCCAACAATGCGGCGAATATCCCGAAGGACGCGCAAGGTGTCCCCAAGTTCGGGCTCGGCGACACCGCGGTGTATGTCTCGACGACGGACGCCGACACCGTCCTGGCGCGGACGAAGCCGTACACCGTGTTTACACCCCGCGCCTACCTCGGGCAGGCCTCACCGTACCGGGACAACATGTTTCCGTCCTTGAACAAGTTCGACGATCCGTTCAGGTCCTCGATCAATGAGACACGTGGCTCGCGGGACTTCTTCGTCGCACGGTTGGCCGAGACATATCTGATCGCTGCCGAGGCGCTGATGCGTGATGGCCGGCCCGCCGAAGGCCTGCCGTACATCAACGCCGTGCGGCGGCGCGCGGCCATGCCGGGGCACGAGACGGAGATGGAGTTGACCGTCGGCCAGCTCACCCAAGACGAGATTCTCAACGAGCGAGCGCGGGAATTGGCGGGCGAGATCCAACGGTGGTTCGACCTGGTGCGAACCCACTCGCTCGTGAGCCGCGTCAAACTCTACAACGCCGATGGAGGGCCGAACATCAAAGCCTTCCACGTGCTGCGACCGATCCCGCAGATCCAGATCGACCGCACCAGCATCCCGTACCC
>WNGP01015084.1_pt1 | contig 11407 bp, 11 predicted proteins | sample 5407671 | NCBI WGS metagenome assembly WNGP01 (sample SAMN13153381, study PRJNA577476) | soil metagenome | isolation source: 40 cm soil or saprolite under Garry oak tree replicate 2 | place: USA:California | collected 2016-06-15 | reverse complement strand
CGTCCGGCTTCCCAAAGCTTTTCCTGGCGCGCCGAACCAGGATGCAAAACAATGTACGACTTACCGACGTTCCAATTGCGTCGGAGCGCGTCGGCTTTTTCGTGCGCCGATTGGGGCAACTGCAAATGCAGCGACGAGGAAACATCCCGGATGCCGAGCGGTTCGAGCAAAGACAGGTTGTAATCGATTGTGTGCAGGTCGCGCATACGGACGTTGACAAAATCAGTGTAAAGCCGGGCGCGGCTCTTCGACTGATCGCGCACCCGGTATGACACGATGCGTTTGCGGGCTCCGGATAAGAACGCCAGAAATGCGGAGCGGTCGTTTCGTGTGAAATCGATGCAGTAATCAAATTTTCTGCCTGCGACGGCGAGAAAGGCGGCGAGATCACTCAGATTGCGTCGCGCCATCAAAATGCAATCGACACCTGAAATAGCCGGGAGCAGATCAGCGCATTCGCTGGAAACAACCATCGTCACGTGCGCTTCTGGGAAGCGTTCACGCAAAGCCGCGATCGCCGGAGTTGTCAGGATCAGATCGCCGATTCGCTTGAGTTGCAGGAGAAGAATTTTCATCGAGCGCCAAAACTGTAGCGGCGCTCTATGAGCGCCGAAATAAAACAATCGGCGGTCATAGACCGCCGCTACAAATAATCATCGCGCAATTCGCATGGCCATTTCGTATGCGCCGAGTAATCGCGTGCGAAAATGGTCCCACGTGAAATTTTCAATTACACGGCGTCTCGCGGCGCTGCCCATTTGCTGAACGATTTCAGGATGCCGGTGCAGATGCTGGAGTGCCGCTGCGATCGCGTCGACATCGCCCGGCTTCACGATAATTCCTTCCACGCCATTGCGCACTACATCGCCTGCTTCACGCGTGGTGATTTGGGGCAGTGCACACGCTGCGGCTTCGTATGTGACTTTGGCGCTGCCTTCCCATTGCGACGGAAAAACATGTACCGTGCCCTGGTTAAGATAATTCTCCGGGTCGCGTACAAATCCCACCACCCGGATGTTATCGCGCCAGAATTGTTTGAGAAAAGGCTTCGCTTCGTCGTGCACGTGGCCAACCAACCAGAGCTCCGCATCAGGTAGATCGAGACGATGCCATGCTTCGAGCACATGTTGGATCCCTTTGCGTTTGATTAGAGCGCCCGCAAAAACGGCACGAAATGTTGCCGAGCGATTTCCCGGCTTGAATCGATCCACGTCCACCCCGCGGGGCAAGTAAAAAAGTTTTTCCTCCGGGAAACCACGTACGCGAAACGTGTGAGCCGCCCTCTCTGATAAGACAAGCAGGAGATCAGCGAGCTGGTATTCTTCTATGAAGCGCTTTCGCTCGAGCAACAGTCTGGCTTTCCATCTTTCAAGGCCACGGCTCGTGCTTGCCGAACCAGCAATTTTCCGGCGCTCCACCTTGTTTTTTCCGCCGTCACGATGCCAGGTCGGTATCTCAACGATCGAGGGAATGCCGCGCTGTTTGGCTGCTTGCAGCGATCGTAAACAGTCGCCCGACCAGCTATGAAACAAATCGTAACGACCGGTGGCGAGGTGCCGGGATGAGGTGCCGGGATGCGATCCAATCAAGGTACTTTTTTTTCGCGCCGTAGTAGTAGGGCCTGTCGAAAAATGAGATAAGGCGCACCGGATGCCATCGCAAAGAATGGATCAACGAAGCAGGAATTTCCTTTTGCCTGTTATCATAAGCGATCGCTTTGCCCAGGAATCCACCGCGGTAAGATGCGCGCAGGGTCTCAAATGCGTCCGTATCCAGGCCGGAACCCCCTATGCGGGCAAAAATAGAATAGAGCAAATGCCTGGGCAAAGTACGATCTGGGGCCGAGGGGGAGCGTAGCGGCGGCGGAGCGTTTAAGGTTTCACCCGGCATCGGCTTACAACTATTCTGGTGAACATGAGGCGTGTAAAGTGACCTCTTGTGTCATGTCGAGCGGAGTCGCCTGCCAAGCCGTAGCTTTATGCGAAGGTCTGGAGACATCTCTCGCTGTTTGGCTTGGGAGTAGCGGCTATTTGGGTCTCGAGAGATTTGATGCGCTCACATCCCGTTCGCTAAGCCTTCGGCCTTCCCGTCAATCTCGCGGCTTCCCCAGCCGCTCGATTCTCCACTACGCCTTGCTCCGGTCGAAATGACAAAAGACATATGACCAGGAATCTCAGCATCGTGTTTGTCCGACGCGGTTATTCGCCGACGGGCGGCGCGGAGGCGTACTTAAAACGCCTCGCCGGCGGTGTGATCGAAGCCGGACATGACGTACACCTTGTGGCGACGAATGACTGGCCGGCCGCCGAGTGGCCATTCGGATCGATCACGCGCTTGAACGCGAAATCGCCGATCGGATTTGCCAATGAACTGGAACGACTCCGCACCGAGCTTCGCTGTGATGTCCTGTTCAGTCTCGAGCGTGTTTGGAGCTGCGACGTTTATCGGGCCGGCGACGGTGTCCATCGCGCCTGGCTTGATCGCCGAAGAAAGTTCGAACTGCCCCTGAAACGGTTTGTCCGGAGTCTCAGTTCGAAGCATCAGGATCTGTTACGCCTGGAACAATCCCTTTTTTCCGATGATAACACCAGGCGTGTCATCGCTGGCTCGCAGATGATCAAAGATGAAATCATCAATTTTTATCGCTATCCGGCAGACAAGATCGACATTGTGCGCAATGGTGTGCCGTTGGAGAAATTTTGGTTCGATCCGGAGCTTCGCGAATATCGAGGCAGCAGCTCTTTGCGGGGACCGCAAGTTGCGTTTGCTGGTAGCCGGCCGCGGAAATGCTGGGCTCTACAAAACGAAACGCCTGCGTTTTTGGCACGACGAGCCGGTGCAATTTCTCGGTGAAGTTGTGGATATGCTCCGTGTGTACGCCGCTGCGGACATCTTTATTTTGCCCACGATTTACGACCCATTTTCAAATGCCTGCCTGGAAGCGCTGGCCTGCGGTTTGCCCGTGATCACCACCTGTTCCAACGGTTTTAGCGAAATCATCGAGAACGGAGTCCACGGATCGATTGTCGATCACGCAGGCGATCTCCCTGGATTGCGCGAGGCTATTCTCCTTTGGTCCGATTCTTCGCGCCGCGCCGTGGCCCGATCGACAAATACCAAGCTCGCAGCGCAATTCGGCATTTCAAAAAACACCAGCGAGACGCTGGCGATTCTGCTCGACCTGGCTAAATCAAAAACGGAATGATGCGTTTTACTCTGCGCTGATACGCGGCGTATTTGGCCGGAAAATGTTTTAGCATCAAATCTTCTTCGCGTTTGAGTTTTACCCAGAAACTGACGAACACGAGCAACAAGCCTAAGAATCCGCCGAAATAACCCATGGCGAGGGCGGTGCCTGCAAACATGGCGAGGATTCCTGTGTAAATCGGATGACGCGCAACGCGGTAAGGTCCGCGTTCAATGAGTTCGTGGCCTTCTTTGAGCGTGACCACACCGCTCCAGTTTCTCCCCAGTATCAACCTTGCCCAAATCGCAAACACAAGGCCGCTAACGCACAGGAAGACACCGCCCCAGGCGCTCGATGTTGTATGCGGAACGACGAGCCAATCGAACGGTGGTGGCAGGCCGCTGGACTTGATGACCAGAAAATAACCGACTACGAGCACCAGCCAGTACCGGGCTCGCTCTGCGCTGCTTTCGCGGTAGATCGTACGCTTCGTCCAGGCCGCTCCCAGCAACCAGACTATGACGAAGATGATCCAACAGACACGAATGACCCCGAGGCCTGTTGAGTATGGGTTAACCTCCATTGTACAACAGTCGGACGGGGCGCGATCCGTCCGCTTGTTCTTACCCTTGAGGCCGGTTCACGTAGCGGCCAGCGCGGTATCCGTGTCCGGGAAAATCCGGAACACCTGATCAAGCCGCGAGATTTCAAAAATGGAGCGCACGGTTTCCTGCAAACCGGCCAGCAAAAATTTTCCTCCGTATGCTTCCACCTTTTGCATCGCCTGAATAAGAGCCGCCAGGCCTGCGCTATCGATGTAAGTGACGTCCGAAAGATCGATCACCACGCGCTCCGGTTTTTTCTCGATCATTGCGGTGAGTGATGCCGTGACTACGGGAGAAACGTGCAGATCGATTTCGCCCTTGAGCGGCAACACGTTGGGGCGGTCTCGTTGCGGCTTCGGAGCAGATGGGGAGGAGTTCTTCTTTTTCATTCAACCCTTCAATCGTCAATGGATCACCATCCGAGCGTATGGATTACTCTCTCCACGTCTGAAAGGTCATCGATTAAAAAATCCGGATCATATTCTGAAAGTCGATCGCGACTCCACGTGCCTGTTGCCACGGCAACCGTGCGCGCACCAAGGGCCTTGCCGCAAGCAATATCGCGCGGGGTATCTCCAATCACATCGATCTCCGATGCTGAGAACTCGCGGCCATGCTTTTCTTTCGCGCGCGCACGGGCGAACGGCCCCAGCCGGTTCCGATCCCGGTGATCGTCTGCAAACGCGCCAAATTCAAAAAAATGCCAGACACCGTAGTGTTCGAGCTTTAGTTGCGCACCGCGGGAGACGTTGCCCGTGAGCAGGGCCAGCACGAGATGTTTCCGCGACTTGAGCCTTTCGAGCAACTCAAGCACGCCCGGAAGCAGTTTGCCCTTGCGACGGGGCAATTCCAGCGAGAGAAAATGCACATAGCTATCCAGGAACGCGCTCACGTTTTCGTTTGTCTGGGGAATTTTGTGCTTGTTCAGTATACTGACGACAATTCCCGAATCAGTCATACCGGCGATTTCAATGTCGCGCAGATCGTCATCGATGCCGAAGCGCTCTTTGAACGCCGATCTAAGCGCATGCACTCCCGCGCCGCCTGAGTGGATCAGTGTGCCGTCGATATCAAAAAGCAGCAGGCGTTTTTGCATTTTTGTCATGGCCAAAAAAATGACGAATGACGAAGGAATGACAAAGGTCAACTCGCGAACGCTTTCGGAGTCAAATGATGAAAGGTTTCTTCAACGAGTGCCGCATACTTTCGGGATTCGTCATCTGAGCTTGCTTCGACATTCGTCATTTGTGCTTCGTCATTAGCGTTGGAGAGACTCCTCGAGCCCGGCAGCGTTTGGGCTCGAGAGTCTCTTCAAAGGCGTGGCGCGTGCATCATCAACACCGCGATCATGCTTCCGAGAAATGCAAGCAGAACAATTGCCAATCCGATAAAAATTCCATTGCGAACTGGGTCCCTCTGTTGTTTTTGGCGCCGGAACGGAGAAACGTTGGTAAAATCGGCGGGCGCCGCACTCAATTCTGCCGGTCTCGCTTTGATCTCCTCGAGCTGCGGAAGCGGTCGCGATCCGCTTGTGTCTCCTTCGAAGCTGGCTTCGGTCGCGCCAAATCGGATTCGGTCATCAAAGCTTAGCAACGTTTCAGTGACGGGCTTACCATTGACACGTGTTCCGTTGGTCGAGCCGAGGTCTTTCAATCGGTACGTTTCACCGGCCAACTGCAACTGCGCGTGCCGCGCCGAGACCGAAGGATTATTAATGACGATCGCGTTGTCCGGCCCGCGTCCGATTGTGACCAGGTCGTCAACAAGTTCATACGTCGTCCCGCTGATGATGAGCTTGGGCATGCTGCGGCAATCTATCTGAAAGCTTAGTAGTCGGTCGAGCGATTCCTTCCGGTTGGATTGCGCTCGACCGGTCGTCGGTCCTGGCTGGCCCCGGTGGCTACTGTATGCCGCATTGTGTTAATAATGAGGACTGACCCAACTCTTTCACGCCGAGGTACAGCAATTCCCGGGTTCATGGAGCTTTGCACGCTTAGAGTTTTTATATTTGAATAGATCCATTGTGCTGCAGCCCGATGGAATGGGGCCGCTTTATCGGCAGATCTACCGCGCCTTTCGTAACGAAATCCTGACCCGGACCATGGTATTGGACACTGGGTCAGTATGACCAGGTGTGCGTCTTCGATGCCCCAGACGACGAGACGGCCGCCAGCGTGTTACTGGCAGCGGATATACTGGGTAACATTCGCACACAGACATTGCGTGCTTTTACCGCCTCCGAGATGCGGAAGATCCTCGCTAAGGTGCCCTGATCGGTTAGTTCTGGAATTGCTGGACCGGACCCGGGCCTAGTCCTCTTCTGCAATCATTGCGTCACGTGCAGTCCGTCCTCGATCATCCCGGGCAATAGCTTTGCGACGTAGTGGTCTTCGATGAGGAGCGCAGGACCAAACCACTGAGAATGATCTTGCAGATGCCGTCTAATCCATTCACTCGCCCGCTGAGTGAGCGGCCTAACGAGAGTAAGCGTTCCTTGTGGCAAAATCCAGACGTCGGTCTTGCTGGCGGTGCGGTTCATTGCTTACGGTCTGTGTTTGAAAATGGCGGTTCCGGCTTGATCGGAAACAAGGGGCGTAAAACCGCGAATGTGTGCGATAAGCATGCAAGAGAAACGAGCAGGAATACTGTTACGGACTTCACCGGGGTTGCTTTCATCATTCTTCTCCGGAAAACGGGCCGCAAAGTTCCTCAAGATGTTCCGAAAAGGGGACCGGTGAACCCTGAGTGTCGATCGCTGCCACTCATCGGCTTGGCAGGTAATTTATGACCGTTTGCAGTGCGGGTTTGCTCGCTTCTCACTGTGCGCTCATTTTGCGGCGGTGCTTAGTCCAAACCGCTAACTGTCATGATTTCGACGGAAGGCAGGCGCTGCTCACATCGACACCTGACTGCGCGATCGAGCGATTTTCTCTGGGATTTGAGCTAACAGGTCGCTGTGCACTAATTGACCGCGCGCGGACGCGCTCGCATAGTGCCCACTTCCATGGGAATTGAGCTTACGCGCAACTTCTGCATCATCGCGCACATCGATCACGGCAAAACGACGTTATCGGACCGGTTGCTTGAGCGCACGGGCACGATCCAGGAACGGGAAAAACAGGACCAGCTTCTTGACTCAATGGATCTGGAGCGGGAGCGCGGGATTACGATCAAAGCGCATCCAGTGACGATGCGTTACATGAGCAAATCCGGCCAAAACTATCGATTGAACCTGCTCGATACTCCCGGGCACGTCGATTTCAGCTATGAAGTTTCACGGAGCCTCGCTGCATGCGAAGGCGCACTGCTGGTTGTCGACGCAGCGCAGGGAGTGGAGGCGCAAACGGTGGCGAATGTTCATCTGGCTCACAAACAGGGGCTCACGATTGTTCCAATCATCAACAAGATCGATCTGCCGAACGCCGACGTCGCCTCGGTGCATCGTCAGTTGGAAGAAATCCTTGCCATCCCAGCCGAGGAAGCGATCGACGCGAGCGCGAAGATGGGGATCGGCATTGAGGAAATCCTTGAGGCGATTGTGAAGCGCGTTCCACCGCCGCGACAGCCGACGGACGAGACGTTGCGCGCGGTGGTTTTTGATTCCGTATTTGATGTTTACCGCGGTGTGGTCGGCTATGTGCGTGTTGTCTCTGGAACAATGGAAGCAAATCACGCCATTACGTTGATGAGCAATAACGCGCGTTATGAGATCAAGGAAGTGGGCGTGTTTACGCCGAAAATGCTTCCGCAGGAAAAGCTAAACCCTGGCGATGTCGGTTATTTCATCGCAAACATCAAATCAACCGCCGACATGAAGATCGGCGATACCATTACCGACCAGCGCCATCCTGCGCGCGAGCCGCTCCCAGGTTTTCAGGAAATTCATCCCATGGTCTTCAGTGGGATCTATCCGATTAATACGGGGGACTTCGAACATTTGAAGACAGCAATCGCAAAGCTGCGCCTCAACGACTCTGCGTTTATCTATCAACCGGAAAGCTCCGTTGCGCTCGGGTTTGGATTTCGCTGCGGCTTTCTGGGGCTACTTCACATGGAGATCATCCAGGAGCGACTCCGGCGCGAATATAACATGGACATCATTGCCACGAGTCCAAGCGTCGTCTATGAGGTGATCACCACGCGCGGAGAAAAATTGTCGATCGATAACCCGGCTCACCTCCCTAATCCGAGTCTGATCCAGGAAATTCGTGAGCCGATAGTAAACGCATACGTGCTCTGCCCGAACGAAAATATCGGCGATATCCTTCAACTGATTCTGGAAAAACGTGGCCAGATGGACCGCACCGAGTCGCTCGATACGCGCCGAGTCATGTTGCATTGCCAGTTGCCGCTCAACGAAATCCTCGTCGATTTTAATGACAAGATTAAGAGCCTTACGCGCGGCTACGGCTCCATGGATTACGAGCACGCCGGCTATCGCGCGGCGAAATTGGTTAAACTGGATCTGCTCGTTAATGGCGAGCCAGTCGATGCGTTTTCGACGATCGTGCATAAAGATCGCGCGGAGGCCAGGGGCCGCCAACTGGCGGCCAAACTAAAGGAAGTAATCCCGCGACAGCTTTATCAGGTGGCGATCCAGGCGGCTATTGGCGGAAAAATTATTGCGCGTGAGAGTGTTTCGGCTTTGCGAAAAAACGTAACCGCGAAATGCTACGGCGGCGATATTACGCGTAAACGAAAGCTGCTGGAGAAACAAAAGGAAGGAAAGAAACGGATGAAAAGCATCGGGAAGATCAACATTCCTCAGGAAGCTTTTATTGAGGTACTCAAAGCGCAATGATTTCTGTCATGTCGAGCGAAGTCGAGACATCTCTGAAGGTTTCCCCGATCAAGAAAAAATTGGAGATTCCTCGACTTCGCTGGGAATGACAGAAGGATAGTCGATCTAACTCATGTTTACATCGCGCCAAGTAAAACATAGCCGCCTGCTGCTGCGGCACGCCAGGAAATATCTGCGCTACAAGGACGACCAGCTCAGTAGCGCGGACCGCGATCAGCGCTCGATAAAACACTTCACAGGCTGACACCAGTGACATGGGAGTCACATTGGCGAGAGAATTGCGAGGTGATTTTGGTGGCCATCGTCGTGGCAGTCGGCATCCGTTCTTACTTCTTACAACCGTTCAAAATTCCCACAGGGTCGATGCAGCCGACCCTGAACGGAATCATTGGTTATCGGGGCACAGCTCCAGCGCCGAACATTCTGCGGCAGATTGGCGAGTTCATCGTCCTGGGTCGCAACTACATTAACGTTGTTTCACGCGAGGATGATCAGCTTCTTGAGATCCAGCCCAGGAAAATGTTTTTTTTCCTTACGTTTTCACAGCTGATTTGCCAGCGGCAGAAATATCTCGTCTATGCACCGCCGGACACGCTTAGCCATGATTTCAATGTTTTCCCAGGCCGCATTTATCATCGCGGTGACATTATTGCCAGAGGCGCAATCGATACGGGCGACCAGGTGTTTGTCGATAAGTTTAGTTACAACTTTGTTAAGCCGCACCGGGGCGATGTTTTTGTTTTCCGGACAAATCACATTCCAGGTATTCGCGAGGATCCTGAGGCAGGCTCGCCATTTTATATCAAGCGACTGGCCGGACCGCCCGGCGACACTCTGCGGATCGACCCGCCGTTTCTTTATGTGAATGGCAGGAAAGCAGAAGGTTACGGTTTTGCCCGGGTTATGTCAGCGAAACCTCCTTATCGCGGTTATGGACAGGGGCATGAATATCTGTCTCGACCAGACCGCATGTTCACCGTGCCGCAGCACGGCTACTTTGCCCTGGGGGATAACAGTTATAACAGCTACGATAGCCGCTACTGGGGAGTAGTACCGGACGAAAACCTCGTAGGGCGTGGTTTGTTGGTTTACTGGCCGTTCCACCCGCACTGGGGCGTGATTCGATAGTGACGGAGTAGTAGAGTAATGGAGTGTTGGAGTATTGATTTGATCGGCATTACTCCATTACTCCAATACTCCATTACTCCAGTTGTTGTTCTCGGTGCCATGTGGCGACATTTGCCGCGCCTGTATCCGCTACTTGGACTTTGCGGTGGCTACGCGATTGTGATGATCTTCAGTCCGGTGCGGCATGCACTGGGGGACGGTTTTCGTTGCATCCGGCGCTACAAACGCATCTGGATTACCTTTGCGCTCCTTGGGTTTGGCTATTTCCTGTTTCAGTTTGTCACTTTCACTCCGATTCGAAACTGGGCCGACCTTGATCTGAACCAGATCATCTCGTTGCCGCGCTGGTATTGGCCGCGGTTTGTGGACATATGGCGCGAAACTCCGCTGCCCACCCTGGAGGGAGTGGCGGGCATTTTCGATAACGCCACGACAACTTATCCGCTCTCTGTCATCGCCGCGGTGTTCATGCTGGCTAACTGGCGTGGACTGCACGGTGCATTGCTTCGAGCTTTATGGAAGCGCTATCGGTTCTGGGGTCATCTTACCTACTTCATTCTGTTGCTGAGCGCGCTGGCGTCGCTCTTGAAACCAATTGTGTTCTGGCGACTACCGGAGTGGAGTGGGTTGGTCTCAGCTGCCGGGCTCCTCCGAATCTCGGCCACGGTCGATGCGACCGCGTTCATTTTCGAATATCTCCTGGGCGTTTATATCCAGGTGTATCTCATCACTGTGTGCCTGGCCTGGATCAAGGGCGTGAGCTTTGAAGAAGGAGAACTCTTTCGCTTCGCCATGCGCCGCTTCAGTTATGTTTTAGAATGGGCTGGAATTGTCGTTGCGGTGAGCATGCTGATTGTCCGGTTGCCTCTTCTGCTTGCTTATTTCACCAACATTCCCGGCGTCCTCGACTATTTGCCAATTGCAAGGGTGCTGATGAGCATCTTGATCATTGCGTTTTGCTCGGTTCAAATCTCGCTGGCGCTCCATAATGAAACGGTGATCGAAGCGATCCGCGCCCACTTCCTGTTTATCCGCAAAAACGCCGGTCGCCTCGGGTGGTTTTTGGTTATCTGCGGCATCCATTTCTTTTGTATAATGGTCTGCGATGCCATCGTACGCGGCGCAATTGCTGATCGATTAGGCGCGCTGTTTCTTTGGAAATTGAGTTTCGCCTTTCTTCGGGGAGTCATCACTGGCTGGCTCTTAGCTTCGTGGGTCTGTTTATTTCGCCAGTGCGAAACCGGCCGCATCAGCGGCGAGAAATGGATTCAGTATTAGAAAAACCGGCCTTGAGAAGAGCAACACTGAATGCGGCGACGATTACGCGCCAGAGCAAATCGAATCTCGCTCTCGCGTTTGTTTCCTTAGGGCGCGAGCGGAAACGCGATATCACAGTTTTCTACGCTTTCTGCCGTGTCATTGACGACATTGCTGATTCCCCAGAACTAAGCGCGGTCGAAAAGCGAGTGCGTCTGGCGAAATGGCGCCAGATGCTTCATGCCACGGCCCAGGACGAGCCGCTTCTTGCCAGGGACGTAAGACAGTTGATCGCCAAATACTCGCTGCCGACTGGCATGCTGGAGGAAATCATTGCCGGTGTTGAAATGGACCTGAGCACACTGCGATATCCCACTTTCGAAGAACTCCGCATTTATTGTTATCGAGTCGCGAGCGCGGTCGGCCTGG
>WNGP01013995.1_pt1 | contig 11407 bp, 8 predicted proteins | sample 5407671 | NCBI WGS metagenome assembly WNGP01 (sample SAMN13153381, study PRJNA577476) | soil metagenome | isolation source: 40 cm soil or saprolite under Garry oak tree replicate 2 | place: USA:California | collected 2016-06-15 | reverse complement strand
GCCATAAGCAAAACGCCAAGCGCGACGGCGACGATCAGTTTTTCTTTGATCATTTCGTCTCCAGATGTTTTGGAAATAGCACGATAAGTTTTGCCTATGGAAGCAGAATCTCGCACTTGAATCAAGCTCCTGATTGCATTTGGCCGGCCTGCCACTCAATATTCGTTTTTCCGATGCAGGACCCTTTGGATATCCGCCATCTACGCTATTTTCTCGCAGTCGCCCAAGCTGGAAGCTTTAGCCGTGCGGCTGACCGGCTCGGAATTTCTCAGCCGAGTGTTTCTCAACAGATGCGAGATTTGGAGGCGGGTCTTCGCGTGCCTCTGTTTCAGCGCCGTGGAAAACGGATTCTGCTTACGCCGCGAGGTCTGATTTTTCAGGAGCACGCCCGCGCGCTGCTTCATCAGCTGGAGAATTTTCTTCAGGAACTAAACAGCGAACCCGGACAATTACGCGGCGAACTTCATTTGGGTGTTATTCCGGTGCTGAACGTGCCGCTCGTGCCGCACCTTCTTGGCCTTTTTACGGCCGATCACCCTGCGATCAGCATTAGCGTCGAAGAAATCTCATCCACCGAGATCGAGACAGCGCTGGAAGAGGGCCGGATGGACGTCGGTCTTGGCTTTCTCACCCGCCACTCGCCGAATTTGCGCTACGAGCGCCTTTGCACGGATGAATTTGCCTTAATCGTGGCCGAGAACCACCCATGGTCGAAGCGGCGGGTTGTTCATTTTTCGCAACTGCACCGGCAACGCCTCCTCCAATTGCCGGATACTTTCGTGATGCGCAGGATGACAGATGAAATTTGTCGAAGACACCAAGTCCGTCCTCACATGGTAGCCGAGATCAACGCGATCGAAACATTGCTTCGCTCGCTCGCGCCGTTGCGAGCAGCAACGTTAATGCCGAAAATCGCATTGCGAGGAAGAGAAAGTCTGAAATTAAAGGCGATCCGGTTGCAGGGAAAAAAGCTCGGAGTGGACATCGGCCTCTTGCGGCTGAGCGATTCGGCAGCGAACAGCGCGGTGGCCGCATTTACCAGTCTTGCTAAGGCGACTGTTCCGAAAATGATCAAACCAACGCCAGCCACGCGACAGCGATGAGACTCGTCGCATTCTCTATTGCGCTCGCATTGGCCGCCAGTGCTTTCGGCCAACAGAAACTTGAAGTGGTTCCACACGACACCGGCAGCGATTTGCTTTGGAAAAAGCTCGAGTCGCGCGTTGAAGAAACCGCCTCCCGGCTCGATGGCGTCATGGGTGTGGCTATTCTCGATCTCACCGATGGCCGGATTCTTTTGCGCAATGCGGACCGCGTTTTTCCCGCCGCCAGTTCAATCAAAATCGCGATCTTGCTCGAATTGTATCGGCAGGATCAGGAAGGTCGCGCCGGAGCTAAAGGGAAAACCAGGCTGGTCGACATTTACACCTTCGATCCCAAAGACCTGGTCGAAGACAGCCAGATCATGGCGGGTCTTACTCCTGGCGTGACGCGGGTTACCAATCGCGACTTGGCGCAATTCATGGTTGCTGTGAGCGATAACGCCGCTACCAACATTCTCATCGACCGCGTGGGCAGAGATAATGTAAACGCAACGCTCCGTGGCCTTGGGCTAACGAAAACGATGCTGCGCCGGAAAATGATGGACATCGGAGCCGCTCGACGCGGCGATGAGAACATCGCCACTCCACAGGAAATGGCGCGGCTCTTGGAAATGATCTACAAAGGCAAAGCGTTGAACAAGGAACTCACCGACGAGCTTATCAAGCGATTGAAGACTTTGAAAAAGGACAGCTATCTGTCGTACGAATTGCCAGCGGGCGTCGAACTTGCCGATAAGCCTGGAACTCTGGACGGCGTGCGGAACGATTCAGGGATCGTTTTCGCGCCGAACCGGCCGTTTGCGATCAGTGTGATGACGGCTTACGACCGCGACGAAAAAGCTGCAGAGCGCGCCATTAGCGAAGTTGCTCTCGAAGCGTACCGCTACTTCGAGATGCGCGGCAAGACCTCCGAGTACGGCCGTGTATTGCCACCGCTTGAGAAGCGGTAGCCAAAGGCCGCGTTGTTTCTCGACACTATTCCGTCAGAAAGCCCACGTTTCTTCAGAGCAACTGATAAGGATCGACGTCGACGGTGACGGTGACGTCTTCTGGGAATGGCAGTTTGTCCAGCGTTTCGCGGACAAGCCGGCTCAGGCGCATGATGGCTTCGCCGCGGATCAAAACGTGAAATCGGAATTGGCCTTGTAATTTTTCCAGTGGCGCGGGTGTTGCGTCGCCTAAGATGAATTCCTCGGGAAGCGCTTCTTTTAAACGGCGCTTCAACGTTTCGGCCGACAATTTCGCGCGACCTTCGTGCGTTGAACGCACTGTGATCAGGATCGCGTGTTTGAACGGCGGGAAATCGCAGCGCTCACGGAACTCGAGTTCCTGTTGGAAGTAGCCGGCGAAATCGTGGTGGCGCGCAAACTGAATTGAGGGTGAAAACGGCGTGTAAGTTTGCACAAAGACTTCACCCGGCGTTTCACCGCGTCCAGCGCGACCGGCGACTTGAGTGAGAAGTTGGAACGTCCGTTCGCCTGCGCGGAAATCGGGCAGATGCAGCGCGAGATCGGCGTTGATGATCCCGACTAGCGTCACGTTTGGGAAATGCAGACCTTTCGCGATCATTTGTGTGCCCACGAGGATGTCGATCTTGCCGGTACGAAAATTTCTTAGAGTCTCGCGATACGCTTCCTTGCGCGTCATGGAGTCGGCGTCCATGCGGCGCACCACGGCTTTCGGAAAAATCTGGGCGACCGTCGATTCCACTTTCTCGGTGCCGAAGCCGTAGTAAATCAACGCATCTTTGCCGCAAGCCGGGCATTTCTTTGGGACGGCCGCGGTGTGCCCGCACAAATGACAACTCAATCGCCCCGCGACTGCGGGATGCCGATGAAACGTGAGCGCGACGCTGCAATTCGGACAATTGCGCGCTTCGCCGCAATTGCTACAAAGCAGCGATGTGGAAAAACCGCGCCGGTTCAGAAACAGAATTGTCTGCTCGCGTTTCTCCAGACGATCGGCAATTGCTTGCGACAATTTTTCCGACAGAATCGCGGCTTTCTTTTCCTTCCGTCGTTCCTGGCGAAGATCGACAATGCGCATGAGCGGCATCTGCTTTTCGTCGATGCGCTGGGTGAGCGTGACGAGCCGATATTTGCCAGTAGCAGCGTTGCGATAACTCTCCAGCGACGGCGTGGCGCTGCCGAGAACAACCGCGCACTTCTCGATCTTCGCACGCACGACCGCGACATCGCGCGCATGATACCGGGGCGCTTCCTCCTGTTTATAGGTCGTCTCGTGTTCCTCATCGACCACGATGAGGCTGAGATTTTTCAGGGGCGCGAAGATCGCGCTGCGCGCGCCGATCACGATGCGCGCCCGACCGGAATGGATCTTGTGCCATTCATCATGCCGTTCGCCCTCGGACAAATGGCTGTGCAACACGGCGACCGCGTCCTGCACGTCGGCAAAACGGCCTTTGAACCGCTCGACCGTTTGCGGGGTCAGCGAAATCTCTGGAACCAGAACGATAGCGGTGCGTCCGCGGTCGAGCGCGGTGCGGATCGCCTGCAAATAAATTTCCGTTTTCCCCGAGCCGGTGACGCCGTGGAGCAAAATCGGGCGCGCGTTCTCGGGTGACTCAAGCGCCTGCGTGACTTCGTTTAGCGCGCGCGTTTGCTCCTCGTTCAAAATGAGATTCGAAGTTGCGATGAACTGCTCGTCTGCGTGCGGATCGCGAACTACAGCTTCTTCGCGCAACTCTGCGAGGCCGCGTTTCACCAGCGCACGTAGCATCTGGTTATCGAGCGACGTTTGTCGCAGAAGCTGCGCTGCGCGTACCGGCGATTCCAAGCGTGAGATTGCTTCCAAGAGTTCCGCCTGCCGCGGGGCGCGCTTTCGCAATTTCTCGAGCTCGGCGCTGTCGATTTTGCGCCCGGGCTGGACGAACAACTGCTTTTTCCATCCGACTTCCGCGCGTCGAATCACTTGCGGCAGCATGCTGCGCATGACGGTTTCGATCGGGCAGCAATAATAGGCGCTGATCCATCTCGCCAGTTCGAGCAATTGTTCGCTCAAAATCGGTGCGTCGCCGATTATTGCTTCGATTGGCCGGATACCTTTCGCCTCACTGTGCTCGAGAACACCAACAACAGTGGCCAGGGCAGATTTATCGCGGAACGGCACCCGCACGCGGGATCCGACGCCGATCCGCTCCGCGAGTTCTTCGGGCACAGCGTAATCGAGCTCGCGGTGGATCGCCCGGTCAACAACGACTCGAATATATTTTGGTTTCCTCATTGAGCGCTCGTGCTCATGCTCGTAATCGTAATCGGCTATTTTAGCACGAGTTGAATGATACGATTCTTCTTCAAACTGATCCTCTGCGTGCTGCTGGCACTGGGTACAGGATTTGTGTACTTAGCCGTGCGATCAGGGGATCCGTCTTACACGTTTTACGAATGGATGAGCCCGGCGCGGTTTCAACATTATGATCACGTCATTCGCGCCGTCGCGGTTGAACATCACCTCGATCCTATGCTGGTGAAAGCAGTCGTTTGGCGCGAGAGCCGCTTCGATCCTGGAAAACATGGCAGCCACGGCGAACGCGGGCTTATGCAAGTAAGTGAAAAAGCGGCTAACGAATGGGCGCGCGAAAACAAGATCGACAATTTCCACGTGGAGGAGCTTTTCGATCCGAAAACCAACCTGGAGGCGGGCAGTTGGTATTTGCATCGTGCGGTCGAACACTGGAAACATCAGGCCGATCCGCTTCCGTTCGCGCTGGCGGAGTACAACGCCGGCGCCAGTCGTGCCCAGCGATGGCACGGCGGAAACGATGTTGCCAATATATCAGTGGAGAAATTCCTCCAAAACATCGATTTTCCCGGAACGCGAAATTACGTTCAGTCGATCATTGACCGCTACAAATTCTATCAGCGGCGTGGTCGGATGTGACGAACAATTGTGTGCAGGGCTTGCGGTGAGCGAGGCTCGCGCAGCGCTTCGCCGTCGCCGGCGTCGCAATTCGGGTTAAGGGTTTTGGTGATGACCAAAAGCGAAATCGCCGGCATTTTGGAGCAGATCGCGGCGCTGCTTGAATTGAAGGGCGAGAATCCCTTCAAGGTTCGAGCCTACACTAACGCCGCCCGCGCGATCGAAACATTTGGCGGTAATATTCCGGACCTGCAGGACGAAGAAGCAGTGGCGAAAATTCCGGGGATTGGAAAAAGTATCGCTCTCAAGATCAAGGAGCTCGCTGCTACTGGCTCGCTCAAATACCTCGAAGATTTGCGCGCAGAATTTCCAGAGGCCATTCTGGAATTGTTCTCGATTTCCGGTCTGGGCGCGAAAAAAATCAAGGCCCTTTACGAGCGGCTGCGCGTCAGTTCAATCGAGCAACTCCACCAGGCTTGCGAGGCGGGCCGGGTGGCGGAATTGCCCGGTTTCGGTGAAACGACGCAAGCGAAAATTTGCAAAGCGATCGAGGAACGAACCCGGCGTGCCGGCTATTTCCAATTCGGCGAGATCGCGCATGAAGCGGAGACGTTAAGGAACGATTTGGCAGGCCATCCCGACACGCTGCAGGTGGATATAGCGGGAAGTTATCGGCGGCGAAAAGAAATTGTGCACGATGTCGATTTGTTGGTGGCGACAAAAAAACCCGAAACGATCACGAAATTTTTCGTTTCCCATCCGCTCGTAGGATCAATCATCGCGCAAGGGCCGACGAAATCGAGTGTGCGACTTCGTTCCGGAGTGCAGTGTGATCTGCGAGTAGTGAGCACAGCGGAATATCCTTTTGCGCTCGCTTATTTCACCGGGAATAAGGAACACAACATCGAGCTGCGCAGCCGCGCGCTTAAACGGGGCTGGACGCTCAACGAGTATCGGCTCGCCCCGATTCCGATTGAAGGTAGGGGCGGTTTACCCGAACCGCCTGCCGTGCAGAGGCGAGCCGGGCGATTGAGATCAATCGCCCCTACCACTTCGCCGAAGCCGAAGAAGAAAATTCGACCAAAAAGGATTCCAAAGGTGCACGACGAAGCCGGACTTTATCTGGCGGTCGATCTCGATTTTATCCCGCCGGAACTACGGGAAAACTGGGGCGAGTTCGAAGCTGCTGAGAAACATTCTTTGCCAAAATTGATCGAAAAGGAAAATTTGCGGGGCACGTTTCACTGCCACACGCTGGCGAGCGACGGACACAACTCTCTTGAAGAGATGGCCGAAGCGGCGCAGGCGCTGGGCCTGGAGTATCTTGGCATCGCCGATCACAGCCGCAGCAAAGTTCGACGGCTTCCGTCTCTTTGCCGGAGTGGAATGCGACATTCTTCGCGACGGGTCGCTGGATTTTCCCGATGAAGTTTTGTCACAACTCGATTTCGTAGTCGCTTCCGTTCATTCTGCTCTTGGTCTGAGCGAAGCGGACATGACCAGGCGCATGATTCGCGCGATGGAAAATCCGTTTGTGACCATGCTGGCGCATCCGACTGGCCGCTTGCTTTTAAAACGGGAGCCTTACAAAATTGATGTTCCAAAAATTCTCGATGCTGCTGCGCGTATCGGGACATGGATTGAACTCAACGCCGCGCCGAAACGGCTCGATCTCGATTGGCGCTGGTGGCCAATGGCGAAACAGAAGGGCGTCAAATGTGTGATCAACCCGGACGCGCATCGCGCCGAGCGTTTGCAGGATTTATGGTTCGGGATCGGTATCGCCCGTAAAGGGTGGCTCACGAAAGACGACGTGATGAATTGTTTGCCATTGGAAAAAATCGAGAACGCCCTCGCAGGGAACAGACGGAGGTAGCCGAAAGCGCTCAAGTCACGGTCGCTCCAGTTCGACGGGTGCTGCCACCTATTTCCTTGACTGGCCTCTGGCAGATTACCAGTGTAAGGCTTCGCCCTACACATGGCTCAGTCAGCAATGGAGGCTATCGATGCTTGCCCCGCGAAGCCGTCAGGACCGGGAAACCCATGGCTCGCCTACGCGGCGCTTTATCGTGATCCGCTTGGCTATCTCACGCGTGCGGCGCGCAAACATGGAGACATCGTCCATCTGAAGATTGGTCGTAAGAGCGATTTTCTGCTTAATCATCCCGATCTTGTCCGTGCCGCCCTGCTTGATCACGAGAATCTGCGGCGGTGCGTGCACCGCCCACTGCGACGTGTCCTTGGGACGGGCTTGCTGACTTGCCGCGGCGAGAGGCATAAGAAACAGCGCGCTCTATTACAAACGATGTTTAATCGCGAACGAATTGTTGCGCTGGGCGATGTCATGGTTGATCAGATCACGCGGTGGACTGACAGGTGGCGCGACGGCGACACCGTGGACGTGGCGGAGGAGATGACGGACCTCGCCATATCCATTAGCGGAAAGGCGCTGTTCAATGTTGATTTCGGCTCGAAAGCGGCCGAGTTGCGCAACGCACTCGTCACGGTCTTGCAAGCCACTCGCTTCAAAAATCTGGCGCTAGCTAGCAAACAGTTCGAGAAGCTTTCGCTCCCCTCCCATCGTCGCTTCGCACGCGCTGCGGAGAAACTCGACGCGGAAATTCGCGCGATGATCGCCGAGCGGCGAAAGGGCGCCTGCGAAGACCCTGATTTACTCTCGGTGATGGTACGCCTGCACAAGCAATCGCGAAAAGGGATTACCGAGCAGAAGATTCGTGATCAGATGCTCACGTTTTTCATGGTCGGCAACGAAACGCCTGCCACCGGATTGATGTGGACGTGGTATTTGCTTTCAGAAAATCCGGACGTGGCGACGAAGTTGCACAACGAAGTGGATCAGGTTCTGGGCGATCGGCTGCCGTCAGGGCAAGACTTCGACCGCCTACGGTACACACGGATGGCTTTCGCCGAATCAATGCGGCTGTATCCGCCCGTCTGGCTCATGACCCGGCGGGCAGTGCGAGATGTGAAGATAAATGGCTTCGTAATCCGCAGCGGATCGTACGTGCATGTCAGCCCGTTCGTGACGCATCGCGACGCGCGATACTTCCCAGAACCGGAACGGTTCGATCCAGAGCGCTGGACGCCAGAAGCGGCCGCGGCACGCCCGAAGTTTTCGTACTTTCCGTTTGGCGGAGGCAGCTTGCAGTGTATCGGCGAAGGCTTTGCCTGGATGCAAGGTGTGCTGACGATAGCCACGCTCGCCCGGCGGTGGCGGATGCGGCTCGTGCCGGGCCACCGAATTGAGCTTGATCCACACATCACTTTGCGGTCGCGATATGGCATGCCAATGATCCTCGAGCGACGGAAATGACCTCCCAAGGCGCGTCGGATAGCAGCGCGCTAGTGTTTACGAAATGGGCTCTCTTTGCGGCATGAACATCACAAGACATTTGCAGGCGCCGCCGGCTTTTATGAATTCGCTCATCGACAACTCGTGGCAGCGATAGCCGCGCTCTTGGAGCTTCGTCACGAGCTGGGGCGCGCCTTCGGGCGACACAATGTCGCGCCCGAGAACAACGGCATTACACGAAAAGTGCATCGCCTCTTCCGGTGCAACATCGATCAAATCGGTCACGTGCTCGCGGATTGCGCGCTGGCCGTACTCGTCGAAGGCCATTGGAAACCAAAACGCCCCGCCGTCGGGCAGCGGGCAAAAGCAGGTGTCAAGATGATAAAACCGAGGATCCACAAGTTCCACGGAGATAACGAGACAACCAAGCATGTCTGCGACGGCGCGATGTGATTGAATGTCAGACCGAAATTTGTAGCCGCAAAAGAGCACGTCGCCGCCAAAAAGCGCGTCGCCTTCACCCTCGAAATAAAGATTGTCGCCCAACCAGCACACCTCGTAGCCGCGTTGTTTCATCCATTCAGCAAAGAACGGCTGCTCACCCGCGCGTTCTTTGTGGCGGAAATTGCTGGGGATGAATTTGTGGCCAACGGTCAGTCCGGCATTAGCCGTGAAAACCATGTCGGGCAGTCCCCGCTGCGGCGCAATTAGATGAACTTTGCAATCCAAGTTTGAGAGCGTCGCCTGCAATTGTTTCCATTGCTTTTGCGCGAGCACTGCTTCCGCGCCCCGGGCGCGACTCATCCAGGGATTGATCTCGTATTCGATGCCGTAGTAATCCGGCGGACAAAGAAGCAGTTCGCGCATACGATAGGCAATTTACTCGCGAACACGGGCCCCGCCGAGATGATCGGCAAGTTCCCGGAGAAATGGTTCCACGTCCGTGACCAGGCCGATGGATTGCAAAGGCCGATGCTCGACCGCTTTCTCTACCGCCGAGGGATCGATATCGACGCACACGGTTTTCACGGTGGGCGCGAGCATGCTCGCCACCGCGAGGGAATGCCGAATTGCCGCAAGCAATATGACGTGCGTCACGTCCGCCAGCCTTTCGCGCATTACTCTTTGGGCCTCGATCGCGTCTGTCGTTACACCGGGAATCGGTCCGTCGTCGCGAATGGAGCCAGTCAGCACGATATCTACGTTGTGACGGACGCAGGCGTACAGGATGCCGCTGGTCAGGATCTTTTTCTCAACGGCGCTGGCGATCCCGCCAGCCGCGCGAATTGTATTGACCGCTCGCATCTGGTTCTCGTGTCCGCCGCGCGCGACGGCTAGATCTGGATTTACTCCCAATGATGTTCCGAACAATGCGCGCTCCACATCGTAAGCCGCAAACGAATTTCCAGCGAAAAGCCGATCAATATACCCTGCTTCAATGAGTCGGACCAAATGCTCACCCGCGCCGGTCCGCACAATCGCCGGTCCGGCGACAACGGCGATTTTCCCTTCCGCTGCGTGTGCGCGATGCAACTCCTCACCGAGTTCGCGAATGATGGCCGACTTTGGTTCGTCGGCATCAACGATCGTATTGATGAATTGAAAGAGATCGGTATGCGTGGTCGCACGCTGCACCGGCACAACGCGCACACCCTGATGACCAACAACAATCTCGTCGCCTTTGTTGACGTCGAAAAATTTAACGGCTCTCGCAGCGCCCTTGTTTCGATCAACAGCAATTGCGCTGTTGACCATTGCGGGACGCACTTCGATTTCTTTCCCTTTGAAGCGCACGAACGTTTGCTGATTCGTTGTCACGTAGAAATCGGCCGGGAAAACTCCATCAGCTGGAGCGCTGGCCAGTTGCGCATTTGCGCGCTCCACCACTTCGGCGCCCTGCTGCCGAAGACGCAGGATCAACTCGTCCAGCGCTTCGCCTGTTTCGGTGGACACCTCAATTCGGGCAAAGCTTTGGTCCGCTCGCTTTTTGCCGATATTGATCTCAAGGATCTTAAAATTGGCGTCGTGCGTTAAAATTTGATCCAGCACCTTTGGCAAAATCAGCGAATCGATAATATGCCCGCGTAGCTCGATCGTTTCCGAAAACATATACAGAATTTAGCCGTCCGGCGCGACCGCGCCAGTAAGGCCAGATTGTTGTAGCGCCGCTTGTGGCAATTGCGCAACATTTAGGCGTTTGACACAAGCGCCTCTACAACCATTTACATCATATGGAAAAGCCAAGCGCACGCGGGCCTTCGCCAAGTCGCAAGGCGCATCGCGCTCTGGGACCGCGATTGAATCGAAAAGCAAAGCGTCCGCCGCCTCTGCCGGTGAGAAAAATCACAAAACGTGAGCCGCGCGATTAATTGCACAAAGAACTTCCAGCTCTCGCCGCGAAAATAGCGAAAGCGCTATCATGCGGGTCCGAGTACGTGGTCACCCAACCCGTTGAGCTTCGAATTCTGCGGGAAATGTCCGAGGCGGAGGTGAGCGAGTTTGCAAAGAGCCATGGCTGGCGCGTAATACGTCGTCTCGGGGGACGACAGATCGAATTTTACAATGACGCGAGCCAGCGCCCGTCGTAGCAACGGCTCCGTGAGCTGTTCGGATTGCAGCCACAGGTGGCTTGACGCGCTACAGGCACGTGGCTACAGCACCAGTGGACACAAACCAGCAGTTGGCTTACGAGTGCTAGCGCGTTCCAAATGGAAGCAGCCAAAATTTATTTTATTGTTTTCGGCGTTTTGACGATCCTGGGCGGCATCGTTGGTTACGCAAAGGCAGGCAGTGTGGCGTCGATCATCGCCGGCTCAATCACAGGTGTGCTATTGCTGGTGGCTGCGTTTGTATTGCCCGAACACCGCATGTTTGGCTTGGCGATTGCGCTCATTGTGTCGCTTTTGCTCGCTGCGCAGTTCATTCCCAAACTTTTGCAGACCGGAAGGATCATCCCTGCTGGAATAATGTCTCTCCTGAGCGCAATTGGGGTCATTGTGGTCATCGTCGCCTGGGTAAAAAAGTAATCGCGTGGGAAGAATTCGCCTTCGGACGTGGCGACGGCTTGTGCTTGTCTTATTCGCCGCGCTTTTCGCTGCGATTGTTTACCGCT
>WNGP01007553.1_pt1 | contig 11411 bp, 13 predicted proteins | sample 5407671 | NCBI WGS metagenome assembly WNGP01 (sample SAMN13153381, study PRJNA577476) | soil metagenome | isolation source: 40 cm soil or saprolite under Garry oak tree replicate 2 | place: USA:California | collected 2016-06-15 | reverse complement strand
ATGAGCTCGACTTTGTACATTTCTAACTCACTAGCAGACGGCGAAAGATAACCGCTCAAGAGTGGAGCGAGGGACTAAAACCACAGCAGGATCAGTGGGTGATGTGGGAAAAGTCCTCTGGCCCCAGAGATGTTGCCTGACAACAGCAAGAACATCACGAAAGGTAGCAGTTGGCTTGCGATACCAGGCCGCTTGAGCGACGGGGATCTGCCCATCTGGGTGCAACGCTTGCCCAAAGAGGGTCACCAGACTGTAGAGGCCAAAGAGCAGCGGAGTCGCACGAAGAGTGGCCAGGTCTGACCATTGGCGGTGCGTCTCGATGCCCCAATGGGCGCGCCCCTCCTCAAAAGTCACTTCCAGCGTCCAGCGCGAAATTTCGTCGCTCACGATCTGTTCTGCTGTTTGAGTGGGGTCAGTGGAAAAGATGGCCTTGGGGGGACGCTTGCCCTCCGGATCACGGGTCAGTACCCATCGGATAGGCAAAGGATCAGAGCCATAGCGGTACCACAGGGCTGTGCCGGTGCAAATCTCCACAGTTCGTTCTCCTTCGCCATACCAGGGAAGGCGGCGCTTCTGCCAGCGGGTTTGCGCATCCTGTAAGACCTGATCCAGAGCTGGCAGGCGTTTGCCGACAACACGGGGACGGCCAATGGTGTGCGAGGTGCGTTGGGGAGGAGGCTCATGGAGCACCGCATCCAATCGACCAGTCGTGACCAAGGTCACCCGCTGCTGCTGCGCATGCAGTCCCAGTTCCAGCACACTGTAGGCAGTATCACCCATCAGCTTGATGGAGCGATCAGGAAGCCAGCGGCGCACCAGGCTGATCATCTGTTGTGCCCACATCGCCACCGTCTTGTGTCGCTTGCCCAACTGTTCACTCACTTCTGGGCTGGTTGTCAGCACACAGAAGAAAGGCAAAGCCCAACGTTGCTTGGTCCAGGGAAGTGTTCCTACCACTGCCATCACCATCCAGCGCAAGCCGGGACTGCTCACCGATTGTTTGCGGCTGGAGAGGGCACTATCACGGTAATGGCCTCGCTTGTTGATCTTGCTGCCCCAGCGTCGTTCCAGCGTTTCATCGATCACCAGATCCACGCTTTCTCCGGCTGGCACAAAGGTCGCGACAATGAGCAGCAGGAGTTGGCGACTCACCGCTAATGGCGCCCAGCGGGCTCGATTGAGCACCTGATGGAAGTTGCTCCAGTTACCCGCCATGCTGTGGTCGGCGTGGCGCAAGGCCGCAGCGACTGTTCGGCGTCCCTGAGCCAGCAGCGTACCGGTGAGCAAGATCATCAATTTTCTCCAGGTGGGAGCCGTAAACAATGGGCGAAACGTCATCAGAACCTCTATAATGGGATCGGGAAGGGGCATATGCTTTCTCCTCAAGTAAGATATTGCTTTGATCAGCTTCTATCTTACCTCGGAATGGCTCTATGCCTCCAATCCTTTCGCAAATTGTACAAAGTCAAGCTTCAGTGCTGCATGGCTGATTTCTCCTCTGCATACAAACTCAGCAAAAATGCGCCTTCAGTTCGTTCTTTCTCTCATTATCCTAGAACAGATATACCAAGTAGCCAGCACAGCCTCGCTATCTCTTTTCCTATCGTCTTTAACGAACGCAGCATTAAGGACAGTCATAGCTTATGCTATACTTGCTGTTGTATCATGTATTTCCCTACGATAGGCACCGATCGTGTCTTTATGATAATCGGGCACTCTCTTCTGAGACAGTTTGTGAGGTTCAAAAATGCCCTTTATCAAGAGAGCCAACCTGAAGCACTCTCACTCGGTTACAGATACACGGGAAATATTCGTTGGTCGAACCAATGAGCTGCAGTTCTTTATAGAACATATCCTCGAGCCAGAAGAGCCGACTTACAATATTGTTTCTATTTTCGGACAAGGTGGCGTCGGAAAATCGACGTTATTGGCCCGAGTGATCGAGGAACTTGATGATTCCAAATATAAAGAGTATTGCCTATCAGCACTGGTTGATGAACGGCAGACCACCCCTGTCAGCATCATGGAGCGATTCGCTGACCAACTGCATCTCGGGGGAGACTTTGGAAAAGCGCTCAAGCAGTATAAAGAACTCGTGCGAAAACTTCAAACCGAGCAGGAAACGTTGCAGACAACCATCTTACACAGGGCACCAGAATTTGCAGGTGCCGCTATCGAGGGAGTCCCCCTTGTTGGACCAATTTTACGAGAAGGGGTAAAAGTAACCGCTGGACATCTCATAGAGAGGTATCAAGCGGGACAATTATATAAAGACACAGAATATCTTCATGATCCGCTCACTGATTTAACCAAAGCTTTTATAGCGGAACTCAATCGCATGGCCGACACCCAGGTAATGCTGAGCACCAGGTGGTTGAGGCGCGAACGACGGGTTTTATTGTGCTTTGACACCTTCGAACAGATGGCTTCTGAGGCAGTACCCTGGTTGCTGGATTATTTTCTGGATGCACATATCAGTAGTAACATTGTGCTGGGAATAGTCGGACGCGATCGCCTCGACCATTCTACTCCAGACGGCCCTAAGCGTTGGTTGACGTATTACGACAGTAATACGATCTATCCGCTCTCTTTGGATGGTTTTACCGAGGATGAGACCTGCACCTACCTTGCTGCCCGGAATATTACTGATCCTGACCGCATCGCCTCCATCCGGCGGCTCTCACGCGGCTTGCCACTGTATCTCGGACTTTTGACCTCGAATCCGCAGGGTGAGGTCGATCCGACGAAGGATGTCGTGGATAACTTTTTACGCTGGATTCCCGAACGCGAACACATCAAACGTCGATTAGCGCTAGACGCTGCGCTTTTGACGAAACCGTTCAACCAGGATGACCTCGAAGCTTTCACCTATCTACCTGAGCAGGAGCAGCTCGATCTTTATTATTGGCTGACGGGTTTGTCTTTTGTCTATCCTCAGGAAGGACGCTTTCGTTACCACGAACTGGCACAAGACCTGTTTAGTCGTCACCTGTACCAGCGTTCGAAGAAAGAATATTACACGACCAGGAGAGGTCTCGCCACCTACTACCAGCGATTCCTCGAGGAGATCCAGGAAGAAAGGGGATTGGAAACCTACCGCCTCATGGAGTGGCTGGAAACGGTTCTTGCTCTCGCAGAACAATGGCTCTCTCTGCCAGACCAAACCAGTCACGTGAAAGCTGTCGCGCAAATTTTGAACGCCTATCAGCATACCGACGCGGAACAAAACGCAGAAATCGCCAAATTTCTGCGCGAACTCTCCCAGAAACGAGCCGTTCAAATACACGCGAGTGCCCAACAGATTGCCGCAGACCTCTTGCAATATATCGAGGCTGATGCAAGAAGCGAGGACCGCATGAGAGCAGCTACCGCGTTGCTAGAGAAAGTAGCTCACTTCCCCTCATTCCCATCAGCTTTGTCAGCACAAATCCATAGCGATCGAGGCTGGGTCTATCTCCATCTGAAAGATTATGAACAGGCCATCAGCGACTTTAATCGCGCGCTCGATCTGAAGCCTGACTATGCCTGGGTGTATGGGAGCCGAGGATTAGTCTATCGTACCCTCAGAGACTACGAACGAGCCATCGCTGACTTTGATCGTGCGATTGAACTCAATCCTGCATATGCCTGGGCATATGGCAGCCGAGGATTAACCTTCCATTTTCTCAGAGACTACGAACGAGCCATTGCTGACTTTGACCGGGCAATTGAACTCAATCCAAAGTACACCTGGGCATACGGTAGTCGGGGGCAGACCCATCGTTTGCGTAAGGACTACGAACGAGCCATTGCTGACTTTGATCGTGCGATTGAAATTGACTCTGACTATGTCTGGACTTATGAGCAACGCGGGAGGGCCTACAACAATCTCAAAATGTATCGGCGGGCTATTGAAGATTTTGATCATGCGCTTGAACGCGATCCCAATTATTTTTGGGCGTATTTGAATAGAGGAATCACGTACAGGAGGCTTAAAGACTACGAGCGGGCTCTGGCTGACCTTGACCGCGCGCTTGAATTGGAGCCTCAGAATGTCTCTGTTTTCGCTCAAAAGGGCTTCGTTCGCTTGTGGATGAGAGATACGAGGCGGGCAATAACTGACTATACACGCGGCTGGGATATCGACCCAAATCATCTTCACAACGCTTGGATGGCAGAGTGGTCTAGAATGTGCCAAGGAGCGCGAGATCCTGAAGAGATCGAACGGTTGGAGGCGATTGCAGCTGTTAATCCACAACACTATACCGCGTATGTTTGTCGTGGGGTGGCGCTCTGGATAAATGGCCGCTATGGCGAGTCTGTAGCAGAGCTTGAGCAAGCTCTCCTGTTAGACCCAGGCGCAGGGAGCGCATACTTCTGGAAAGCGATGGCTTTGGCATTGCTAGAACAATATGAGATGGTCATCACATTGATTAGGAAGGTTCTAGAGTTAGATTTACCACCTGTGTTGTTGTCTCCGCTCCAGTGGCTAGAAGAGAGCAGGCCGGACCTTTATCAGGATCATGTAAAGCCCTTACTTAAAGGGCATTTCCTCACGCTCGAAATGGGGTAGGCCGACCTGCAGACGAGGCTTGCGTCCCAGTGCATGCGGCGTGGGTGCGTGAGCGCATTGCAAGCCTATCAGAGGGAAAGGAGCCACAGGAGCCATGCGCATTGCGGTCATGACAGACGTGCATGCGAACCTGCCGGCCCTGCAGGCAGCACTGCGAGACATCGGCGAACAAGGATGCGAAGAGATCTACCACACGGGCGACGCGATCGGCATCGCCGTAGCGTATAATGTGTTCAGGAGTGTTGCATGCGGGGAAAAGACCGCACGGCTGTGGTTCGCTGAGGAGGCCATGACAGGGCGAACCAGGAGCATCTCACCCTCCTCGAACAAGGAGTGCAGGTGTCGAACGAATGAGAGAACTCCTGGCATCCCTCTGGCCCGACTCAGCGGAGCCGATTGCGGTCTAGCGATGCAGCGCGACTGATGCGCAAGTCGCTAGGCCACAGAAGGGAAGCGAACGATGGTACAGCAAGAAGTACGGCAGTATGACCTCAAGGCTCGCTCAACGGAGACCTTCGGGCGGGTGCTCTGCAGTGCGCGCACCCACCATTTCGTGGTAGACGGACCTCTCCAAAACGGCTGCCCCGGGGAGGCCATCACGCCTGGTGAACTCTTTCTCTCAGGTGTCGCCGCCTGTGGCGTCGAACTCGTGCAGGTGGTGGCCAGGGCACAACAGGTGCCGCTGCAAGCGGCCACCGTCGCCATTCATGCCGTGCTCGATCCCAGCAAGCCGGTTCGGCCCGAGGTGAGCCTGTTCAATGCGGTTCGGTTGCACTTTCACCTCAAGGGAGTCACGCAGGAGCAAGGCGCCCAGCTCATCGAGGCTTTCAAGCGCAGGTGACCGCTCTACGGGACGGTCGCAGTTGCGACCCCGGATGTCCAAGTCGAGCTTGATACCCAACCATAGAGCGGGGACGCAAACGAGCAGGAGAGCAGCCAGGCTGGCCTCGGGGGGTGCCGTCTCACAAACAGGGCAAGACTACAGCGAGCGTGACCAGCGCCAGATCGCTGGCCACCGGCTTCTTAGAGCGAACGCCACCCGGAGGCATTGCTTGAGGAAAGTCACGCGGAAGGACAGGATCTATGCCTCTGAGCCGATGAAGCCTCTCCTTTGCTCGTGTGGCTCTACGGCGCGCATCGAGATACACTCTACGATCTCAAGCATCAAGGCTCTGAACAGCGCAAATCACGTACCCCATGGATGTATCAGGATGAGGCAGAGCGCATCTGGCATGGTGCAAACGGAGCATAACATGAGGCGCATGATGGACAAGGACGAGGCCAACCGCCTAGCTAGAGCAATTGCAAGGACGCATGTGGATTGGATCGAGGTCCGGGGAATTGAGTATAATCCGCTGACCAGTACATATGAACTCACGTGTATGTACCAACGATACAGAGGATTAACATCCTGGACGGAGCTGTCTATTCGAAGTCCCCGGCAATGGATCGAGTTACTAACAGAGCACAGGAACGACTTTGGACCTGAACTCCCCTAGCAGGGAAGCAGAAAGTGAGGGAGAATCACTGGAGAAGGTACGGCAACAGTGTTTTTCCTCATGGTACTCTCATGTAGGGCAGACCACAGAGGGAGGAGAAAGAGTATTGGAGAAAAAAGACTGCTGAAATGAGCGTCGTTGATCCTCTTGCGAAGGCAAGACAAGCTCTTGTTGAGGAGTCTATTCTCTCCTCAGGAGTAACAGACCAACGCGTGCTCAAGGCCTTCCTGACCGTGCCAAGACACGAGTTTGTTTTCCCCGAGTATACAGAACAAGCGTATGCTGATGGCCCATTGCCGAGAGGTGAAGGCCAAGTCATGACGCAGCCCTCCCTTGCGGCTCGGATGACCCAGGCGCTCCATCTTCAGGGAAATGAGAACGTCTTGGAGATTGGTACCGGATGCGGGTATCAGGCTGCCATTCTTTCCCTACTTGCCAAAGCCATTTATACGATGGAGCGGCTGCCATCTTTAGCAGAAAGAGCACAAGCGGTCCTGCGTCGTTTAGGGTCTACCAAGGTCTCTGTTTTTCTCGGTGATGGAACAAAAGGGCTCCCAGCATACGCGCCATTTGATGCTATTCTTGTGACGGCTGGTGGCAAAAGAATTCCTCAGCCGTTGCTTGAGCAGCTCAAAGAAGGGGGCTATGTTGTCATGCCCATGGGAGAGGACAGAACGCGTCACGAATTACAAGCTGGCCACAAAAGGCAAGGAACATTACACCTCCACAATCTTGGCGCAGTCTCTTTTGTGCCTTTGATAGGGCAATATGCGTAAGGAGCTTAACTGAGAGGAGTTTTTTATAGAGCTTCCCATAAGGGGTTATAAAGTGGATCAACACTGGTGAGAGAGAAGCCGATGCCGTTCTGTTCCGGCGGCAAGATGGCTTCTACCTTCTGGCGTTCGTTGTACCAGACTGACAGTTGCGCCGGGGTAAAGTGAAACCAGAGATGGTGGCTATACTTGTGGTGCCAGTACTGATCTCCCCCTGGCTGCGTTTCATCACGCTGTATTTCGTGACATGCTCTTCCGTTTTTCTCGCTGCAGGTTTGTGCCCGGTGATCAGCGTTGGACGAAGGCTCCGGGCCTGGGCATTGTCCAATATCTTCAGGTCCAGGAAATTCAGGGACGATTTCCGCGGGTGTTTGAGAGTCGAGTAAGACGCGAGCCGCGCTTTGTCCAGGCATTGAAACATGCTTGTGAAATCCTTTCGGATATGGTAAACTATTTGAATAGACGTTCTAACTGTCGAGCAGCAGAAGAGCCTGTCCTCAGAGGACAAGAAGGTAGCAGTCGTGTCTTATGGAACTCCTCAGTCACATACAACGCAAGATGTACAACCTTATTGTTCGTTCCATCCAGACGGAAGGGATGCCCCCCACGAATCGGGAGCTTGGCCGTGAGCTGGGGATTTCCAGTACCGGGCATATCGACCACCATCTCAGCGAGTTGGAAAAGAAAGGGTGGATTAGCAGGATTTCAGGAAAGAGTCGAGGCATCAGACTCACCAAACGTGCTAGCAGTGTTCCCGTCAAAGGGACCATCGCCGCCGGTGCTCCCCTCGATATTTATCCTGACGCACCTTCCCTGCTTCGCGTGGATGATCTGTGGACCCAGGCTGAGGAGAGCTATGCCCTTCTCGTGCGTGGAGATTCGATGATCGAGGATTATATCTGCGACGGAGATTACGTCATCATTCAACCAGCATCCACCTGTCACGATGGAGACATTGTGGTCGTCACACACCTGCAAGGCGGAGTCCATGGAAGCGCCACGCTCAAGCGATTTTTTCTCGAGAGAGAGCACGAGCGCGTCCGCTTACAGCCCGCCAACCTGCAGATGGAGCCTATTTTTGTGTCCAGGAGCCAGTGGGATCGTGAATGGAGCGTGCAAGGCAAAGTGATCGCCATTCTCCGCCACTACCCTGTTTCACTCTGAGAGAAAACTCACCCCATCCGCTTTCCAGCCTTGAAAAGCGAGCGGGCGGTACTGCGATTGGACATGGTGGATCATTGCGATCTCTCCTCCTGATCGCCTTTCCGCCCGTTTGTGTGCTCCATCGACATCTCTGCTCATCTGCCTGCGCGCTTAGCTGGTCCACCAACACCCAACCAGACACGTGCCGGGAGGCAGGACAGCCGCACTCCCAGGCTCAGGCTCTGACAAGGGCCTCCAGCGGCAGGGGCAGCCTCAGCAGTTCCAGCGCGGTCCAGCGTCGAGAAGTGAGCCCTGCCGCCAGGGCAGGAGGTCGCTGCCTCTCCCGTCGGGGAAGACGGTTCCCCCCTCGTTGCAGTGGCGCTGGGAGCACTACTCTTCACGCTTCAGGCGCACGGGCGAACTGAGAGGAGGCCCGCCACCATTGGAGATGGAGCAGGAGCTGTGGCGCCAGCTTCGTCGTCGACCACCTGCGGCGGATCACAGCGGAAACCCTTTGTCGCAGGGTCAGGTTCACGCATTTCATCAAGGCCGTAGTGAGCCGCCCGCTCAGCCCCAGCCGGCTGGGGGCGGTTCGCAGCTCCTGAGCTGTCCCACAGCGCATCCGCTGGGTTACGCGCAGCAGTGGGCACCGCCGATAGACCTGCTTGACCTGAGCAGAGATCAGCCCTGATGCCTCCTGCGGCGCGGCGTGCCCGTGGTCCCTTTCCCTTCACCCATTCCCCAACATGGGCTGGGAGGGCGGAGAAGGACCGATTCCATCCATCGCTCGTGAAGACGGGGAGGCAGGTGGGGATGAGCTGCTGGCGCAGTGTGTGGAGAAGGGCACGAGCAGTGTTCGCCAGTTCGCAGTCCTGGCAGAAGCACGGGGATGATCTTGCTGAGGGGATCGATCGCCAGCCACAGCCACAGGACAGGCGTCGGGCAACGCCAGGCAGGGATCGTGCTGGGGTGATCTCCACATATGCGCCCAGCGCCTGCCACATCCAGGTCTTCGCACAGCGCGGCGAGCACTTCTCCGACGCGGGAGGCGGGAGTTGTGAGTCGGGACAGGGCGGTGGTGCGGCGGGCGCTTTGTGGTCGTACAGCATGCTTGAGAGCGCAAGGTCTGAATGCGTTGGCCTGTGCCGTGTGAGCCGTCCCCGACCAGGGCAGGCACGCGTCGGTGATCTGCTAAGAAGGACAGCGAGGCATGGGACAAGCAAAGCCCTGTGTGGGGATCCCTTTGGGCGCGCCGCGACGGCTTTTGATCTCTCGCCAGTGACAGACAGGGACACGGACAGCAGCAGGCAGGGTCGGATAGAGGCCTGACGGGCAGCAGGCCGGGCCATCAAGAGGTGTCCGCGGTTTCAGCAGTCGCCCGACCTTGGAGAGGCAGGGGGGACGGCAAGCGATGAGCAACCAGGCGATGGCGAACAGCCCCAGGATCAGCAAACCGGAAGCAGAGGGAGGCATGAAGAAGCTCCTTGCAAGAGAGCGTCAGGATGTCAGCAGGAGAATCAAGAGCGCCTGACCTGTCAAGTAGTCTCTCAGGCAGCGGAATGATCTACCATGGAATATGGGAGTACCACTGGCTTTGACTTCCCCGCTTTGAGCATGACCTCGAACTGTGTGTCGGACTCAGAGCGAGTTTGGGAATGAAAGAGAGTGAGATTCTCGAACCTGTTTGGTGGAGAGAGTCTGTGTGATAAAATGAAGGAAAGATCTCTGCACCGGACGAGGAACTTCCATTGAAAGGAAGGGCGCGAGACTTGGATCGGCTGGCGGTATCTGTCGCTTGAGCCGTCTTCGCGGCGCCCGAAAGGAACCTGGAATGCCTTCGAGTAGCAAGCCACAGAGCGAGAGAGCCGACCAGAACGCCGTGCGTCTCGAACCGTGGGGTGAGGGCGACTTAGCGCTCCTGAAGAAGCTGATGGGTGACCCGGAGATGACCAAGCATCTGGGCGGTCCTGAGAGCGACGAACAGATTACCGAGCGCCACGCCCGCTTTCTTCGGCTCGCAGAGGAGGGCTCGGCGCGGGTATGCAAGGTTGTCCTGCAGGCCACAGGGGAGGCGGTCGGGTCGGTCGTCTACTGGGAGCGCATCTGGCGTGGCGAACAGGTCTATGAGATCGGGTGGGAGGTGCTCCCTGGGTTCCAAGGGCGGGGCATCGCAAGCGTGGCGACCAAAGAGGCCATTGCCATGGCCAGGTCGGACTGCAAGCATCGGTTCCTGCACGCCTTCCCATCTGTTGACAACCTCCCCTCGAACGCGATCTGCCGGAAGCTGGGGTTCACACTGATCGAGGAATGTGAGTTCGAGTACCCGCGGGGCAGCTTCATGCGGTGCAATGACTGGCGTCTTGATCTCTCCGTGGGCGGCTAGACAGCAGCAGCATGAAAAAGGGGGGCGAGAACAAACAAGTCATGTTCTCCGCCCTAGGCGCGAAAACCTTAGCCGAATCATCGCCACCTGGATGAACGTTTCGCAGGGCGGGCTGTACTGGCTCCTTAGGATATGCGTTCTCAAACCAGGGAAGACACAGTCATGGAGGAGACCTTCTCCCCACCGGTCTGATGTGTGGATCGCAAGGAACATGAACGGAGAGCATTCCCAGTAACGCGCTCTTTTCGAACGCATATCCCAAGGAGCCAGTACAACTCCAACCGAAACTATCCCCGCCAATCATGCTGAAAAGGCTGGTGAGGCTCAATACTTGTGAAACCTTATCCGATATCCCTCAGCCATTGAAGCCGTTACACATCCTACGTGCGGCTGTCGTCTTCCCGTCGGAGGTCCAGCTCCCTCCCGTCTGGTTCCCGCTGCCTGTCCAGGTGCTTGCCGTCTTCGTGCCACCCTCCTCTGCTACACTCGTGGTGTGCCGGTGGGAACAGCAGCACACTGGACGAGTTCCGTCCTGCCCGCTCAGGCAAACGGTGCATGCTCTCAGAGAACCTGCTGCAAGACGATGCCGACACAGCGCCCAAGGCAGGTGAGAGGAAGCATCTCGCCCTTTGGAGGCGGCTCGTTCCTTCAGAGGGCCATTATACTGCTTGGGGCACTGCCAGACATATGCGCCATCACGGGGGCAGACTGAGCAAGGCAATAGTCGCTTCCCTCCATGGGGACAAGGTAGAGAGCCTGCTGCTCTGCTGAGGGACGGAGGCCAGCCTGAGGACCGTTAGGCTTCGTGCTGTCTCTGATGCTCAAGAGCATGAAGAAGGAGGTGACGGATCGTTTCAGAAGAGACTCCATACTCCTTTGCAACTGGACGAAGTGGTTCGGTGTTCTCCACGACACGATGAATAACGAGCGGCCAGTGGTCAGCAGGAATACCGTATTGAGGGTGTTTTGGCCCTGGTCGCCGTTTGCCACCCATCGCAGGAGGGCTGGCGTCAGGTGCTTCATCGTGAGCGAGCAACTGTTGGACCTTGAGATACAGTGTG
>WNGP01004667.1_pt1 | contig 11413 bp, 12 predicted proteins | sample 5407671 | NCBI WGS metagenome assembly WNGP01 (sample SAMN13153381, study PRJNA577476) | soil metagenome | isolation source: 40 cm soil or saprolite under Garry oak tree replicate 2 | place: USA:California | collected 2016-06-15 | reverse complement strand
TCTCTGATGCGATTAGCTGTCTGGCGTATTCTAACGCTTCTGATATTTCGTCGTCCCGAAAAAGATGAACTCGAAGACCCGTTACTCGGGCCACGATGGAAACCGCGTCAATAACCGGGATTTCGTTCCCGGGATATTTCTGAAGTTCACGCTCAGCATCAGATAATTCACCGCCCAATTAGCGACACCACCATCCAAGAAACAGTTGCGAGTCTTAGGTTGGTGTCCCAGGGAAAAGTACGCAGATCCACCACAGCCTGCCAGGACTGTTGACAAGCCTACAAGCAATGCGGCTACTAGACCTACGCGAACCACCAGAAGAGACCCGCAATAAGCGCAAACGGGACGATCGGGTCAAGAAACCCTTCCCTAAATTGCGCAGTCACCGAGCGTGAGCGTGTCCAGGCTAATCCAGATAGAACCTTCGGCCAAGCGTTCAGCCAGGATGCAGAGAAGGCGGTTCTGCGTCGCGAGACTAGCACGCATACCTTATTTTTCTCGACTGTCGTCGGGTATCCGCATCCTAACACGGACCCATCAACACTCCCCTAATACAGATCACTCGTCTCCACTGACATTAGCATCGTAATGGACCCCAAGCCGTTTTCAAGGCATTTCCCTAGGGACAATCAGGTCGTTGACCTCTACTATCTGCAATCATGGGACATAGCTTGAGAGATGCAAACGCCCTCTTGCTGAGACCTTCTCAAACACGCGGTTTGCGTCGCGAAACTCAACTGCAATTGACATTTCCAGGATGGTAACGGGTCTGGTAACCGTAAATGGTACTAGGAATTGAAGCAGGAATCCTGAGATGGGCCGGGTTCTAGAATAGTCAGAATTCAATAGCTAGCGACGAAAAACACTGTCCTATGGGTAAGAAGCCAGCTGGGGCCATCGGAACATTTTCTACCTACACTTTTGGACTCATGGAAGATTTTGACGAAAGTCCGTCAGCCGCACTAAAACGAGCAGCTATCCTGTTTGATAGTCTCGTCTTTCACCCTCAAGGAACTCTGGTGGGCTTGGACGTTGGGGGGAGAGAGTCGATGTCCAAGACTGAGTGGTTGTCGGCTTTTGCATCGCACAACAAAGACGAACAGAAATTCTTAGCGAAATCTGACGACTTTGCGGAGCTTGTCTTTCTGACCGATGAGTTCGTCGATGATACCCCTAGATTCTACCGAAACGTAGATTCGATATTTGCCAACAAAGATCTTTACGATACCGTTCAGGAATGGGCTTCGCAAGAACTCAAGTCACGTGGAATAGAGGAATCAAACAACCGCGACGAATGGATGGACTAAATGAAGAGACTACTATATTCCATAATCATGGACTTCCGATTGTTCGATGCCGTGAAATCACTCCTGCCAGCAGCGGTTGGATTACTGTCTTCCTCACATGATCAAGTTCTGAAAGCCGCGCAGGCAGCCATACCGCCAGAAGAAGAGAAACTTGACCTGATCATAAGGGTTGAAAAACTCGGTTTAGCCGACTTTTCGTCTCTAGATTGGCACGAAATCTTCGAGCTTCGGCAAAGCGGATTCGTTGAAGATTTCCGAGCACGTCTGTCAGAGATCGCAAGTTCTCAATCTTCGAGCAGGCGTCTGGAATCAGACCTCTTGACCTCCCTCTGGAGTCTGGTCGCCGATGTCGAGCCAAATCTCAAGAGAACTTATGCGACTGCAGTAATTGGCAACCTACCCCTTCCTATACCTTTGAACCCGGTCGGAGTTCTGTCTAGCATGAAGGACATCAAGCACAATCGAGACCTCAACGAGCGATACGGTTGGCTCTTTTTCATAGCGGAAGCACAAGAATCGCTCGCAAGGAAACCAGTCTCTACCTCTTAGATAGCACACTCTGTTGACGAGACTCCAAGCAATGCGGCTCATGGATCTGCCGGAGCCTCCAGAACAGAGCGACGACGGGTCCCAGCGGGACCAAGGGACCAGTAGGGTCATGTCCAAACGGAGCGTCATACGGAAGCCTACGACCGGCCCATCAGCGAACGGGAAAACCTGCTAATTTCCGACAGCCGGCAGTTTCGCCTTCGTGTTTGCGCAACAACCAAGCGATAGGTCAAGGTTACATCTCTGATTGCACAACCCCAGTTAATTTGGAGGTTAGGAGATTCTTACCTATAAGATCCAGCAGATTTCGGTTCTTTGTATATTTTCAGGATCCGAAACGCGATGAGCAATACAATTATTCCAACAAAATACCCCCATTCAGTCCCAGTACCCGGAAGTAGGATGTACGACAACCAGAGAGCGACAAAAACAATCGCAAACCCAAGCGTTGTCGCGAACCTTCGTTTCAATCTGAATTGTGTCATTTCAGGTTTCGACCTGTATTCGAGTAAGCGAATGCCATCCCATAGGCTGTAAAGAATGAACGTAGTCATGAAGACTAGAAGAACTGGATTGAAGGTTGCGAAGATTTTCGTCGAATCGATCCCTTCAGCAGCAACGAATCCGGCGTAGTATACGAACAGGAGCATTACATCGATTAGCCATCGCCACGTCGAGAGTACACGTACTACCTTGACGGATTGATGATATCCATACCAGCTCGTCATTACGAGTGCATAGACTGCAAAGACCACGGGCAGTCGAAGCTGGGTCTTCCAGGGATCTTGCAGAATGGAGCTTAGAATGATAAAACTCTGACCGAGCACAACTGCAAATAGAATGTCGATGAACGGGACGAAATCGAAATGAGATAAATCGTCATTTTTCTTGTTCGACATTTACGAGCCTTTCCGTGATCGGGAATTTCCTGTCTTCATTTATTTCCGGAATCTGGTCGACGTCTGTATATATTCTTAGACCTTGCGCCTTGGCCTTAGCTAGTTCTAGGTCGGCTCCTCGAGACGAAGCAATGTAGAGAAGAGCATCACAGATTTCTAACCACGGCCGATCCCATTCTATATAGTCACGCCAATCCATGCGAATGCCCCTTTCCTTCGCGAACAGATCCACAAAATGTGTTAGATGCGGAATGAACGGGTAATGGCCCTTCTTCCATACACGTAGCCCAATGTCAATTGCCCTTCTGACGTTATCGTTAAGACTGCCAGAATTACCATTCGTATACGGGCCAGCAATGTATATCCTCAGTCTCTTCTGGTCTTTCGGAAGATTGCCCTTCATCTCGTTTAATGTGTTCACTTTCGCTGTAAATGTCTTCCTACATGTTGAGAAACAGTCAAAGACGCGTTTAGTGTGAATGTGCACCTGAATGCTTAAGCTGTGAGCTCTTACCAATGGAATAGGAACAACCAAAACGGCCTACTCGCCGAAGGGTTGGAGCATCCTTTCTCCGTCGAGAATGACAATATCTGCTGTCTGTATGTTGAATAGAGCTGAGAGAAAGTAATTGCGAAGTGGGGCATGCTCAAGGTCCTTATAATTCGTTCAGAGTTGAATTTCAAAATCCTCATTTAGCTGACTTGAAGCAGCAAGCTGATGTAACTTGAAGGAGAGGCGGACGATTTGCCGCTAGAATCGCTCAACCTGCAAGAGATTCGTAATGAATTGAGAGATGCCATCACAAAGGAGCTCCCTCTGCTGGAAGAAATCCGACGAGAAGTGCGTCAACTAAAGGTCAGAGAATTGGGTTATCGTCAATGTTATGCCATCGCTCCTGTTGCAACGGATGGAGGCGAAAACAGATTCACGTTTGACCCAATCAACCTCGAAATCGTCCGAGTAGTTGATAGTGAAGGCCGACAAAGATTCCAGAAGATCCTGCCGCTATCTGCCGGGATCGACATCTTGCAAAAGATGTTCCAAGAGAGTTCACAGACCCACGAGCCTCTTTTGTCGAGATTTCTGGAAAGGCTCGGCCTTGATTACGACGACCTTTCATACGTATTAGAAGCGAAAGCAACTGCGGGAGACCTGAGGCAAGTCATACGACCATTTCGCGACATTGCAGAGTGGGCGGTTCTTCTCGACATCGCCTGGAATCCGGGCAGGACAAAGATCGTATTGATGCGAGATGGTCTGCTTCGAACGGAAGCTCTATCCAAAGATGTAATGCCCAAGCTTGCCAAGTCCTTTGAAGACGCGTACAATCAAACTGGCAGCCTTCTAGTAGGAGTAGCTAAGCGATCCAAGGTCATCAATTATCTGTCTCTGGCGATTTACCTTGAGAAGACTTTCGCAAGGAAGAGTCCCTGTTTCTGCGAAGTACCAGAGAATTTGGAAGCCAAAGCGTACATTTGGGCAAAGAGTTGGATGGGCGGCCATTCATTTGGGAAACTTCATCTTGCAAAATTGGTCGAACATGAGGACGCGCTGGTGCTTCCAATCGACGTGCCAAATTGGTTGCTCTCCAGAAGAAAAGAGGTCTTTGAATATCTGGCCGAAACATCGAAAGCATCCTTTCCAGTAATAGGCTATCCAGAACCGTTGCAGAAGGCTCATGATAACGCAAACCTACGCGGACTTGAGATGACTATTCTCGAGCATTTCTTAGTCGACCAAATTGTCGGAGCACAAACGTCGGCGGACGGTGAGAGGACCTTAGAACATGTTGCGTTTGGACGAGGAATCCAGCGAGGGGGGTGGAAGGAATATGGTTGAAATCATAGAACTGAGAGTCGGCGTGTTCAAGGGCTTTTCAGAATCAGGATTAGAGTTCAAAGCTGAAGTGGTTACTCCATATCACACAGAGTTCCGTCCCACGCTGGGAGGATTCATGGTTGTAGAAACCTCAGGGGAAGAATACCTCCTCGGAAGGATTACGAAGTTCTATCCAGTTGGAGTAATGTCTGGCGATGAGGCAGATGATTACCTCGCCCGATTGATCAGGACAAATCGTCAGGTTCCAGAGGATGTCAAAGAGGCCAAACTCAGATACAACGTTAACGTAAAACTCCTCGGAGGCATTCATCTTGAACGTTCGAAGGGACTTGACTATAGGCCATCGATCAGAGTTCTCCCGCATCTGGGGGCAATTGTGGGAATTCCCGGTCCGGAAGTTGTCCGATATCTCTGTAGTGTTGGAGTGTCTTCAACAGAAGAGAATGTAGAGATAGGAAACTATGCCCTAGGCGACGTCGTCTTCGATGGCCACAATGGGACCCCAGACTATGGAATCGCATTCGGCATAGAACGACTAGCCAGTCGGCGTACCTATGTCTTTGCTCATGCGGGCTACGGGAAAACGAATCTAATCAAATTCCTTGTTACAAAATTGTATGAAAAACCGCGGAAAGAAGGTCTTCTCATATTCGACCCCGAGGGCGAGTACGGTTTCACGGACAAAGAGGGACGCCCTGGGTTGGCGGACATTGCCGAACTAGCCGGAAGAGTCGTAGTGTATACCGATCGACAGGTTCCTGCAGAATATCAGGAGTTCAAAGCTGGAAATCTACGATTCGATCTATCTGAATTCTCCGCATCATCAGTGATAGCTAATTGCGTGGTACCAGAGAAGCATGATCAGGTTTGGGCCAATGCAGTCCGAGGACTCCGTGATGATGAATGGCCTGACCTCGTCGAAGAGCTATATCGAAACAATTACCGCACGGATGCAGATAGGATTACAGAAATCGTTCAAAATCGGGACAAGACTGTACCAGGAAGCATTCTGAATAATCTCGTACCTGTGGTGAGAACCCTTCATCAACCCACGTCTCGCATGATGGAGGGCATTTTATGGCATCTCCAGCAGGGTAACATCGTGATTCTCGATATCTCTCTGTTCTCGTCAACTCATGGCCGATGGGTTGCAGCTCTGATACTGAGTAGGATCTTCGAAGAGAATCAGGGTAACTTCGTAGCTGGGCCAACCGGCCAAATGTTGAACGTCATTGCGGTTATCGAGGAAGCTCAAGCAGTGCTTAGCAAACGTCCTAACGAAGCAGACAACATCTTCGTATCTTGGGCTAAGGAAGGTCGTAAGTACGGGCTGGGCGCCATATTCGTCACACAACAACCCGGCGCTCTGTCGCACGAGCTATTGAGCCAAGGCGACAACTTCTTCGTTTTTCACTTGCTCAGCGCACAAGATCTCTTCGCTCTCAAGAACGCCAATGCTCACTTTTCTGACGATATTTTGGCATCATTGGTCAATGAACCCATCCGAGGTAATGCCTACTTTTGGAGTGCTCCCTATCAGCCGTTCGTGCTTCCGATGCGAGTGGAGAATTTTCAGACCTACGCACAAAGCCACGGAGTGAAGACTGCTCAAACTCAGACTGCCGCTCAACGATTCGCGGCGTCAATACCTAACTTACAGGATGAACTCGATCATACGATAAGAGATTGTCTTGAATCGGATTCACACGTCCCAATATACGGTGTGCTCACCATAAATGGACAACCATCCACGCATCTTGCAGTGAAGCTCTGGAATCTGAAATTCGCAGCGAGTGACTTATTATCAAGCGAAGCTGCACGAATTTACACTGAAACAACGCGGGACGGAAAACGCATTGTCCCTGAAAGAATAATCTACGATTCTCTTCAAAGACAGGACATACCGCGAAGATTATGCCGCGCGGAGAATACACCCTATTTGGTCGTGTCGGACAAGTCTTTGTCTCTCAAGAAGACCTTGCGACGAGAACCGCTCTCGCTTGTGGAGGATACGAACGCAGCGCAGGCGGAGCCCGAGGTGGGTCCTCAGAAGAGATTATAGGATCTCTCGACCGATTGTCGAGTTTATCGAAGACCTGAGCATTTCGGCACCATCAATGATTCGCCAAGAGGGGTCGCGCTGAGAGCGAGGAATAACCCAGCGGTGTTTGATGCGCTTCGTAATCTCGGTCTCAGATGCTTGAATTCTCTTCGATAGAAAGCGCTGTTTCCCGCTTAGAAATTTATCATAGTTCTTAGCAAGAGGCACCAGATATACACCGCGACAAAGGCCATGCTTCAGCTGTTCGGGGTCTAGATCAAGAAGGCTCAATGCAGTCCTAATGACTCTCATTTTCCAATTTGGTCCCATCCCGAAGCGATTGCCCTTCGCGTAAGGATGCTCGTGTCGAACAAGAAAAGATACCATGGCCTTGAAGACATCTCTCGGCACGTGAAAATGCCCATATCCTTTCGTTTGCCCCACGTAAAGGAACCTTACTGTCTTGTTGATCTGAAGACGATCATAAACGGACGACTCGCCAAACACGGAGGATGTTGTCATGAGTGCGAGTTGACCGTTTTGTCTGCCCTTTAGAATGACGGTCTTCTGGCCCGAGTACTTCGAGCAAAACATTCTCTCCACTTCTCGAGAAGTGGCAAGAGATGCGACCAATTTTCCGCATAAGAGCCGCGAATAAGGTGGCAGTGCGCCCATGACGAATGCATCTACAACATACTTCAGTCGGACCTTTCGTTGATTCGAATTCCAGCCAATTTTCTGGTCGCGAGCGGCTAAATTGAAGACAGGATCTCCAAGGGCGAAGACCCCAATTAACTTGTCATTCTGACGATCCTTAACCAGAAATCTTTGCCGCCTTCCGTATCCCAGTGATACTGGTACTGACCACCACAGTGTTGCGAGTCGAAAAAGATGAGACTCTTGACTTTCAGGACTCACGGGTATGATGATCGGGTCAATATCCTCAGCTGAAATATCGGCTCCGATGGCGAGGTTGGTCAAGAGGTCCTTTCCGTTTTCAACTAAGAACCCTGTAGAGTTAACAAGAGCGTTTCTGCGATGATTAAGATGGGCGATCCGGATGCTGTCTTTCGAGGTTGCGTTGGAAAGGTTGATCCTCGCGTCAACGTACCAGCTTCGAATCACATTCTCGGGCGAAGACTGGAATCCAGCGTCGATTGTTTCGTTTGTATCAAGAACTTCATCTTGAAATGAAACCATTTCCGTTGAGCCCTTCGAATTCGACAGTTCCAAGAAGAAGACGATGAATTAAGCGTTCTAGAATCGAATTGCCCGTTCACTCTTCAGAAATCTGACGCGTTTCTCTCCAAAAAACTTGTAATTTCTCGATACAGACGGTCTCTTTGCGCATCTGAGTAGTTGCCGTAACTGAGCTCAAGAACGCTGTATCCTCTCTTTCGCAACAAGGCTCTTGTTTCTTCATCCTTGACCATCTGGAACGTCTTCAAATGGACCAGGCCGTCTACAAAAACTATCAATGGTCGGGGCCTGATGGGGAAGTAGAAATCGGCTGTGGTTACCGGTATGCCGACCTGTGTCTGGTAGCTTATTCGATCTTCTTGTAGTTTGATTGCTAGTTCTTGTTCCATTCGTGAGGGGTTGGCGTGTAGGCGTTCGCGCCAGTCGCTCCGCTGACTCGACATCTGTAGGGTTGAGCTATTGTTCGGCTATTGCTCAGACACGAGAGCGAAACTGGTCACGACATGAACGGCACCGTAGATTTCAGGCAGTGTGACCGTGCCCACAATTATTAAGAATGAACTTGTCCAAATGGCTCGATCCATCTGAAACTTCAGCGATCACGACTTAAGAAGGACAACCGCCAGCGAAGTCAAAGGGGCCTAGCTAAGAAAGAAATTAGCGTCAGAGATCCCGTTCATGATTTCATTCGACTAGACAGGTTTCCCTTCATCAGCCAAATCGTCTCAACGCGAGAGTTCCAAAGGCTCCGACACATAACTCAACTTGGAATTTCTCCTGTAGTATATCCTAGCGCAAACCACACGAGGTTTAGCCATTCACTAGGAGCAATGCACGTCATGGAGCGAATTCTTGAACACTTCCTGCGAGTTCGTGACATAACCAAGAATGAGTTTGATGGCATGCTTAAGACTGGTATGGCCGTTGCTCTGTTACACGACATCGGTCACGGACCTCTTTCTCACTCTTCAGAACAGCTCTTCAATTTCAAACATGAAGAAATTTCTGCTCAAGTAATCACTCGGCCTCCCATCAGTGATATTCTTGATCATGCAAGAATTAATCCCAAGACCCTTGTGAAGATCATTAATCACACGATTTCCGGACGCTACACCCTAATTTCGCAGCTGATAAGCAGCGAGTTGGACGCAGATAGGTTGGACTATCTGGGGCGGGACTCATATTTTGCTGGTGTTGGATTTGGAACAATTGACCTTGAAAGAATCATTTCGATGCTGAGAGTGTTTGAAGGAACGGGTATTCTCGAGAATCACGCCATCACTTTGAACAAGGGAAAATATGCGGTGGAGGATTACATTGTCGGTCGTCACCTTATGTATGAAGCAGTTTATTTCCATAAGGCCACTAGGGGAGCCGAACGGCTCATCCTTTCCGCGATTCGTCGAGCCTCGGAGCTGAGGCAACCTGGACTAATTCCTACTGAGTTCCAGTTTCTCGAAAATGATTCTGCCCCATCCGCCGATCAGATTCTAGCTGTTGATGATCACACTCTTTTCTCTACACTGACCCACTGGCAACATGCTGACGATCCTCTATTGTCCGATATTTGTCGGAGAATAATCGAACGCAGGCTTCTGAAATCGATCGATTTGACCAATGAAAGATTTCATGCCTATCACGACGGTGTTAAGAAGAAATTCCTCAGGCTGGCTGAGCGACATAACGTGAATGCTGATTACCTATGTCCTATTGACAGTTGGGCAGTCACCCCTTACAAGCCGTACATTGTAAAACCTGCTGACGATCAACCTTCGGTCATTACGAACATCTTTGTAGAAGACGATGCTGGCAAGCCAGCAGAGATTTCACAGCTTCCAGATGCCGATGTGATTCGCGCTCTGACGGCAAAGAAATATTTTGATCGGTTGTACATGCCAGAGGAAATGAAAGAAGAGGCGGAAGCACTCTTCAAGCTGTAGTGAGAATAATGCCTATCTACTCTTCCACATATATATCCTCAGGAAACGCACTCAAACAATGACCTACGACAATTCTCGGCTCCGCCGACTTGCGCTAATATCTTTAGTCTTACAGTCGGCCGGTCGTATCATTGGACGCACGAAGCTTCAGAAGATAGTGTATCTTGCCAATAGCATTGGCTGGAAAGCCATCGATTTCAAATATCATAATTACGGACCGTTCTCCGATTCGCTTGCAGCTGAATTAGATAACATGAAAAATTACGGATGGATCGAAGAACACGAGATCTCAACATCGCACGATAGGGTCTTGCATGAGTACTACTCTTCGAACAAATACAAGCAGACCGGTCTGTCCCAACTAGGCAAGATCGAAGACACCGTTCCCAATGGAAGACAGCTTATCTCAAGGACCAGGGGGTTGGTCAAACAACTCAACAAGTTCTCTGCCGATGAGCTGCAGATAATGTCAACCTTGGTATTTCTGCGAGCACAAGATCCATCGATATCAGAGGAGCAGGCTGTGGAGATGACGCGGAAGTTGAAACCCCAGTTCTCTAAGGAAGAAATTTCCAAAGGAAAACGGATTTTCGCCATAATGAAGGATTTCTTGGACAACCATGGGAAGCAAACGACTATGGCGATTAAACACTAAACGGGTCTCACGTCAGGCTTCCTGCTACCCATAGACTGTTCGTCAATATGAGTCTTCAACGCTTAAGGGCAAGCTGGAGCCTGTATGGCTTGATGTGTCTGTTTTGGCTGTGATTTGTGGTTTTAGGTTTGAGGTTAGGCCTGAGGATGAGATTGTCGATCTGGTAGCTGATCATCATACTGTTCATGTCTGTGTGGATTGTCTTGCGTTGTTGACGGTTCATCGTCGTATTCATCATATGAAGGTGGAGAAGGTTATTGTTGAGATGGCTGAACGGCGACCCGTCGTGGCTTTCGCCTAACAACTCGGCCCCGACGAAGAGTGCCGAGTATTCTGCTTACAGCGTTCTTGGGTCGGGTGCATGATTCTCCCTCTCTCTCGGTCATATTACTAGACCTCTAACAATCTCTCGTGCCAGCGGTAGTAGACCGCTTCTTCCCCCATAGCCTACATCTCCTATTAGTAGCCAGAAATTGTCGTCAGGACGATCCCTGGGACTGAAGAAGTCGGACTTGATTCTCACTCCGCGTTGAGTGAAGAGGCCTACGGTGTCGATCCAGCCTTTGGAGGTTCTTCCCGCGATATGGGCGAACCGGGAGCATATTCCACAATCATTGTCGTAGAGAAGGATCGGCCGAGCAAATGGCAGAGAAGACTCCTCCACCTGGATCTAGGGCTACTAGCAGACTGTAAGTCTTTCCGAACGGAAGAGCTCTCTCTATCAGAGAGCCTAGGCTAGTTGTTCGCTTACTTGGCGCGCCGCGGCGGCTTTGGCGGCGAGTGCCGCGAACTCTTGTCGTCCGAAGGCTGTTCCTGAGAGTCCCCAACCGCCTTCTGCTGCCTCGGTGAGTATCACCCATGTGCGAGTGGCTTGGGTCGGGTCGCCGGAAATCTTGGTAATAATCTCGGTGATCTCTTTGACGAGTTGTTTCTGGCCTTCGCGGGTTAACGCCGCTGGGGGCGTGATGACCTGTACGCGCAC
>WNGP01004662.1_pt1 | contig 11416 bp, 12 predicted proteins | sample 5407671 | NCBI WGS metagenome assembly WNGP01 (sample SAMN13153381, study PRJNA577476) | soil metagenome | isolation source: 40 cm soil or saprolite under Garry oak tree replicate 2 | place: USA:California | collected 2016-06-15 | reverse complement strand
ATAGATGAAGCGAGATATAGAGCGGTTTTTCAAACAGTCAATGGTTGTGCTGCTCACTCTTCGCGCTGATTGCTCACTCTTGGCCCTAAAACCTGCTCACTCTTCGTGCTTACTACCAAAAGTGCTGTAGAGGGCAAGAGCAGACACCATTTCCCGTAGTCACGTTTCGTATGTAAATGCCCTACCATGTGAGCAATTGCCCTGAATGTTGAGCAGGTAGCCATTGGCTGGTTGAGAAAGCGCTTCTGAAGCGGCTTTCGGTTCCCGTTAGTTGGTAATTCCAGGAGACGCGAATGCAATCAATGGTGAGCAAAAACGACTTGATTGTTCGGACAGTTTTTCCAGACCGAGTTCGCGTCCGAACATTCAGCGCAAATTTGGCCGGTTCTGGAAATTCGTTCGAGCATTCACGCCAAATTTGCGGCGAAAAGCACACACTGAATTTACAAAAACGGTACGCGGCGATTCGCCTCTAGAGCAGCTTTCCAGTCGATCAATGATCTTATTGCTCAACATTCGGGGCAACTGCTCATGTTTCAGGGAAAAAGCTGCTCACATGGTAGGGCATTTACCACCGCAGGCGTCGGGAGCGGGTTTCCAATTCTCAACAGAAACAAACTCTGTGGGAAGACTCAGTGGCTCCACCATCTTTCTTTCTTCTTCTGATAAGGGGTGAAAAGCGCCATTTCGGATCTCAGTGCGACAACGAGTCAACGTCAACTCAACCGCTTCAACTAAATTTTTATATAGATGGTAATTGACCTGAATGTTCGACGCAAAATGAGCGTAAGCAGATCACGTGTCGAACATTCAGGTCAAAAAAATTTGCGCTGAAAGTTCGACACCACTTCCACACTCTGGAGTATTTTATAATAACAGACCATTTTTCAGCAGAAAAGATGTATGACGAATTTCCATTCGTTCGCTGGCATCTTCCGCCTCTGGAGCGGAACGAGCCACGGAGGTTCTGGCTTGTTTGAACCTTGAGGGCAACATTCGAGGATTGAGGCAGATTCCGTCGAACATTCAGGTCAATTACCAATAGATGGAAGCGATCAGCAATTTGGGTCGCTTGTGGGGCCCCTTCACGGGCTCCCGCAGCATAATCTCCCCCACGATCCCGACTGACGAGCTTGATTTCTGGATGCCCTTTCATCCAGGCTTTTGCGGTTTCTGCCTTCCGGTCAGGCAAGAGGTCAATCACCTTGTGGCTTTGCATGTCGACCAGAATGCTGCCAAACTTCCTCCCACGACGGAAGGCGAAATCATCTATTCCAAGCTCCACGACCTGTTCTACCGGTGCTGTTGGCAGTGCCATCATGCGGCGGAGAATGGTCATCCAGCACGTCTGTATTCCTAATCGATCGGTTACGCGTGCCCCCCAGCATCCCACCTGTGGCAAACCCGATGGTCTGAACACTCTCAGACAGACGGGTCGTCACACGCGCCCAGGGTTCAACGAAAGGAGCGATGCGCTCCACGAAGATTTTCCGCGCACACCCCGTCATCTCACAAAAGAATTTGCGCACCAGAATCCGCAGGCGCACTGGCTGCCCTGCACAGGGCAGGTCGGCAATCGTTCGGGTGTAATGACCATGCACACGCGTCCCCACAGAGGTGCACAGTGGGCAGCAAGCCGATTTCTGCGTTGACACGGCAGAAATGGTGAGGACGCCATCAATCACGTCGATGTTTGTCACCTCTAATCCCTCTGGCAAACAAAGTACCAGCTCCACTTTCATGTTTTCAGACCATCCTTCTACAAGAGTCGTTTTCTCTCTGTAGAACGATGGATCACTCCGACAATAGCAATCAAGCGAGCTTCACTTAAAGTGTGTAAGAACCAAAAATTTTCTGCATTCAGACAATAACTTTTCGCAGCATTTCATGGTTTAAGATGCAAAACAGGCATGCTCTGACGTATATCTTTTCTCTGCAACTTTTCCCACCGTTTACGAACAATCACGCTCCTGCTTTCACCCCATTTTGCAGGGCGGCGAAGTGATATCTGACAAAAACGAAAAGATATGGAGCGGAAACTTGCCTCTTTCATCAAGCTCTGATATACTTGTCTTTGGCTACCACTGCGGCGAGAGTGCGCGAGGTTCCAACTCGCCAGAACGCAGACAAAGAGAGGAAACCAGATCACTTGTACCTCTCTTATCTCGATGTTGCTTTCCTTCTTTCGACGTGACAAACGACCTCCCGGTGCTCACTGTGGGGTCAAGAGGAATGCGTTGATATAGCCGGCGGAGTTGTATCCAATGCAGACAATCTGACCGTTGACGTTGATACCAGTCCCCTCCACCAATGTCACGCCGGTCCCCGCCGGAATCAGATTGTTCAGATCCTGCATTTGGCCGCCGCGGTAGAGAAACGCGTGGTAGCCGCCGATCGCCGGGAGGTAGGACTGGCCGACGATCTGGCCAAGGTCGTTGATGGCCTGGGCTTGGGTGTCACTGCCCACCAGGGACCCGAGATTGGTCGCGGTTCCGTTGCTCCACAGGTAGTCGCCACCGACCACCTGGCCCGAAGTGTTGATGGCAGTGGCGCTGCTCGCAGAGAATCCGAGTGCGGTCAGATCGGTGATCTTGCCGTTGCTCCACAGGACGGCGTGCTGCGTACTTGAGAAGGTGGTCGACGTTTCAGACCACCCCACCACCTGGTGCGCATTGTTGATGCCAAGAGCCGAGCTACAACAGCCGCCGAGGGTGCCGAGATTCGTCATCGTTCCGCCACTGTAGAGAAACGCAACCTCATTGCTGGTGGTGCAGGCCTGTCCCACGACCTCTGCGAAGTCGTTGATGCCGTAGGCGTTGCTGCAGGAGCCTCCCAGGGTCCCGATATCTTTCATTTTCCCGTTTTGATAGAGGAAGGCGTTGGAGGGATAACAGCCGTTACAGGTGTTGGCAGACCCCGCCACGTCGCCATATTTGTCGATCGCCTGAGCCTCGCTTTCGTTCCCACTCTTCAGTGTGCCGAGATCGGTCATCTTTCCAGCGCTGTAGAGGAACGCGTGATAGCTGTTTGTGCCGTTCTTTACCACAACCGACTTGCCGACAATCTGGCCGTTGTTGTTGATAGCGTAGACCTCAGTAGTGTCATCGAGGTTACCGCCCAGTGTTCCCAGGTTGGTCACCGAGTACGCGGCAGTACTGGCGTGGGTGGCTGTACCTCCTGCTAGACTGGCCGTAACAGCAGCGGTGAAGCAGACGACGGAAAGCATCCAGAAGGTCACGATGCGCTTGACGAGTGCGCGTAGGTGATGGCTCGGAGATTGCATGCTGTACCTCCTTTTCTCCCAACGGTGAGCTTGGGGCATCCTGTGGGGTGTGAAAACTCGCTTCCTGAGCGGGAACGCGGCACGAGGCCGCTCGGTAGTGAAGGCCGGGAACCCCTTGGCCAACAGGCCAACCCACGATATTTTGCCACTCTATAGAAGAGTACGCTGAGAGGTTACAGCACTACGTGCATCTGAAGGCTTCGTAAGGGAGAAGCCTGACGAGAGCCGCCTCTGCTTATTCTGGTTCAAGTCGGACTTTGGACTGATAGGCGTGCCATTGCTGTTCATCGAGCCCCAATACCTCTTTGAGCGAGGTGAGATCGAGATCGCTGAGACTTTCCCCTGCCTGAGAGCAATGTTGCCCAATTTCCTATTCTTTACATGGAGCGCTTTATCCTGGTGTTCGCGTCTTGCCCTGCGAGGTGTTTCAACTCCAGGCAGTCCTTCACCAGTACGGTTTTCCACTCATCCAGCGTTTGCATTTCATCTTCCTCCTCACAAACTACCGCTACCGCAAGGCGCAGAAAGCTTGAGCCAGGTGACGCGCCGAACGCTGCGCCACCTGCTGAACAGGTCTTGGTCTGGCAGACAGCGTAGTGCATCCCACCTATCGATCACACACAAGGAGGCGAGGAATGCAAGCATCATCCAGGTTATGGGACAAATGACATTTAGGCCGACTTTCTGCTATCGGCATTGCAAGTTGGCCTCTGAGGAACGATTGGTGTCATTTTTCATGTATTGGAAGACGAACAAACGATGCCACATTTGAAGGGTACTCGCGATGTTCGGCGAAAGGATTTGAGTCAGAACATCATCGCTTTCACCTTTTCTGAGTCATCCATGTTCGGCAAAAACAGTCAAATGTTGATACGAAATTTAATGGGTCAGGGCAGCTTGTCGGCGATCTACCGTCGAGCCCCTTCTAGAGGGTTTCCAAGCGATTTACGAGTAATTATATGGGTCGGAAAACCGAACGGAATTAAGTCAAACCACAGCTCATCACTGTAAAGTCCCTTCTGGCTTCAAGCTACTTCCATGATATAGGTAAAAACCGTTACCAGAATATGCATAAAATCGCAATAATGTATCTCTCTATTCCCATCTCCACGAACTCGTTATTTCCTTAACGTTGGTTTTTGTCCACTTGCTACGGGAACCCCTTGAAGTATGCTTCACTCGAAGCGATAGAGCAAGTAGCGTTCTAGCCTGCGCAGGACGGGAAGATGGTTCATCATACGGCTCAGCGCACGCTGCGTCCAGGAGAGCCTGGCGATTTCTGGCGTTTCGGTTAGGGCCACTTCCGTGACGAGCTGGAGTCGCGGGACCCACTGCTCAAGCTCTCGGGGGTCGTCGATGCCCCAGCGAACCTCCACTCCCAGCCTGCTTATCGCCGGACTGAGCTTCGCCAGTCGCAAGCTCAGCCGGCTATGGGCGTCAAAGGCCACCTGGCCGCTCTTAAAATGGTCGGTGAGCCGTTGGAACAGTTCCTTCACCTCCTCGTCCGACAGGTACATCAAGAGTCCCTCGGCAACGATTATCGCCGGTTGGTCGCGGCTTACCTGATCCAGAAAGCTGGGGTCGGAAACCTCCGATCCGATTAGGGAATACCCCTCGCGTGGTGGGTAGAGGCGCCGGCGGAACTCGATCACCTCGGGATAGTCCAGGTCATACCAGCGGACGCTTGTTGGCGGGTCAATGCGCTCCACGCGGCTATCCAGACCGCACCCCAAATGCAGCACAGTCGCGTCAGGATGCTCGGCGAGAAAGGCTGCTGTCCACCGGTCCAACTGCTTCGCCCGGATCACCATGCCGAGTGCCGAACCCTTGGGGAGCTTTACCTTACGGAAATCGTAATCGATGCGGCTGAGCGCCTCTTCGGCAGCCTTGTCGTGCAGAAGCGGGTGCTTCGAGCGACTATCGAGCGCTTTGAAATACAGCGTCACCAGAAGGGTTTCCTGCACCTTGGTGAAATGAACCTTTTCGGACTGCATCAGATTCCTCCCTGTGAGAGATCCGCGAGACGAGGGTCCGTGGGCGAGAAACTCCAGATGTCCCACCGCTCACGCAGTGTTGAAGCGCAATGTCGGCAAACGATCAGAACGCTTCCTTCTCTGTCCATCTCCCCACAGTTAAGAGGACCATCAAAGTGATGTCGTACCAGGCGGGTAGTCGCAGGACTGTCATAGTTGTTTCTCCTCTGTTCCATTCTGTTGGAGGCGGTGACGATAGCGGTACGAGTCGCCCACAAATTCAACGATCCTTCCTTTGTGCGTGAGCCGGTCGAGAAAGGCAGTCGTCATTTTGTCATCGGCAAAAATCTGATTCCAGGAGCCTTTGCGCAATTGACTTCTAATGACAACGGAAACTTGTTCATACAAATCGCTCATCAATTGAAAGAGCAGCAGCGCTCCAGCCTTGTCGACGGCAATGAAGCCGAGTTCATCGAGGACGAGGAGATCAAGCTTGACAAAACGAGCCAGGAAGCCTGAAAGGGTTAATTTCTTCTGTGCCACGTGGCCGTTCAAAGACCCTCGCCGCGGCTTTGTAAAACCGGACCCGTTTGCCCTGTCGACAGGCGGCTACCGCCAGGCCAATTCCTCAATGGGTCTTACTCCATCCATCGAAATGCCCTCCTAGAAATCAGACTGTTTGCGTGTCGTATCATAGCGGCGAGAAGCGATTACTTCCGCACGAAGACGCTCTAAAAGGACAGGATCATTGCGAATCAAGTAGACGCGATAGTTTGGGATCTGTTGGATATCTGCTTCGGAAAACCGTCCGTGGCGAATGCGTGAATACAGCCAATTGTCTCCTACTCCCAATTCGCGCGTTAACCCGGGAATGGTCCAGTACCCATTCACCATCGCCACCTTGCGATGCTGATGAAGCACACTTGCACTCACCTGATCATCTCGTGACCGAAGTTTGTGAATGGTGGCTACCGTCACCGCTCCTCTACGTGCGGTATGAAAGCCCTCTGTGCTGAGCTGAGCGGCAATCTCAGGATCGGTCAGCCCTTGTTTGGTGAGTAGATCAATACGCGCTAGCAGCTCCTGGTAATTACTCGCATCCGATTGGCGGTGGATGGGTGGGATGACCTGGGCCAACGAGAAATGTCCGCTGACCCAGACAATTTTGATTTCGATGAGGTCAACGGCGATCTAAGTGGCAATCACACGGGAGATCAGAGAGCGCAGCAAACGCTTTTTGTGCTCATTGCTGATCTTTCCACTTCTCCACAGAGCTGGAAGCGCTGGTCCCATCTGTTCGAGAGGCTCTCGCAACTCTGGAGCAAGAGTGGGAAAGATCGGACGCTGCTGAAAGCATTCTGCCTCTTCTTCTGCCTGCCGCTGTGCCAGCAATTTCTCTTCCCACCCCCTCTCCAGTGAGGCCGCGACCAAGCGATTGTCAGGGTCAACTGCCTCATATCTGCGTCGAGCCAGGTGGGCTTCATAGGTGGCTCGACGCACTTGATCGTGATGATGCTGAACGAGCCGTTCTTCTTCTTTGGCTCGCTGAATCAGTAGGGCAGAAAGCGCGTCCAGTTGTGCGGGGCGGATGGCGTCAAAAAATGCATTGAGGACTACTTCCTCAATGGCAGGGCCATACAAAGACATGCAGACGGTTCCTACATCATGGCGTTTCAGGCCATCACACACGTAGCGCAGGTGCGATTTGTACGCCACACGCATCCGATGTCCACACATGCCACAACAGATCAGCCCTTGGAGTAGCGCTTCCCCTTCCCGTGCGGCTCCACGCGCCCCCTGAACAGCTGCTTGCTTCGCATGTGCGCGCCTTTGTATTCTCGGCCAGACGTGCCTGGTTCCGCAGGAATTGTTCCCACCTAATGTAAGCCGGATACACGCCTTGTTGAAGCGTCACCCATTCTTCCATCGGCTTGCGCACCACTCCTGAGCCACGTCGTCCTGGTTTGCGCAGCATGGGATCGATGGGACGCCGCCCATAGACAAAGGCTCCTGCATAGGCCGGATTGTGCAAGATCTCGATGAGCATCGATTCGGTTGGCTCCTTCCAGAGCAACTCGCCTTTGCGCAGGCCGCTGGTTTGGTGGCGAGGTAACAGGATGTGGTGCGCTTTGAGAAAATGGAGCGTTTTCAACCCACTCCCAAGCTCTGCAAAGGTCGAGAAGACCAGTGCAATACACCGCTGGATCTGTTCGTCCGGGTCTTTTGCCACTCGGCCATCTTCTGTTCGCACCAGACCTGTCGGCAGGTGTTGAATATACTCGCCACGAGCCACCTTGCTGAGTCGGCCTGCTGAGAGGCGTTGGCGCATCATATGGAGTTCTGCTTCTGACATGGTTCCCTTTATTATGTATCATCAAAAGTCAAGCCCGTTGAGGCCTTTTTTTATGGCGCTGCCTCCGTGCGGCTGCCCAAGCGTAGCACGGCGGTCAAGGCCAAGACAAGCGCGCCCCCGCTCTTCAGCCCTACCTCCTGCGCGGCCTTGACTCGCCGTGCTCTTTGAAAAGTCAGCCCGCACCGGAGGGGACGCGGTCGCGGCGCTGCGGCAGACGGCTGACAGGCATGACAGTGGGGCAGGCTCACGTCTGGCAGCAAGAAGGACGTGGGGACCGCTTCGGCGGCTCCAGCTGGCAGGGCCACCTGGACCGCCCCTTACGGCTCGTCTTGGATCTTCTTCTTGAGACGCTGTACTGCTTTGAGCGGAATCACCCTCTTCTCCGGCTGTCGGCTGACCTCCAACTCGCGTGGGGTTGGTCCGGCGGGAGTAGGCACATCAGCCAGTTTCTCAATGAGGGTCTGGTGCAATTCAATGCCCTCTGTCACGAGCAGCTTTTCGTCTTCGGTGAGGGCCACAAATTCGAGCATACGCACGAGGTTGGCCTGGCCTTCCGTCAGTTGCTCTTTCAGGGCATCTTTGGGGCGGTAGTAGGGGCAACGAGCACAGGCCATCCGGTGGGGACACTCTGCCCAAAACGGATTGGTACACCATCCATGCCCAAGATCATAATACTTCCAGCATTCTCCGCGAGCTGCCGCCCCACTCATCACGGCGTCCTGGTCAAGCAGCACCTCAATGGTGGCCAGGTTCTGCTCCAGGTAGCCAGCCTTCGCCACCTGGGTGGCTAGTCTGGTGGGATCGACACGCACGTAACTTTGTGTGGAGGAGAGATGCTTGTGTCCCAGGTAATCTCTGAGCTGAAAAATATCGAGCGGTTCCTTGGCATTGTAGAGCATGGAAGCAATGGTGGCTCGCGCCCGATGGGGCGTCTCGGCTCCACGACTATCTTCCTCGGGGATGTTGGCCTTGCGGCATAACAGGGGGATTAAGCACCGATTCAGGTAGCCTTTCGAGACACGGGTGCCGCGGTAGGAGAAGAGAAACTGGACCGCTTCGCCGGTCTTGCCATCGATGTGGCGTGGTTGCTCAGGCGGTCGCAGGCGTTCCCACTCGTTGATGCGCTTGCCAACCAGGGGATGGACGGGTTTCGTGTAACTGGTCGTCGTCTTGTTGACCGGAATATCCAGGAAGCACACCGCGTCTTTTGGTAAGAGCTCCCCGGTTGCTGGCACCAGCACATCTTCGTGTTGCCACCTGATACAGCCGACGCGTAGTCGCACAATTTCATCGGAACGTAAGGCCGCGAAGCACCAGACCACGGCGATCGCACGAACCAGTTCCAGAGGATAGACCGGGACATCGCTCCCAGTGGTGGGAAGATCATCGGCCTCCAGATTCATCGCGGCCCAGAGCAATTTTGCCCATTGATCTCTCTGGACGACCCTGGGATCTGGTCCGATCAGATTGCGCAGTGAGCGCGGTGCCTGGAGGGCACGGTTGGGATTCAGCCGGACGGGGATCCATCCCCACTCCTGGCAATCACGTAAGAATGCACGTACACATTTGAGCAGTCTGGCCTTCGCATTGGGACGAAGGGGTTGCCCGATCCGCGCATTCGGCAAATGAGATCGTCTCCCGGCGCTGATCCACTCTCCAACGTTCATGTTCATCCCGCTGGCTGTGAACTCGATGGCAATCTCGTACGTAAAGTCGGCGGGGCTCGTTACCTCTGGGTGGTACACGTTGAGCCAGCGCCCGACCTTGAGCAGGAGATAATAGCTGTGGGCTGCCCCAGCTGTGGGGCTGTGTTCTCGAAAGCCGTGACACCACGAGAGCCATTCAGCTGCAATCTTCCCATCGATCTCACTGGTCACTGGCCTGGCTGCTCGCTTTGGGTCGGGAAGCGGTCTCCTAATGATCCCAAGGGCAAAGAGGGCGCGGGAAATTTGAAACAGATAGCCTCGGACACAGGGAAAGGTGCAGGTCTGGTTCACCGTTTCGAGCAACTCGGCGTACAGCGCTTCCAACTGAGGGCTGTGGTTGCGCAACAAGAGATAGCAGAGGCAAGCAATGAAATCATGATGATTTTTTTCCTCATAGCCCCACCTGTTGAGGATAGCTGTGAGCTGCTGGACGAGAGAATCAATCGTCTCGTTGCCAAAGATTTTCCGCGCAATGGGAGCGATGGCAAACGGCTTGAGGAGGGGATCGAGATCGCGAGGTGTACAGAGCAGATAGGCAAGAACGGGCAGCTCTCGACGTGCGGGATGTTGCTTGCCTGCTCCATACCTTCTTCCATAGCGCCGGGCAAACGCGCTGTAGCTTGAGCCGATGATGTCAAGCCACTCCTCTTGCGACCAGGCCCAGAAGGTCTTGCCACGGCGGTGCATTTCAACGAGCATGACACGCATCGTCTCATGGCAGATGTCGGGACTGAGATGTGTCACCGTGAACACATCCTGGAGAGGCTGGAGCAAGCGATGCAGAAGCGCTTTCGTGGACGGACACAACTGGAAAGGCTTGCAAGGCATGACGCGCTTGAGCTCAGCACGCTCGGCGAAAGTCGAGCTGTGGAGAACGGTCATACTGGGTGACATCCACTGGCCAGTGCCAGAGACAAGGAAATGGAGGAAGCAGCACTCCAGGCGTGTTCATGATTTCACCTCCCCCAAGATTACCTCGATCCAGCGCTCAAAGCTGGCCAGGCTCCGGCTCACCGCTTCCGTGAGTTCTACTCCGCTCAAATGGATGGAGAGCATCGAGGTCTGTAATGACGCATGACCGGCGTAGAGGGCGATCTGGTGCAAGTCCAGGTGTGCTCTTGCCAGATGGGTCAGGCGAAGATGGCGTGGCGTATGGGTAGTAAATTGTAGGAGACCGACTCGCAGTGCCATCTTCTGAACAAGCTTGGACCAGGTCACCAAGGCAATGGGGCTGGCGGTATTGCGATGAGACTCTGACAAGAAGAGAGGACCGCGCTTGCATGAGAGCTCCCGTCTGTGATGCAGGTATGTTTCTAGCAAGTGGCTGGTCACCTTGCCATAGCCGACCACGCGCTCTCGTCCATTCTTGGCATGTTCGGCACGAATCCTGATCTGGTGATAGGCGAAATCAAAATCGCTGATCTCAAGTGTGACCAGCTCCTCACGGCGTAAGGCTCCATCGTAGGCTAAGAGGAGTAAGACCTGGTTGCGCAATGACTCCTCTGTGAGGCTGCGCAATAGGTCTTGCCACTGGGAGTCCGAAGGGATCCAGGGGAGTTTGTGGTAATGTGGAAGGAGCCCCCGGTCACGCATTCCGCCGAACGCTTTGCCTGGCACGTAATGCCCCCGACCAACCGGATTGTCCTGGCGGAGTTGCTGCTCGATGAGAGAGTCACAAAACAAGCGCAAGACGGTGATGCGCTGCTGCATGGTGGCGTTGGCTAACCCTCGGCCACTCTCAATGGAAAGCATGTTTGCCCCCTTTGCATTGGGACGGTGAGCCAGGTCCTGGACGTAGAGGGCAACCTGTTCCCGCGTGACGGCTTCAGGCTGAACGCTGTGGCTGGCACAGAAGCCCAGGTAATCGTTGAGACAGCGGCCATAGGCGTCTACTGTGTTGGGGGCGAGCTGCAAGTGGGCCTGCCTCTGGAGCCAATTTCGTGCGAGTTCGTGCTGTCCTACCAGTGGATACTGTTCCCAGCGGATCTCGGTCATGGGACACCTCCGAAGAGAAGAAGACAGATCCTATCCCTACTTGATTATCACCTAGGAGTCCAGGTGGAGGTGACAACTCTCATCCTAACTCCCTAATGATATCTAA
>WNGP01004660.1_pt1 | contig 11417 bp, 10 predicted proteins | sample 5407671 | NCBI WGS metagenome assembly WNGP01 (sample SAMN13153381, study PRJNA577476) | soil metagenome | isolation source: 40 cm soil or saprolite under Garry oak tree replicate 2 | place: USA:California | collected 2016-06-15 | reverse complement strand
TCAGAAGGCTGCGCAACAGGCTGAAGAGGATTTCGAGCGACATGGTAAATCCCCCGCGCTGGCGCGCAATACCTATCGGCTTCCGCGTGCCTGGCTGCGGGGCACCTACGATTTCAGCTTCAGTGGGCTGAAGACGGCGGTCCTACACCTGGCGGAAGGTGCTGCGGCAGATCAACAGGAGTCTCGTGCTTCCGGCAACAAAGAGGGCAAGCAAGTCAGCCAGTATACCCGTATGGGCGCACAATCGGCTCAGAAAGGTAGTGTCAGCGTACCTTTGCTTGCCTCCAGTGTCCAGGAATCCGTTGTTGATGTGTTGGCCGTCAAGACCCGCCTCGCGGCGCAGGAGTATCACGTGAAGCAGGTTCTGCTGGCAGGCGGAGTAGCAGCCAATGCCAGCCTGCGAGCGCGCCTGGAGCAGGAACTGCATGCACTCAACATCCGTCTCAATTACCCGCCGATCGAATTCTGCACCGATAACGCTGCTATGATTGGCAGCGCCGCGTTCTTTCACCTGCTGCGGGGCGAACAGCATGGTCTTGACCTGGATGTTCAACCTGGATTGAGTCTACCGTTTACGAAGAAGTGAGAAGTGAGTATTGTAATGCCAAAACAGAAAGCATATGCCCTCGGCATCGATCTTGGTGGAACCAAAACTCTGGCCGCGGTTATTGACATAACTACGGGAGGAGTCATGGCATCGGCACGTAAACGCACGCGTGCTGAAAAGGGGCAGGATTTCGTAGAAAAGCGCACTATCGAATTGGCCACGGCGGCAATTGATGCTGCTAAGCTGCCGGTTGATGCTCCTATAGTCGCGGTCGGGGTAGGGGCTGCTGGTCAAATTGACCGCAAAGCAGGTATTGTTGTAGATGCTCCAAACCTGGGAGTGAGGGATTTTCCTTTAGGTACTATTCTGGGTGGGCAGTTTGGCAAGTCGGTTGCCATTGGCAACGATGTCGAGGTAGCCGCACTTGGCGAATACCTCTATGGAGCGGGACAAGGTTACAACAACTTTGTATGTATCTTCGTAGGCACAGGCATCGGTGCTGGCATCGTGCAGAATGGGCGCATGTACACCGGACTCACCGGCACGGCCGGGGAGGTTGGGCATATGACTATCGTGGCGAATGGTCGTATCTGTGGCTGCGGTTCACGTGGCTGCCTGGAAGCCTATGCCTCTCGTACAGCGATCACCAAAGCCATCATGGCGGAAATTCATCATGGCCGCAGTTCAGTTCTCTCCGAGGACGCGACGCTCCAACTGAAGCAGGGTGAAACAATCATTCGTTCCGGCTTGCTCGCGCAGGCCATTGCACATGGTGATTCACTTGTGACAGAGATTATCACCGAGGCTGCTGACTACCTGGGCTTTGGTCTGGCATCGGTCATGAACTTCTATAATCCTGAGTGCATTATCCTGGGAGGTGGAGTCATCGAGGCCATCGATTTACTCTTTGAGCGTGCTGTTCACCGCGCACGCATTACGGCTCTTGCGGCACCCGCCGCTAAGACAAAAATCCTGCGTGCCAAGTTGGGAGACTTTTCTGGAGTCGTCGGTGCGGCATGTCTGGGATCGCAGGCGGCAGGATATACGTTTCCGATCCGGTAACTACCAACCCTTGCGATAAGGGAGAAAGCGGGAAGAGGTATGGACGGCGCAACACCACACATCGACGTACGTGCCGTACATGTCAATGATGCTCAATCTCTACACGAACTCGACAACAGTTTCGAGACAGATCGTATCTATACCCTGCGTGTGCATGGGCGATTGGTGCGGGGCGATAACAATCCACGTATCATAGACAAACCGGCACTGGCATTTGAGCTTATAGAAACAGCCGTCGAGCCGCCCCTCTATAAAGATCACTGTAGATACGAAGATACGTTGGAGAAAGTCGAGGCCAAACTGTGTAGAATGAATGGCGGATATGTTGCCCTCGCGGATGGTCAGGTAGCGGGGGTAGTATTGCTGAATGTGGAGGAATGGCGGTCGGTGGCGCGTATTGAAGATCTCATTGTTGGTCGCCAGTTTCGCCGCTACGGCATTGGCTCCCTGCTGCTGAATTGCGCGGACGACTGGGCACGCAAACAGGGCTGCTGGGCCATTGTGTTAGAGACGCAGAATGTGAATTATCCTGCCATCCAATTTTACCTGCGCAACGGCCTGGAGGTCTGGAGCATTCACCAGCGCTTCTACCCCCCTGGCCCAGTTGAGCACGAGGTTGCAGTTTTTATGGGGAAGAAATTGCGATGAAGCTGTATCTATGATGGGGAAGCATGGTTGTAGGGGCGATCCCACCACGGGCGACCACAAGGGATCGCCCCTACGAGGTCTCTATCTTATCCATGCTCCAGAAGCATTGGACGAGTAGCCCAGGGAAAGATAGGTGGCATCCACCAGGCTCTGGCCTCTGCTGTTAAGACCCAATCCATCACCCATGCGATTCATGACGTACCCGAAAGACATCCTCGCGGCAGGTTCTGCAAACCCCATTGCTCCGCCGAAGCCGGAGTGTCCAAAGGCTTCTTCTGAGAGAATCAGACTATCGTTTTCGGTACAGCCGGGTTCACTCCGGTTATCCACAGATTTCACGTAGCCAAGCGAGAAACGAGTGGGAGCGAGTATAGACGCGTCCAGTCCACTCGCTGAAGAGACGGCTGCCATGCGTGCCAGGGTATCCTTGCTCACTAGATCGACACCATTCAGACTACCGCCATTAGCAAGTGGAGCGTACATACCGGCCAGTCCCCGTGCATTCGATATCCCACCGGCAGCACCGATTTCGGCGGCATGAGCGGCTTGCAGGTTGAAGCCGAATGCGCCACCTGGCCCCGGCACCATATGCCCGCCGCTATTGAACATCAGCAGCGTTTGAAGGGAGGTGGGGTCTACCATTGCCGCGAACATGGCGGAGACAGGCCCATTCGGGTCTGGAGGAGGAGCGGGAATCATGACTGCCACGCGATCTTCCAACTCTTCCGGCAGTCCAATCCAGAAATCGAGGCCCAATGGTTCCGCCACTTCCTCGCGGAAGAAGGTTCCCAATGATTTGCCCGATACTCTGCGCACAACCTCACCGACCAGCCAGCCGAATGTAAATCCATGGTACCCGTGCATGCTGCCTGGGGTCCAGAAAGGTGCCTGTTTCTCGAGCAACTTGATCATCAGCTCCCAGTCGTAAAAAGCTCCTGGACGCAGCGGCTCACTCAGGGCGGCCAGGCCGGATTGATGGTTGAGCAGCATTTTCACCGGTATCATTTCCTTGCCAGCCTGTCCAAACTCCGGCCAGTAGGTTGTTACCGGTGCATCGAGGTCAAGCAAACCCCGCGAAGCGAGGATATGGGCACATAGAGCGGTCGCTCCCTTGGTTGCTGACCATATGAGTGAAATAGTGTCCTCTACCCAGGGTGTCTGTGTGTCGGGGCGGGCTATGCCACCCCACAGGTCCACCACCGTTTCGCCCTCCAACTTGATACAGACCGATGCCCCGACCTCGCCTCTTTCCTGGAAATTACGCACGAATTCTTCGGATACGCGTTCGAATTGCGGGTCGTAGAACCCGCTGACTTCACCATTGATGACGCTTACATTAACCTTGGGAATGCTCGGCATGATCTGATCCTCCTTTGGGAGCAGCTTTTGTTAGCAGGCTTATTGCAATGAGCCTGCTTTTCTTGTCTCAATACGTTGAGAGGGAAATGGACAATAATGTTACATATCATACCATATATGCTGAGTTTGAGGGTGGTCGATGAGGCAGGCAGAATTATATAGGCCTCTCAAATTGTGGTGATCCTTCTATTCCCATGAAAGCTATTGGAATTCTGAGAAGTCCAGCGAGGAGTCGCTGCCTGCTGATGTTCTTATTGCGCTTTAAACTCAGCAGTGAACGAACGCCGTTTGCTTTTGGTCATGATAGTGCTTCTCTCTTTTTGGACAATCATACCTACTCACGTGGCTGATTGTACAGTCTCATGAGCGCGCTACAAGTGGTATCATTAGATATACTACAAGGTTTCCTTTTTAATACCATTTAAACGCGAAGGAAAACCAGTTTAGCACGTAATAGGTGCATCCTTTGCTTTGTGTAAATCTCGGTGTACGGCATACATATAGATTTCTGTTTCGTCTGCCATACAGAAACCGGCAAAGTTGTCTCTCCCTATTTCCAACCAGCGAAGCCCTTCGCCAGGACTGACTGGGTAGGCGTATTTGTCTGGATGTTCTCAGCTTCTAAACGCCCTCGTCGCTACTATGGCAAGGCAACGTACTTTTGGGCGAGTGACGATTCCTTTCGTCGAAAGGCATGGCCTAGTTGTATCAAAACAGTTGAAGGCGTGTTTAGACAAGGTCCATGGGAGGAAGTCATGAAACCAAGAACGACAGATGTGCACCATGAAGCCTTGTACTGGGAAAACGTGGCTACTACGAGGAGATATGTCAGGCATACATCGGAGATCGAGAAGAAAGCTATAATAAAAACCCTCTCACTAGCTACAAAACCAACTACCGCTCTTGAGATAGGGTGTGAGGGAGGCCGGTGGTCAAAGTTACTTTCGGACGCTGGTTGGAAGCTTATATGCACGGATACTAATCAACAAGCGCTAAATATTTGCCAGGAGAGAATTCCCACAGCGACCTGTATCCTGGTGAACGCAGATGACTTGGAGCTTCATTGTGATACTGAGAGTGTAGGACTGATTCTTTGCATTGAGGTTCCTGAAGTCATTAATGCTAGTTGGTTCACCAACGAAGTCTTTCGGGTGCTGCAGAAGAGAGGTTTGATCGTGGGGATTTTCTTCAACCGCTTGTCCTGGCGCGGAGTGCTACATCACTTTACTACTTTCTTAAAAGGTGGTTTACCCTATGTATATCGATACTCTTATCCAAATTGGAGAAAAAGTTGGCACGAAAAGGGATTCTCCTTGACGTACGAAGAGGGATTTGGCTGGTCTCCACTTTCAAAAACCAGCGACTCTCCTCTTGTTCCAGTTGTTACCCGAATCGAGCATTATCTGGGTTTACGCAGAATTATAAGCCTTAGTCCTTTAATAGTTTTCATAGCCCAAAAAGATTAGAGGGTGTAATAAGCAAATACACTCTATGTAATCTTTAAGAGGTAAAAGTATACATGGAATTACCTGACTATCTCAATGTCGGTTAATACCAGGGAGATAGGAAAAAGAGATTACCCTGGTCGGCACGATGGAAATGGAATCTGACCTCTACTCTACGATCACAGCTTCCTCCAGTTTCGGGAACAGCGGTGCAGGCGCGGACAGCGTAATGCCCTCTGGAACTTTCGTCAATCGCCAGCCAGCATTGGTTACATCGCCCTCAAAGCCCAGGTAATGATGGAGCTTTTGAGATGAGAATGGCAGATAGGGGCTGAAAAGGATGTGCAAACCGCTGAGCACCTGCAACATCACGTAGATCGTTGTACCAGCTGCCTCGCGATCTACCTTGATCTGTTTCCAGGGCGCCTGCTCGTCCAGGTAGCGGTTGGCGGCATGGGCCACGGCCATGGCAGCATTGATGCCTTCTTTGAAATGGCAGTTGGCAATGTTGTGCCCTACAACTGCGAAGCCACCTTCTACCTCGGCCAGTATCTCCCGGTCCGCCTCGCGCAGGGTTTGCGGATGTGGCACAATTCCGCCGAACTTGCTCTGTAAGAAAGTCAATGTGCGATGCACGGCATTGCCGTATGTCGCTACCAGTTCGTCGTTATTGCGGCGAATCAATTCCTCGAACGTGAAATCAGTGTCTCGTCCTTCGGGAGCGGTGACCGATAGGTAGTAGCGCAGCGCATCGGCGCTGTACCTGTCCAATACATCGCGCGTCCAGATCACGTTGCCCCGGCTGCTCGAAGCCTTGGCTCCGCTCATGGTCATAAACTCGTTCGCGGGCACATCATAGGGCAGGTTACGATTGCCATAGCCCATCAGCATTGCAGGCCAGATAATCGCGTGGAACGGAATATTATCTTTGCCAATAAAGTAGTAGGACTTCACCGGCGGATCGGTCTGATCAGGTACCCACCAGGTTTTCCAGGCTTCTGGTGTGCCCTGTCGCTCTGCCCACTCCACAGAGGCAGAGAAGTAACCAATTACGGCATCGAACCAGACGTAGATGCGTTTGTCCTCGTACCCCTCAATCGGTATCGGCACACCCCAGTCCAGGTCTCGCGTGATCGCCCGTGGGCGCAGGCCCTCCTTGAGCCAGCCCATGGCGAATGCCAGCGTATTGGGACGCCAGTGTTCTTTGCCCTCCGACAACCATGCCATCAACGATTCCTGCAACTTCGGCAAATCCAGGAAGAAGTGTTCCGTTTGTCGAATCTCCAGAGCTCTTTCTTTGCTGCCACACAGGCGACAGCGCGGATCTATCAGTTCCACCGGATCGAGTGTGCGACCACAATTATCGCATTGATCGCCGCGAGCCGAGGTATAGCCGCAATGTGGACACGTTCCCTCGACGTAGCGGTCAGGTAAAAAGCGGCGGTCGGTTGGGCAGTAGGGAGACTCCATTACGTCCTTGAAGATATATCCCTTATCGTAGAGCGTTAGAAAGAAATCCTGCGTAATGCGATAATGATTGGCTGTACCTGTCTCAGTATATAAATCCCACGATATGCCCAATCTATCCCATACTTCACAAATTTGCCGGTGGTAGCGTGCCACAAATTCACGCGGCGTAATGCCCTCGCGTTCAGAATCGACGAGGATGGGTGTCCCATGCTCGTCACTGCCCGAAACCATCAGGACATGATTTCCCCTCAGGCGATGATAGCGAGCAAATGTATCGGCAGGTAGGTAGGCACCAACAATCTGGCCCACGTGCGTTGAACTTTTCGCATAGGGCCATGCCACACAAACCAGAATATGTTCAGACATATTTATAAGTCTCCCTTGAATTAAAGTAGTGCAGATAGATATCAAGCCAGCCTTGCGTATTATAGCATAGCACTTGAGGAGTACAAGCTTACATCCCAACGTAGCGCGCATATACCGAGCGTGCCACCTGCTCGTCATCCGTGCCCTTAATGATTGCGCGGGCATCGGGGAAAATGGTTAGCTCGTAGCCATCGACGAGGAAACGCAGCAGGAACTCGTTATAAGACACCTGACCTACTGGTTGTAACCGTCCGGCCAGGTCTGGCAGATTAATGCGATCCCCGCGTCTCCCGCCGCGTACCTGCACGGCATTGCGACCGCAAAGACTTGTGCTATTCATCCCGCTCAGCGTATCGAGGAACTCGTAGTGGTGCTGCCCACACGCGGGGCAATCGGGCTGGCGGGGTAACTCAATACGCTCACTCGTGTTCTCCCACAGGTCCATCCAGAACATCGCCCTGCTCACCTTCTCACTCTTCAGCAAAAGTTTGATCGCCTCGGTGGAAGCAACACCCGCGATTGCTCCGACGATGCCATTGAGTACACCAGCTGTATCACAGGTGGGGGTAGTGCCTGGCACCGGCATCTCTGGAAAAATACAGCGCAAGCAGGGCGTATCGCCCGGAATAATGTTCATGGTTACCCCATATGAGGCAATTACACCGCTGTAAATCCAGGGCCGCGAGTATTTCACACTTACATCATTCAGCAGGTAGCGCGTCTCAAAATTATCTGTTGCATCGAGTACCAGGTCTACACTTTGTACCAATGATTCGACGCCATCGGCATTGATATCATCCACCAGGGCTTCTATCTTCGTGTCGCTATTCACACGCCGCAGTTTCTCAGCCGCGGCAATCGCTTTCGGCAAGCGCCTGGCGATATCATCCTCATCGAAGAGAATCTGGCGCTGCAGGTTATTCAATTCGATATAGTCGCGGTCCGCGATCACCATGCGTCCGATTCCGGCACGACAAAGGTTGTTAGCAAGTACAGTTCCCAAAGCGCCACAGCCTATGATAGCGACTGAGGAGGTCAGCAATTGCTCCTGTCCTACTTTTCCTATAGGTGCGAATAATGTTTGTCTTGAATAGCGATCGAGTACGGACATGGAAAGAATCTCCTGAACTGTTGTTCTGAAAGGTTTTTCTTTGTATTCTAGCACAAAAAGTAACGTGACAAATGGAGAACATTATTTGGCAGTTAGACGGAACTGTGTTACAATGCAGAAAAGTGGTGGAATGAATTTTTCTGGCAGCCGGTACGTTGATGTGGCAGCCAGGCAGTGTGGGGATACAATGAAAAAAGTATTGGTCATCGATGATAATCCGACAATTGTAGAACTTATTAAATATGCGGTGAATCTGCAGAGTGCTTACCAGGTACTCGTCGCCTATGACGGTGTACAGGGGTTGGAGCGTGTTTACGCTGAACACCCCGATTGCGTCATTATTGATGTCAAAATGCCGCGCATGGATGGATATCAACTGGTACGCTGCCTGCGGGGTGATGCGCGCACCGAGAACATACCTATGATTATCCTGAGCGCCATGACGCGCGAAGAAGATCAGATGACAGGCCTGCTTTCAGGCGTCGATGAGTATCTCACCAAGCCATTTAAGCCCAGCGCGCTGAATGCGGCGATCGAGCGAGTACTTCGCCTCACACCTGGCGAGCGCCAGCGTCGCATGGATTACTTAGTGCAAACACAAGCTGATCGAGAATAAGTGCGTAGATTACACATTCTTCTAGTAGACAGTGATCCAAATGCATGCGCCAGAATGCAACAAGCCCTGGGAAGCGGGTTTTTGCTGCAAATGGTTGTATCGTTGATGGAGGCCAGGCAATACCTTGCAGAGTGTCCACCAGATATTCTGATCTGTGAGGTGTTGCTCGGTCAGGAGAGCAGCCTGGATCTCTGCCGTTTTGTGCGTCGTTCACCCTCGCTTCTTCATCTCCCTATCATATTGCTAACAAACCTCACCACATTACAAGATAAAGTCGCCGGATTTGATGCCGGTGCGGATGATTACATCGTCAAACCGTTTGATGCGCGCCATTTAGCGGCGCGCATCCGTTTACTCTTGCGTATCAAACATCTTCAACAGCACGATCACGTCTGATGCATGTTCCCTATCCTGGGAAGTGGCAGGCCGCGTAATGATGCGCCTGCTTCTCTTCCAGGGGCGGGATGACTTCGCGGCAAATCTCCTGGGCTTTCCAACAACGGGGGTGGAAATTGCAGCCGCTGGGTGGGTTAACGGGGCTTGGTACATCTCCTTCGAGAATAATACGTTTGCGCCGTTCCTCGATGTTGGGGTCCGGTACAGGGATAGCGGAGAGAAGCGCTTGCGTGTAGGGGTGGAGGGGCAATTCATACAGGGCTTCACTTTTCGCCAGTTCCACAACGCGTCCGAGATACATTACTGCCACTCTATCGCTGATATGTTTCACAACCGAGAGGTTATGAGCCACAAACAGGTAGGTGAGATCAAACTCTTCCTGCAAATCTTCCATAAGATTCAACACCTGCGCCTGAATCGAGACATCCAGTGCTGAAACCGGTTCGTCCGCCACAATAAAGGAGGGCCGAAGGGCCAGGGCACGCGCAATGCCAATGCGCTGACGTTGACCGCCACTGAACTCGTGCGCGAAACGGTTCACAAAGAACGGGTTGAGGCCTACTACTTCTAGCAGGTGAGTTACCTCGTCTTTGATTTCTTTGTCGTTGCCCTTGTGGAAGTTTATGAGCGGCTCCGCAATAGACTGCCCAATGGTGAAGCGGGGGTTGAGCGAACCATATGGGTCCTGGAAGACCATTTGCATATCCGCGCGCTTCTTGCGCACTTCAGAGGGTGAAAGTGTTGTCAGTTCAGTTCCATTCAGCTTGACGCTGCCGGCGGTGGGTTTGATCAACTGCAAAATGGCGCGTCCGGTGGTCGATTTACCGCAGCCACTTTCTCCCACCAGTCCCAGCGTCTCGCCCTTGCGGATAAAAAGATCGACCCCATCCACTGCCTTGACGTGAGCCACTGTGCGGCTCAGCAAGCCTCCCTTAATGGGGAAATGGACCTTTAAGCCCTTGACATCAACCAGCGTCGTTCCAGTCGTCGCCGGCGTTTCTATTTGTTGTGCCATAGCATCAATCCCTTTCCCCTCTAATCTGGATAGAAACAAGCTGCTACCTGCTCGCCACGACCTACAGGCATCAACTCTGGTCGTTCACGCCGGCAACGCTCCTGAACTTTTGGACAGCGTGGCGCATATGGACAGCCGGCAGGAGGATTTAACAGATCGGGCGGCTGTCCTGCAATTGGTGAGAGCTTGACGCCACGTTGATCATCCAGGCGTGGCATCGAATGCAGGAGACCAACAGTATATGGATGCGCAGGCGTCTCAAAAATCTGTTTGACCGGTGCCGATTCCACGATATGCCCAGCATACATCACGTTTACATACTCGCATGTCCCTGCAACCACACCGAGGTCGTGCGTGATCAGCATTACGGCAGTGCCGAATTCCTTCGAAAGGCCTTTCATGAGTTCGAGTACCTGTGCCTGGATGGTTACATCCAAAGCGGTCGTCGGCTCGTCCGCAATCAACAATTGAGGATTGCAGGCCAGGGCAATTGCTATCATCACGCGCTGGCGCATGCCACCACTGAACTCATGCGGGAAGTTCCTGGAGCGCCGTTTGGCATCTGGAATACGCACCAGGTCGAGCATTTCAACAGCCCTTTTCCACGCCTGGTCCTTACTCATGTCTTTGCGGTGACGTTTGACTGTCTCAGCGATCTGGTAGCCAACTGTATAGACCGGATTGAGTGAGGTCATGGGGTCCTGGAAGATCATGGAGATTTTACTGCCGCGCAGTTCGGTAAGCTCATCCATGCTTTTGTCCATCACGTTATCGCCATTGAAAATGATTTCACCGCCAACAATCTTACCCGGAGGACTGGCGACCAGGCGCATCACGGATAGTGCCGTCACGCTCTTACCACAGCCGCTCTCGCCCACTACTCCCAGTGTTTCACTCGGTTTTATGGTAAAGGAAACATCATCGACGGCTTTCACTACTCCTGCACGGCTGAAGAAGTAGGTTTTGAGGTTATTTACTTCGAGCAGATTTTCTGCCATATTAATTGTACTCCACTAATCTTTTGATCGAGGATCGAAGGCATCACGCAGGCCATCGCCGAGGAAGGAGAACGTCAGCACAATAATTGCCAATGTGACGGAGGGAACGAGTACCTCAAAGGGGTGCGTTTGCACGTATTGAGATGCGTCGGCAATCATGAGACCCAGGCTTGATCCTGGCGCCTGCACTCCCAGGCCCAGCAGGCTGATACCAGCCTCACCGATAATTGTATTCGAAATGTCAAGTGTTGCCGCGACGACCACAATACTGAACAGATTGGGGATGATATGCCGCATAATGATGCGGACATTGGTGGTGCCGGAGGTACGTGCTGCTTCTATAAATTGTTGCTCTTTAAGTTGCAGGGTTTGCCCGCGTACGTA
>WNGP01004939.1_pt1 | contig 11421 bp, 10 predicted proteins | sample 5407671 | NCBI WGS metagenome assembly WNGP01 (sample SAMN13153381, study PRJNA577476) | soil metagenome | isolation source: 40 cm soil or saprolite under Garry oak tree replicate 2 | place: USA:California | collected 2016-06-15 | reverse complement strand
GCGCGTCGGTGATCGACTCCCAACCCGGCGAAGGCGCCGGGATCAAATCCGCAACGGTGCGCGTCGAGGGCGAAAACGCCTACGGTTTGCTTTCGACCGAAACTGGCGTGCATCGGCTCATCCGCATTTCGCCCTTCGATCAGGCGGCGCGTCGCCACACCTCATTTGCCTCCATCTTCGTTATCCCAGAAATCGACGATCGGATCGAGATCGACATCCGACCGGAGGACCTCAAGATTGATACGTTTCGGGCAGGAGGTCACGGCGGACAAAACGTCAACAAAGTCGAGACGGCCGTGCGCTTTACACATTTGCCGTCGGGCATCGTAGTCCAATGTCAGGCGGAGCGCAGCCAGCACAAAAACCGCGAATTGGCTATGAAGCTCCTGCGATCGCGGCTGTATGAAGCGGAAATCGAGAAGCGGCAACAAGCCACGCGGAAGCTCGACGAGTCCAAGCTGGAAATCAGTTTCGGCAGCCAGATTCGCACGTACACCTTGCAGCCTTACCGGCTGGTGAAGGACCATCGCACCAAATTCGAGATGGGCGATGTCGACCGCGTCCTCGACGGCGATCTCGATCCCTTTATCCGCGCCTTCCTGCTGGCCCGCGTCGGCAGGGGCGTCGCCGTAAAGGCCGGCGCCGCGGACGGCGATGAACGCGACCGGGAATAGTCCGCTGCTGCGAAATCTGGAACCTCAAATCTGCTTTTGTATTCCCTTGGCGCAATGATTGCCCCATTTCAGCCATGCTCTGATGCCTTTCCGTCCAGCGCGTTGACTGTCTCAGGCCCCTGTGTTAGCGTCGCGTTTGCACGTATTTCGTCCTCGCGTCATCTAAGTTTCGTCAGGTACGCAGTTCCTGAAGGAGCCATGGTTTGAGCCAGAAGAAGCGCAGTTTCCTGTTCACTTCCGAGTCCGTTACCGAAGGTCACCCCGATAAAATCGCCGACCAGATTTCGGACGCCGTCCTGGACGCCGTTCTCTCTCAGGACGCCATGGGCAGAGTCGCCTGCGAAACGCTGGTGACCACGGGCTTGGCCATGGTCGCGGGAGAAATCACCACCTCCGCAGTTCTCGATTACAGCGAAATCGTGCGCGGGGTGATTCGCGAAGTCGGCTATACGCGCGCGAAGTACGGCTTCGACGCCGACACCTGCGCCGTAATCTCTTCGCTCAAGCGCCAGTCTCCGGATATCGCCATGGGCGTGGATACCGGCGGCGCCGGCGATCAGGGCCTGATGTTCGGCTATGCCTGCGACGAAACCGATGAGCTCATGCCCCTGCCCATTGTGCTTGCGCATAAACTGGTGCGCCGGCTCGCCGAAGTCCGCAAGGCGGGTCACTTGCCGTTTTTGCGGCCGGATGGCAAATCGCAGGTTACGGTGGAATATGTCGAGGACCGCCCCGCTCGCGTCGATTGCGTGGTGATCTCCGCGCAGCATAGTGACTCAGTATCCAATCGCGAAATTCACGAGAGTATCGTGAAGGAAGTCATCCAGCACGTCGTCCCTCCGGCGCTGCTCGATTCCCGCACCAAGTTCCACATCAATCCCACGGGCCGCTTCGTTGTCGGAGGACCGATGGGTGACGCCGGGCTCACCGGGAGAAAAATCATCGTGGATACCTACGGCGGCTACAGCCGCCACGGGGGCGGCGCGCTTTCCGGCAAAGATCCGACCAAGGTGGACCGTTCGGCCTGCTACATGGCCCGCTATGTGGCCAAGAATCTGGTCGCCGCCGGGCTGGCCCGCCGCGCCGAGGTGCAGCTTGCCTACGCCATTGGCGTAGCGGAACCAGTTTCGGTTATGGTCGACACTTTCGAGACGGGCATCATCCCCGACGAGCAGATGACGGACTTGGTTCGCGCTGTATTTTCGCTCACGCCTCGCGGCATCATCGAAAGTCTGGACCTGCGGCGCCCCATCTATCGTCCGACGGCTGCTTACGGGCATTTCGGTCGCAGCGAGCCTACGTTTACCTGGGAGCGGTCTGATAAAGCCGAAGCTCTGCGCAAGGCGGCCGTGATCCGTGGCGCCGAAGTCGGCGCGCGTTAAATTGCCGCACCACAGCCGTCCGACAATTTTTGGGCAGTTTTGGGGGCAAAACCGTGGCAACCATGCATTCACTCAGCGGCGATGTCAAAGACCTGGCGTTGGCCGAGAGTGGGAAGCGCAAGGTCGAATGGGCCAATCAGCGCATGCCCGTTCTGCAGTTGATTCGCAAGCGGTTCATCAAGGAGCAGCCGCTAAAGGGTCTGCGCCTTTCCGCATGCCTGCACGTCACCAGCGAAACCGCCAATCTGGCCATCACGCTTCGCGACGGCGGCGCCGAAGTCGCGCTCTGCGCCTCAAATCCGCTCTCTACGCAGGATGAAGTCGCGGCCTGCCTGGTGAAGGACTACAACATCCCAACTTTTGCCATCAAGGGCGAGGACAATACCACGTATTACTCGCATCTCGGCGCCGCATTGGAAAATAAGCCGCAAATCACCATGGACGATGGTGCCGACCTCGTCACCACGCTGATCACCAAGCGCCTCGATCTGGTGCCCAACGTAATCGGCGGTACCGAGGAGACCACCACCGGCGTCATTCGCCTGCGGGCCATGGCCAAGGACGGCACGCTCAAGTATCCGGTCATCGCCGTGAACGACGCGCTCACCAAGCATCTCTTCGACAATCGCTACGGCACCGGCCAATCCACCATCGATGGAATTTTGCGCGCCACCAATCTTCTCCTCGCCGGCCTTAAGTTTGTCGTCGCGGGTTACGGCTGGTGCGGCCGCGGAATCGCCATGCGCGCCAAGGGTCTCGGCGCAGACGCGATCGTCACCGAAATCAATCCCGTGCGCGCCCTCGAAGCGGTCATGGATGGATTCCGTGTCATGCCCATGGCCGAAGCGGCCAAAATCGGCGATATCTTCGTCACCGTCACGGGGAATAAATCCGTCCTCGGCGCTGAGCATTTCGAAAAGATGAAGGACGGCGCCGTGCTCTGCAACTCCGGCCACTTCAACGTGGAGATCGATATCCCCGCTCTGGAACGCCTGGCCATCACCAAGAAGCCGGCCCGGCCGTTCGTCGAGGAATTCGCCATGAAAGATGGCCGCCGGCTTTATCTGCTGGCCGAAGGACGTCTCATCAATCTCAGTTCCGCCGAAGGTCATCCCGCCGCGGTCATGGACATGAGCTTCGCCAATCAGGCGCTCGCCGCCGAATATCTGGTGAACCATGCCTCCGAACTCAAGTGGCAGGTTTATCCGGTGCCCGAGCCGATTGATCGTCAGATCGCCAAGCTCAAGCTGGAATCGATGGGAATTCTGGTGGATAAGCTCTCTCCGGAACAGGAGCACTACCTGGCCTCCTGGTCCGAAGGCACCACTTGAAGACGGCTTCTGTGCCTCGCCCGGCAAATTCCAGAAAAATCGTGCCTCCAGCAATCGTCTCCGGCGTAGTCGGAGACATGCAGGAGTGGACTGCGCTGGCCCTCGACACGGCGAAGACGCGAGGCGCGTCCTTTGCCGACGCACGCGTCGTCGATTTGCGTCTGCGCGACCTCAGCACCAAAAACGGTGAAGTTGGCACGCTGGCGGAAAGCGAGTCGCTCGGGCTCGGCATCCGCGCTCTCGCCAACGGCTGCTGGGGTTTCGCTTCGAGTGATATGCTCACGCGCGAAGGCGTGCAGGCCTGCGCCGCGCAAGCCGTAGCCATCGCTCGCGCCTCGGCGATGGCCAAACGCGCCGATGCCGAGATGGTCCCGGAAAAAGCTTACGTCGACACCTGGCAGAATCCCTACGTCAAAGATCCGTTCCAGATTCCGCTCGAGCGCCAACTAGATTTGCTTCTCGCCGCCGACTACGCCATGCGCCGCGTGAAGGGCCTCACCCTGGCCGAAACTTCCATGCAGTTTCGCCGCCTGGAACAGTGGTACGCCTCCACGCTCGGCTCCCGAATTCATCAACTCAAGATGCAATCGGGAGCGGGCATCGTGGCCACGAGTTTCGTGAACGACGAAATTCAAAAGCGCTCTTACCCCAATAGCTTCGGCGGCCAGCATCAGCTAGCCGGCTACGAGCTGGTGGAGGCGCTCGATCTGCCCGGCAATGCGCAACGGGTGGCCGAGGAGGCTCTGGCGCTGCACAAAGCTCCCCAGTGCCCGGAAGGCGAGCGCACCGTCATTCTCGAAAGCTCGCAGCTCGGCCTGCAGATTCACGAATCCATCGGTCACCCCATCGAACTCGACCGCGTGCTGGGCATGGAAGCAAACTTCGCCGGCATGAGTTTTCTTACGCTCGACAAATTGGGCAAGCTACGCTATGCCTCCGATATCGTCAACGTCGTCGCCGACGCTCGCCTCGAGCACGGCCCGGGTTTGGGCACCTTCGGCTACGATGATGAGGGCGTTCCAGGCAAACGCACCGACATCATCAAGGGGGGGCTCTTCACCGGCTACCTTTCCAATCGCGAGACCGCCGTGGCCATCCGCTTAAGGGAATCCGGAGGCACCATGCGCGCCGAAAGCTGGAATCGGCTGCCCATCATCCGCATGACCAACATCAGCCTGCTGCCCGGCACATGGCGTTACGAAGACCTCCTCGCCGATACCGACGACGCCATTCTCATGGAGACGAATCGCTCCTGGTCGATCGACGATCGCCGGTATCATTTCCAGTTCTCCACCGAAATTGGCTGGGACATCAAGCACGGCAAGAAAACGCGCATGCTCAAAAATCCCAGTTATAGCGGGATCACCACCGAATTTTGGAATAGCTGCGACGCCATCTGCTCGCGCGACTATTGGACGCTTTGGGGCACTCCTAATTGCGGCAAGGGCCAGCCCATGCAAACAATGGGAACCGGCCACGGCGCGGCCCCTGCGCGATTCCGAAAAATTCGTGTCGGCATGGCTTTCGCCAAGTAATGAGCCCCGAATAAATGAGTGCTGTTCGCGAATCCGCAAAATCCCCGCGCCATCCGCGGCCGGCGCGCCACACCGTCGCCGGCCCCGCGGTCGCGGAAGCCCATTTACCCGCGGATGCGGAATTGCATGATCTCGCCGAGCGCGTGCTTGGCTTTTCTGATGCCGACGAAACCGAGGTGCATATCGATTTTGTCGCCGACGCTCTCACGCGCTTCGCCAACAACACCATCCACCAAAATGTCGCCGAGCAAACGCTCGGCGTTTCCGTGCGCACCGTCTTTGACGGCCGCACCGCCCGCGCCACCACCAACAAAACCGACGATGACTCGCTGCGCCGTGCCGTAGCAGGTTCGGCCGCGCTGGCCCGCAGTCAGCCCAAGAATCCCGACCTGCTGCCCATGCCCGGCCCTCAACATTACGCCAAGGTCGCGCGCTTTTTCCTCGCCACTGCCAGCGCCACTCCGGAGGATCGCGCCGTCGCCGTTGCCAAAGTCACCGAGCTCGCCGAGCAGAATCGCCAGACCGCCGCCGGGATCTTTGCCACCGGGGCTTCGGCTACTGCGATGGCCAATTCCAAAGGACTCTTCGCCAGCTATCGCCAGAGCCGCGCGGAATTTTCCATCACGATTTTGGAGCGGGATTCTTCCGGATGGGCTAAAGCCAGCGCTCCCGATCGCGACCAGATCGATCCCGAAGCCCTCGCCGAGCGCGCCAGCGAAAAAGCCGCCGCATCGCGCCATCCCAAGGAAGTCGAGCCCGGCCGCTGGACCGTCATTCTCGAACCCGCCGCCGTCCTCGATCTGGTCGGCTTTCTCTTTTACGACTTTGCCGGAACCGCCGTCCTCGATCAGCGCTCCTGCTTCACCAATCGCCTTGGCAAGCAGGTCATGGGCGAAAACATCACCATTCACGACGACGTCACGCACGCGCTTCAGTCCGGCCCGCCGTTCGATGGCGAAGGCCTGCCCCGGCAGACTGTCTTGCTGGTCGATCGCGGCGTGCCGCGCCATCTCGTCTATTCGCGCGCCACGGCCAAGAAGATGAAGGCCAGGCCCACCGGCCACGGCCTCGCTTTGCCCACTCAGGATGGCGAAGCGCCTTTCAATCTCGTCTTCGCCGGCGGCACTACTTCTGTCGAGACCATGATCGCCACCACCGATCGCGGCATCCTTCTGACTCGCCTCTGGTACATTCGCGAAGTCGATCCCTACGAAAAAATTCTGACCGGCATGACTCGCGACGGCACCTTCCTCGTCGAGAATGGAAAAATCTCCAGCGGCATCCGCAATTTCCGCTTCAATCAGAATATTTTGGAAATGCTGTCCCACGTGGGTCAGATGAGTCCCGCGGTGCGCGCCGCGGGGGAAGAGTCCTTCGAGATGGTGGTTCCCGCCATGAAGGTTCGCGACTTCCACTTCACCGAAGTGACCAAATTCTAATTTCGATACTCAAAGAATACTTGGCCAAATCTGGCATTCAGGGGGAAACATGACGGATTCACAGCAGGCGCTGCGCCAGCACAAGAAAATCTCCGCCGAGTGCCTCGATCAATTATTTCGCCAGGCGCGAACCCAGAATGGCTGGCGCCCCGAGCCCGTGCCCATCGAGCTGCTGAAAGAGGTCTACGAAATCGCTTGCCTCGGTCCCACCAGCGCGAATTCCTCGCCTGCCCGCTTCGTCTTTGTCACCACGCCCGAAGCCAAGGCGCGGCTGCGGCCCGCGCTCTCTCCCGGCAACGTCGAGAAAACGATGGCGGCTCCAGCCACTGTGATCGTCGCCTGGGATACAGAGTTCTACGAAAAGCTGCCGCAGCTTTTTCCCGCGCGGGATATGCGATCGGTATTCGCCGGGAATCCCACGTTGATTCATGAAACAGCGTTCCGCAACAGCACGCTGCAAGGCGCTTACTTGATGCTCGCGGCGCGGGCCTCGGGTCTCGATTGCGGGCCGATGTCCGGATTCGACCAGCAGAAGGTCAATGCGGAATTTTTTCCTGACGGCAAATGGAAGGCCAATTTCCTCTGCAATCTCGGTTACGGCGATCCCAGCAAGTTGTTTCCGCGTAACCAGCGCCTCAGCTTCGACGAAGCCTGCCGCGTCCTTTAACGGATCCAGCGTCTTTCTGTTAGTTCATCGAAGCGTCTTTCTGTGCCGCTTTAGGTGCGCAGCGGAATCAATGCGCGCAGCCGGTCCTCGCGCAAAAAAATCCCCGCCCACACTAGCGCGGCGAAGACGATCGGGAAGAGCGTGTTGAACATGGGATTGGCGATGCGCACATTGGAAGCGACCGCGCCGCCAAGATAGCCGGTGAGCAGGATCGCCCCGAGCACGGACGTTTGCGGAATCGCGTAGACAACAGTGCAGACGAGCGCGGTGATGCCGATGCCGACAATGGTGCTTACGGGGTACCCGAGATGGGCTGACGCCTCCAGCACGGGAGCCACCTTCATCAACTTCGTAATGCCATCGAAGAGGAGGAACAGCACAACTAAACCGCTGATGATCCGCCCGGCCCAGAGTCTTCCGTTTGAAATAGCACCCGCCTGAGTGCGCGATGGCATACTTTCCTCCGTACAATTATCCCTCTACTCGCTACACCGGAAAGCTCACGCCCTCGCCAGATACTCCCCGAGCCGGTCCAGCGTCTGCCTCCAGCCTTCCGGAGCCCCGCGCGTCGCGTCGGACTCAAACGAATACGTCTGCTGCACGGTCAGTTTGGTCTTGCCCGCTTCTTCGGCAAACGTCACCGTGGTCCAAACTTGATGCCCGGGTTCATCGTGGATGGTTCCCTGAAAGACGATGCGCTGGGGCTCAACGATCTCGAGATACGCGCCCTGAAATGCGTAATCCTTGCCGTCGGGTCCGCGCATGACCAAGCGAAACCTTCCCCCGGCGCGGAACTCCATCTCGCAGGTCGGCAACATGAATCCTCTCGGACCCCACCATTGCGCCACGTGCTCCGGCTTACTCCAAGCCTGAAAGACCAGCTCGCGCGGCGCGTTGAATACGCGCTCGATCGTTAACTCCCGTTTCTTGGACCACCTTGCTCCGCCAGCGTGGCCCGCGCTTTCCACGCCGGAGTCGTGTTCCCCCTTCGCCAGATAGTCGGCGAGTTGATCGAACGTCGCGCCAAAGCCCTGTTGCATGGATTTGTATCCATCCTGGAAGGCCTTCAGCTCCGCCTCGCTCGCCTTGACGGGATACCCGCGCAACGTGAGCGCCGTCTTGCCTTCATGCTCGTTAAGCGTCAACGTGTTCATCACCTCGAGCGGCCAATTCGCATGGAACGGCGCTCGAACCGTGTCGCCGTTTTCATTAGAAAACGAATTGACGAAAACGATCCGTTCCGGCGCAACGATCTCGCGATAAACAAACTTGCCCCACATATTTGGCCCATTCGGCGCGCGCATGCAGTAGTGAAAAAGGCCGCCCGGCTGCAGATCCAGTTTTCCAGTAACCCATGTGAACCCTTTCGGTCCCCACCAGCGCGCCAGCCGTTCCGCCTCAGTAAAGGCTTTGAATACCAGTACACGCGGCGCATCAAAAGACCGCGTGATAACGAATTCATTCGTCGCGTCGGAGGCGGCGCTAGTCCCTGCGTTGCTTCCGGCCATCTCTTTTCTCCTTTTTCTGCCGCTCTTGTATTTGCATTTCGCGCAAATAGTCATCCAATCGGTCGAAACTCTCGGTCCAGAACCGTCGATAATGCGCGACCCAGTCAGCAATGTCCCGCAGCGGACGCGCCGAGAGCCGACAGGGCCGCCACTGCGCGTCGCGCCCTCGCGCGATCAGTCCCGCTCGTTCCAGCACCTTCAGGTGTTTGGAGACGGCCGGCAGGCTCATCTCGAAGGGTTCGGCCAACTCCGTCACCGAGACCTCGCCCGCCGCTAGCCGCGCAAGAATCGCGCGCCGGGTGGGATCGGCGAGCGCCGCGAAGGTGCTGCTGAGGCGATCAGGTGTCAGGGGCATAAGCAGGCGCCGTATTTAACCTATAGGTTAAATATACCCGCGGCGCGTACCGTGTCAAGCTTTTTTCGCACTGGCTATGGGTGTTATCCCGAAGTCGCCCAGACCCGCCGTCTCCGACGCGTATGCCGCGCGGGCGACCAAGGGATCTGCCTTTCGCCCTGGAACTCCTGGGAGTCAATCTCAGGCCTCCGCTTTCCACTTCTCCCGCGAAGCGAGACAATACCTACATAGGCTGGGAGGTCCTTCCGAATGGACCGGCGTAGATTTTTCTCCATGGCCGCGGGCGCGGGAGTTGGCGTGCTCCTTCCCCTGACCGCTTATCGTTACATGATGAAGGGCATGCACACCGGTTACGCCAACGTGCGCGCCTACCTGAACGATGGCCCCCAGGCCGCGCTGCGGGCCATCACTCCCAATGACGATTTCTACCTGATGTCCTCGCACGGCGAGCCCGCCGTCGATCCCGAGAAATGGTCGCTTACCATCGATGGCCTAGTCGATCATCCGCTCCGCTTCAGTTACGACGAGATTCGCCGCCTGTCAGCCTATGAGACTCCGCTGACACTCGAATGCATATCCAATTCCGTAGGTGGAGGACTAATTGGCAACGCGCTCTGGCGCGGCACGCTGCTGCGTCCTTTGCTCGATCGCGCCGGGGTCAAACCACAAACGAAATACGCCGCGCTTTACGCCGCCGAAGGCTACAGCACCGGCCACACGCTCGAACGTATCTTACGCGCGGAAAATTTCCTGGCTTGGGAGATGAACGGGGAAGCTCTGCCGCGCCGGCACGGCTTTCCTCTGCGCGTGATTCTTCCGGGCAAATACGGCATGAAAATGCCCAAATGGCTCACGCGCATCGAATTCGTCGATCACGAATATCTCGGATACTGGGAATGGCAGGGCTGGTCCAATTCTGCGGAGCGCCAGTTGCAAGCGGCCATTGACGATCCGCGCGACCGCGCCCGCATCGCGGGAACAAATTTCGTCGTTACCGGCTGGGCCGTCGCCAATGAAACCGGCGTCAGCAAGGTGGAGATTTCCACCGACGGCGGGCATACCTGGAATGACGCGCCCATTTTCAGCAATCCCATGCCGTCGCAGGTTTGGGCTTTCTGGAAATATGTGTGGATCGATGCGCCGAAAGGAACACACACCGTCTTAGTGCGCGCTACCGATGGCGACGGTAAAGTACAGACTTCTTCATCCTCCGGCGAATGGCCCGACGGCGCCACCGGCTATCACGAAATCACCGTCGAAGTCACCTAAGGTTTGCCACATCTATGGCAGGCTGGATCTTATTGCGGCGAGAGGAATTGCAGGCTGGCAATCGTCCTGGCAATCACGTTTTCCTGAATCTGGATCAGGTCGGAATCTGCCGAGGTCATCCCCAAAATCGTAAAGACGTCTTTGCCGCGAGCGAGCGTCGTCACGGTGACGGACCAGTCATGGCCAGCGAGGCTGCCGTAGAAGCGCTGCTCGATCGCCGGTAATCCCGCGATGGTGATCTGCTTTTTGTCGACTGGGCGATAGTTCTCATAGACCTCGCGGAGCGTGCGCTCCCTCTTGGCCGCCTGCGCCTCGAGCGATTCTTTTGAAGGATCCCGCCCGATCACCAGAAGTGTATTTTGGTCCTCCGTCCCCAGCGCGCCGATGGCATTGGGCAATTCATTTTGCGGGTCCTTGATCACCTGCCAGGTCGGCGGCTTGTAAATCTGGAAGCCGTATGTTTGGTTCACGTAAAGATTGCCGCGCACCAGTTCTTGCATGGCTGGCGCTCGGCCCTCGAGATTTCCCCCCGGGGGTAACGGCTCCGAAAGGGCCAGCAGAGGCAGGGAAGGGAATTTCGACGCAACTGCCGGAGGTGCAACGTTCGCAGCCACAGCCGCTGCGCTGCTGGGCTTCGTCGCTGCGTTAGCCGGGTTCGGCATGGGTCGCGGCATCGGCGGGACTCTTGGCTTCAAACTCGGAGCCGCTTCGGCAAAACCGGCCGGCTTTATCGTGGCGGATGGCTGGCCAGAATCCGGCACTTTTTTTTTCTCGCTGGGAACGATTTCGGCAATGCTGTCCTTGCGCACCACGTATGCAAAACCGTAGCTCGTCTGCACCTTGAACGTACCATCCTCGAAGGCCACGATGGTACCGACGATTTTTGAGCCGTCTTTCAGGCGGAACTCATCGGCGCGTGCACTGCCTGTAAGGGCCAGGATGGCAAGCGCAAACGCCATGGCAGGGATGGAGAAGCTCTTATCGTTTCGCCGCCTCATGAAACGAGTATTCCAAACGCATTCCGGCGAGACAACCCCGCTGCCCGCCTCGATGCCGCAAACGGCACGCCCCGCGCAAGGTGAGGTTAATAGTCGGTTTACGAGTATCGGGGCGTTGCAAGCGGCTCCTCTGGCGGCGGGTGCCGTCTTCGTTTCGTATGCGAGCTTGGCTGATGGAGTTCGACGCCGAAGTGCTGATGGTGGGGCCTGAAGTAAGCTGGACCTAAAAATTTGAGAGGAAGCTCGACGCTTCCTCCCAAATT
>WNGP01004655.1_pt1 | contig 11424 bp, 8 predicted proteins | sample 5407671 | NCBI WGS metagenome assembly WNGP01 (sample SAMN13153381, study PRJNA577476) | soil metagenome | isolation source: 40 cm soil or saprolite under Garry oak tree replicate 2 | place: USA:California | collected 2016-06-15 | reverse complement strand
TTTTCCTCTCTGCACGAGCTTGGGATCGCCGGCCCTTCCCGGGGCGGGCTTCTGCCCGGAATAAAAGGCGGCGAGCTTCTTGATGGTGTCGTCGCTCAGTTGCGACGTCATTCCCCACATGTAGGCCTGCGCCATCGGATCGGCGCGCGTGCGGTCGCGAAACGCCTTCAGCTGGTTCTCGAGATATTCGGCGCGCTGGCCGGCGATCTTGGGGAACGCGGGCGAGATGCTCTCGCCCCTCGGCCCGTGGCACGAAGCGCAGACCTGGGTCGCGAGCTTGACCGTGTCCTCCTGCGCTTGGAGGGTTGGAGCCATGCACGCGATCGTCATGAACGAAATCGCAACAGTCACATCGGTTCTCATGTTCGTCTGCCTCATGTTGGAAGGCATTGTCCGGCCCGACCGCTCGAAGCCTCTTTAGAAATTGAGCCAGCCGAGCAGGTAGAGCGTATTGTTGTCGCTCGCGTTCCTGCCGAGACCGTCGTAATTCGAACTGGCCCCGTTGAATTTCTGGTAGGCGGTGTATTGCAGCGCGAGCTTGACGTTCTGCCAGGGCAGGTAATTCAGCTCGGCGATCCAGCCGTTGCTGTTGGGGCTGTTGTTGGCAAAGCCGATGCTCGGAGTCGTCGGGTTAGGCGCGTACTTCAGCGCGTCCGAGCTGCCCGTCGTCGAAAAATGGCCCAGCGCGACGCCGTAGGTGCGCCGGAGGTAATAGCTGGCGCCGACCCGAAGCGTCTTGAGGTCGTTGCTCTGGTTTTCGGAATCGCCGAGCGCAAAGGTCGCGTCCAGGGACTGGCGCTCCTTGATGTACGTGCCTTGAGCCGAAAAGATGTCCTCGTCGCCGATGAATTGAAACTGGCTGTCGAGCGCAACGTCGCGGAAGCGGTCGGAGGACCCGCGGACGGGTTGGCCGGCGGGAGTGATCTTTGTGCTGATCCCGTAGGCGCCGACGGACCATGAATTCCGGTTCCACTGGCGCTCATAGGCGATCCGCCAGTAGGGCGCATAGCCGACGATGGTTCCGTTGGGATTGGTGCTGTCGAGCGGTCCCGCATTGCCGTTGGGGTTGCTGAAGCCTTGCGGCGCGGAGCGGTAAAGGCCCAGCTCCGCGTAGATCGAATTCTTCCACCACAGGTATCCGGTCAATCCGGCGACCGCCCCCCCGAGCCCCCCGTCGATCAGCGCAGCCGCGGCGGGAACGAGTGCCGCGCTCGATCTCTGGTCGAAGGGCGCCTGCCACGCAGGGGTGCTGTTCCAGGGGTCCTGCACGGTCGGATTGTTGTTCAGCGTGAAGCCGTAGGTCAGTCCGTCGACGACCGAAGGAACCTGCCTTGCGTAGCGAAACTCGGTGTTGTCGAGGCCGAAAGTTCCCGAGTCGCTGGCGTAAGTGATCTGGACGAACGCGCCCATGTTCGGGGCGATCCTTCCCGCGTAGAAGAGGCTCGCCTGCTGCGGAAACAGCACCTGGCCGTTCTGTGCGTTTGCTCCGGCCACCGCGGAATCCGGCAGCGCCGACTTGGTGCTCGTATACGAGGTCTGGAACATGAACGACACCGGCGGCACCTGGTTGAGCAACAGCTCGTACTCCTTGGAGGAGGTGATTCCCTGCACCTGCGGGAGATTGTCGATCGTGTACGCGTTCAGCTTGAACGTCCGGCCGAACGGGGTGAGCTCGGGAAAGACGGTGTGACAGGACTGGCACGCCATGCCCGTCTGCCGCGCAAAGGACGGCACGGCGTTCGCGGTGCCCGCGGAAAAAAAGCCGACGAGCAGCGCGCAGAACGCACCCGCCCACCTTGAGTTGCCCAGAACGATCTTTTTCATGATATCCCTTAGCAAACGCGACACGAGAAACCTTCTGACGGCTGGAATCGAGCGTAGCCGGTTTGTTGCCGCCCGATTTGATGTAGATCAAACCTCGTTGGCTGCTGCTCGCGCCAGCGAGATCTCTCACGGGCTACGCTGCCGGGCCGACCCCGATCGGCGGCGGCGCGAGGCTGACGATGCGCGAGAAGAGCTTGCGGAAATCCTTCTCGTCCCGATCGCGCTCGAGCGGATCGGCGTTTTCCCCGAACGCGCGGTCGATCGCCGCCCAGTCCGCGGCGGTGAAGAGTTTCTCGGCGAGCGGGAACACGTGCTCTTCTTCCTTGCGCATGTGGTCCCAGTATCCTTCCACAAAGCTGTCCACCTCCCGCGCGAACTCCGGAAATTCCTTGTCCCCGCCCTCTTCGTACCGCACCAGGTACTGCTCGACGCGGCGCAACGACGCCTCGCCCTCGGCGTGCTCCCTCTCCAGCTCGGCGATCAGCGCATCGGGCCCTGCGCCGCGCCGGCGCAGGGGGTCGAAGAGAAACCGGTCTTCCTTCGGGTGGTGCTTCCGCTCGGAGAAGACATCGAGGTAGTACAGCATCGCGCGGAAGACCTTGGGATCGATCTTCGTCTTGCGCTCGCCGATCTGCCGCACCAGATGCTGCATGCCGTGCAATATCGCGGCGATGGAGCGATGCTCGGCTCGAATGATGTTCAGGGCTTTCGACATTCGGCTCTCCTTTTCGCTGGGATCAGCATGCTCTTGGCCGGAGCCTCGGTTTTTGATCTGGATTAAACGTTTGCGGCTTTGCCCATCGAGCGCGTTCGATAGAGTTTGATCTGCGTCAAATCCAATCGTGTAGCGGGCGCTAGAGTTCGATGCGGTCAGGAAGAGGGGTAACCTTCATGAAATCAACGGCGTTCGACCCACGCAAGCCGGACTCGGGCCGATCCTGCATCCTGCGCGTGATCGACGACGCTCCGCCCCTGGGTAAGGCGGCCGCTCGCTAGAGCTTCGCGCGCCGCAGCCGCAGCGCGTTGGTGACGACCGATACCGAGCTCATCGCCATCGCGGCGCCGGCGAAGATCGGCGACAGCAGCAAGCCGAAGACGGGATAGAGGACACCTGCAGCGATCGGGACGCCGAGCGCGTTGTAGACGAACGCGAAGAAGAGGTTCTGCTTCACGTTGCGCATGGTCGCGCGAGAGAGGCGGATCGCCTTGACGATGCCGCGCAGGTCGCCCTTCACGAGCGTCACGCTGCCGCTCTCGATTGCGACGTCCGTTCCCGTGCCCATGGCGATGCCCACGTTCGCCTGAGCGAGCGCCGGCGCGTCGTTGATGCCGTCGCCCGCCATCGCGACGGCACGACCTTGCGCTTGCAGCGATTTGATGGCTTCGACCTTCTGCTCGGGCAGCACTTCCGCTATGACCTCGTCGATGCCGAGCTGCCGGCCGACCGCCTCCGCGGTTTTGCGCGAATCCCCCGACAGCATCACCACGCGCACGCCCTCCGACTGGAGCGTCCTGATCGCCTCCGGAGTCGTTTCCTTGATCGGATCGGCGACGGCGATCACCGCGGCGACGCGCCCGTCGATCGCCGCGTACATGGCGGTCTTGCCCTGCATCCTCAGCGCATCGGCTTTGTCGGCGAGCGAAGCGGGCAAGCCGCCCTGCGATTCCATAAATCGGCGGCTGCCGACCGCGACCTTGCGGGTTCCGATTTCTCCGCGTACGCCCTGCCCCGTGACCGACTCGAATTTCTCGACCTGGGACAAGCGCAGGCCGCGATCCTCGGCGCCTTTGACGATCGCCTGCGCGAGCGGGTGCTCGCTCGCGCGCTCGAGGGTCGCGATCAGCGCAAGCGCCTCGCTCTCCGCGATTCCGGGCTCGACGACGAGGTCCACGAGCCGCGGGCTGCCGAGCGTGAGCGTGCCGGTCTTGTCCACGACCAGCGTGTCGATGTCGCGCAGCTTTTCCACGGCTTCGGCGTTGCGGAACAGGATCCCGTTGATCGCCCCCTGCCCCATCGCGACCGTGATCGAGATCGGCGTCGCGAGGCCCACCGCGCAAGGGCAGGCGATGATGAGCACCGCCACCGCGTTGACCACCGCATACGTGAGGCTGGGCTCGGGGCCGAAGAACCACCATACGAGCGCGGTCAGAACCGCGATCGCGATGACCGTTTCGACGAAGTACGCGGCGACCAGATCGGCGAGGCGCTGCACGGGCGCGCGCGTGCGCTGCGCCTGCGCGACCATGTGCACGATCTGCGCGAGGAGCGTGTCGGAGCCTACGCGCTCGGCCCGGATAACGAGCGTGCCCTTACCGTTGATCGTCGCGCCGGTCACCCTGTCTCCCGCCTTCTTCGCAACGGGAACCGGTTCGCCCGTGATCATGGATTCATCCACGTTCGACGACCCGTCCACGCAGGTTCCATCCACCGGCACCTTCTCTCCGGGGCGCACGCGCAGCTTGTCGCCGACCTGCACTCGCTCGAGCGGCACCTCCACCTCGCGCCCGTCTGCCTCGATGCGCGTCGCCGTGTTCGGCGCGAGCGCCAGCAGCTCGCGGATCGCGCGGCTCGTCTGGCCGATCGCGCGCAGCTGCATCACCTCGCCCAGCAGCACCAGCGTAACGATGACCGCGGCGGCTTCGAAGTAGGCACCGACCTGTCCGCTGCCTTCCTGGAATTCCTGAGGGAAAAGGCCGGGTGCGAAAACCGCCGCAAGGCTGAAGAGATAGGCGAGCGCCACGCCCAGACCGATCAAAGTGTACATGTTCGGGCTGCGGTTCTTGATCGAAAGCGCGAACTTGCGAAAGAAGGGCCACCCTCCCCACAGCACGACCGGAGTGCCGAGCGCGAGCTCCAGGTACATCCGCACCTGCATGGGAATTCCGAGCGGTTGCATGACCCCGAGATAAGGCGCCATCGCGATCACCGCGAGCGGCGCAGTGAGGACGGCGCTCACCCAGAAACGGCGAGTCATGCTGCGCAGTTCCGAGTCGTCCTCCTTTGCTCCCTCGACCGGCACGAGAGCCATGCCGCACTTCGGGCAGTTGCCCGGCTTGGGACTGCGGATCTCCGGATGCATGGGACAGGTATATTCGGCGGCTGCGCGTGCAGCCGGAACCGCCGGCACCAGAGTCATGCCGCACTTGGGACAGCTTCCCGGACCTGCCTGCTGGATCTCCGGGTGCATGGGGCAGGTGTAAATCGCGCCGGGCTTCACCGCAGGCGCGGGATGAGCGGCTGCACGCCCATGCGCCAGCTGTCCGTGACGTTCGTGGTCGTGATGCGAATGGTCGCCGCGCGGCATGTCCATTTCAGGGTCCGGACGCCGGGATCATTTCGGCCCGCCTACTTCGGCGCGCCTTCAAGCGCCTTCTGGTGCTGCATCATCTGCTCCATCATCATCTGCATCATCTCCATGCGGCTTTCCAACAAGGTTGGAGACATCGGTCCACCATCGCTCATCCCGGGTTTCCCCGCTTCTTTGGGCGCTTGACCCATCATACCGGTTCCCATCATTCCGCCGCCCATCATGCCCTGCATCATCCCGCTCATTCCACGCATCGTCTTCATGCCTTCCTGCATCGCCTGCATGTGCTCGGTCATCAGCTTCTGCCGCTCCGCGGGATCGGTCGTTTGCTGCATCCGGGCCATGATGCCCTGCATCTTCTTCATCTGCTCCTGCATCTGGGCATTCTGAGGCTCCATCATCTGCGCCATCATCATCTGCGCCATGTCGAGCTTCATGCCTTCCTGCATCGCCTGCGTGAGCTCGGTCATCAGCTTCTGCCGCTCCGCGGGATCGGTCGCCTTCTGCATTCGGGCCATGATGCCCTGCATCTTCTTCATGTGCTCCTGCATCCGGGCGATGGATTTGTCGTCGGCTTGCGGGCTCGAGGACGCCTTGGATGCCTTTACCCCGGGAGTCGCCTTCTCCGGATGGTGCTCGTCTACGCCATAAGCCGCGGGAACCAACAGCACGCTGGCGAGCGCTATATTCAACACGTTCATTTTCATTGGAGTACTCCTTTTCGAAACTGGATCCGAAAGCCGAAGGGCGAGCCCTACGGCGCTCATATGACTTTCGAGTACAGGGCGCGCGCCCGGTCGGCGCGTAGGTAACGATCGAACACCATGCACACCGCACGCACCAGCAGCCGCCCCCGGGGCGTCACTGTGATCCACTCGTCTTCGAGCGTGACGAGCGACTCCTTCTCCATTTCCTCGAGCTGCGCCAGCTCTGCCGCGAAATAGCTGTCGAAATCGATGAGGTGGGCGATGGAAATCGCCTCCTTCGACACCTCGAAGTGGCACGCCAGCGCCTGAATCACGGCGCGCCGCACGAGGTCGTCGGGCCTGAGCTCGAGGCCCCGCAGCACGGGAAGCAGGCCGTTGTCCAGCCGCCCGTAGTATTCGTCCAGCCTTTTGACGTTCTGGGCGTAGACCGGCCCGACCGTGCCGATTGCGGACGCCCCCAGCCCGAGGATGTCGCAGTCCCCCGTGCTCGAATAGCCTTGGAAATTGCGAGTCAGCCGCCCCTGCAGCTGTGCGACGGCGAGATCGTCGCCGGGCTTGGCGAAATGATCCATGCCGATGTACACGTACCCTTCCGAGACAAGGCGTTCGATCGCCATGGTGAGGAGCCGGAGCTTGGTTTCCGGTGCGGGCAAATCGGCCTCGGCGATGCGCCGCTGGGGCTTGAACAGCGTGGGCAGATGCGCGTAGGAGTAGAGCGCGATGCGGTCCGGGTCCATGCCCGCAACGAGCACGAGAGTGCGCGCGAACCCTTCCGCGGTCTGCTTCGGCAGGCCGTAGATCAGGTCGACGCTCACGGAACGAAAGCCATTCTGTCTGGCAGCGCGAATGACCTGCTCCGTCTGCTCCAGGCTCTGTATACGATGCACCGCCCGCTGCACCTCGGGATCGAAATCCTGCACGCCGACGCTGATGCGGTTGAAGCCCAGTTGCGCAAGGAGCGCAACTCGCTCCGGATCTACCGTGCGCGGGTCCACTTCGACGGCGCACTCCCCCTGCGCGGCAAGATCGAACTCGGAGCGCAGCATGCGCGTCAAGTCGCCAAGCTCCGTGTCGCCCAGGAACGTGGGAGTTCCCCCGCCCCAGTGCATCTGGCCGATGGTGCGGTCCGTCCCCAGACACTCGGCGACCAGCCCGGCTTCGCGCGCAAGATATTTCAGATACTTTGAGGATTTGCCGTGATCCTTGGTGACGATCTTGTTGCAGCCGCAGTAATAGCAGATCGTGCCGCAGAACGGCAGGTGAACGTATAATCCGAGCGGCCTGGCGAATCCGCCGACGTTCCGGTTCTGCAGCCAATGGCGATAGGCTGCGGCGTCGAACGCCTCGACGAAGCGATCGGCGGTCGGGTACGAGGTGTAGCGCGGGCCGTTTCCACCGTACTTGCGTATCAAGTCCGGATCGATGACCAGACGGGCGGGCACGCTTGTGTTCAATGTCGGATACCTGTCGAGCCGTGCATCTCATAAATATGGGGAGCGCGCGGGCTGCCGTGTTGATATGGGTCAACTACCGGGCATTTTGTGAGACCCACATCCTGAGCGTGCTTTCGGATGACTCACTTCGAAGACCGTAACCGCGGGAAGAGCGGGCTCTCCCTGATCGTCTTTGGCCCGGTGCTCGCTCTGGGGACCTTCACCGCCCTTCTCGCCCTGCTCGCCGGCATGTTCGGCTGGCACCCCAATCAGATGCTGGTCACGTCCGCAACCGTTGGCGCTGCTGTGGTGGTAGCCGCGCTGGCGTTCGTCTATCGCCAGATCACGAAGCGCCATGCCGCCGAGGGAGCGTTGCAGGACGTCGAAGCCCGGGTAGCGAGCATCGTCGAATCGGCCATGGACGCCGTCATCACGGTCGATGAAAAACAGCGGGTCGTGCTGTTCAATGCCGCGGCCGAAGCGATGTTCGGCTGCCCGCGCGGACAAGCGATCGGCGCTCCGCTCGCCTGGTTCATTCCCGAGCGCTTCCGCGCCGAGCATGAACGCCACATCCGGCGTTTCGGTGAAACCGGGATTTCCTCACGCCGCATGGGTGCCCAGCGCATCGTGACCGGCTTGAGGCGCAACGGCGAGGAATTCCCGATCGACGCCTCGATTTCTCAAATCACGGAAAGCGGAAAGAAGCTCTACACGGTGATCCTGCGCGATGTCACCGAACGGGTCCAAGCCGAGGAAGCCCTGCGCCGCTCGCAAGAGGAACTGCGTGAGCTTGCCTCCGGCATGAACTCCATCAGGGAACAGGAAAAAAGCCGCATCGCGCGGGAGCTCCACGACGAGTTGGGGCAGGCGCTGACCGCGCTCAAGCTCGATGTCGCCTGGCTCTCGGATCGACTCCCGGCAGGGGATGCTGCGATCGCCGAAAAGCTCAAGGCGATGCAGGCGATGATCGACGGCACTGTCGCCGCGACCCGGCGCATCTCCTCGGATTTGCGTCCCCTGATACTCGACGACCTGGGGCTGGTTCCGGCTGCCGAGTGGCTGGTGCAGGACTTCACCCAGCGCACGGGCATCCCCTGCGAGCTGCGCGTCGGCTCGCCGGAACCCGAATTGAAGGACCCGCATGCCACCGCGGTATTCAGGATTTTGCAGGAGTCGCTCACCAACGTCGCCCGGCACGCGAAGGCGCAGCGCGTCGAGGTTGCGCTCGCGCGCGCCGACGGCACGGTGACCTTGAACGTCCGCGACAACGGCCGCGGGTTTAGTCTCGACGATCCGCGCAGGCCGAATGCGTTCGGCCTCATGGGCCTGCGCGAGCGCGTCTATCTCCTGGGCGGCGAGGTTCGCATCGAAAGCGAGCCCGGGAGGGGCACGAGCATCGCCGTGCAGATCCCGCTCGCTGAGGGGGCGCAAGCCGCGTGATCCGCATCGTTGTCGCCGACGACCATACCATCGTGCGCGAAGGGCTGAAGCAGGTGCTCTCGTCGGCGCCCGAGCTCTCCATCGTGGGCGAGGCGCAGAACGGCCATGAAGTCCTCGAGCGCGTGCGCGAGCTCGAGTTCGACGTGCTGCTGCTCGACCTGTCCATGCCGGGCCGGAGCGGCATCGAGCTCATCAAGCAGGTGCACGCCGAGAAACCCAGGCTGCGGATACTCGTGCTCAGCATGCACCAGGAACCCCAGTACGCCGTGCGGGCGCTCAAGGCGGGCGCCTCGGGCTACGTTACGAAGGAAAGCGCCTCGGCGCAGCTCGTCTCGGCGATCCGCAGGGTCGCGGGCGGCGGGGCCTTCATCACCGACGCGGTCGCCGAGCAGCTCGCCCGCGGGGCGATGCCGCAGACCGAAGGGCCTCCGCACGCCGCGCTTTCCGACCGCGAGTTCCAGGTGTTCCGGATGCTCGCGTCCGGAACGGCCGTGTCGGACATCGCAGCGGAACTGAGTCTTTCCGTGAAGACGGTCAGCACGCACAAGGCTCGCATCATGCAGAAGATGGACATGAGCAACCCGGCCGAACTCGTGCGCTACGCCCTCCACCACCGCCTGATCGACGATCCGGACTCCGATCACTCCTGAGCCCACCCCCCTGTAGGACACGTCCTACAGTCAAAACAAGGCGCCGCCTACCCCTCGATTCGGGCGCCGCCGATGGTCCGCGGCGCCGGCGGCGCCGATACTGGCGGCATGGAAAGCCTGTCGCACGAAACCCGCACCAAGGCCTTCATTGTGGAGAATTCGCCCTCCATCCGCGAGCGCTTGAGCGGTCTGCTCGGCGAGGTTAAGGGTGTGTCCATCGTCGGCGAGGCCGCCACTCCACTGGCGGCCGTAGAGGGAATTCTTCGAACCCGGCCCGATGTGGTCGTGCTCGACATTCACCTCACCGGCGGGAGCGGCATCGAGGTCCTGCGCCGGGTGCGTTCCGAGGCGCCGGGAGTGGTTTTTATCGTCCTCACGAACCATCCGAATCCGCAGTACCGCCGCGCCTGCATGGAAGCGGGCGCGAGCCATTTCCTCGACAAGACCATTGAATTCGGCAAGCTCAGGGAAGTCATCGCAGAGCTCGGCAAGTCGTCCGCGCCGGGACCCACGAAACCAAATCCAGAGGAGAGCGCCATGGAAGCCGCAGCAGCTCTGAACCCTTTCGTTCCAATTCCGATAGACGCGAGTGCGCCGCGCGACGTCACGCCGCCAAACATCGCCAAGGTTCCCACAAAATGCTCGAGCTGCAATCTGCGCGAGCTGTGCCTGCCGTGCGGCCTCAGCGGGCAGGACGCGGATCGGTTGGATCAGCTGATCTACACGCGCCGGCGGATCGAGCGCAGCGAGAGCGTGTACCGCGCCGGCGACGAATTCAGCTCGCTCTACGCCGTCCGCAGCGGATTCTTCAAGACGCTGCAGACCCTGGAAGACGGCCGCGAGCAGGTCACCGGCTTCCACATGGGCGGCGAGATCATGGGCATGGACGGGATCGGAGCGGAAAAGCACAGCAGCAGCGCGGTCGCGTTGGAAGACAGCGAAGTGTGCGTGATCCCGTATTCCCGGCTGGTGAACCTCGGCCTTGAGATGCACGGGCTGCAACGCCAGTTTCACAAGGTGATGAGCCGCGAAATCGCGCAGGAGCACAGCGTCATGCTGCTGCTCGGGACCATGCGCGCGGAGGAGCGGCTCGCCGCCTTCCTCCTCAACCTTTCGCAGCGCTTCACCGCGCGCGGCTACTCGGCCTCCGAGTTCAACCTGCGCATGACGCGCGAGGAGATCGGCAGCTATCTGGGCCTCAAGCTGGAGACGGTGAGCCGGGCGTTTTCCAGGTTCCAGGAAGACAGCCTCATCGGCGTCCACCAGAAGCATATCCGCATCCGCGACGTCGCAGGCCTGAAGCGCTGCATGAGCCGCTAGTCCGGAGCGGAAACGAATGGCTTCAAGCATCCTTTCTGTCGGTCGACCGACCCGAGACGACGTCTTCTTCTCCGGGGTCGAGCAGAACCCCGATGCGGTGATGATCACCGACGAGACAGGGGTCATCGAGTACGTCAATCGGGCTTTCGAGTCGCTCACGGGTTATGCGCGCACGGAAGCCGTCGGCCGTACGCCTGCAATCCTGAAGTCCGGCGCTCACGATGCGGAGTTTTACCGCGGGCTGTGGCGCAGTATCCTGGCCGGCAAGTCCTTCCACGAAGTCTTCGTGGACCGCCGCAAGAGCGGCGAGCTGTTTCATGCCGAGAACCTGATCTGGCCGGTGTTCAATCGGTACGAGCGCATTACGAACTTCGTGTGCGAAACCCGCGACGTCACCGAGCGTGTGCGGTATTTCGACGTGCTCTCCCACGCCGCAAGCCACGATCCGCTCACCGATCTGCCGAATCGCACGCTGTTCCTCGACCGCCTCGGGCAAGCGCTGCACCAGGCGGCGAGGCGCCACGAAGGGCTGGCAGTGGCGATCCTGGATATCGACCGCTTTCGCGAAACGAACAACCGATTCGGCCACATGGCGGGCGACGCGGTGCTGCAGGCAGTGGCGCGTCGCAGCACGCGCTGCGTCCGCGCAGCCGATACCGTGGCCCGCATCGGCGGGGACGAGCTCGCCCTCGTCCTCTCCAGCGCCGACAAGCGCGCCGGGGCGAGCGCGGTGTGCGAGAAA
>WNGP01008495.1_pt1 | contig 11430 bp, 10 predicted proteins | sample 5407671 | NCBI WGS metagenome assembly WNGP01 (sample SAMN13153381, study PRJNA577476) | soil metagenome | isolation source: 40 cm soil or saprolite under Garry oak tree replicate 2 | place: USA:California | collected 2016-06-15 | reverse complement strand
CGCTCTTCTTCTCCACGGAGCGGATCAGCCGCACCAGCTCGCGCATGCGGTCGTGCGTCGTGTGGCTCATGTTGATGCGGAACACGTCGGCGCCCGCCTCGAACAGGCGCAGGATCACGTCCGCTTCGGACGAGGAGGGTCCGAGCGTCGCCACGATCTTGGCCCGGCGCAAGCGTCTCATCGCGCGGGAGGCCTCGATAAGCCGGGAGCCGTGAACGGCGTCGCCGGCTGCCCGGCGGCCGGCGCACCCGGATTGATCGGGGCATATTGCGGCAACGCGCCTTGCCGCGGCGTCTGCTCGGTCGACTCGGTGAGCTGCACGGTCCAGGCGCGCTGCTCGCCGGTGTCGACCTCGAAAAAGCCGGCGCGGTCGAACCCGCGGGCCAGGCAGTCCTCGATGCCGCGAATGGTGAATTCCTTGTCGCGCGTGCACATGAACGCCTTGCCGGACCATTCCCCGCCGCGGTCGTAGTCGAGGGCGTAGATATAGTAGAACCGGGCCACCAATGCGCCCTTGAGCAAGGTGTCGCAGCTTCGCGCCGCAAGATTCCACCAGCCCTCGGTGGTCCAGCCGTCGCCGTCCTTGTAGCCGATGGCGATGCCGACGCGGCTGCCAGTGTTGTTGCACAGCCGGAAATCGGCGGCGGCGGGGGCCGCATAGGCCCAGAGCGGCAATGCCAACACAATTCCGCGCAGCAGCAATGCGGTCATCTCGCTCTAATTTCTCCCCGCAAGCGGGGAGAGGGGGACGGCTCCGTCCGCGAATTCATGAACCCACCTTTGATCGGGGATTTCGCGCCAGCCCTCAAGGCGTGTCAACGAGCACGGCGCGAAAGTCGTTGACGTTGGTCCAGGTCGGCCCGGGGACGACGAGATCGCCGAGCCGGGCGAAGAAGGCGGTGGAATCGTTGTTGGCGAGAAACGCGGCGGGATCGAGGCCGAGCGCCCGCGCCCTCGCCAAGGTGGTCCCATCGACGTACGCGCCGGCCGGATCGTCCGCACGGCCGGAACCGCCGTCGGTGCCGTCGGTGTCGCCCGCGAGCGCGGCAATGCCATTGGCGCCGGCGATCTCCAGCGCCAGTGCGAGCGCATATTCCTGGTTCGGCCCGCCCCGGCCGGTGCCCCGAATGGTGACGGTGAGCTCGCCGCCCGACAGGATCACCGCCCGCCGGCTCGCGGCCGCGATGCTGCGGGCGAGCCGGCCGTGATCGGCGGCGATCTTTCGGGCTTCCCCCTCCAGGCGATCGCCGAGAAACACGCACTCGTATCCGGCGGCGCGGACCGCGGCCTCGGCGGCCCGGAACGCATCGGCAGGCCGCGCGATCAGCCGGAACTCGGTGCCGGCAAAGACCGGGTCGCCCGGCTTCGGCGTCTCGTTCGCTCGATCGGCGAGGGCGCGCTCGACCGAAGCCGGCAGCTCGAGACCATGGCGCGCAACGATGTCACGCGCGTCGGCAAGCGTCGAAGGATCCGGCACGGTCGGCCCGGAGCCGATCACCGCCGGATCGTCGCCCGGCACGTCGGAAACGGCGAGCGTGACGACGCGCGCCGGATACGCGCGGGCGGCGAGCCGGCCGCCCTTGATGCGGGAGAGATGCTTGCGCACCGTGTTGATCTCGCCGATGGAGGCGCCCGAGCGCAGCAGCGCCCGGGTGACCGCCTGCTTCTCCTCGAGCGTGACGCCCGGCGCGGGCGCGATCCAATTGGCCGAAGCGCCGCCCGAGAGCAGCACCAGGACCAGGTCGTCCCGCCCGGCCCGGTCGGCGAGATCGAGCGCCCGCTGGGTCCCGGCGAGGCCCGCCGCGTCGGGAACCGGATGGCCTGCCTCGATCACCGCAACGAGCCGGGTCGGGCGGCCGTAACCATGACGGGTGACGGCGATCCCAGAAATGCGTCGAGAAATTCCCGCCGCGAACGCACAGTCTTGCTCATCTGCGCCGCCTGCATGGGTGCTTGCCGGCCCCGGCCATTGCGGTTCCCATTGTTGACGCCGCGGCGCTATGGCGGGCGCGCCCCGGCGCCACTATCCTCTGTTCCATCCCAGGGCACAGCCCCGACTTGCCGAAGCGAGAAGGATTTTGATCATGAGGCCAGACGATGCCACCCGCACCAGCCTCGAAGCCGCCGTATTCCGGCGGCTGGTCGAGCACTTGCGAGCGCGTAGCGAGGTGCAGAACCTCGATCTGATGAACCTCGCCGGGTTCTGCCGCAACTGCCTCTCCAATTGGATGAAGGAGGCGGCCGACGCCGAGGGCGTCCCGATGACCAAGGACGAGAGCCGCGAGCTCGTCTACGGCATGCCCTACGAGGAATGGAAGGCGAAATACCAGCGCGAGGCGAGCCCGCAGCAGCGCGCCGCATTCGAGGCGGGAAGCCACAAGCATTGAGCCTGTGGATGGCTTCTGCCGCGGCTTGACGGGCGACCGGTTCCTCCCGAAACGTTGCGGTGCGGCGAGTAGGCCGCGTCCGCTCGACGGAAAAGGAACATCGATGACCGATGCCGCGCCCGCCGCCGAAACCCGCGCCGCCGCCCCGGCCCGGATCGCCAAAGAGCATCTGCGCGCCTTCGTCGAGCGCATCGAGCGGCTCGAGGAAGAGAAGAAGACGATCGCGGACGACGTCCGCGACGTCTATGCCGAAGCCAAGGCCAACGGCTTCGACGTCACGGCGCTGCGTTCGATCGTCAAGCTGCGCAAGCAGGACGCAGACGAGCGCAAGGAGCACGAGGCGATTCTGGCGACCTACATGCTCGCGCTCGGCATGATCGAGGGGTAGGGGCACTGTGTAGCCCGGATGGAGCGCACGCAAAGCGGGCGCGAAATCCGGGGAGGTGATCCCGGATTGCGCTTCGCTCCATGCGGGCTACAGCGTGGCGGCTAGCGTAACCCCGCGGTGCGCAACGCGAAGGTGATGGTCGGCAGGAACGCGACCGCGGCGCCGCCGAAGGCGTCGGCATTCATGCCGAAATGCGGATCGTCGGAAAAGATCATCGCCAGGGCGAACGAGGGTTTGGCGAACAGCGGCCGCAGCGTGCGGTAGTCGGTCGGACCGAGCACCGAGACGTGCATCGAATATTGCACGCTCGGAGCCATGACCACGCCGCGCAGCCAGGGATCGTGGATCTTCTCGCCGCGGAACGCGGCGACCGGAGCCGGGCCGGCAACGGCCGGAGCGACGGCCGGGGCCGGCGCGCCCAACACACCCATCGGGGCGGCGCGCGGCGGGGGCTCGAGCGCCGCCGTTGGCGTTGCCGCATAGGCGAGGGCGATCTCGGCCGGGACGCGATCCTTGGCGAACTCGGATGAGGCGCCGAGGCCCGCGGTCGGCTCGGGATCGGCGCTGGCGACGACGATTTCCTGCGGCGGGCGCGGGGCCGGCCGGCCCTCGGGCCCTGCGATCCACACCAGCTTTTGTCCGCCTTCATTGAACGCGCCCGGCGGGGCGGCGGCCCTTGCGTCGGCGCGTTCCGCGACCGCGGTCACCGCGGCGGCTGCCGGCGCGGCGGTGAAGGTCCCGCGCGCACGGATCACGTCGGCCGGATTCTGGGCCGTCGCGGCAAGCGTGAATTGGCCCGGCCGCGGCGGCGCTTTCGGCGGGATCGGGACGGCGGCGACGCGAACCGGCTTGGATTCTACCGCGCGCGGGCGCGCCACGGCGGCCGGCGCGTGGACGGATTGCTCGCGCGCGGCATCGGCGTCCTCTTCGTCGGCGCTGAAGCCGAACAACTTGGCGAGGAATCCGCGCTTGGGCTTCTCCGCACCCGCCGCCTGGGCGTCGGTATCGCTGATTGCGCCTGCCTCATGCGCCTGCGCCAGCAAGGTCGCCGACGGAGTTGCGCCGTGCCGCCGGACTTCGGCGAGCGCCTGGGCGTAATGGGTGAGCGGCCGCCCGTCGGTCGGGATGTGCACCGTCTTGCCGTCCGGGAACACGCGAACGAGCTGGTCGTGGGTCATGCGCGGCCAGTGCCGCACGCTGCCGGTGTCGACATGAACGAACGGCGAGCCGGAGGTCGGGTAAAATCCCACCCCGCCGCGCTGCAGCCGCAGCCCGGCGATGCGCACTTGCTCTAGCGACACCCCCGGGATGTAAAAATCCATGGCCCGGCCGACGGTATGCTGGCTGTATTGGGCGACGCCGCGACTGCGGTGGCGCAGCATGGCGTTGGTCTCGGGCGAGCGATAGCCGCACACCACCTGGACCGGTTCCTTGGCGCCGACCTCGTGGCTGACCTCCCAGACCAGATCCAGCAGCTGCGGATCCATGTGGGTCGACTGCTCGCGGCGCCAATCCCGCAGGAACCAGTCGAGCTTTTTGAGCGCCTCGTCGTCATAGCGGCCGTTGCGCTTGAACGTGATGCTGATGTCCTCGCCGGTGTGCATGTGGTGCAGCGAGAGCGAGCGCGTGTCGCCCTCGGCGATGACGCTCTGCAGGCCCTGCGAGCCGAACAATACGAACAACGCCGCAAGCCCAGCGCGCTGGCCCACGCGCCACGGGCACGACACAAGACCAGCCTTCCGCGCGATCCCCAGAGGCACGTGCGCTGTTCCGCGAAGACGTTACAAATCATTGCCGCGGCGTCCCCACCGCGGGCAAAGGCTAACGCAGTCTTCATTGGGACCGGTTAACGCGGAATTAGCGCGTGTCCCCCGTCCCCCCGATCGCTCCTGGGTAGCCGGAGAGTATGGCAAAAACGTGCCCTTGCGCCGGGGGCGGCGCCGGCATCAACAGCGTTCTTGCAGAGACGCCAAGGGGTTCAGCGGAACCAGCCGAAGAACGGAAACTGCCCGCCGCCGCCGAACGGGAACTGCCGCGACGGCAGGCGAACCGCCTGCTGCCGGGCGCCGGTCGGCGGGCGTTCGATCGCGACATCGGCAAAGCGGCGCTCGTCGCCCTTGAGCGCGGCGATCACGCGCGCGTCGCGGCCGTAGAGGTCCTCCCGGATATCGAGCTTGCCGGATTCGTCGACAAACGCCGTCTGATAGGTGAGATGCACCGGAATCTGGGTCGGGAAGCTGATGTCCTGCTCGCCGCTGCCGATCATCCGGGAGAGCCGCTCTTGCGTATAATTGTCATGCGGCCGGGCGATCGACAGCAGAACCTCGGCATATTTCAGCGGATTCTCCACCCGCATGCAGCCGTGGCTGTAGGCGCGCTTTTCTTGCGCGAACAGATATTTGTCCGGGGTATCGTGCTGATAGACCAGGAACTTGTTGGGGAAATTGAAGCGGATGCGTCCGAGCGCGTTCTTATCCCCGGGCGGCTGGAAGATGTGGACCGTGCCGTCGCGATTGTATTCGACCTTGAGCCCGATCCGCGCCAGCGCCATCGGATCCTGCTGCAGCGCCGGCAGATATTCGTTCTGCACGATCGAGGGCGGAACGTTCCAGGTCGGATTCATGGTGATGAATTTCATCGACTCGCTCAACAGCGGCGTCGGCATCGCCGGCTTGCCGGTGACGATCTTGGTGTGCCAGATCGTGGTGCCGTCGCGCACCACCTTGAGCGTGAAGTCCGGAATGTTGACCATCACGTAGGCTTTGCCGAGATCGCGCGGAAGCCAGCGCCAGCGCTCCATATTGGCAAGGATGATATCGGCGTCGCGGTCGCGCCGCGGCCCGTTGAGCGCCTCGATGGTCGCGGAATTGAGATTGCCGGTCGGGGAGAGCTCGTGCTGGCGCTGGAACTTCTTCACCGCTTCGGCGAGCGGCTTGTCGTAGGTCTCGTTGCCGTCGCCCGAGATTCCGAGGCGGTGGCGCAGCGACGACACGCGGGAATCCCGCATGCCGGGCTTGAGCACCGGCCCGGCGCCGATGCGCGCGGGCCCCGTGTCGCCGCGGCGGGTTCGCGCTTCGGCGAGCTTGGCGCGCAGCGCCCGATAGCCCGGATGCGGCGGATTGTACGAGCCGAGCGCCTCGCCGGCATCGGACGCCGCGGCCATCCTGGCCAGGATTTCGGCGGGCTCCGGGAACACCTGCTCGTAAAAGATGTCGGCACTGATGCGCGAATAATGCACGCGGCCGGTCTGGGCATGGCGCGCGTAGGTCAGCACCGAATTGGTGAGTCTCAGCTCGGCATCGGCAAGCGCCTCGGGCCGGTCGGCCGCCGCCTTGAAATCGGGCGTCGCATAGTCGCTCGGATCCAGTCCGTCGCTGTCCGCGGCCTTGAGCCGGGCAATCGTCGCCTTGGCGTGCTCGTTGGCGATCCCATCGCCGATCCATATCGGCGCATAGCCGCGCCCGGCATAAAAGGCGTCGACCGCCGCCCGCTCTTTCTTGCGATCCAGGATGCGTTCGCCTTTGCCGGCCAGCAATTCGCGCAGCTTCTCCGCAACCGCGTGATCGGCGGGCGAAAGATCGACGGCGATGGTGGGCTTGGCCGGTTCCTTGGCCGGCGCCGCCGCCGGCGTGTCGCTCGCCGCCGGGGTCGGAACCGTCGCGGCCGGTGCGGGCGCGGCGGGGGCAGTGGGCGCATTCGCGGTGGTGGGTGCCGCGCCGGGCGGCTCTGCGCCGACCGTCGGACCGGGCTGGGTGGCTGCCGCGGCAGGTTCGGATGCGCCGACGGGGGCCGGCGCTATTGTGCCGACGGTGGCCGGCTCGGGCATGGACAGTCCGCCGATGTCCGCAAGGGTCGGCGGCGGCACATCGGTCGCTTCGGGGAGCGGCACGAGCGCCTCGATCGCCTTGAGGTCCGGGGCGGGACTTTCGGCCTTGGCGGCGCTGAAATCCCCAGCGGCCAGCACAATGATCTGAATGAGGCCAAGCGCCGTGCCGGTCAGCACGCGATCCAACCGCAGCCCGCGCATCGAGCGATCCCCTGTTCCCGCGCTACGCCACCCCGAACGCCCGGGCGCGGCCGCGGCCCCGCGCGCGCCTCCCCGACCTGACTCCAATTCCGCAACGGAATCAACCGAACGCCGGGCCAGCTTGGAACAATTCCCTGCGAGTGTCACTCCGCCGCCACGTCGTTCGAGGAAATTTCGCGAAGATCGCCGGCTTCGAGGCCGAGATCCTTGAGCCTGCGGTACAGCGTCGAGCGCCCGATCCGCAGCTTGCGGGCGACTTCGGACATTTGTCCGTCATAATGCGCGATCGCCAGGCGGATGAGCTCGGATTCGATCTCGGCCAGCGGGCGGATGTCGCCCTTGGCATCGAGAACCGGCAGCCCTCCATGGGCCACTTCGGGCGAAAGTGCAGGCGAGAGGCTGACCGGCTGGGTTTCCTCCATCCTGAGGGCCGGGATCGGTTCGGCCATATCGGCTTCGAGCCGGAGGGGCGCCGACTGAGCTTGCGCGCTATCGAGCCGGCCCGATTGCGCCGCGAGCTGCGGAAATTCGGAAACTCCGATCTCGTCGCCCTCCGCCAGGACGACCGCGCGAAACACCGCGTTTTCCAGCTGGCGGACGTTCCCCGGCCAAGCTTGGGTGCAAAGCAGCGACATGGCGGCGGCGGAGACCGCGCGGATGCGCTTGCCCTCCTCGACGCTGAAGCGCGCCAGGAAATGCCGGACCAGATCCGGAATGTCCTCGGGATGCTCGCGCAGCGGCGGCACGAGGATCGGAAACACGTGCAGCCGGTAGAACAGATCCTCGCGAAACCGCCCTTGCTTGACGGCAGTCAAGAGGCTGCGGTTCGCCGCCGAAATCAGTCTCGCGTCGACCCGGATCGGTTTTTTGCCGCCGACGCTGTCGACTTCGCCTTCCTGAATCGCGCGCAGCAGCTTCACTTGGGCGGCGAGCGGCAGTTCGCCGATTTCGTCGAGGAACAGGGTGCCGCCCGAGGCCTCGACGAACTTGCCGAAATGCCGCTCGGTCGCGCCCGTGAAGGCGCCGCGCTCGTGGCCGAACAGGGTAGATTCGACGAGATTGTCGGGAATGGCGCCGCAATTGACCGCGACGAACGGCTTCGACCGCCGCGCGCCGGAACCGTGAATCGCCCGCGCGATCAGCTCCTTGCCGACCCCGGATTCGCCCTCGAGCAGGACCGCGATGTCGGACGCCGCCGCTTTCTGGGCGGTGCGCAGCGCCGCCTGCATGTGCGGGCTGCGCGTGATCACGTCCTTGAACGTCAGCGTGCCGGCGCGGCTGCGCTTGAGCCGCTTGAACTCGGTCTCGAGCGCATTGGCGGCGAGCGCGTTGCGCAGCGAAATCTGCAGGCGCTCGGGACCCGCCGGCTTGACCACGAAATCGGCGGCGCCGGCGCGCATCGCCGAGATCACGTTGTCGATGCCGCCGTGCGCGGTCTGCACGATGACCGGAACGCTGACGCCCGCCTCCTTGAGCCGCGCCAGAACGCCGAGCCCGTCGAGATCCGGCATGACCAGGTCGAGCACGACCGCATCGGTTTGCGGGGCGCCGGCGCCGAGCAGGCGCTTGAGCGCGGCGTCGCCGCCTTCGACCGCAATCGCCTCGTAGCCGAACCGGCGGATCATGGCCTCGAGCAGCCGGCGCTGCACGGGATCGTCGTCGACGATCAGGATCGTTTCGGGCATCCCGACTCCTTAACCCCGCACTACGTGCCAATTCGGGCCAATGTCGCCGCAGAGGATTAATGCCGTGTGAAGCGTGGGGCTTGGTCGGAGTTTGCCGGCGCGGTTGATCCCGAAAACCGCCGCCCTATGTTCGGGACTGCCCCCGCCATGCTTTCGCACCGCGCCGGTGCCGGGATGCCCATCGACGTTTCACCGCATTCACCGCATTTGAGGCCTTGATGCTTGCGAACGCCGCGAACGCCCCCGCCAAGACCGCGCAAAAGCCCGCGCCTGCCGCCGATCTCGGGCCTCTGCCGGAATGGGACCTGCGCGATCTCTATCCCTCGATCGACGCCCCGCAGGTCCAGCGCGATCTCGATCGCGCGGACGCCGAGTGCGTGGCCTTCGAGGAGAGCTATCGCGGCAAGCTCGCCGCCATCGCCGCCTCGGTCGAGCCCGGCCGCGCGTTCGCCGAGGCGGTCGAGCGCTACGAGAGCATCGACGAATTGCTGGGTCGGCTCGATTCCTATGCCGGCCTGCTCTATGCGGGCAACACCATTGATCCGGCGCGGGCGAAATTCTACGGCGACGTGCGCGACCGTCTCACCGCCGCATCCTCGCATCTCCTGTTCTTCACGCTCGAGCTCAACCGGGTCGAGGACGCCACGCTGGAGCCGGCGCTGGCCGATCCGCGGCTTGCGCGCTACCGCCCCTGGTTCGAGGACATCCGCAAGGAGCGGCCGTATCAGCTCGAGGACCGCGTCGAGCAGCTGTTCCACGAGAAATCGGTGACCAGCCGCGCCTGGCACCGGCTGTTCGACGAGACGCTCGCCTCGCTGCGCTTCAAGGTCGACGGCGAAGAGCTGGCGATCGAGCCGACCCTCAACCTGCTGCAGGACGAACGCGAAGCCAGGCGCCACGCCGCCGCCGAGGCGCTCGCTGAAACCTTTCGGGCGAATCTGCGGCTGTTCACGCTGATCACCAACACGCTCGCCAAGGACAAGGAGATCACCGACCGCTGGCGCGGGTTCCCCGACGTCGCCTTCGCGCGGCATCTATCAAACCGCGTCGAGCCAGAGGTGGTCGAGGCGCTGGTCGCGGCGGTGCGTGCCGCGTTTCCAAGACTGTCGCACCGCTATTACGCACTCAAGGCCAAGTGGTTCGGCAAGACGCGGCTGCCGCACTGGGACCGCAATGCCCCGCTGCCCAAGGTCAAGACCCGCACCATCGATTGGGCCGAGGCCAGGAGCACCGTGCTCGACGCCTACGCAAAATTCTCGCCGCAGATGGCGGAGATCGCCGAGCGCTTCTTTGCAAAAAACTGGATCGACGCTCCGGTGCGGCCCGGCAAGGCGCCCGGCGCCTTCGCGCATCCGACGGTGCCTTCCGTGCACCCCTATGTGCTGCTCAATTACCAGGGCAAGCCGCGGGACGTGATGACGCTCGCGCACGAGCTCGGGCACGGCGTGCACCAGGTGCTGGCCGCGCCGAACGGCGCGCTGATGGCGCCGACCCCGCTGACGCTCGCGGAGACGGCGAGCGTATTCGGCGAGATGCTCACGTTCCGGGCGCTGCTCGCGCGCATCAAGGACAAGGAGCAGCGCCGGGCCATGCTCGCCGCCAAGGTCGAGGACATGATCAACACCGTGGTGCGGCAGATCGCGTTCTACGGCTTCAAGTGCAGGGCGAGAGCCTCGGTCCCGCGATCGAGCTCAAGCCCGGATACGAGACCTTCTGGACCTACATCCCGCATTTCATCCACTCGCCGTTCTACGTCTACGCCTACGCGTTCGGCGACTGCCTGGTGAACTCGCTGTACGCGGTTTACGAGCGCTCGGAAGCGGGCTTTGCCGCGCGTTACCTCGACATGCTCGCGGCCGGCGGCACCAAGCACCATGCCGAGCTGCTCGCGCCGTTCGGGCTCGATGCCCGCGACCCGAGCTTCTGGCAGGGCGGCCTATCCGTGATCGAGCGCCTGATCGACGAGCTCGAGGCGCTGGAGCCTGCCGCATAGGGTGGCGCTCGGCTCCCGGATGTTATACATTCCGTACAACGCCACATCTCGGGAGCCCGCCCATGAAGCTCGAAGTCAAGAAAATCGGCAATTCGACCGGGCTGATCCTGCCCAAGGAACTGCTTGCCCGCTTGCGGCTGGAGCAAGGCGATTGGGTCTATGTAACGGAGATGCCCGACCGGAGCGTGAAAATCACGCCCTATGATCCTCGCCACGAGGAGGCAATGGAGATCGCGCGCCAGGTGATGAAGGAATACCGCGACACGTTCAAGGCTCTGGCTGAATGAACGAGCCGCGGTGGCTGACGCTCGACGACATCGAAGACATTCATGCCGAGCAACTCGCACTCTTCGGCGGTCCAGCCGGGATTCGCGATCGCGGCGCTCTGGAGTCTGCGCTCGGCCGCCCGATCAACCGCTGGCATTATGAGAAAGCCGACATGGCACAATTGGCTGCCGCTTACGCATTCGGCATCGCCCGTAATCATCCCTTCGTGGATGGCAACAAGAGGATGGCCTTTGCGACACTCATGGTGTTCCTGCGCCTAAATGGGATTCTCTTCGCGCCGCCACCGCCCGATGCGACAGCCGCGATGTTCGCACTCGCCGCGGGCGACATCGACGAGGCTGGTTTCGCGCGCTGGGTTGCCGCGAACATGCCAAGCTCGTGAGGGTTGGAATCGAGGATCCATGTTCGTGAGAACCATCGAACGCCCATGAGCGACCGCGAAGCCAACCGGTTCTCCGCCCGTGCCGCGCGCTACGCCCGCGTCGGCGCCAACGTCGGCGGCGTCGCCGCGCGCATGGCCGGCGCGCGGCTGCTCGGCCGCGGCCTTGACCGCTCGCGCAACGCGGCGGAGCTTGCGGCCGCGCTCGGCGGGCTCAAGGGCCCGATCATGAAGGTCGCCCAGCTGTTGGCGACCATTCCCGACGCCTTGCCGACCGAATATG
>WNGP01009325.1_pt1 | contig 11436 bp, 14 predicted proteins | sample 5407671 | NCBI WGS metagenome assembly WNGP01 (sample SAMN13153381, study PRJNA577476) | soil metagenome | isolation source: 40 cm soil or saprolite under Garry oak tree replicate 2 | place: USA:California | collected 2016-06-15 | reverse complement strand
CGAACCGTGTTTCTTAAAGATTCGCGTGGCCGAAAACTCGCCGAGCTTATGACCGACCATGTTCTCGGTGATGAAAACGGAATTAAAAATATTTCCGTTGTGCACCAGGAAAGTGTGGCCGACAAAGTCCGGCGTTACCATCGAACGTCGCGACCAGGTTTTGATCGCCTTTTTCGAGCCCGAGGCGTTCATCTTGTCGATCTTCTCCAGAAGATGCGATTCGACGAAGGGTCCTTTCTTTAGTGATCTTCCCATAAAAATCAAACTTTCTTCTTCCCGCGCTTGCGCTCCAAAATGAAGCGGTCACTCGGCTTGCGTTTGCTCCGCGTTTTAAATCCTTTGGCGAGTTGTCCCCACGGACTGACCGGATGATGACGGCCGCCGCCGCCTTTCGATTTACCCTGACCGCCGCCCATCGGATGATCGATCGGATTCATCACCATGCCGCGCACGTGCGGACGGCGTCCCTGCCATCGTGTGCGACCCGCTTTGCCGCTGGCAACGTTCATATGATCGACATTTCCAACCTGGCCGATCGTTGCGAAACAATTCTCGTGAATCCGGCGGATTTCCCCCGATGGCATTTTCACCAACGCGTAACCTCCTTCGAGGTTGTTCAAAATTGCCTGCTGACCCGCGCTTCGCGCAACCTGACCGCCGCGGCCCGGGCTTAGCTCGATATTGTGTATGTTCGTGCCGAGGGGAATCGCGCGCAGCGGCAATGAATTGCCGAGATCGGGCGGGACGTCGTTGCCCGCGACAACTTTGGAACCAACTTGCAGACCGCTCGGCGCCAGGATGTAGCTTAATTCGCCGTCGGTGTACTTAATAAGAGCAATTCGCGCCGAGCGGTTCGGATCGTACTCAATCCCCATCACCTCGGCTGCAACACCGTGCTTGCGGCGTTTGAAATCGACTTTGCGGTAATTCTGTTTGTGACCGCCGCCGATGTGCCGCGAAGTGAGCCGCCCGTAATTGTTGCGGCCACCGGACTTTTTCTTCGGCTCAATGAGAGCGCGCGTCGGCCGCCACTTCGTAATCTCATCGAAAGCAGGCGTCTGCTTAAAACGCTGAATCGGCGTGAGTGGGCGATAATTTTTGAGCGCCATAAAATTACACCAGTTCGATCTTCTCGCCCTCAGCGAGCGTCACGATTGCTTTCTTCCAATGCGCGCGCCGCCCGAGCGGTCCGCGGATTCGCTTTTCTTTGCCGACGTAGTTGCACGTGTTCACATTCACGACTTTCTTCTGGAACAAACGCTCAACCGCGTCTTTGATTTGAATCTTGTTCGCGCGCGGACTGACGCGAAAAACATATTTGTTCTGCTTCTCGCTCATTAGCGTCGACTTTTCGGTCAGCGACGCGGTCTCGATAATTTCGTGCGGCTCTCTCATTGGATTCTCTCCGCTAACTTTTCGAGCGCCTTCGACGTCACCAAAATTTTTTGAAACGCGAGTAATTGCTCGGTGTTCACGTCCGCCGCCGTCGCGAGTTTCACCGGCTTCACGTTGCGCGCCGACTTGTGGGTCTTGTCGTCGAACGAATCGGAAATGATTAGAACCTTCTCAGCGTCGGTTTGTTTGCGGACAAGATCGACAAAGGCTTTCGTTTTGATTTCCGAGACGACAAATTTGTCGATCGTGAGAACGTCGCCGGCTTTGATCCGCTCGCTTAGCGCTTTTTGCAGCGCGAGGCGCCGCACTGATTTCGAAACTTTCTTGGAATAATCGCGCGGCTTTGGTCCAAACACGACGCCACCGCCCCGCCAAATCGGCGATGAAACATAGCCGGCCCGGGCACGACCCGTTCCTTTTTGCCGCCACGGTTTCGCGCCCGACATGTCGACTTCCGCTTTTGTTTTCGTGTTCGCCGAACCCGAACGCCGCGCCGCGCGCATCGCGACCACGACATCGTGAACAGCCTGCGAACCGCGACCATCCTCGATGATGTCGATCTTCGCTTCCTTGGCCGCAGCTTTGGTTAAAACTTTCGCGCTCATTTTTTCTCAGCCGCCTCAGGTTTTTTCTCGGCCTCAGGTTTTTTCTCGGCTCCCGGCTTTTTCTCTTCCGTTTTCTTCTCCGCCTCGTGCTTCTTCGCGGCGGCCTTATCTTGTTTCGCGTGCTGCTGGTGCAGTCTTATCTGCGCGGCGGGATTTTTGATCGCCGGCCTAACGACCACGTAACTCCCGTTACAGCCCGGGACGGCACCGCTGATCAAAATTACTTTCTCGGCTTCGCGCACCTGCATCACTTGCAGATTCTGCACCGTCACGCGCTCGTCACCGAGGTGACCGGGCATTCCCATGTTTTTCCAAATCCGGCCCGGAGTGGAACGATTCCCCACGGCGCCGTTACGCCGGTGCGTTTTCGATCCGTGGGCCGCGCCTTGCCCATCGAAGTTATGCTTCTTCATCACACCCTGGAAACCTTTGCCTTTCGAGCGTCCAATCACGTCGACAAAATCGCCCGGCTGAAACTGCGTCACCGTGAGATTCACTTCGCTTTCCGCCAGATCACTCGTTAGGCGAAACTCGCGCACGAATCGTTTCGGTTCCGAACTGGCACCCTTGAAGACACCGAGCTCCGCTTTGCTTACACGCGATTCTTTTTGCGAACCGAACCCGACCTGCACGGCCGAGTAGCCATCGTTCTCGTGCGTCAGACGACGCAAAAGAGCGTTATCGCCGACCGCGATCACGGTCACAGGATGCAGCCCACCGTTGGCGTCGTAGACGCTGGTCATGCCGATTTTCTGTCCTAGTAACCCGATGCTCATGTTGGCGGCGTGGCAAAATTCTCAAGCGGCTAAATCTTAATCGTAATATCGACGCCCGCAGGCAAATTTAGTTTCTTCAACTCATCCACCGTCTTAGCGGTCGGCTCGATAATGTCCAGCAACCGTTTGTGCGTGCGGATTTCAAATTGTTCCATCGATTTTTTATCGACGTGTGGGGAGCGATTCACGGTGAACTTCTCAATCAATGTCGGCAACGGAATCGGACCGGCCACGCGGGCACCGGTACGTTTCGCGGTCTCAACAATATCAACCGCGGATTGATCGAGCATGCGATGATCGAACGCCTTCAAACGAATGCGAATGCGCTGGCCGTTGCTCATTTGTCCTCCTTTTGATCGAGGATCGCCGCGACCAGATTCTGCGGCACCGGCTCGAAGTGCGACGGCTCCATCGAGTAACTCGAGCGGCCTTTTGAAAGTGATCGGATCGCGGTGGCGTAACCGAACAATTCCGCCAGCGGAACGTCAGCATGAACAATCGCAAGATTTCCGCGCGTCTCGATGCTCTTGATGCTGCCGCGGCGACGACTGAGGTCGCCGCAGATGTCACCCTGAAATTCTTCCGGGGTGATGTTTTCAACTTTCATGATCGGCTCGAGCAGAATCGGTTTTCAACATCGACAACCGGATAGCCGCCCAGCACGCCGTCGAGCACTGCTTCTTCGATACCTTTTTTGACGGCCGGGATGTATTCGCGCGGAATAATTCCGCCGACGATCTTGTTCTCGACGACAAGCCCTTTACCGCGCTCGCCCGGACGAAGATCGACTTCGACGTGGCCGTATTGACCGCGACCGCCTGATTGTTTGATCAACTTGCCGACGCCGTGCGCATTTCCGGTAATCGTTTCGCGATACGCGATCTGAGGTTTGCCGGCATTCGCATCCACTTTGAATTCGCGGAACATGCGATCGCGAATGATTTCAAGATGCAGTTCGCCCATTCCGGCAATGATCGTCTGGCCGGTGTCTTCGTGAGTGTAAACGCGGAAAGTGGGATCTTCTTCAGCCAGGCGTTGCAGAGCCACCCCCATTTTTTCCTGATCCAATTTTGTCTTTGGTTCGATCGCCATGGAAATAACGGGGTCAGGAAACGTCGGCGGCTCGAGCAGGATTGGATGATCTTCATCACACAACGTGTCGCCGGTCGTGATGTTCTTGATCCCGACGATCGCCGCGATGTCTCCCGAGTAACAGGTCTCGATGTCTTCGCGCTTGTCGGCTTGAATTTGGATCAAACGCGAGATGCGTTCGCGTTTGTTAGTGCGCGGATTGTAAACGGTGTCGCCTTTCGAAAGCGTGCCGGAATAAACACGGAAGAAAACGAGTTTGCCGACAAACGGATCACTCCAAAGTTTGAACGCAAGCGAGCAAAAATTCCCGTTATCATCCGTCGGCGCCTCCATTGCCTCGTGGGTGTCTGGCTCCATCCCCTTCGCCGCGGAATATCGAGAGGACTCGGCAGATAATCGACAACCGCGTCCACAAGGTACTGCACGCCGATGTTCTTCAACGCCGAACCACCAATAACCGGCACAAATTTGTTCGCGATTGTTTGCCGGCGAATGGCCGCTTTCAACAGCTCGGGCGTGACCGGCTTCTCTTCCAGAACCACTTCGGCAACCTCATCGTCGATATTCGAAATCTGCTGGACGAGCTCTTTGTAAGCCTTCTCGACAGCGGCGACATGTTCCTTGGGCACATCTGTGACCTCATATGTTGATCCAAGCTGGTCGCTGTCCGAATAAATGATTGCCTTCTTATTAATAACGTCGAGTTGGCCCTTGAGCTGATCTTCCCTGCCGAGCGGCAACAGGACTGGCCACGCATTCGCGTCCAACTTTTTGTGAATGCTATTGACCGACATCGCGAAGTCGGCGCCAACCCGATCCATCTTGTTGATGAACGCGAGCCTCGGGACATTGTATTTCGTCGCCTGCCGCCAGACCGTTTCGGATTGCGGTTGCACTCCGGCGACGCCGTCGAAAACGGCGATCGCGCCGTCGAGCACGCGCAATGAACGCTCCACTTCGGCGGTGAAATCGACGTGGCCCGGCGTGTCGATGATGTTGATACGCTGCTTGATTCCTTCGAAAATTTTGTAAACGCCTTCTTCTTTGCGTTGCGCCCAGCTGCAGGTGGTCGCGGCCGAAGTAATGGTAATCCCGCGCTCCCGCTCCTGTTCCATCCAGTCCGTGACGGTCGTGCCTTCGTGCACCTCGCCCATCTTGTGGATCATCCCGGTGTAAAACAGCACGCGTTCGGTGATCGTCGTTTTGCCGGCGTCAATATGCGCGGCAATCCCGATGTTTCGCGTCCGCTCGAGCGGGAACTTGCGATTCGGAGAGTTCGGGCCCGCCGCTGCCGATTTTTTCTTTTCGAGCGTCGCGGGCATAAATTTACCAGCGGAAATGCGCAAACGCGCGATTCGCCTGCGCCATTTTATGCGTGTCTTCGCGTTTCTTGATCGCGTTCCCCTGACCTGCCGCTGCGTCCTTGATTTCCTGAGCGAGCGCCTGCGCCATCGGCATGCCCTTGCGAGTGTCCGCGTATTGGACGATCCAGCGCGTCGCCAGAGAAATTTGGCGTGCGGGCGGCACTTCCAATGGGACTTGATAAGTCGCGCCACCGACCCGACGCGATTTTACTTCCAGCCGCGGACGAACGTTCTCGATGGCTTTGTTTACGACTTCGAGTGGATCGACTGAATCGGAACCTTCCCGCGACTTTTCAATCGCCCTGTAGACAATGCGCTCGGCGAGCGATTTCTTGCCGCGCTTCATCACCGTGGTGATGAGCCGCGCGACCGCCGGACTCCCGTAACGGGAATCGATACGCTCCTCTTTCTTGTAAACCCTTTTCCGTCGCGACATTGTCGATCTTTCGTCTCAAAAATTTATTTCTTCTCTTCCTTTGGCGCTGCTTCCTTTGCGGCTGCGGCCGGCTTCGCGCCGCCACCTCCGCCCGCGCCACCCTTCGGGCGCTTCGCCCCGTACTTGGAACGACTTCGGCGCCGCCCATCAACGCCGAGGCTGTCGAGCGAGCCGCGCACAATATGATAGCGTACGCCCGGCAAATCTTTCACTCGTCCCCCGCGCACGAGCACGATCGAGTGCTCCTGCAAGTTGTGGCCCTCGCCCGGAATGTAGGCAATCACTTCCTCGCCGTTCGTCAACCGCACTTTTGCCACTTTGCGCAGGGCGGAATTCGGCTTCTTCGGTGTGCGCGTCATTACCTGCACGCACACGCCGCGGCGCTGGGGACAATTGGTCAGCGCCGGCGACTTCGATTTCACCGACACCTTCCGGCGTCCTTTCCGAATCAACTGATTAATCGTGGGCATTTTTTCCAAACAAAGCGCCGCCAAAAACCTCGTGTTCCAGGCGACAAAAAAACCCGCCCAGCCGCGTAATACACTGTCACGCGCCTGATGCGGTGAGCCACGAATATAGAGGGAAAAGCGCGTCCCGCAAAGAATATTTTGCGCGCTGGTTGTTATTCCGCGCGAACACGCGCAATTTCTCTTTTGGGATGCAGAAAATATTCGAGCTTCTTGCCCAGGATCGACAATCAAAAGCGCGGCACGGTCGTTTAACGACGGCACACGGCGCGATTGAAACGCCGGCGTTCGTGCCGGTCGGCACGCAAGGAAGTGTGAAGGCGGTGAGTCCGCGTGAATTGCGTGAGCTCAATGCGCCGATTGTTCTGGGAAACACTTATCATCTTTTCGTCAGGCCGGGGATTGAGGTGATCAAACATTTCGGCGGGCTGCACAAATTCATGACCTGGAACCGGCCGATTCTAACGGACAGCGGCGGCTACCAGATTTTTTCATTGGCGAAGCTGCGCAAAATCTCCGAGAACGGCGTGCATTTTCAGAATCATGTCGACGGGAGCCCGGCATTCATTTCACCGGAGAGCGCGATGGAAATTCAAGCTGCGCTTGGCAGCGACATCGCGATGGTGCTGGACGAATGCCCGCCGTGGCCGTGCGAGTACGATTACGCCGCAAAAAGTGCGGAGATGACAACGCGCTGGGCCAAGCGTTGCAAAGACGCTTTGCAGCAGAGGCAAAACTTGACGGCTTTAAGCGGTCAAGTTTCAAGAGAAGAAAATGCTCAACTCCCAACGTCCAACGGCGAACCGCCAACATCGAACATTGAACATCGAACGACAGACATTGGGCAATCCGCAATTGACCGTCAGCTGGTCTTCGGAATCGTGCAAGGCGCGACGTTTGGTGAATTACGCCAACAGAGCGCACAGGCGATTGTCGCTTTTGATTTCGACGGCTACGCGATCGGTGGGGTCAGTGTCGGCGAACCGGAAGAGGAAATGTTTCGCGCGGTCGAATCGAGCGAGCCGTTGTTGCCAAACGACAAGCCACGTTATGCGATGGGGCTCGGCACGCCACCGCAATTACTGGAAATGATTTCACGCGGGATGGACATGTTCGATTGCGTATTGCCAACGCGACTCGCGCGGAACGGAACCGCGTTTACGGCCACCGGCACGCTCAATTTAAAAAATGCGGAGTACGCCAAGGACAGAAGGCCGATCGAAGAGGACTGCGTTTGTTCCAGCTGCCGTGAATTCAGCCGCGGTTACGTTCGCCATTTGATTAAAGCCGAAGAAATTCTCGGGCTCCGTTTAATCACACTGCATAATTTACATTTCTATCTCGATTTGATGCGACAAGCGCGCGACAAGATCGACAAAGGCAGGTTCGACGAGTTTCGCCAAGAATTCATTTCGAATTACGAGACGCGAGATGTCGATCTAACCGAATAGCAGCAGCAGGAACGTTGTTAGCAGTGATTCTAGATTGCAGCGGAAGCGTTCGGGTTTAAGCTCCGGCTCGCTCAAATTTTCCGATGATGCTTCTATTTTTAGCTCAAGCACAGCCGGCCGCGCCTGCTCCAGCTCCGGGCGGCGCTTCCGGTTTTCTCAATCTCCTGCCCTTCTGGTTTTTCATCATCGTCATTATGTATTTTGTTCTGATTCGTCCGCAGAAAAAACGGCAGCAGGAGCAGCAGCGTTTGGTTTCGCGTTTAAAAACCGGCGATCGAGTTGTGACGAACGCCGGCATTCACGGGTTGATCGCCAACGTGAAGGAAACCACCGTGATCGTGAAAGTGGCTGACAACGTGAAGATCGAGATGGAGAAATCGGCGGTCACTAATGTGCTAAAAGAAAGTTGAGACGTTGAGGTGTTGAGAAGTTGAGATGAACATCAAAAAACAACAGAGCGCACGACACGCCGTCGCCCCTCAACCACTCAACAATGCCAGTCCGGCTCGGACCTCAACCCCTCAACCCCTGCAATGAGTCCCGTACTGACATTTTTCATCGGTCTGGGCCTGCTCGTTTTGTTCGGTTGGTATTTTGCAACCGACGTCGGTCTACGAAAACGGTTGCTCGCGACGACATTGGTAATGTTGCTGGTCGCTTTCAGCATCGCGACAATCTGGCCACCGAAAGATAAGATTCAGCTCGGTCTCGATATTCAAGGCGGCACCTCGTTCCTGATTCGCCTGATGGGCGGCGACAAGGAAGTGAACCAGGGAATGCTCGGCCAGGCGGTCGAGGTGATCCGTAAACGTGTAGATTACTTTGGCGTTGGCGAGCCGGTCATCAGCCCGGTCGGTAACGATCGGATTCTAGTTCAAATTCCTGGTCTTGATACTGCGAAAATCCAGGAAGCGCGCGAACAACTCTCCCGCGTTGCAAAACTCGAGTTTCGTCTTGTTTATCCGGACAACGGCGAACGGTTGCGAGCGATTGATGAAGGCAAGGAAGTCATCCCGCCGGAGTATCGGATCGAAGTTTATAAAATGGCGGCGGAAGAAAATGAAAAGCCGCGAGAGGAACGCTTACTCGTCAAAAAGAAAGCTGATCTCGGCGGCGACCGCGTGCGCGAATCGCACGCCTACTACGGCAATGAAGGCTGGACGGTTCAGCTCAAGTTTGATGGCGAAGGCGCGAAACAATTCGGCAAAATCACGGAGCAATATAAAGGGCACCGCTTCGCGATTGTTCTCGATGGCGTAATCCAATCCGCGCCGGTGATTCGCGACGCGATTTATGGCGGCGACGCCATCATCACCGGAAAGTTTGACGAAAAAGAAGCCCGCGGTCTGTCTAGTGTGCTCGAAAATCCGCTGCAAACGCCGGTGAGCATTGAGGAGGAACGTAGTGTTTCTCCAACGCTCGGAATGGATTCGATCCGCGCTAGCATCATCGCCGGTTTGATGGGACTCGCGATCACACTCGTGTGTGTGCTGATTTATTATCGGCTGCCTGGATTGGTCGCCAATCTCGCGTTGGTTGTGAATCTGATTCTGTTGATCGGCGCGCTGACGATGTTTCGTTTCGTCCTGACTCTTCCTGGAATAGCCGGCATCATTTTGACTATCGGTTTGTCCGTTGATGCGAACGTGCTCATTTACGAGCGGTTGCGCGAAGAAATGGCGCTCGGCAAGTCGCTCAGGGTGGCAATGGAAACCGCCTACCAAAAAGCGTTCAGCTCCATCTTCGACGCGAACGTGACCACGCTGATCACCGCAATGATTTTATTCTGGCAGGCCACTGGCCCCGTCCGGGGCTTCGCGATTTCGCTGACCTTCGGCATTCTGGCGTCGCTGTTCACTGCGCTCATCGTCGGGCGCAACGCACTCGGTTGGCTGGTCGATGCCGACCGCGTCAAAAAGATTTCGATGCTGCATCTGATTTCGTCGCAGAACATTAACTTTCTCGGCAAAGGCTTTCTCGCTTGCATGTGCTCGCTTGCGCTCATTCTCGCCGGCGCCACTTCCTTTTACATTCGCGGCGAGAAAAACTTCGGCGTCGATTTTCGCGGCGGCGATCTCGTGACGTTGAGTTCTGCCGCTACGATCGACATCGGACAGGTGCGCGATTCGCTGAAGCCGATTGGTTTGGCTGATGCGTCGATTCAGGAATCGGCACAGGCCGGGAAGAATTACATCACGGTGCGCAGTCCGCTGAACACGAGCGATAAAGTCGAAAAACAGATTACTCAGACGATGCCGGCCGCCGGGTTCAAAGTGGAACGCTCCGAACGTGTCGGCGCGCTGGTTGGCGGCGAACTGGCCAAAAGCTCCCTTGTCGCGCTCGGGCTTGGAATCCTTGGTGTTTTGATCTTCGTCACGTTCCGATTCGAGCTCTCGTTCGCGGTCGGCGCAATCGTCGCCCTCTTTCACGACGTCATCATCACGGTTGGAGTTTTCTCGCTCCTCGGACGCGAGCTGACTTTAACGATGGTCGGCGCGGTTCTGACCATCGCTGGTTATTCGATCAACGACACCATCGTTGTTTACGACCGGATTCGTGAAGGTCTGGCCAGCGGGCGACGCGGTACGATCGAGGAAATCATGAACTCGAGCATCAACCAGACCTTGAGCCGCACGATTCTGACCAGCACTGTCACGCTCATCCCGATTCTCTGTTTGTTTTTCTTCGGCGGCGCGGTCCTACGCGACTTCTCACTCGCAATCATCGTCGGCGTCGTGGTCGGCACCTATTCGTCGATCTTTATCGCCTCGCCGATCGTACTCTGGTGGACACGCGCCCGCGGCGAAAGCACCAGTACTTTGCGCCGCGAAGTGACGCAGAAGCCGACAGCTGCGAATCCGCTGGTCCGGTAGCCGGCGGGTTTTCGGGCTTTAGTGTTCGAGATATAGCGAGTTCGGTCGCGTTTCTTACTCGTTTTGTAAGCCGCGGCGCTTTTTGCCGTCGGCTACATGCGGCTGGTTAGGCCGGGTCTGCTGTTCGGGTGTAGCTCTCATCAAGTAATGGGTTGCGGTTTGACCGGTGGTTAGGAAACCAAGCCGTTCATATAAGGATCGGGCGGGATTCACCTTCAACACCTGTAAGCCGACCGGCTGGCCAGTGTGATGTGCCTGCTCAAGGACTGACTTGATGACGGCTGTTCCGATACCTTGGTTCTGGTACTCCGGTAAGACCTCAATGAATTTGAGGAGCACTTCGGTTTCCCGATTTCTCACGGACAAAACCCCGACGTCTTTCCCTTCAAACGTGATGATTTGACACTCTGCGGGATTGAAGTGCTGCTGAAAGTAATTCCATTGCCAAGCCTCATCCCAGCCCCAGGTTTGTGCGACGTACTGCTGCATGGCAGCTCTGTGTAGATCATAAAGGAAGTCAGAGTCCTCCGACGTGCCCAGTCGAAGAGAGATTTGTTCATTGGCAAGCATTGCCTTGCTTATGTTTCGCCCACGGCCTAACGAGACGGAGCTGAGCCACTCCGAAAGCTTTCGCGAGTTCGCTGCATCGCGTGGTTAGGCCGCCTCGTGTGAGCCTTCATCCTAGCACTGCTATTGCCTCTATCTCGATCAAGAAATCCGACGACGCCAGTGCGCATGCTCCTATCCAGGTGCTTGTCGGGCGCCTTTCTTCGGGGAAAAATTCTCGCAGAGCTCCTCCTATCGCATCTGCTTGCTCTGGTGTGTAATTAACTATATAGATTCGGAGAGCAACCACGTCCGCGAGCGTGCCGCCGACAGAAGGCACGTTTCTCCACTCTGGCCGGTCTAACGAGACCAAGCTCAGCCAGCCAGCACTTTGGAGTCAAGAGCGTGCATAAAATCTTGTACGCCAAAAG
>WNGP01007542.1_pt1 | contig 11439 bp, 7 predicted proteins | sample 5407671 | NCBI WGS metagenome assembly WNGP01 (sample SAMN13153381, study PRJNA577476) | soil metagenome | isolation source: 40 cm soil or saprolite under Garry oak tree replicate 2 | place: USA:California | collected 2016-06-15 | reverse complement strand
GGTCAAGAGAAATACCAAAATCGTTCAGCGCTTCGCAGTAGCCCTCGTAGCGGTCATGCGACACCTGGTACTTCAGCGGCCCCTGGATATGAGCAATACGGCGATGCCCCAGGCGAATCAGGTGGCGAGTGGCTTCATAAGAGCCCATACGGTTATCGACACTGATCCAGGGCGTATCCTCAGGCAGTTTACCCTGGTCGTCGATCAACACAACAGGAAAGTCGTGCGAGTGCAACTCTGCCAGATGCTTCGCCGATGGGCCAGGGAACACAGCAAGGAGACCAGCTACAAGACGAGTGCCTACGATGCGGTCGATGACATCACTGCGATCTTTCTCATGATTCACATCGGTAATACTATACAGGATGAGTTCATACGAGGTACTACCTACGACTTCGCCTACGCCACGCATCAACTCCGGGACAAGCGGCCAGGTGAGAGAAGGTACCAGAGCACCAAGGAGCCGACTGCGCTTACCAGCCAGGCCAGACGCAGCAATATTGGGCACAAAGCCTTGCTCTTCCATAATGCGCAGGATGCGCTCGCGAGTTTTCGGATCCACATCCTGTTTTTGATTGAGCACGCGCGAGACAGTTGCCGTGGAAACACCTGCCAGACGCGCGATATCCATGATCGTCAGCTTCTCGGCCATAGCAAACCTTCTCAACAGGTCTTCTTCAAGAAGAAGACTTCATAAAAATATATTTGTAAGCGTTCACGTAAGCGTTATCGTAAACGCTTACGTGAAGTATAACTGATGAATACGTTGCTGTCAATGGTAATTGTTATGAACTTGTCTTATTCGCTTCTCATGCATATAATTGAAGAGATAGTATTGCAACTTCGTCATCAAGGTTAGAGGAGGCATATTTTGAGTATCGGGAACGATCCATCGACTGTAGAACATCAAACCTTAGATCAACATAGTCATCAGAGAGGCTCAGTGGCATATCGGCGTGATGCCGGGAAGGCTTTACGTAAACAGGTACCTCGTCGTAGCCATGCAGAGTGGTCTCCTACGACTGATCGTCCCAACCCGATTAGCCTCCTGGAGGAACAGAATCGGACCAGGTTGGAGTACCTTGTGCCTTTGCGCTTTGAGCGCATGTCAGCCTCGCCTTTCACGTTTCTGCGTGGAACGGCGATCGTGATGGCGGCTGACCTGGCAGCCACTCCTGTCTCGGGGATACGCGTACAGATGTGTGGTGATGCGCACCTGAACAACTTTGGCATCTTTGCCACCCCAGAACGGAACCAGGTTTTCGATCTCAATGACTTTGACGAGACGCTTCCAGGCCCATGGGAATGGGACGTCAAACGCCTGGCCGCAAGCATCATCATTGCAGGAAGGAATAATGGCTTCTCTCGCGATGTAAACAGGCAGGCAGTCTTGAGTTGCCTCGCAACGTATCGCCAACGCATGTGGGAGTATGGCGATATGCGGCACCTGGAAGTGTGGTACTCTCGAATTGACTATGCTAGTTCGCTCGAGGCAGTGAGCGAATCGTTTCGTTGGTGGGTTAATAAGCAGAGCAAAAGAGCCACCCGGCGTACGCATGTGGAACTCGCACCCAAGCTTACGCAAGAAGTGGATGGTCAGATCTCGATCAAGCCTGATCCTCCACTGATCTCACGTCTCGATGACGACGAACTGACCCATCTGCTGGGTTCATTGGTTGAAGAATACCGCACCACCTTGCGCGAGGATCGGCACGTGCTGCTGAGCAAATACCGCTACGTGGATGTAGCACACAAAGTGGTCGGTGTGGGAAGCGTTGGCACCCGCTGTTATGTGGCCTTACTACTGGGAAGCGACAGCAATGACCCGCTGTTCCTGCAAATCAAAGAGGCACGAGCCTCGGTCTACGAACGTTATCTTGGCCGGAGTGCTTACGCCAATCATGGTGAGCGAGTCGTGATGGGCCAACGTCTGATGCAGGCTTCCAGCGGTATTTTTTTGGGCTGGACACGATTACGCTCTATCGACTATTACATTCGCCAACTGCGAGATATGAAGTTGTCCATAGACATCTCTACCCTGAGCGAAGGTGGCTTCAACGAGTATGCTAAATTCTGTGGGTGGGCGCTCGCACGTGCGCATGCCCGTTCAGGCGATCCCGCCATGATTAGCGGATACCTGGGCCGCAGAGATGTGTTCGACCAGGCGATTGCTACGTTTGCCGAGCTCTACGCGGATCAGGCTGAACGCGATCACGCTGCGCTTGTCGCCTATCTCCAGACAACTCAGCCAGCTACGCTCAGTTAGAAGATGTTTAAGAAGCCTGGAAAACTGTTCATTTTCCTTCAGTTTTCGGACAAGGTCTTTGTAAGTTTTTCTGCCTCAAGCTCTGGCTGCACTGCTTGAGGCGCTTCCGAGGGAAATTGATCGGCATTTTTTGTCTGGTATCTTTTCCAATACGCGATCGAAGATCGCAAAGATGATGATAATGGGATGGACTCCGACTGTATTATTAAAAATACGGGGTTCAAGTATCGATCCTAAGATGACCACTTGCAGGACGATAATACAGATGCCAACAATCAGGGCTGTCTCCCACCCCTGTGGAAGCGTTAGAAGGATACAGAGCAATCCTGCAACAAAGCCTCCTATCATTGGGATAAAAAACAGTGCGAACGAGAGCACTCCAAGCAACACGAAAAATGGACTGCCCGCAAACCTGAGAATAACGCCTGCACCGAAGCCAGCTACGAGTGCAAGCAAGAGTAGACCGCGAAAATACCCACCGACAGCTCTATCTCCTGTAGTGATCAGAAACCCGATCGTATCTCGGTATTTCAGTGGTGTCCTCACACGTAGCCAGTTCACGATGCGTGAGCCGTCGAGGATGAAGTAGACGCTGAGGGTAGTAATGGTGATAGCGAAGATGATCCAGGTGAAAATCCCCCCTACAAAAGGAAGAGCACCGCTAAGCACACCACGCATTTGTGTAATAAGCAGACCCCCAAATCCTGTAAACAGTTCTTTTGATATCCCAATCTGTTGCAATACATCCAGGAAAGGCTGTATATGAAGCTGACCTGCAGGACTCAGGAGTTGCGTGACAATCGTTACGAGAGCGGCTAATTGTTGAACGAATGAAACACCCACTAAATAGACGAGTACGGAAAGGCCTATGAGCAGGATAAGATAGACAAGGAGAACTGCAAGTGGGCGCGGCATGACGCGCTGGAAGAGCAGGACGAACGGGTACATGATGTAGGCCAGCAGGCCACCAATGAGCACCAGAATAAACGACTCACCTACCAGCCAAATCACAAAGATGACGAAACAGCCGATAGCTATCCAGGCTACGATCGTCAGAGCGATGAGCAGTCGTCTTGTCCAGTTCGAAGTAGAGGCTGCGGGATCTGTGGGCGTCCGTACGTGATCGGTATTGGAAGACATATAACGCGCGACCTCCCTCCTGCACCTTCCTGAAGAAAGTAAATTTGCTATGTATCCGAAAGTATAGACTATAACTTCTTCAAAGTATAGATAGACCTCAATTGCTTGATCTTTCTCGATGAAAGTATAATAGTATGGCATTATGTTGGACGTTCATTAGAGATGTTGTTTCAACTAGTTCCTTTCAGTAGGAGGTTCTGTATGGATGCTGCAACAAGGCAGATATCTCAAGCTTATTGGTGGCTCCTCATTTTGCGTGGAGTCGTCGCACTGCTCTTCGGAATAATGGCCATCATTTCTGTCGAATTTACGCTCCTCTTTCTGGTGTACCTCTTTGGCGCATATGTCTTGATCGATGGTATCATGGCCATCATCGTATCGCTGCAGGAGCGGAGGTCCTCTTCAGCCTGGTTGGTCGTGTTTCTGATAGGGATTGTGGGTATCGTGGTGGGGGTGCTGAGTTTCATCCATCCAGGGAATGTGGCTCTGTTGATTTTCTATCTTATTGCTGCGTGGCTCATCATTGCTGGCTTTTTTGGAGTGATTTCTGCCATACTAAGAGCAAGTGGTACTGAGTGGTTGTCAATAGTCGGTGGGATGCTCTCCATTATAGTTGGGATCATCTTCTTTCTCCACCCGACATCAAGCATTTTGTCGATTGTGTGGTTACTTGGAGTCTTCGCACTGGTGTATGGGATCATTCAGATCGTTCGAGCAATTCAGTTAAGATCACTTCTGTCGATAAGGCGTTTGTAGACCTCAACGGCAGGCGTCGGCACACGCGTGAGCTTGGGATCACTATCCAATTCTATATGATACAGTCCGAAGTCGCTGCCACGATTGAATGGGAGACCCCACTCGCGATTTGAAGTAATGCTCCAGCAGTCATATCCTACCACCTTCACGCCTTTCTGATAGGCGCGTTGCACCTCTCGGATGTGACTTTCGATATACCTTGACCGATCATACCCATCTGCTGCATCTACACAGCCATTCTCAATGATGAGGATCACTTTTCCTGGGAACAGCTTTGTGTGATACCTGAGTGTCTTGTATAATTCTCCTGGCCAGACAGGGGCCTGGTCGTAATATCCATGCATTGCCGACAACAATTCCTGGATGCGATGCAGGCCCAGCGTGCTGATTCCCCAGTAATAGTCAACACCAACAAAGTCCTGCTGGTCAATACACTCACGAGGACAGAGAAACTCGGGCAGTTTCCCAGCCATGCCCAGATGCCACCAGTTGCTGTTCAGGGCAGTCGAAATAATACTATAGAGCTTGATAGGAGCATCGAGGAATTTCAGTACCGAGCGTACCAGCGGCAGACGTTCGTGTGTCCTGGCTGTACGAAACACCACCTTGCCAGGATCACCAAAAATCTCCCCCGCGATAGCCCGTGCCAGGTCGATCTCCAGTCCTCGCAAATCGCCCGTCTGTGGATCTCGATAGCCAAAACCAGGCACATCCTCTTTGACAGCTACAATCAGATAGCCGCGTGACTTGATTTGATCAAACAACGTCTCACGCCCGATTTTCTGAGTAGGGCTTGTTCCCTCATTCGTGCTGTGCTTCGACTCCCACCCGCTGATATCAACCAACGTAGCGGACAGCGCCAATTGAGGAGGGCCTGCAACAGATTGATCAGGAAGGTGTTGTGCGACACTTGATGCCCAGGCTTGTGTATCTTTGAAGTTTCTCACAGCCCTGTTTACGGCTGCAAGCAGTTTTGGATGTCCTTTCGCTAGAGCAGCAGCATAGTATACAGGAAAAGGAAGCGTATCGAGCAAGCGGTAGCGCCCAGGGTGCTGCTTCATCAATCCTTGAAGAATAGTATCATCGGTCAGTATCGCCGACGCTTGCCCATTGTCGAGCGCCTGCAGCGCTTCAGTGTAATTTTCTACGATCAGAGCGCGAACCTCCGGAAGATGCTTGCGGAGTGTTTCTGGCCCTGTAGAATGTTTGACAACCGCTACGTTGGTACCACTGAGATCCTGTATCGTTTGAACCGCGCTTCCGATCTTAGCCAGCAGCGCCGGGCTGGTGACAAAATAGGCTTCGGAGAAATCGACCTGTTCGGCCCTCCTACGAGTCATTGTGAGCGTGCCCAAGACAATGTCGACCTTGCCATGTTCGCTCAGTCCACGCCTGGAATAGCTACGTCCCTTACGCGTCCATTCCTCGCGACTGCGCATTCTGGTGATATTCCAATCCATCAATCGCTGCAGCCAGACTGGCAGGCCCAGTATCATAGGATTGACACCTACAAGCGCGTCCAAATTGCTTTGCTTGATCACCTGGCGAGCAGTAGTATGCGCCTGGAAGAGATTGCGCATCAACTGGCCGACAGCATCCAACTGATCATCAAACGTCGCATTTGCCGGCAGACCAGGTGGCATAAAGTAATATTGCTCCCACCAGGGCTTGATGTAGCCATAAATAAGTTGGGTCGGCTCGTTGAACGTGATCCAGTAGCGCACCTGCTGGCCAAATCGCTTGACCACCTCGGTCACATACTGCGTGTAGATAGTTGGGAAGTCCTTCCCGATCAGTCCGCCGCGTTCCTCCACATGAATTGGCCAGGTGAAGTGATGCAGCGTCATTATCGGCTCCATGCCTGCTGCTTGTATCGTCTCGATCAGTTGCTGGTAGTGAGCAAAAGCTTCGTCATTGAACTGTCCAGGCGCCGGTTCAAGCCGCGACCAAGCAAGCGAAAAACGAAACGAATTGCACCCCAGGTCCCTCGCCAGTTGAATATCCCCGGCATAGCGATTCCAAAAGTCCGTGGCTTTCTTACGCTCGGTCAGGTTGCGTTTCCGCTCCCAAACATCGCGAATATCCTCAAAACGTGGATCATAGGCCTCACATTGGTGATCTGCCGTGGCAACGCCAAAGAGAAACGAGGGAGGAAAAGCCGAAGAGGAACGCGAGGAGTCCGCCATAAAAAGACCTCCTTATACAACCGGATGGCAGGCTCTTTATTACTGGATACTCTACCATGATTTCCCGCTACTCACAAGTTCGACAATAATGTCCTGGTTTCCATTCAATTCATTCAAAAGAAGCTACTGTGACTTTGCCCATTTCCTGGCTCACTGCCAGATTTGATGAATCAGAGAATTGATGGGTTTTTATGACTCATTTCATGAGCAGCGTTTTGAGAGAAGATGCTGCTGATAAGCTCTGCAATCACCAAAAGCGGCCCATCAGCCTTGATGTTCGTAATCCATTTGCCCGGTTTTGAATGGTCTTTCCCACTATCATGAATCCCTGTCCAGTTTGCGTCTCGGTTTTCGGAGCAGAGCGAGAGAACTCTTCTCACGATCTCTTTCGCTCTGCATTGGAAAGACTCACATCGGTAACACGCCGAGTTGGCGCATGATGTCAGCGAAGTCGAAGTAGACCCGCTCACATACCAATTGGTCCTCCTCGAACTCATACAGGCAGGCCACTCGGGCATCGAATGAGCGTCCAGTGGCAGGAATACCCACGAATTCTCCCTGTTGGGTTCCTGTCATACGAACCTCTACGAAAACATGGGTATCACCATGATATAGTGATCCATGTTCGATATGGATGTCCGGGAAGGCCGCTATGATGCCTACCCACATTGCTCGGACGGCGTTGGCGTCGGCGGGCTGCCCAGCCTCTCCCATGGCAGGAACGTCGTAACTGGCCCGGTAGCTGGAGAACGTCGCCACCGCTCTGTCGGGGTCGTGATGGTTCTCTGCATCGATGTGCTCCTTGATGGTTGCCTCGCGCCTCTGACGCAGTGCCATCTCTGCTGAAGTAGTAGCCATACATTTTTTCCTTTCTTGTGACGCATTGAGCGCACATTTCCAAGTCACGTTGCTCATGGGTATCAACATGTACTCGCTCATCTGAGTTCTCCAGTGGGGTGCTCAGATCACTCTTAACTAAGAGCAGTCTAGCCTACGCAAGATAGTTACGTATCCGTAAAAGAACGTAGGCGAGTACGTATCTTTCCCGCTTGGATGGGACAGAAGCGCTGCGTCAGTCCCCACACAGCGAAAGACCGGAGAAACTGCTGAGCGAGATGAGATAGATCGGAGCATGCCAGAGCCGGAAGATGGACGTCTGCTCTGAAAACATCGAGCTAAGGACGTGTGTCCGCCGAGGCATGAAGGACGATCGGATCAGACAAGCCGATGCTCGAAGGCAAAGCGCGTAGCGGCTGCGCGAGAGTCAACACCCAATTTGTTGTACATAGAGGTCAGGTGCGAGTTGACGGTGCGGGGGCTGATGATGAGTTGTTCCGCTACCTGAATGTCGGTCAGTCCCTGGGTTACCAGCCGCAGCACCTCCACCTCCCGAGCCGTGAGCCCTGCAGGATAGGGAAGAGCTTTAGCGAGAGAAGCCGCTACGGCTCCTGCCGAGATTTGTTGGTGCGTTGTTTCCGGACCTCGCGCCGGCAGGACTTGCTCTGGCGTCAACATACGTCCTTCAGCCCATGCGGCGGCAAAGGCTTTCTCGCCCAGATGCTTGCGGACAGCAGCCGTCGCTCGTTCATAGCTCGCATGCTCGATAGGTGGCATGGGAGCGCCAATCGTTTCACGCAAGACCGCTGCGGCTCCCCAGAGCCTTGCAGCCCACACGGGCTCTCCTTGCGTCGCGACCACTCCCGCCAATCCTTCCAGGCCTGAGGCAATCAGAACCTTGTCGCCTACCTCTCTGGCTAAATCAAGGCTCTTTTGATACAGTGCCAGTGCTGCCGTCCGGTCATGCTGGACATCGGCTACCTTCGCTAAGATGGCGATCGACTGGATCATATCCCACCGATGCCCTACCTCCCTGCAGAGTCGCACGCTCTCCTCGGCTAAAGAGCGCGCTGTGATCACATCGCCTTGCAGCAAGGCCGCCCGCCCCAAGATCATGAAAGCCGTAGCAACTCCCCACTTGTCGCCTATCTCCCTGAATAGTGCAAGACTTTCCTCGAGCATCAAGCTGACTGTCGTCAAGTCGTATTGGGCATCAACAAGCATCAGGGCAAACAAGCAGAGCGAAAAGGCAATGCCCCTCTTGTTTCCAAGCTCCCGTTGTCTCGTCAGATTCTCCTCGAACAACGCGCGTCCTTTGGCATAGTTGCCTTGTCTGCTGGCCGTGAACCCCAAGTGCATTAACGACCAGGCAATGCCAGTCCCGTCGCCAACCTGCCTGAAAAGCGCCACGGTCTGCTCGAGCAGTGCGCGTGCTGAGGCCAGGTCGCCTTTCATCCATGAGGTCCATCCCAGCAGATAGAGGGTGCGTGCGCTGCCAGCGATGTCTCCAAGTTCCTGGCACAATGCCAGGCTCTCCTTGCACGCCGCCTCGACCCGATCAAAGTCGCTCTGGATGACGGCTATGTGTGCCAAAGCAATGAGCGCCTTGACACGCACTGGTGCCACAATTCCCGTACTTCTCGCCAGTACTTGTTCCAGAAAGGTCCGTCCTTCACTCAGATAACCACGCACCTGCCAGAACCTGCGCAGTGCTCCCCCAAACCGCAAGGCGAGTTCCCAGTCGTGTCCTGTCTCCCCGCGCTCCAACGACACTTGCATTGCCGCTCGCACGTTGTCATGTTCTCGCTCTAATCTCTCCGACCACGCCGCTTGCTGGGGGCCTTCCCACTCGGGCTCCGCCTCCTCTGCAAGTCCCAGGTAGTAGTCAGCGTGGGTTTGTCGGATGGCCTCTATCTCCCCAGAGGCCATCAGTGCCTCCAGCCCAAACTCACGCATGGTTTCCAGCATCATAAAACGTGGTTCATCGCCTGCCTGCTCTTCCTGCAGGATCAGGCTTTTATCGAGCAGCGAGGCAATGACATTCAACACGTCTGTGCTCTGATCCCCTACCCCACGACAGAGGGCTTCCACCGCCAAAAGTTCGCAGCCGCCAACGAAGATCGAGAGGCGCCGAAAGAGCTGCTGCTCTTGGGCGTCCAACAGATCGTAGCTCCATTGCAGAGTATTACGCAAGGTTTGCTGGCGCGTTGGGAGAGTACGTGCTCCGCCCGTGAGTACCTGTAATCGAGACATCAGTCGGCTTAGGAGTGCCTGTGGCGGCAACAAGCGAATACGTGCCGCCGCCAGTTCAATGGCCAGCGGCAGTCCATCCAGGCGCACGCAGATCTCCGCAATGGCTCGCACATTTGCTGGGGTCACGTGGAAAGTGGGCGTGACGGCCCGGGCGCGTTGCTGAAAGAGAGCGATTGCCGCGTATCGCACGAGCACCTCGTACTCCGGTAGCTCGTTCAGGTCGGGGAGTGTGAATGGAGGCACGAGGAAAAGGCGCTCTGCTAGCAGGCGCAGCACCTCTCGGCTGGTGACCAGGACCTTCACATAGGGACATGCTAGCAGAAGCTCTTCCACAGCGGGAGTGGAGGTGGTAACCTGCTCAAGGTTGTCCAGAACTAGGAGGAGATGTTTCTCGCGCAATTCGGCTTGCATCTGCTCGATCAAGGACCGCTCCTCTGTTTCCTGGATGCCCAACGCACGTGCGATGGTCGGCATCACGAGATCGGGATCTGTGATACGAGCTAAGCCAACGAAGCACGCTCCATCGGCGAAGGACGTGCGCATCATACCCGCGGCCTCGATAGCCAGGCGTGTCTTGCCGATCCCGCCCGTTCCCCATAGGGTGAGCATACGTACCTCAGGACGTGAAAGGAGTGCACAAATTGCAGCCACCTCCTGTTGACGACCAACGAAGGGTGTGAGAAAGGCGGGCGACTTCCACACTGGCTTGGACTTGGGGGAGCTATGAAGCACCTCGCTCACGATGGAGGGTGCAGGGGAGGAGAGATAGGCCTGTTCTAACGACGGATCGCGGGCAAGCGGTTCCTGCTTGGAGTGGAAGGCAGACGAATCCGCGATCTCGCGAGCGACCTCCTCTAAGAGAGCAAGGGTGAGTTCGAGAGTCCGGCCCAGGTATTTCTTGACCATCCTCTTCCCGGTTCTCCGGTAGGCGTACCAATACGCCCCGCCGCCCGGCCTGGCCTCCTGGCGCACTGTGAGTTGACCGTGCTGGCCGCTGAAGGTGAAAGACGGGATGTTTGACAGCAAGGCGTACCACTCCTGACTGTCTGGGGTCACGGCGAGCTTTCGCTCGCTGGAGTTGTCACGGAGTGTATAGGCCTCCTGCTCGGAGTCCCAGGTCAAACGATACGGCGCAGCTTTAGGCATACCAGATGCACCTCCTTCTGCGCGGTGCTACCTACATTATGTGTCCAGGTGCTACCCAATAGCTCATTCGGAAGAAGTATACCTATTGGGTAGCAAAAACACAAGTGGCCGGATTCACTCGTGATAAGTGATGTTCGAGCATACTACATAGCCCAACGGTGATTTGTCCGACATATCGGGCTGATGGACCGCTTTCGGTGATTACAGAGCTTATCAACAGCATCTTCTCTCAAAACATCGCTGATGAGATGAGTCATAAAAACCCATCAATTCTCTGGCTCACTACATCTGACCATGAACCAGGATATGCTTCACCTCACATGTATTTTGATATCAAAAGATATGAAATGAGACAGAAGAAGATGAAATTTCATCTCAGTTTCAGTATCTTCACCTGGCCAACCTCACCTTTGCTGGAAACCCACTAAATCTCGCCTGGAGCACCTCCACACCATCCTGGTTCACCGAACTTGCAACAGCATGAAACAGGCGTTTCTCCAGGTCTTTCTCGTTGAAAGTCACGGTACAAGTGATCGTATCACCGATATAGACCGGAGCCAAATAGTGAAAGTGCATTTCCGTAGCCAGGAAGCCAATCATGCCGCCAATGTGTGTAATCATACTGCTTGTAAGCAAACCAGGAATAATGCGTCGCCCGAACCAGCTACTTTGTATAAACGTTTCGTCAATGTGATAAGGGTTATAATCCCCCGTCACGCCGCAAAAAAGCGCTACATCCCCCTCTGTAAACGTGCGTTGAAACGTGAATATCTGCCCCACTTCAATCAAATCAAAAGCCACGCGTAGTTGCTGCTTGAACTCAGGGGTTGCTTCGGGCATCGAATATGTCTCCTT
>WNGP01009610.1_pt1 | contig 11441 bp, 10 predicted proteins | sample 5407671 | NCBI WGS metagenome assembly WNGP01 (sample SAMN13153381, study PRJNA577476) | soil metagenome | isolation source: 40 cm soil or saprolite under Garry oak tree replicate 2 | place: USA:California | collected 2016-06-15 | reverse complement strand
TGGAAAATAATCCCATTAAGACTGCTAATCACGCCAGTCCACCATGCATCATGGTCATCTTTGGCGCGGCGGGCGATCTGACGAAGCGCAAGCTCATCCCCGCGCTCTACAATCTCAAAGAAGGCGATTTGCTATCTGATAGTTTCGCGGTCATTGGCGTCGCGCGCGCCGAGTTAAACGACGAAGAGTTTCGCCAGCGACTCCGCGACGACATGAAAGAGTTCGCCACCAACAAAGTCGATGAGAAGGTCTGGACGTGGCTGGAAGAGAGACTCTATTACCTCTCCGGCGATTTCAAAGACGATCAGACTTTCACTCGTCTAAAAGAATTACTTGAAAAAATTGACAAAGAGCGCCAGGCCCAAGGTAATTATTTCTTCTACCTGGCGACCGCGCCTGAATACTTTGCGCCCGTGGTCGAGAAGCTGGGGGCGATCGATTTGACCCACGAAGAAGATAACCACTGGCGGCGCGTGGTCATCGAAAAGCCTTTCGGTCGCGATCTTGAATCAGCGAAAAAGCTCAATCAGGAAATTAAGCAAGTCCTGAACGAAGATCAGATCTACCGCATCGATCACTATCTCGGCAAAGAAACGGTCCAGAACATCCTGGTGTTTCGTTTTGGTAACGGCATCTTCGAACCCATCTGGAATCGCCGTTACATCCAGTGCGTGCAAATTACCGCCGCTGAGGAAGTCGGTGTCGAACAACGCGGCGGTTACTACGAAGGCGCGGGCGCATTGCGCGACATGGTGCCGAACCATCTGCTGCAACTGGTCACGCTGACGGCGATGGAGCCGCCCATCTCTTTCGACGCCGACGCCGTGCGCGACGAACAGGCGAAGATTCTGCACGCCATCCAGCACCCTTCACCCGAAGAAGCAGCAGCACGTGTAGTGCGCGGCCAGTACGACGCGGGTGAGATCGATGGCGAGAAGGTCGTCGGCTATCGTAGCGAACCAAACGTCGCCAGCGATTCCAGAGTCGAAACATTCGTCGCGCTGAAACTCTTGATCGACAATTGGCGCTGGGCCGACGTGCGCGCCGTTCATGCTGTTTCGCAACACGCCAGTAGAGCGACTATCGAGCAATCGCCTCGTGCTGCACATTCAACCTGACGAAGGAATCTCGCTGCGCTTTGGCGCGAAAGTTCCCGGCCCGACGGTGAGTATCGGCGCAGTCGATATGGATTTTGATTACGAAGATTATTTTGGCGACACGCCCAGCACTGGCTACGAACGCCTCTTGCATGATTGTATGGTGGGCGATGCAACGTTGTTTCAGCGGGCCGATCAAGTCGAAGCTGGTTGGAGTGTCGTGGCCCCGATTCAGGAGGCTTGGAAAACAGCGCCGCCGCCCAATTTTCCAAACTACAAAGCGGGAAGCTGGGGTCCGAAAGAAGCCGACGAATTATTGAGATGCGACGGAGCGGAATGGGAGGAGACGAAGGATGTTCGTCAGAACCGCCTGCGGTAGCGGGTGGTTGATCTGTGATTTTGCTGGCCCCGTGATTAAGGATCAACCACCCGCTACCGCAGGCGGTTCTGACACCGGTTCATAGCGCCGGGTACGGTGCGCGCGCCGCCATCCCGGCTTTGTATTAAACCGCTTCTCTTGGCGCTCGAGACATTCCCAGCATAAGAAATGCAGCCGGTTGTCCTCGCCGATCTATTCGATTACATGATCGGTTTCGCGATCGCATCTTTCGCAGCGATGGATTTTGTGATCCAGCAAACTCACGAAATAAACCTCACGCCGTACCGTAGACTTCAATCTGCTTCCAATATCGCCGAGTACTCCACCCAGTAAGCCGCGGACTAAACTCTACGCTACGCAGCCGTTTGCCCAAGCTTTCGCATCAATCCCTCGAGCACTTCGATTTTCTTCTTCAACATGCGTTCGAAATTGAGCGTGTCGGTGTGGTTAAGCTCGTGAATCATGTGCTTTTGCTTTTCTTCGAAAATCTCGTTCAATAGTTCGCGTTCTTCTTCCGTGATTTCCAGGTTCATACGTTTCTTCCCTTAGGTTTGATTGGGAAAACTCCGCGCGCTCTATTATCAAACAATCAATCTTCAGTTTCCAACACGCCGCGATATGAAAGCCTCCCGTTCACGATGCTCGCCGCCGATGTGAACGGATGAGGTTCTGATTTTCCCGCGGCCATAATGTGAGTTACCTCAACTTCGTTTGCTTTCAGATAATCTGAAATTAGACTGCGATGGCAGCGCCACCAGACAGCTTCTGCGCACATGATCGTCGTTCGCAGTTCGCGCGCAACTTCGAGCAGCCGCGCAATTCCTTTTTGAAAGCCCTCTGTTTCCATGTAATCCGCATAGCCGCGAAACGATTTGCTACGCCAAACCATATTAAGTGAATCCGGTTTTGCGCGACGCCGGCCCCCGAGATCGGGAAGATGGATGTATCCAATTCCCGCTTCGGCGAGCGAAGCTCTTAAGTTCTCTTTGTTGAATTGCGGATAACGCCGCGAGCCCGGAAAGCTGCGCACGTCGGCGAGAGCTTGAATCTCGAAGGATTTCAACGCCTCGATAAATTCATCAATCGAACGCGTCGAATGGCCAATCGTCCAGAGCTTGAGTTGGTTATTCTCCATCGCAGTTCGTGTTCGAGAGAATTCTAAAGAAAGGAAGTGGAAGGAGTCCAAGAGTCGAATGCAGACGCTACGCCTTTGGCGGTTTGCATTTTCACCCGCAAGGGCCGTTTTCTTCAATGGATAAAACGCATTGTTCAAGCAAAGTTCTTGACATGCACAACCCGGCAGAGTATAAGCCGCCTATTCCAAGAGGCTTCTACAGCGCGCCACGCGACGCGTTCTCCAATTGGCCAGCGCGACTTCGCAACCTTTTCATTTCTTAGGTCGCGACGCCGCCTTTTCCCCCTGAGGTTGAATATGAGTTCCGAGCGCAACTTCATCTTATTAATTGCCATCGTCGTGCTTTTTGCTTCACATATCGCTAGCGGGCAGCCAGCTAATCCGACTACTTCGCCTTCTCCTGAAATGAAGGTTAAAGCGGTCGATGTACCTCCAAGCTGTAAACAACCCGTCGATCAGTCTGGTAATAATGAACAAGGTACGCAAGGTGTAGACAAACTCTGCAAAGCCGGCATTGGTGACAGACTTATTGTCGATATCGAAAATCTTTCGAAGGACATCAATCCTGGCGATCTCGTACTATTCCTGGAAGGACGACCGCTGAATGGGGTCAACGCTGTTTCGATAGACCAGCGGCTGGCTTTTGATCTCAAGCGTACTGATGGTTCAAGCCAAGCTTGGAGTGCTTTGCTTGCGAAGCCGGATCTTCATCCTTATAGATCAGTAAAAGTCAGCATAGGCTTTGCTGGTAAAGAGGCCTTAGAGTTTAGTGATCCAAAACACCCGCCTAAGATCGCTCTAAGGATCTATTATCCGTTTTGGGCGTTCTTTTCCTTCATAGGTTTAGTGTTAACCCTGATCTTGTTTGTGTATTTGGCCAAGACAACCGGCGTAATTCGGGATCTTGGTCCGTCGCAACTAACAGCTTTTTGGTTTTTTCTGGTGATAGGATCTTTCATTTTTCTTTACCTGATAACCGGAGATTACAACACAATTACCGATCAGGCTCTCATTTTGATGGGCATCGGAACGGGTACGGCTTTGGGCGCGGCCATGATAGATGCCACCAAGAACGATACCGCGAACAACCAACTGAGTGAACTCAATCCTCAGCAAGCGCAACTTCAATCCGAAGTCACTCAGCTTCAAGGAAAAGTAAGCGCTGGCACTGCGACGCCTGAAGATACTGTGCAGCTGGATGCAAAGAACGCTCAATTAAAAGAGATCGCCAAAAAGATTGCCGATGCCTCGGCCGGATTGAGTAAGCCGACGACGGATGGATTTCGACGAGACTTGCTCACGGATGTGAATGGGATCAACTTTCATCGTTTTCAGATGGTAGTGTGGACCATAGTCCTCGGCTTTCTCTTCTGCGTTGGCGTGTATAGCAATTTGGTGATGCCGCAATTCAGCGCGACGCTGTTGGCTCTTATGGGAATTAGCTCCGGAACTTATCTGGGTTTCAAGATTCCGGAACGACAGACTTAGCGTGCCATTTAGGTTCGATCTGGTGCACAAGGATCTTCATGGATCGCGAGCAGGTCGAGACGCTGATAGGAATTGTCCGCGACAACTAAACCCCGAAGGAGAGACTAATGAAGGAGAATGATGCTTTCTCATACAGTGTTCGCCCAGGCGAGAAAATCACCGTTAAAGTCACACCAAGGAATTTTCTTGATAGCCTGATTTCAGTCAGGGCAGAGCTTGATGGCGAAGTCCTCAATGCGGAACCCAATACGGATGACGCGCCGGTTTTTGAATTCACTGTCACCAAGGAGGTGGACGACATTCATACTCTAATGATGGAGTTCACCTTTGTTGCTGGTACGCCGGGTAACGCCGAATATGATGTATCTATTTCAGGCCAGAACGATGAAGGGTGCCCCTGCGGTTTCGTTATCAAGAAGACGACTCAAGACCTCTCACCCGACATAGAATTTGTCGTCGTCGCCTAGCGGGCCTGATAGGAGACCCATATGAGAAAATCAACGTGCTTTTGCCTGCTTCTTGCTTTGGTGCTCGGTCTTTTCGCACCGTGCGCGGCCCAGACGATCGAGAACTGTGACCAACTCCGCGACAGGATTAGTCGCATGGAGAAGATTGACTTGAATTCTGCCTCGCCGTCGCTTCGTCAGATTTACCGGGAGGCGTTACTTAAACTTTACCTGCAATTGAGGCAGTGCAATCAGCAGGAGTTGGTAGTCGTGACTGAAATGCGAGACGCGGTAGGAGGAACCTCAGCCGCACCGCCTATTGAAAACAAGTTCCAGTCGCTGACCAAAGAGAAAGCGGACTTGGACAGCAAGACCGTCGCGCTTGAAACGGTCCTGAACATTCCAGGGCGAAGTCCGGATACCGGAGGGTCACAGCCGGTGGTGACGGATGAGGCTCCGGCCGATCCTCCGACGAATGAAGCTGTGGCGCGAACCACCGTATCTTCGCCTGCAGCCTCCACACCCCTTCAGGGAACGTTCCCATGCGTCCCGGCTTCGGAATACGCCGATGCCCCGCCTTTGCTAACAGATATCGTGACTAGAGATGCCACGGACATTTCGCGGGGAGAGAACAATGGCGCCATCGCTAGTGTCGCTAAGATGATTCTCTATTCGACCCTTGATTCTGCATCACCAACCAGCTCAAAATTGCTCCGCGACTTGGAACCTTATCAGTATCTAAGTGAGACGGCGCGCACAGATAAACAACTCGGCGCATCTCCGACATCCGAGGGGTCGGTCAGCGCGATTGAGAAGCCAGGATTTGCACGTCTACTCGGTTTTGCCATCGAGCACGGGGCCATCAATAAGAAGAACGACGGGACAAATCTAACATTAAGCACCTCGCTTTATTCCCTCTATACGATAAACCGCGGCGATACCGCAGAGACCTACTCAAAGGCTGGGATACTGAACCGGGTTGGCGTCTTCGCGACGTTTGCGGTCACCGACACCACTTCCGATCTTGCTAACGCTCGCCGTAACAATCTCTCAGAATGGTCATTGAAGGCGAGACTGTTTGGCGACCGAAGCACCCGTTCTTCAAAGTTTCAGAAGTTCTGGAGAGGAAAGATCGAGCCTCTGATCGACGCCCGACTCGTAGCTTTGGGCAAACCGCTCGAGGACCTAACTACCAACAATCCTGCTTATCGAGGATTGCGCATTCAGGCGGGCAACTGCTTGCGAGATGCCGTCCGCAACCGTCGCCAAGATGCCGATTACAAGGCCGCAACGACCGAGGCCGAGCGAGTGACAATGCTTACCGCCGCGATGCTCGGCGTGTTAAGGACTAACGTCTACGATCGAATCAAGTCCGGTCAATTCATACTTGCCGACGACATAATTAACAAAATCGAAACGCAGTATGTTCCTAATCTGAAAGCAACTCTCGAGAATCTAAAGGGGGCAGGCGGTCTGGTTGAGAAACAACTGCAAGATTTGAACACAGGACCGTTGGGGACATTCGCATACACAAACCATCGTATATCTTCAGGATCAGATTACTCGGAAGGCAAATTCCTGTTTGAACAGGACAAGAGCTTCTTTCGCCCGCTTAAGTTAACCGGTAATTTCGGGCTGTCTTTCTACAACAGGCCTGACCCAACTTTAAAGCAGGAAAAGCTCCGCGATATTTCGGCTGCTCTTTCTTTTGAAGGCACTAGCAAAAGCCCGTTTACCGAGGCCGAGAACCGAAGCAAAATTACCTATTCATTTGTAGGACGATACGAGCGGCTGTTTGAAAACCGACGAATGGCCCAGCGCAAACCGGATATTGGTACATTTCAGTTTGTGATGGAGATTCCATTCTTCAGGGGGCTCAGTCTGCCGTTGTCCGCCAGTTACGCTAATACCGAAGAAGAGAAGAAAAAACATTTTCGATTCAACTTTGGAATGCGACTCGATACTGACAAGCTATTTGAGTTACTAAAGGCGGGAGCGAGTCGTGACCAATAATTGATTACGGACGAAGGGTAGTACCCGCACCAAGCGAATAGTCACCCTTAGTCATTCACGGAGGGATCAATCATGCCAGTACTCAAACAAGGTTCATCAGGACCGGACGTAACGGCACTTCAACAGAAGCTCAAAGATCTGGGTTTTGATCCGAATGGGGTTGACGGAAATTTTGGGCCGGGCGCCAAAGCGGCCGTCATTGCTTTTCAGCAAAGCAAAGGGTTGCAGGCTGACGGCATCGCGGGACCGGCAACCTTGGCCGCGTTGGGACTCGGCGATGGTCAGGCTAACGCCGACACAACAAGTCCTGCGAGTGCTGACACAGCGAGTGCCGATGCAGTAAGTGCTGATGCAGTAAGTGCTGACACCGCGAGCACTGACACAGCAAGTCCTGCAGATACCGACGCAGCCGGAGCATTGAACCTGGGCGGTCTTACCGGGAAGCTGCCGACTGCGGTGATCGCGCAGATTCCTGATACTGCGAAGGAGTTTGGGATTACTACAAATTTAAGGTTGGCCCACTTCCTGGCGCAGTGCGCGCTTGAGTCCGTGGGATTCACGGCGACAGTTGAAAACTTAAACTACAGTGCCCAGCGCATCCCGCAAGTATTCGGTAAGTACTTCAAAGGTATCGACCCAACATCCTACGCGCATAACCCCCCGAAGCTTGCCAACAGAGTTTATGCCAACCGGATGGGGAATGGTGATGAAGCGTCCGGCGACGGATTCAAATTCCGCGGCCGGGGTTACATCCAACTGACTGGCAAGAACAACTACACCAGCTTTTCCAACTTCGTAGGTGAAGATTGTGTTGCTAACCCTGACCTGGTAGCCACCAAATACCCGCTCGCTTCGGCAGCGTTCTACTTTAACTCCAATAATATTTGGGCCATTTGTGATCGAGGAGCCGACGATGCGACCGTGACGAGAGTCACTAAGGCGGTAAATGGCGGGACACAGGGCCTGCCGGAGAGAATTCAAAACTTCAAGAAGTTCATCCAGGCACTTAGCTAGACCAAAAGGGCGTGTTTGACGAACTCAGAATTGTTTCCCGTAGAGCACGCTTCTGATCTTCACCAGTAGCAGCAAGAAAGGCAAAACCAGTGCGAGTCTTAAGAAGAGGAATGACGGGTGATGATGTCGAACGCTGGCAGTTTTTTCTCGTGGGCCAGAATCATCTGCTAGAGGTTGACGGGAATTTCGGCAATGACACGTTCGATGCCACCTCCGCGTTTCAAACTGAGAACCATCTGGACATCGATGGAGCGGTCGGCCCCGACACTCTCGGGCGAGCCATGTCTTTGGGTTTCGATCCCCTTGAGGATGCTGCCGCGCCTGCGAACAGCGGTGCGGCCTTCCCGCCACGTCCTAATTTTAACCCACTCATATCCACTGCCGACCGGCAAAAACTTTTCGGCAAATTTGATTTCGTTTCTGCTCCTGTTCCAAGTAATCCCGAAAACATTCGCATCCTCGGCACTTGGGAGCAGGACAACATCGTACGTGTCCAATTGCCGCAATTGGTGGGCGTCCAGGGCGCGCCGCATGATGGCGGTGCGAGATTTCGCAAGAAAGCCGCCGATCAACTCGTCGCGCTTTGGAAAGCCTGGGAAGACGCCGGCTTGCTGGATCGAGTTTTGACGTGGGACGGTTCCTTCGCGCCCCGATTCGTCCGCGGCAGCCGCACCGTGTTGAGCAATCACGCGTTCGGCACAGCTTTTGACATCAACGCGGCACTGAATCCGCGCGGCACGCGGCCTCTACTGGTCGGCAAGAAAGGCTCCGTTCGCGAACTCGTGACGATTGCAAACGATCACGGCTTCTATTGGGGCGGCCACTTTGTCGCCAAGCCGGACGGAATGCACTTTGAGATCGCGATTCTGAAATCGTAATCCATGTCACTCACTTCCGTCGCGAATACGTTGCCAGCGTCTGGGGGAAGACCCGCACGCCTGCGGGCATCTTATCCATTGAGATTTTGTTCGCGCCGGTAAGGATGTCGCGCCCGGTCATGCCGTAAACTTGAAGGTTGTCGTCGTTGTCAGGCTTGATTACCACACCTTTCAATTCCAGGCCCGCGAAGGCGCCCTTGCTGCGCGAGTAAGAAAGAATCTGCGCGTTCAATTTCACATCGGTCGAAGCACTGGCTGAACGTCCCACTGGCCCAGCGGCAGCACTGCCTTCGCCGCCGATTTCAAATTTATCACTGAGCAGGCTCTCAACTGCGTGTTCGTTCATGAAGAGCAGAATGTAATCCGTCGAGGCTGCGCCGATTTGTAAGCCGATGCTGCCGCCGCCGAGATCGAAAAACGCGGGCGCGCTCCAACCACCAGCCACACGCCGGCTGAGCACGCCACTGCCGCCTCGGCCACCGACAATGAAACCGGCTTTGATAACGCTGGGAAATACGGCCACCGCTTCAGCTCTGTCCAGCAGATCTTGCGGGACCGATTTTTCACGCGTCGCCATGATTTGATCGAAGACGCGCGCCGCTTTCGCTGATTGATCCGCTGCTTCGCGCGCTTTCTTGGCGCTGCGCTCGCGGTCCGTCTGTGCCAAGGCGATCGTGAAAACGGAGAGAAGAACTATGGCGCTAATCGAAGTGAAAAGTAATTGCTTGATCAGTTTGGTCATGGCTTTTTCCTCAGAATCATTTCTTAGAATTGAAAACAACTACCGGCAAGGATGCCGTTGGACCGCAGCCAGGATGCCTGCGCTCCCCGTTAGCGTCGCGTTGAGTATCGCGCCAGGGTGCGGGGAAAGATGCGCACGCCCGCGGGCATTTTGCTTATTGTCCACGTTACCGTTGGCGAAAGAATCTCGGTAGCCTTCTTGCCATAGACCGCAACATTATCGTCGTTGTCGGCGCTGATCACGACGCCTTTGATTTCGAGTCCGGCGAACAAACCTTTGCTGCGCGAGTAAGAGAGAATTCCTGCTTTCAATTGCGCGTCAGTTGAAGCGCTCGCCGATCGGCCCACTGGTCCGGCAGCAGCACTGCCCTCGCCGCCAATCTCGAACTTGTCTTGCAGCAATCCGCCAAGCGCGTTTTGGTTCATGAAGAGCAGCACGAAGTCGGTCTTCGACGCGCCGATTTGTAAGCCCACGCTGCCGCCGCCCAGATTGAAAAACGCCGGCGCGCTCCAGCCGCCTCGCCCGCGTCGACTAATGACGCCATGGCCACCTCGACCGCCGACGATGAATCCCGCCTTGATAACGCCCGGGAATACCGCGATGGCTTCAGCTTTGTCGAGCAGGCTCTGAGGAATTGCTTTATCACGCACATTCATGATCTCCGTGAAGACGTCCGACGCTTTCTGGGCTTCTTTGGTAGCGCCGGTGAGTTTCTTCGCCTTCCCCGTTTGAGCTTGGGCGACGCCGATAAAGGTCGCAATCAACGCTAGTGACGCTGAGATGCGTCCGCACTTCCGAATGAGATCAATTGCACTCTTCATTTCGATTCCTCTGCTGCGAAAAGTGTTTGGCCGCTCGCTTTCGCAAGCGGTTCTCTGACGGGGGTTCTTTCAAATGTTTCTTGCTCGTTGCAGTAAAGCATACTTATAATCGCTCGCCCTGACAAATTCATGGGAGCGAGTCAGAACCACCTGCGGTAGCGGGTGGTTGATCTTGATTGTGGCGTGGACTCATTGCCGGAGATCAACCGCCCGGTACCACAGGCGGTTCTGACAGAAAACCAGCAGATCACTCATGTCGATTGGCACTCCATTTCATGAAAGAACTTTCGCCCTGTGCGAGAGCCTGAACTATCGCGAGTGGTCGGGTTACTACACGGTCAGCGCCTACGAAACGCATCACGACCACGAGTACAACGCGATTCGCAATGCCGCGGCATTGATCGATATCTCTCCGCTTTTCAAGTACCGAGTTACGGGAAAAGACGCGACCCGCCTGGTCGATCGGATCATCACCCGCGACCTGCAGAAGATTTCGGTGGGCCAGGTCATCTACACGCCGTGGTGTGACGAGCGTGGCAAAGTAATCGACGATGGAACCGTTTCGCGTCTCGAAGAGAACGTCTATCGATGGACCGCAGCCGATCCAAGTTTGCGTTGGTTCACGCAAAACTCGGTCGGACTAAACGTGCAAATCGAAGACATTTCAGAAAGCGTCGCAGCGCTGGCTTTGCAGGGTCCCACTTCGGGTCGATTGTTGAAGTCAATTGCTGAAGATGCAGACCTCGAAAACCTGAAATACTTTCGCGTGACGACTGGAAAGATAGCCGGCGTGCCGGTTGAAATCTCACGCACGGGCTACACCGGCGATCTTGGTTATGAAATTTGGGTCGCATCTGATCAGGCACTGAACATTTGGGATGTCTTGATCGATCGTGGCCGCCCCTTCGACATCAAGCCCGCGGGCATGCTGGCACTCGATGTCGCGCGCATCGAAGCTGGATTGTTGTTGATCGATATCGACTTTAACAGCAGCAAGAAGGCCCTGATCGATGAACAGAAATATTCACCGTTTGAAATGGGACTGGGCCGTTTAGTGAACCTCGACAAAAATCGCTTCGTGGGCCAGCAAGCATTGATTGAAGAAAAGAAGCGAGGTCACCCGAAACAAATCGTAGGTCTGGAGATCGATTGGACTGAAGTCGAGAAGCTTTATGAGAAAGTTGGCTTGCCACCGGCGGTTTCACCGATCGCTTCGCGCGTGGCTGTGCCTATCTTTCATGATGGCAGTCAAATCGGGAAAGCCACCTCGACCACCTGGTCGCCGGTGTTGAAGAAGATGATTGCACTGGCAACTGTCGAAGCTGAATTCTCAAAACCGGCAACGCGCATTGAGATCGAAATTACGATTGAAGCGGTGAGACATCGAGTTGGCGCACGAGTCGTGAAGACGCCCTTTTACAATCCGAA
>WNGP01004637.1_pt1 | contig 11442 bp, 11 predicted proteins | sample 5407671 | NCBI WGS metagenome assembly WNGP01 (sample SAMN13153381, study PRJNA577476) | soil metagenome | isolation source: 40 cm soil or saprolite under Garry oak tree replicate 2 | place: USA:California | collected 2016-06-15 | reverse complement strand
GTCCAACAGGATGTCAAGGAAGATCGGCTGGAGCGACGCCTGCACGCGCTCTCGAAGCCCAAATTGCTGATCCTGGATGAGATGGGGTATGTCCCATTGGATCAGCGTTCAGCGCAGTTTCTCTTCCGCCTGATTAGCCGCCGCTATCAAAAGGGCAGCATCATCCTGACCAGTAATAAATCGTATGGCGAATGGGGCGATGTGGTCTCGGATTATGTCTTGGCCACCGCCATGCTGGACCGCCTCTTGCATTACTCGACGACGATGAACATTCGAGGAGAAAGTTATCGCCTTCGTGAGAAGCGCAAGGCAGGGGTATTCCATGATCTGACCGCAAAGGCTCTTGCGCCGCGCCCCTCTGCCCGAAAAACACAAGGGGAGGAGCCAGGCCAAGTAAATGGCCGCTATGATGACCTGTAAATCAGCAGAAAGGAGGGACACCATTTTCAAGAACACTTGATCTGGGGAATGTTAGGCCGGCACTCGCCTGTGCCAACATACCATTCCCCACCCTGGGGATTTTTATCTCAGCACTTTTGGGGAGTTTTTAGTCGCTATTGACACTTTTTCTGCTGTTGATGTGGTGCCGATGACATGGGCTCCAAGGTATCGTGCCACCTGCGTCAGGAACGAGCCTACACCACCGGCGGCCACGTGAATGAGCACGATGTCACCGGTTTGAATACGATACGTACTGTGCGTCAGATAATGAGCTGTCATGCCCTGCAGGAATGCAGCAGCAGCCGAGTAGTCGTCGATCTCGCCGGGAATGGGAACGACTATTGAAGCAGGCACCGCCGTATATTCCGCGTAACTGCCCGGGCGCGAAGAGACATACACCACCCGATCACCTCGTTTGAGTTCGGTGACTCCCGCTCCCACTGCTTCCACCATCCCTGCCGCTTCCATCCCTGGAATGAAGGGATACGAAGCCGCGTACAGGCCGGTGCGATAATACACATCGATAAAGTTGACTCCGATCGCCGCAATCTTGACCAGGACCTCGCCAGCGTTTGGCTCTGGTTGAGCACATTCCCGGTAGGACAGTACGTCGAGGCCACCAGGCTTGTCAATCCAAATGGCGTGCATAGCTTACTCCTTGTTCGTTCGGCTCAGGAAGAGACGCTGAACCTGGCTTATTGCCAGAGGTACTTAAGAAAAAGCAGGCATTCCCGTCAGAGCCTGACCGATGATGAGCAGATGGATGTCGTCCGTGCCTTTGTAGGTAGAGACCGACTCAAGGTCGTTCATGTATCGGCTGACGAGGTATTCCACCGTGATGCCATTGGCCCCAAGGAGAGCGCGTGCCTCGCGTGCTGTCTTCAACGCTTCGCGCACATTATTGCGCTTGGCGATGGAAATCTGAACCGGATGAACGAGCCTTTCATCCTTTGGAAACGTTTCGGCTGTGAAGTGCTTCCCGACAATGGGCAGCACTCGCTCCTGCACGAACGTGCGTATCCTGTCGCGCACCTGGCGTTCTTCCTCGGATAGGAAGTGATCGATCCGGTAGAGATCGCTTGCTGGTGGCACGTGTCTCTTACGTTCAACAGATGTATCTGGCACGGTTGTCTCCTTCTTTGCTAATCTTTCGCCGGGGTAGGGCAGATGAAGCCGCTATGGAGCTAACACGACCTCATAATGAGTCACCGTATGCTCGAAGCGTGAGAGCAGCTGCCTGGCTTCCGTCGTGACGTGTGCCAGAGTGGGTTCATTTCCAGCAAAGGCCCGAATGGCCTCCAGCGACTCAAACAAGGTGATGGTCATCATTTCGACCTCTTCCCCTGCATCTTTGCGCAGGACGTAGGCACCGACGAAGCCGTCGATGCGCTGCAGCCCGGGGAGGATAGACGTGCGAAAGAGTTCCTCATAAGCCTGGGCATGTTGGGGCGTTGCCCAGCCTCTCCAGAAGCGTCCAATCAAGGGCACCACCTCTGTTCCACGCCTTGTGCGAGCACCGCCCGCGCGGTAGAGGCCTGGAAGCGAATGGTGCGGACCTCAGCGTATTCCGGCGAGTCGTACCAGGCTCTGAAGTGCTCGGTATCGGCGAATTCGATCACGACCAGCCGTTGCGGTTGCCAGTCCCCTTCTATCGTCGAAGTTGTGCCTCCTCGCACCAGGAATCTTCCTCCATAGCGCTCAACCATTGGTCCGACCTGTCTGCTGTATTCGGCATAGGACTGTGGATCGTCTATGTTGACGTCCACAATGAAATAAACAGCCATAGGTTTTTCCTTTCTTCTCCAGTTCATGTATCTTCGTTGTGACGAACTATATCTCGCAGTGTTCAGCTTGCCAGCCAGAGCCTGTACACGGCGAACTGCTTTCTTATGGCGCTGTCGCCAGGGTTTTTGCCAGACGGACCGAGGCAATGCGCTGCTCCGCCAGCTGGTCTGCCGCACGATAAGTTGGGATCGCTCCTTCCCTGGCCAGGGCAAAGACTCGTTGCAGCGTGTCATAAATGCGCGAGACGTGCGCCAGCGCGCGCTGGCGCACAAAGCCCTCCGGGTAGCGGCTCTCCGAGTACGCGATCATTCCACCGGCATTCACGATATAGTCCGGTGCATACAGGATTCCGGTCTGTGCCAGGCGGTCGCCGCAGTGCTCATCAGCCAGTTGATTATTGGCGGCACCACACACGATCTTACAGTGCAGTTCGGGAATAGTCTGTTCATTGAGGATGGCTCCTAACGCGCAGGGACAGTAGATATCAACCGGGCGCGTGTGAATGTCCTCGGGAGCACACATCAAAAGCCTGGGATAGGCGGCGACGAGGCGGTCCAGCTTCTCCTGGTTCGTATCGGTCACCGTGACGACTGCGCCGTCTTCGAGCAGATCTCTCACGACCCGGCTCCCGACTGCGCCGACACCCTGGACAGCGATGCTTCGGCCCTGCAGTTCCGCACTGCCATAGACGCTCTGCAAGCAGGCGCGTATCGCCTGCATGACCCCAAAGGCCGTAAACTGTGAGACCTCTTCTTCGACAGGCAGGCTGAACACGTGAGGGGTTTCCAGGCCGATCATCTCCATATCGTGTGCATTGGTGCCGACGTCTTCCCCGGCAATGTAGAGGCCGCCAAGCCGCTGGATGAAGCGCCCGAGAGCGCGCAAGAGGGCTTCACTCTTCTCTCGCTCGGGGTCTGCTCTCACCACACATTTGCCTCCGCCGAGATTCACCCCGGCTGCAGCTCCCTTATAGGTCATACCCCGAGCGAGGCGGAGGACATCGAGAGTAGCCTCTTGCTCCGAGGCATACGGCAGCACACGCACACCACCTGCGGCGGGCCCTAGCGTCGTATCGTGAATGGCAATAATCGCCTGCAAGCCAAGAGTTCTCTCCTGGCAGAAAACGAGCTGTTCATAATCGTAGGTCTGCAAGACCTCGAAAATCGTGTTGTTCATGATCATGGGTGACCGCACACTGTCAGATCGTTGTCCCGATGCGCAGTCTTCTCCTTTCTTTGCTTCTTCGCAGAGCTGATAGCAGGCGTTCGCTGCCGGGCCTTCTGCGATCTGGCCATTACCACTCGATGGCTAGGCGCAACCGTTTGTTGATGCGTCCCTTGCTCTTATGACCCGCGACCCGAATCGAGCCGACCTCCCTAGTTCGCGCGACGTGCGTGTTGCCATCCGCCTGCAGGTCCAGGCCGGCGATCTCGCAAACGCGCACCACCTCGATCTCCTTCGGCAGCAGGTTGATCTTGGTGCGGATCAGGTCCGGGAGAGTGAAAGCTTCAGCACGCGGCAAGAAGCGGATACGGACCTCGCGGTTCGCCTCGATCTCGGCATTGACGCGTCGTTCCACCTCGGTCACGAAATCAAGGGTTAACCGCTCAAGCTCGAAATCCTGGCGCGCTTGGCCTGGCCCCATCGAACTGCTCGTAACACGCGCTTTGTAGTCGCGCCAGATGACGCCACACAGGATGTGGAGCGCAGTATGAGTGCGCATTAAGGCATACCGCCGGGTCCAATCGAGCAGACCGTGAACGCGGGCCCCCTCCGGCGGGATTGGTCCCTCCACCTGATGCCAGAGGTTCTCACCCTGGCGACGAACATCCACGACTCGTGTTTGGGCACCTGTCCACGAGAGTGTGCCGTGATCTGCGGGCCGTCCGCCGCTCTGAGCATAGAAGACGGTCTGGTCCAAGGCAATGCGATTTCCCGCGACGCGCACGACCACTGCCTCCATTTCACGCAGATAGCTGTCGCTATGATAAAGTTGATAGAAATTCATGCCACCCCTCTCTCCTCTCTTCTCGATGGTGTGCCTCTGCACCACATCAGACATGTTCCCCACCTCTCAGCCGATCGTGGGGAATGCCCTCTATTCTGAGAGACATTCAGCCACCTGTCACAAACCTAACCCCTCCAAAGCACCGATGGTTTGCATATTTCGGACATGACCATTGGCATGCAAGGAAGCGAATCACTCTCCGACTTCGGTATCTCTGGCTTCACCGTTTCGCGGGCGAACGAGAGCAGCGAGAGAGCTCTGCCGACCATGGGCCCGGTCTGTATTGCCTCGCTCACCCACTTGCCCAAGCAGGAGGAAATTGGTAAAGTCTGCCGCTCTGCCGATGAAGTTGCCCGAGTGGGAGATGCCAGCATCTTCTACCAGCAGGATGTGTACCTGCAAGGCGGACAGATGCTTGCGCACTTTCTTGAGATCGGTCCCATAGTGCAGGTCGCCAAAGGCTTCAGGAGTCCAATGCTGCTTATGCGTATGCGCGTCGATGATGAGTACATAGCCGCCGGAGCGGACCACGCGACGCAGTTCGGCAAGGACGGTGCGAGGGCTCACGACGTGATGCAACAGCATATGGCACATCGCGACATCGACCGAGCCGCTCGCCAGAGGCAGTTCCTCGGCCAATCTCTCTTTGAAGGAAACATGCTGGTATCCCGCCTTTGCCATCTTCTCTGCGGCCCGTGCGAGCATAGCGGGCGCACAATCCACGCCGATGATGTTGCCCACCAATGGAGCCATCATGCCGGCCAGGTAGCCTGTGCCTGTTCCCACATCCAGGACGGTCATATCCTGCTTCCAGGGAAGAAGCCTGGTGAGCCGTTCTTGCAGGTCAGCCTCATACGCACTGGCCACATAGGCATCCCAGGTGGGAGCGATATGCTCAAAATAGGTGCGCTCGCGTGTTTCAAGGCTCTGTAATTGTTCCTCCGGCGAAGCGGTCAGATCGAACCGAAGCAATTCGTCAAGATGCCCAATAATCTCTTCATCAGCGGAAAGCCAATCCTTGACGCGTCGCTGCAGGTACTCCTTTTGGAGGTGCTTGCGTGCTCGCCACAGCTGGGTGGAGAGGACGGGCTCCGTTGTGCCGGTACGCAGAGCGATCTCCTGCAGGGGCAACCGCTCGATTTCACGCCAGAAGAGCAGGCGCTGGTCCTTCGCTGGCAGGGCATGGAAGGTCTCCACGATGATCTGCAGCATCTCCGTGTGTTCGAGAAGGATCTTGAACGTCGAGGCATCGCTGACGAGCATCGCCAGCTCCTGTGACTCCAACGGAAGAGGTGCCTCAGCCGCTTTTTGATGGCGGTAGGTGTCAATCAGCAGGTTCTTGGCCACACGCAGCAACCAGCGCTGTGGAGAGCGGAGCTGGGTGCCTGATGCAAGCGTAATGAGCAGACGTACAAACACTTCATGGCATAAGTCCCAGGCAGCTTCTCGATCAACAAGATGCTCCGCAAAGAAACGCACGATATCCTGGTGGTACAGGGCATAGAGTTCTTCGACAGCGTTTGTGTGACTATCCATCAATTAGTTCACCTCTTTCCTTCCTCTGTAATTATAGACGTTTCGCCCCGGTTCATCTCAACACTGCATGCAGGTGTGAATTCAGAGCCAGTCGCCACGAAGCTTCGGCAATTCGGGAAGCGCAGAGCTCTCGCTGCCTGGTAGCAGACTTCTGCCGGGCTATGAGGCCAGTTACGTCCTAGCGTATCAAGAAAGGGGTATGCTGTATCCTGTGTTTTCTATTAGGAGCACGGCGCGGATATCTGTCATGGGTACACCCTGGAGCAAAACAGCCATGCGTGAGGTAAGGAGAAAGACCCCAATGCTATATTGGTAAATTAACTGAAGGGTGGATGGATTTTGCACTGAAGGATGGAATTTTGCACTGAAGGGTAGAACTTGACGCCTCGGTGCCTGGAAAACCCACTCCCCATCTACCTTCTTCCATCGCCATCTTGTAAATTGGCATCCTTCCGCTCGGTTTCGTGGGTACTACAGGCATAAATACCTAAAGGCGAGATTTTGCTGGTAAATGTCCTCCGATGTGAGCAGGTTTGGCCCTCCGACATAAGCACTTGCCCTCCAATGTGAGCGACTTCAACCAATTTACTTGAGCAAACCGCTTCACATCTAGGATCTCATCAGAAAAAGTTGTAAATACCCCAAATACTGTTGGCAGTCGCCGCATCCTTGTTGTCTGGATATGCTCTGCCATTGGTGAGAGCATCCGTTACGTCACTGTGACGACAGGAGACAGGCCAGCAACGACGACGGCCAGCACGTGATGGGCCATCACCTCTTTCGAGATGTTCTGGTCTCCACGGCTCCATTGCGCTGCGGGACCGAAGATCGCCCAACTGATGGCCTGCATCGTGGTTTCGATGGTCTCCACAGGCCTCGGAATCTCTGATGGGGTCTGCTTGAGCCATCTCAAGAGGAGAACGTACAGTTCCTGCTGGATCGCTATCTCGTAGATCTGCTCAAACTGCCGATTGGATGGCCTGGAATACCGACGCGAGAGTGCGAGAAAGTCGAATACGGCCAGGATCAGCCGATGCAAGGTCTCTCTCTGCAAGGTGGAGGAGGCAGGAAACTGGCACACGAGGCCCCGTTGAAACTTCTCGCGTGACCAGTCCGCCATCAGCGCATATTTGTCTTCAAAGTGTGCATAAAACGTGGCCCGGTTGACGGTGGCGCGCATGGCGATCTCCTGGATGGAAATGGAGTGGATATTGCGCTTTTCCTGGACCAGGGCCATGAACGCCTCGAGTAGCAACTGGCGGGTCCGCTGCACTCGTGGGTCGCTGGAATTTCCAACTCTGGACATCTTTTTCCTCGCAATCGTTCAATCGTGCACGCCCCCAGAAAACCAACACGTTCCCCTTCCTGTTGTCTATGCAACGATCCGCGCTCTTTGCTGATTGCGCGAACGCGTGGGCGTACCTTATCCTTACCACTGTGTAGTATACACGAAAACGTTGCTTACACAACGCTGTTGTGCGCTGACAAACCTCTCCATGAGCCGGGTGAGGTCCGGGTGCAGCAGCTCTTGCTGGTCAAACCTGCAAAAAAGGAGGCGTATTCACCATGGATGCAGAAGTATTACAAGCATTTCTCGCACAACCTCATGATGCCATCATTTCAACGAACCGGGTGGGGAAAGGATCTCAACTCAGTCCCGTCTGGTTTGTATGGGATGGCGAATCTTTCCTCTTTGGCACCCAAAAAGCGAGCGTCAAATATGCCAACATCGTGCGTGATCCCAACATCTCGGTGATTGTCAATGATCCAGTCACACATACCTATGTGACCGCCTACGGACGCGCTGAGATTGTTGGGCTTGAGCGTTATCCTGAGCTTGGGAACGCGATTGTGGAGAAATATATACCAGCAGATCAACGTCAGCAATTCGAAGCTTCGAACCAGGCCATTGAGCGGGCTTCCCGCGTTGTCATTGTGCTCAAGCCGGAAAAGGTGGTTGGTTGGGCCTGGACTGCTCTTTAGCACCGAGAAAGCGAGCAGAGGGAATGGCTGATGGAACCGGCCCCAGCCATCTCAACATGCATGCGTGCGAGCCTCAACTGGTGGGTGCGCTGCACGCATGCACGGCTGCCACCCCTGGCTCATATCACTCATTCCACACGCCGCGTCTCGCGTGTTTTCCCAAATGATCACGCATCGCCTTCGCGCGTTGAAACCCCCTTTCTCCACCAAGCCCTTCACCCGCGTTCATCATCATTTCCTGCCAACCACGTCCCAATCCGTTTTTCCTGTGGTAGACCAACGCTTGCCCTGAACTTCGGCCTGGATTTTGCGTGGCTCGTGCGGTGGGAACCGAAGGACACCCTTAACCGGAGAGAGCGAACGCGTTCTCGAACAGTCAGGACATTCCACCACTGTGACACCACTGTCCATAAATCGTTTGAGATCGATGGGGATCGCCGTTCGCGAAAACGTGCATTTGGGTGATGTACTCGTTTGTCCCTGTTCTTCCACCGTTTCTACCGTTTTCGTCGTATGTTGCGGCTCGTTTTCCTGGACCATTTCAGGTTCAGGCTCTTTCCCATTCGCACGATCTTTCGTCTCTGTGTCCTGATCTTCGACGGGAGCGTCTGGTCCGGCTCCATCAATAATCCGTAGCGTATCATGGCGTAGCACGAGTAGTTCTGCCGCACGCTCCAGCCGCTTGGCTTGTACATCAGTAGCCTTTGCCTCATACGACCATTCCAGAGCGGCTATCACGAGCTTCATCAGGTTGTCCATCGTCACGCGGCCTGAGCGGGTTGGGTCGAGGGATGGTTGCGTTAGCCAAGCGTAGATCGAACTTGTCCATTGGCGTAAGTTAAGCTGCGGCAAGAGTGGCTGGTAGACCTGCTCCAGGGTAGCCAGGATGTCGCGGACTTCCTCCGAGGTGTGGCTGGCAATGCGGCAAAACGGTTGCATCGAATCGAGGCGGCGACGCCATTGCAGCCAGGTAGGCTCAGGCTGGTCTAAGATTTCTTTGAGCGGGATCGTGTTCCCTCGTCCGGCAGCAACAAGACACACCCCAAGCAGATGATCATACTGTAACTTCCCCTGGTCCGTCACTTCCTTGAGGAGCATCAGATGAGGCATGGAGAGATCATGGGCATCATCCACAACGAGAAACTCGGTTCCATATTGATGCAAGTGACTCATGAGTTTTGGCTTGCGGGTGCGCCAATGCCCTCGAAGCGGGATTCCCAGAGCCGTGAAGAACTGGTCACCTAGCGCCTGCTCATCTTCAATATTTTTTGGAGCCACCACAGCGAGAACGGATCGTCCGCCAGCTCTTTTTTGCAGGTCGCGGATACTCATGGTTTTGCCTGCGCCCGGATCAGCTACGATGAGATGCCAGGAACGATTGTCCCAGGCATCATGCAGCATCGCCTGGAACCTTCGAGCGAAGGCGGTCTCGATGAAAATGTCCTTTCTGAAGGGAGAATGCGTCATCGTTGCGGCTCCTCTCGCTACACGTAGCGAACGGGTAAGACATGTACAGGACGATCAGGTTCGGCATCCGGGACGGCTGGCGGTAGGGTCGCGGGTGCAAGTTTCTTGGCCTCGATACTTGCTAAGTGCTCAGAGACGATGGCTGGATGAATGTCCTGGCGTTGGCGATCCCATTGACGGCTTTGCTCGATTCGACGAATCTCTGCGCTGCGGCGTTTGCGTGCTGACCCTTGTGCTGGCTACTTGGGACATCCGTTCGCAAAAGAGCCGTTTTCATTCGTACGAATTTCCTCAACCCTCACTTTGCGTTTGTGAAATAAATAGAGCTTCGCGGTACATCGAGAACTGCTCTCCCTGTCCACAGTAACCATGCATGATGATGCCTCGATGACCAGGCAAATACTAAAGGAGATAACCAAAAATACGAGACGACCCTGCACCTTTACGTTGCTCCACCGAGTATTCCACTCTCATCCACGGCTGAATACGCTTTTCAGCGCTTAAGCTACCCTTCGATAGTCATGATGCAACCCTCCTAAAATGGCAACTGAGATGACCTTGTCATCCTGGTTCTGGAGAGCAAGAGCCGGCACAGGAGGTTCTGGAAGCTGCTGCTGGATGCCCTGGTGTGGTCGAGCTTGGTTGAAGTACAGGACATAGGCCTTGAGGAGGCGGTGGAGCTGTTTCTCATGGAGGATCAGGAAATGATCCAGACATTCTCGCCGCACACTCCCTAAAAAGCGTTCACAGATGGCATTCGCCCGTGGCATTCGATACGGGGTTCGAAGCACCTTAATGCCACTCGTTGTCGCCACCCGTGCGAAATGCAGGCCGAATTTTCGGTCGTTATCCCGAATCAGATATTTGGGCGCTTGCCCATATGAAGTCGCCTCCCGCAGTTGTTGGGCGACCCAGGGATCGGTCGGAGATCGCGTCACATTCACGTGAATGACCTTGCGCGATTTGAGTTCGATGATGAAGAACGCAAAAAGTGGACGGAAAAAGAGATCCGTCACTTGCAAGAAATCACAAGCCCAGACCTCTGCCACATGGTTGCGCAGGAACGTTTTCCAGGTCTGTCCATTGGCTCGTTTGGGGCGAACGTGCTTCATATATTTTTGAATCGTCCGTTTACTCACCCGAATATCCAGCTTGAGTAACTCGCCACGGATACGCTCGGCCCCCCAGAGCCGATTATTTGCCGCCATCTGCTGGATCAGAGTAATTGTCTCAGGCGAGAGCCCCAGCTTTTTCGATCGCGCCGGTGATTTGTGATTCCAGAACACGCGGAAGAGCTCACGGTGCCAGCGCAGCAGCGTCTCTGGCTGGACAAGGAAAAGAGCCTGTTTCCAGGTCCGAACCATTCTAGTCAAGAACACCAGGAGAAGCCGGTCCGTCTTCCGGTAAACTGGTCGCTTGATCTGTCGATGGAGGATGATAAGTTGCTGTCGTAACAATGCGTTTTCTACAATCAGTTCCGATTTTCCCCTGGCAAGATCAGCGAGCGTGCCGAGCACAAGGGAAGTCGTCGGTGGTTTGACCCAGCACAGAAAACGTTTTTGGAGCGCGTGAAAGCTGAGGCCAACTCGTTGCTTGATGGTGATGACCAGACGAAACGCCAACTGAATCTCTCCTTTATCAAAATAGACAGAACGGCAGAAAGTCAATGCATTCTGAACCGTAGTGATTGTACTTTTTGGTTGTACACTTTGACAAGAAGGCTCGTTTAATGAGGCGCGAAACGCCAAATGCGAGAACGGATGTCCCAAGTAGCCAGTACAGATCTCTCGAAAAGAAAGGGATGCTCATGAAGGCTGTAAATTTGGGAATTCCCAAATTTACAGGTAATTGCCAGAAGCGTTCGTGGTAAATAAGGCGACGAGTGGTCAGGTTTTGAGGCGACGAGTGATCACTCGTACATCTGTCCCTGGGAAAAGCTCTCTTTTCGCCTGGAGCTAGAGCGGAACGACGGCAATGGCATCCATCTCCACGAGAAAATCCGGGTGTGCCAGCCCTGAGACGTAGATGCCAGTATTGGTAGGTGGGTTTGGCTGATCTCCCCAGAACTGCTGGAAGGCCGTAAAACCCGCCTGCAAGGATTGTCCCTGTACCAGGTAGACGTTCCATTTGATGATATGCTCCGGCCTGGCGGAAGCGGCAGCGAGGGCAGTGCGCAAGTTTCTCAGGACCTGGTGCGTCTGAGCGGCGAGGTCTCCTTTCCC
>WNGP01004634.1_pt1 | contig 11447 bp, 13 predicted proteins | sample 5407671 | NCBI WGS metagenome assembly WNGP01 (sample SAMN13153381, study PRJNA577476) | soil metagenome | isolation source: 40 cm soil or saprolite under Garry oak tree replicate 2 | place: USA:California | collected 2016-06-15 | reverse complement strand
TGGAGCGCCGGGCCGACCCGGCCGACGGGCGCGCCCGGATCGTGTGCCTCACCGGCAAGGGCAGGCAGCTGCTCCGCCAGGCCCTGCAGGAGGGGGCGGTGATCGAGGCGGACTGGAACCAGCGGCTGGCCGATGCAGGCCTGCGGGGCCCTGTCTTCGAGTCAATCCGCAAGGCCCTCGCCGCCCGCCCGGGCAGCGCAGCCGCGGCCAGGCAGCCACCCCCACCTGCAGCCAGCGGGATCTGACCCGGCCGATGAAAGGCGTCTAAGCAGGCAGGGCACGCAGATTAAGGTGGCTCACACGCCGCGTGTTCCGATACAGCGTACGGCCGTCTTCTTCGGTCTGCTCACTAGCCGGACGGTACGGTATGGCCTGCCTCCGCCCGTCGCTTGACTCCGCGCAGCAAGCTCCGCGCCATGATCGCCTCGCCCCAGACCAGGACGATCGCAACGACGTAGGCCAGAAAGAGCCGGCGCCGCACCTCAGCCGCATGCGGCGAACCACCGTGTCTTCATCACGCGAGGCAGGGACACGGCCCGCCCGCACCCCCGCCGAGGGCAAGAGAAAGGGCCGGAGCCTTCGAAGACCCGGCCCTTTCCGTTAGCCGATTACCGGCCTACTGGCTTATCAGGGGTCGTTGCCCGTGATGGTGATGTACGGTCCGCTGAAGCCCTCGAACGACACCGTGTACGTGAAGCTCGAGAGCGTGATGCCCCCCGGAATCGTTGGGGTCCAGTTCGGGTTGGGGCACGTCTGCTGTGCCAGGAACTGCTGTTCCGTCGGCGCGGTCACTGAGAGCGCAGGCACCGTCAGCCTACCGTTCTTCGGGGAAAGCTGGCCGGAGCTGGTCGAGGTCGTGAAGGTCCCCTGGTGCTGCGAATCGGACGGGTTTCCGCCGCCGTTGATGCAGACGACGGTGGCCGAATACGTGGCACTCAAATCCGCGCGAGCGTTGGTGTTGCCGACGCCCGCCAGCTCGAACGAGCTACACGAGACGTTGAGACCACTAACCGTGCAGCTGGGCGAGCCCGTCTGGACATGCGTGCCCGTCGGGGCATTCGCGGGATTGAACGTTGTAGTTTGGCTGGCCCAAGCTGCCGCGGAGAACGCGATGACCAGGGCAAATGGCACTGTCAACAGGAAGAGGATCCGTCGGAACACGATTGTGTCCTCCTAAATAGTTGTCGGTTATACCCTCCCTTGCACGTTGAGGTACGCTCAGGCGACCCGTGCGGGCGGGTATGGGCATCGTGAAGTGAGCGCTTCGTGAGACCGGATAACGTGCGCACGGGGGACTGCGCTGTCGCGGACGGCTGGCCCGCAACATTTCCAGCCCGGTACGGCGGTGTGCTAGGTATCGCACGGAATAGACGCGCGCAGCTTACTTGCCTGGAGTCCAGTCAGACTCCCACGAGGCTGCGCTACCCCCCCACGGCTCTTTTGTCAAGCGAACATGCCGTCTGTGACACATCCCCCAGGTTCGTCAGGCTATACCCGCGTGGCTGAGCCGTCGAGACCCCCGGCCTCGTGCCCGATCGAGCGGCAAACCACACGGACTGGCACTTACGCGCCATCGGCGTCCTCGCCGACCTGGGTTTCGGCTACACAGCGGCATAGCAATCGCAGCCTTCCAAGCTTGTGACGGTGAGGGGGTAGTCGTGCGGCCCACTCCCGCAGCGCCTCCGGCGTCACCCCGATCCGCCCCTCGTCGCGGACCAGCCTGTCCTCGACGACCGAACTCCCGGTGCACGTCCATCCCGATATAACGCGGCACCCGGGCCTCCCTTCACTACCTGCCGATGTGAGAGGGGAACCGCTGAGACGGAACGACACACACTGATTCGCGCTCGAAGCACAGCCGGACCAGTCGCAGTGGCGGCCAACTACTGATGCGGGCTTGCGGCCCAGTGCGCTATGACGGCCTGCCCATACGTGTTCCCCGGGAAGCCCCTGTTCCGGACGGTCGCACCATACGCCCGGCCACCCGGCCAGGCCAGCGGAACAGACCCACAGCCACCCGAGGCCTTTGATACCGGTTACTAATCTGGCCCAACTCAGGGCCTGTAACTGTCCATTTAAGGACGAACAGAGCTCCCAGTTATGCGCTGAACGCTAGCCGGGAATCCATACGCGAATGTCGCGCATATCGAGCCCTCGATGTGCGATCTGCTGACCGGCGGCGGTCACGTAGCGTGATGAGGCCGCCGGCCGCCTGGCGGCGCAGGGCATGCCAGGCGGTGTCTATTGCCTGGCTTGCTTTACCGGGCGGCTCCGGCGATGTAGGCCGCGACTATGTAGGTGGCGTGCCGGTCCAGGGAGACCCTAGCCCGGTCGTACCGCATGGTGGTGCGCGGGTCGGCGTGGGATGCCTCTGGCCAGGGCGCTGGTTTGGTCGCCTACCAGCTCGAGGGAGCATGCAGGGAAGGAGCGGCGCGACGCCGCGCGGCACGGCGCTCGCCACGCCGCGCTTGCGAGATCCAAGGCCGTGCTGCATCGGGCCGAGCCGTGTGCCGCGGCTATTTGATGCCGACGACCATCGACTCGGGCCCGGCGAGATGCTCGACATAGGTTCGGCGAAAGCCCGCCTCGCGCAGCCACTGCTGGCACTCCACGCCGGTGTAGTCGAAGCCGTCGGGCAGCTCGATCAGCATGTTCAAGCTCATCAGCAGCCCGAAGGCGTTGTTGCGGCGGTCGTCGTCGATGACCGCGTCATAGCAGATGATCGCACCGTTGTGCGGGAGCGCCCTGCAGGCCTTGTCGATGAGCAGGCGCTTGGTGTCCAGGCCCCAGTCATGCAGGACATGACCAAACACCAGCACGTCGGCGGCCGGCAGCTCCTCGACCAGGAAGTCGCCTGCCTGGAACCCCAGGCGGTCCGGCAGCCCCGCGGCGGCCACGTGCTCCTGGAAGACCGGCGCGAGCGCGGGCAGGTCAAGGCCCACGCCGGTCAGGTGGGGGTGCCGGCGGGCCAGGTGCACGCCCAGGCCGCCCTCGGCGCAGCCGATGTCGGCGAAGGTGCGGTAGCCGCTCCAGGGGAACCGCTCGCCGATCGCGATGATCGAGCCCATGCTCAGCGCGGTCATGGCGCGGGCGAACTCCCGCAGCCTGGCGGGGTCGGCGTACAGCTCGGGAAAGAACGACCCGCCGGTCTTGGTCTCGTTTTGCGGCAGCCCGGTGCGCAGCCCCTCGGTCAGGTCCGCCCAGAAGCGGAACAGCCGGGCGTTGGCCATCTCCAGGATGCCGCCCAGGTAGCTGGGCTTGGCCCGGTCCAGGAAGACCTCGGTCGCTGGGGTGTTGGCGTAGCGGCCGTCGTGGCGCTCCAGCATGCCGAGGGCGACCAGGGCGTCGAGGAAGTCTCGTGCCGAGCGGGGGTGCAGGCCCAGCCGGGCTCGCAGCGTCTCCGGGTCGGCGGAGGTTCCCGCCAGCGTGGTGAACACGCCCAGCTCCACGGCGCTGAGCAGCACCTTGGAGCCCCAGAAGCCGAAGCCGAGCTGCAGGATGGCATCGGGCGAAACAGCCGGGGGTGCGCCTGCCGGCTTCGCCACCGTGGTCTCGGTCATGCTGTGGTCCTCCTCATGTGGATCTGGCATCGCGCAGGCGCCGCACTGGGCTGACGGGCTGTGCTCGGGGTTTAGGAACGGCGGAGGTGGGGGGCGTGCGGCGGGGAGCTGGGGGTGGCAGGTCGGTGGGTGCTGCGGCGACCGCGTCGCGCACGGCGGTCAGGTGGCGGAGGAGGGCGTGGAGGGCCTCGTCGTCGAGCGCGCCCATGACGGCGGTGACGGCCTGCTGGATCTCGGGAAGCACGCGGTCGAGGACGGCCTGAGCGGCGGGGGTGAGGTCGATGAGGACGCGGCGGCGGTCGGCTGGGTCGGCTTGGCGCCGGATGTGTCCGTAGCGCTCGAGGGTGTCGAGCACGCTGGTCATCGTCCCGCTGGTGATATGCATCCGGGCGCTGATCTCACCGGCGGGCAGCGGCCCGCCGTTGCCCTCGATGACGGCCAACGCGTTGAGGGCGGCGTGGGACAGCCGGTGGCGGCGGGTGACCCCGGCGACCAGCGCTTGAGTCATGCTGCCGACGTCCTCCAGCTCGCGAAGCACCCGGTTGGCCAGCCACGACGCCCCGGGGTATTCGCGCTCGTACGCGTCGGCCTCCGGCGGGCGCGCCGAGGTGGCGCCCGTCTGCGGGGCGCCACCTCTCTGGCGAGGCGTCGATGAGGGCAGCTCAGGCATCGACAGCGAGCTCGATCCGGGGCGCCCCGGCGACGCCGGCGCGGGTCATGGCCTCGCGCAGCTCGTCGCTGCCGGCGAACGCCTGGGCCTGCTCGAGCGTGGGGAACCGGTGCAGGACGATCACGTCCTGCTTGTTAGCCGGGTCGACCAGCACCTCGGCGCCGAAGCAGCCGTGCCGCTGCCGGAGCTCCGCCACGCTGTCGTACACCGCCCGCCAGGCGACGTAGTCGGCAACCCCGTGCCGGATGATCATCGTCGTTGTTGGCATGTTGCGTCCCTCCCCAACCCATCTTCTTGGGAGCAAGTATCTTGTGAGCAAGTATCTTGTGAGCAAGTTAATCTACGCCACCGAGGTTGTCAATGGGCAATCGCCCAGCGTCAGCGGGACGTGGGCGCCTTGTGCTGGTCCCGCATGCCGCCGGTGCGGTCCTGATGATGGCGTGGCCCCTGCGCCTTGGCCCTGAACCCGACAGGACGCTGGGGTGCAGCGGCGGCTCGTCGCCTTGTCCCAGCGGCGGCTTCGTCGACGGTTCTCCCTGACCAGACCACCGGCCGGCCCCGACCAGCCGGATCAGGATCGGTGACCGGTCGTCAGCCACGCTCAGGCAGAGGCCGCCGCGATGCTGGTGCCCGGTTCGGGCCATCCGGCACCTGGGAGATCGTCACGGCTTGCGAGCGGGAAGCAGTCGTCCGTTCGCACCTTCCGCCAATCTTCCGTCGGTGAAGGAGTTGACGGCATGGTAGGTGTGGACCCTGCGCAATGCCCACCGCCGCCCTTGCCTTCTAACAGCTACAGGCGGGACGCCGGCAACCGGCGGGTCGCTCAGCAAGCCCTTCAACTCAACAGGCCACCGCCACCGCGAAAGTGCGAAACCCGAGAGACGTCAGAGCCAGGGAAAGGATGGGCAGGCCAGGGTCCGCACTGGACAACGCGGTGATCGAGGCATGGCACTCCACCCTGGAGTTCGAGCTCCGCTCGCTGGAGCACTTCGCCACCAGGGCGCAGGCCCGGGCCGCAGTGGCGGCCTGGATCGAGGAGTACAACACCATCCGCCGGCACTCCGCGCTGGGCATGCGCAGCCCGGTCGCCTACGAGCAGGCCCTGGCGGCCGGGTAGGCGGCCTAAGATGACCGCTTCCCGCCGCCCAGGACCGGCCGGTGCTCGGCCCCGTCAAGGTCGTTCCTCCTCGGGCCTGACGGCCCGGCGGGGGGCTCCACCTGGACAGCGCCTGCGCTCCGGGCGGTTACATGGCAGCTAACAGGAAGCGGAACGAGCAAGATCAGCTCAATTCAAAGTGTCCACGCTTCCAGGGGAACCCCGAAACACCACCGTGCACGCGAAGACTTTGAAGGACGGGGGTGGTTGGGTTGGAACACCTTCGTGATGATGTAGAAGGCGTGGGCGGCGTGCATCAGGTAGAAGCCCTACAGCTACCTGCGTTTCGTCAAGTGATCTGGCCCCATCCGTCGTCTCCAATTTTGGCCCCGCGGCCGGATATGAGGTGGCTGGCGTAGCGCGACGACGCCATGCTGGACGTCGTGAACTGGGACCAGTGGTTCGTCGACCTGCTTGATCTAGCGCTCAACGAATCGCGAGTATGCGGGCTGCAGTTCGATGCCGAGGCTGCAGAGGCACGGTTGCGGCTGGAAGTGCTCGCGCTGCGCGAAACGGGGCCGACCGATCCTGATCCACGACGGGTCGTCGTGCTGTCCGGCGTGCCCGCCATTGAGGTGACTTTGCGGACCGAGGGCAGCGGCGGGCTGGGACCGGTGCTGCCGGTGGGCTCGCTGGATGAGCTGGAGACGTTCTTCGCACGGTTGTCGTGGGCGCACGAGATGTATGGCTGGGCCTTCGTCGACATTGAAGATCCCGGCGACATCTGGGCGGCGGTGCCTAGCCTGGTCGAGCGGGGCCGGCCGCATGCGGCTGCTCACACGTTGCGCTGGTTCACCGAGTGCGGCCAGATGCTGTCGGAGGACCAGGGAGCTTCCTATCTGCTGCAGGGCATGATCCGCTTCGATGACCTGCGGGTGGAGCGCGCCGACGGCAGCCCGGTTCCGGTCGAGGAGGAGTTTCTGGCGGATGCCAGCCGCTGGTGGAAGGCGTTCGAAGCCCGCGACAGCCGGCTGTCCGCGGACGCCCAGCGGCGAGCCGGAGCCGTTGCGCTGAGCTGGAGGACGTGGAAAGGAAGCTCGGTCGTGGTGCCCGGCGGCGACGCCACGACCGGGTGACGGTCAGCTCGCCCGGTTCCGGCGGGCTGCGGTCTTGCTGGCGGCTAGCCGGTAGGACTGGGTGCCGGTTTCCAGGATGTGGGCGTTGAAGGTAACGCGGTCGACGATCGCGGCGACGAGCCGCGGGTCGGAGAACACCGTTCCCCATTCGCTGAACGGCAGATTGGTGCCGATCGCGATGGAAGCTCTCTCCTCGCGGTCGGTGATGATCTGGAACAGCAGTTCCGCGCCGCGCGAGTCGAGCCGGACGTAGCCCAGCTCGTCCAGGAGCAGTAGGTCGAGGCGGCCGTAACGGGCCACGATGCGGGACAGCTGCCGCTGGTCGGCGGCTTCGGCGAGCTCGTTGACCAGCTGGGCAGTGGTGACGTAGCGGACTCTTCGGCCTTGCTCGCAGGCGGCCAGCCCCAGGCCGATCAGGAGATGGGTCTTGCCGGTGCCGGAGTCGCCGAGCACCACGACGGGGTCGCCGGAGTCGATCCAGGCGCCGGCGGCGAGGGTGGCGAGGGTAGCGGCCATGCCGGGGATGGCGTCGGGGTTGAAGTCGGCTAGCCGCTTAATGCGCGGGAAGCGAGCTTCGGCGATGCGGCGGGCGCGGCGGCGGCTGGTGCGGTCGTCGATCTCGGCGGACAGGATCTCGGCGAGGTAGGCCAGGTGGGTGTGGCGTTCCCGGACGGCGATCTCGGCCAGCCGGGCGGCGTCCGCGCGGACGGTGGGTAGCTTGAGCTCGCGGGCAGCGGCGCCGATGGCGGCCAGGGCGGCGGTGTCAGGCACGCCGCTCACCGGCTGCTCCCCGACGGCAGCTGGTCGTAGCCAGCCAGGGCCGGGGCGAGCCGGTCGTAACGGGCCAGCGCGCCGATCGGGATGACCGGCGCGACCTGCCCGGAGGCCTGACGGCGGGCGTCGATCAGCACCGCCTGGGGGTCCATCGCGCCGGAACTGACGGCCCGGTCCATTGCCTGCATCAGCGCGGAGGCGGGCAGTGTGCGGTGGCCGAGCAGCACCTCGGTCAGCGCCCGGGTCCCGGCGGCATCACCATGCGCGCGGCGGGCGGCGTCCCAGTACCGCTGATGGCTGGCGGGTGAACGCGCCCGCGGCCCTGGCCTGGGCCAGCGCAGTCGCGCCAGGCAGCGCGCCGGGCTTGTACTTCAGCACGTCGAGGTAATGGTCGAGGGTGAGGACCTCGGCGTACTTACCCGCCGCGCGCTCGTGGGCGGCCACGACGTGCGGCCCGTCCAGCACCTGCACGCTCATCGCCGACAGCCGAACGGCGACGCGCCGGCCCGCGTAGCGGGCCGGGACCGAGTAGTAGTTCTGCCGCACGCAGACCCGGGCCCGGCTATCCACGCGGGCCTGCAGCAGCCGCGCCGGGTCGAACATCTCCGCCGGCAACGCCAGCATGGCCGGCTGCTCGGCGGCGAACGCCGCCGCGACGGTCACCGGACGGCCGGTGATCACCCGGCCGTCATCAGCAATGTCAGCGGCGGCGATCCGCTCGTTCAGGGCGGCCAGCGAGGCCACCGGCGGGCCGCCAAGCCCGGCGGCGTGGTAGGAAACTGTCATATGGGTTCTTATGAGTGATGCCGAGCGCGAGAAGTTCCTTGGCGACGTCCATGTCGGCGTGCTGAGCGCGGCAGCCAGCGAGCCGGGCCGGACGCTCGCCGTCCCGGTCTGGTACAGCTACCAGCCGGGCGGCCTGCTAACCGTGCTGACAGGCCGCCGCTCCAGCAAGGCCGCGGCGATCCGCGCTGCCGGCCGGTTCAGCCTGTGCGTCCAGGACGAGAGCCCGCCCTACCGCTACGTCAGCGTTGAGGGACCGGTCCTCGGCGAGGAGGAACTTGATCCCGCCGAACGGCTCGCCATGGCGCGCCGCTACCTCGGCGCCGCCGGCGGTGACCGGTACGTCACCGACAACCCGGACCCCGATCGCAAAAACGTAGCGTTCCGGATGTGCCCGGAACATTGGCTCAGCCAGGATCAGGGCAAGGGACAAGCCGCAGGGTAACCCCCGAGAGCGGGATACCGGGCGGCCTACGCCCATGGGCAAGACCGCCGTGACCATCATCCTCGACGGCGTACCAGGGGGCACTCTGCAGCTATCCGCCGCGGACCTGCGCGCCGCCGGTCCCGCCGGGCTGATCACCCGGCTCGAGAACCGGCTGCACGGCCTGGAAGCCCGCAGGCAGGACACCCTCGACTCCATCGACCGGGCGCGCCGTGAGATCGCCCACGCCCGCCAGAACCTCGGCCAGCCGTTCCCCCCGTCGCCCAGCTCGCCGACGCCCGCGAACGCGCCCGCAGCATCGGCGAGCAACTCGACCAGATGATCACGGACCGCCAGCCTGCCGACGCCACGCCCGGCCAGTCGGCCAGGCAGGATGCGGAGCACGGCGACCACGAGGCTGAGGCAGGGCGCGTCACCGTGGTCAGCCCGGCCCGGCCCGGCACGGCGCGACGGTTGAACTGGCGGCCCGATGGACAGGTTGAGTCATCGACGACCATTGCTGACCCGGACCGGGAGGCACGATCGCCCTGCAGTGCTGCCAGAAACCAGCCTGCGTCAGAAGGACCGCGTGGCAAGCCACCGCCGGTGCCCAGACCCGGCTGCGAACCCTCGCCGGATGGCCACGCAGATCGCCGAGCGGACCGTGGCGCTGGGCCAACACAAGACATACCCGAATGCGCCCGCGATCCAGAGCCTGGGGGCGTGGCACTGCTGCCCCCTGCCCAGGCCCACCTTGGTACCCGGACGGTGGCCAGCGAAGACGCTCGTGCTGGATGGGCGCGCGCCTTTGCGGCAGGTCCGGCTCACCCTCAGTCGTATCGCCGGCCGGACGCGATCGCGTCCTCAAAGGCGGTCAGGCTGGCGGGGAGGTCCTCGTCCGGCCAGGAACTGGCCCAGCCTCTTATCATCTTCGCCAGTGGCCGGGGCAGGGCGGCCGGGATCCTGAGGGTCACACCCTCGATCTCGGCGAGTTGGCGCCGCAACTCCTCAGGGTCAGCGTCCCGCTCGGGTATGCAGGCGAGCAAGTAGCCGTCACGGCGGGAGGACAGGTCGGCCACGTCCTTGACCGGCAACTGGGCCCGGCGGGTCAGGCCTGGGTACTCGGCTGCCCCCCGCGGCTCGCGGGCCCGGCTGGCGATGGCCCGGGCGACCTCGGAAGAGCCGGTGGTGGGCGGGAAGTTGTCGATGACCAGCGCTGTCCGGGTGAGCTGACGGGGCTTGAACCAGCTGCCCGGGACATTCCCTTCGATCTGCGAGCTCAGGTGCGCGTCGTCGGCGATGGTGACCCTGGCGTGCAGGTGCAGGTCCACCGGGCGGCCGGCGGCCAGGCTGGCCAGGTCGCCGGTGACCGTGCAGCCGGTCATGAAGTCGGGCGGGCCGATGATCGCGGTGATCTCCCGGCTGGTGGTCTTGGGCGAGGCCAGGACCCGCCGGATCGCCTCGATGACGGCGGCGGGGCGGAACGGCGGCCGGGTGCCCCACTGATAGGTGTTCCCGGTGATCAGCCCGGCCGGCACCGGCGCGAGCTCGCCGCGCTCGGCAGCCAGCGCGACCTGCCCGGCTGGGGACAGCCGCACCTCGGTGTACCGCCACCCGGCCGGCGGGTCACCGTCCGGGCTGCCGAAGTTGCCGTGCCCGTCGACTAGCGGGACCGGCACCTTCCATGGCAGAGCCAGGTCGGTCAGCACCTGGTAGGCGTAGCCCGGGGCCAGGCCGATCCGCTCCTCGACTACGCCGAGCACCCGGGCCGAGTTCCGATGGCGGTGATCGGGCGTGGCTCCCGCCGCGTCTAGCGCTTCCAGGACGGCCATCTCGACCAGGCCGAGCCCGCTGCGCCCGCTCACCGGCGTCTCCTCTTATACCGGCGGCGCAGCGCCCACGCGCCGTCCGCGCTCGCGACCAGGACGCTCACGTCAGCCACCGCCACCGGACCGGCACCCCGGCGCAGCTGCTCCCAGTCCCGGCGGCCTCGGTCCAGCAGGCAATCGACCCGCCCGTACGACATCGCGATCGTGACGATCGGCAGCCCGGCCAGCCGGTGCCGCGCCGGGACGTCCCCCGGCCTCAGCGCCACGCCGGCCAGCGCCGCGTGCAGGCAGCGCACGTTCTGCCCGCCAGGCTCGATCACCACGTCCACATCGCCCACGGTCACCGGCTCGCCGCGCAGCCACAGCGCAGCGCGCGGCGCGGGAAGACCCCCGCCCGTCCCGGCGCGACGCGACTGCCGTCGCAGTCATGCTCAGATCGCGCCCGTGATCATGCCAGAACTCTAGGCGAACAGCGAGGCGAGCTGAGCCTCCCCGCCCGTGCTCAGGGCCGCGGTGCCGGGCGCCTCCCGCGCCCGCAGCCACCGGCCGCGCACCTCGCTGACGACGAAGGCCCCTTCTTGCGGGCCGTCCCGGCCATGACCGTGTAGTAGCCGGCCGCGCTGCACTCGCCCGGGCCAGTACACGACAGCGCCGCGATCCAACCCAAGGCCCGTGTTCAAAAGACGCGAAGCCGGGCAGCGGGCGGGCCGCGCGCCAGGCACCCCGCACCTGGCTGACGACGAACAGCTCGCCGAACACCGGGCCGACCGCGCGGTCGGGAACGGGCTGGTACGCGCCAGCGACGATGCAGTTGCCGGCCGACACGCACGACACAATGTCGACGAACGACGCTGGGCCCTTATCGAGCCGCGCGAGCCCCGGAACCAGCCGGGCCGCGCCCCAGGACCCATCAATCTCGCTGACCACTAGCGCATGACCGCGACCGACGTAGGGGGCAGGCCGTATGACCCCGCCCGCGGTGCAGTTGCCGGGCAACCTAGAAACGACTCGTCCCACGCCTGCACGCCGTCGAGCTTCGGTTTCGCCCAGGCCGACGGCGGAGCGAAGGCCTCTCCCGGCGCGATCGTGATGACCGACCGGACCGGCGCTCCCCGGATCACGCGCCAGCCTGAGGCGCTCGTCCCCGAAGCCGTCCCCGTCGGTTCATGACCCGC
>WNGP01004631.1_pt1 | contig 11449 bp, 19 predicted proteins | sample 5407671 | NCBI WGS metagenome assembly WNGP01 (sample SAMN13153381, study PRJNA577476) | soil metagenome | isolation source: 40 cm soil or saprolite under Garry oak tree replicate 2 | place: USA:California | collected 2016-06-15 | reverse complement strand
ACGCTTCGGTGTGCCGCAGTACTGGAACGCCCAGGGCGGCGCGACCACGCTCGCGGCTCCTGCAACGCTCGTCAATACCACCACTGTCGGCATCACCGTGAACGGAGCCAACGCCACGGCTGGGTTCTACACCAACTCCGCAGCCTATTTCGTGTGCATTGCCTACGTGGACCTCGCAGGCCAGGAAGGGCCGTGTTCCGCGACCATGAGCTTTACGCCCGCCTCCGGAACCACAAACCAGATCGGCTTCACGGCGCCGGCGGCTTCCACCGGAGCGGTCGGTTGGGTGCCATACATTTCACTGACTTCCGGCAGCTACGTGTTGGCCTACAAAGTGCCGCTCGTGGCGCAGCCGACCGTAGTGGGAGCCTATCCTGCCTCGAACGGCGTGTGTACGCTCACGACGCTGGAGACCACTACCCCTGCGTGCGCCGTTACCAACGCCACCTATGGGCAGACAGGCGTCGGCGCAGTCGTGTCCGCGCTCACGCTCAACACCTCGCCGATTGACCCGCAAGTTACAACCATATCGACCACTACGGTCTACACGCCGAACGCGGGAGGCCGCACGACTTATACCTACGCGCCTGGCTCGCACCTCGGTACGCCCGGGATAATCACCAGCACACTACCCTTCACGATTGGAGCGGCGGCGGCCACAGTCGTCCCCGATGTCGTCGGCACCGTCAATGTCGCTCCGGGCTTCATGAACGTGGTTGGCAAGACGCTGGAAATTTGCGGGGAAATGACGACCACCGCTTCGGCAGCAACCATCGTGGATGTGCAATTCCAATGGGACGCCGTGGGCCAGAACACTGCCGGCAAGGGCATACTCATCGGAGATCTGACAGCCACTCCCTCGGCGGCTATCGCCACAGCAGGCCACGCCTCATTCTGCCAGCAGTTTCAAACCACGGTCGCGAGCGCGAGCGCGACGGGCGGCTCGATCAACCACGTTAACAGCTATGGCTCAGTGGGCGGAGTAACGCTCATCGGCACCGGCGCTCTAAGCGATGCAGTAACTCCCGGCGCGATTGGGTCTTTGAACCTCGCCGTCGATGCCAGGATCAACATCATCTACCTGCACACGACCGCTACCGACGGCGCGGGTTGGACGCTGCAAAACCTCACGGCCAAACTGATCTAATGAGTCAAGGATTCGCTGGCCCCGAACGCCGTCGGTCGCTCCGCCTTGTTTGGGATGTTGGATTAGTCATTCGCGGCGACTCGCCGAAATTCGAGGAAGACACGTTCACAATATCGGTGAGCGGGCACGGCGCGCTGGTCTTGCTGGAAAACGAAGTCAAAGTCGGGCAGGAGCTTTTCCTCCTGAATCCGCTCACGGGCAACGAAATCTCGGGCAAGGTCGTGCGCATCGGCGCACCACACAGCGGGAAGTGCATGGTCGGGATTGACTTCGACGAGCCTTCCGATGAATTCTGGCCGTTCGGAAAGAACGCCTGAGCGATGCGCTGTCCCGTTCCCGCGGCCCATTCCTTCGAGGAAATCGGCGAAGCCCTCGGAATCACCGACGTGTGGGCCCGGAAGATATTCCTTCGGGCCATGCGCAAGCTCAGGCGCCGCGCGGCGAAACTGCGGGCGGGGATGCGCCCTCCAGGTCCCGAAGTCTGGTACGCGTTCGGCCTAAGGATTCCCAGCAGGCGCCCGGCGCTTGATGAGAGGAACGACAACCGATGATCCGCTACATCGACTGCGACGAGCCGTGCCTTGATGTGGAGATCATGCTGCTGATCTACCTTTGCCGCAGGAATCCGCGATGGTGGAGGCCGTTTGTTAGAGTGGTTTGAACGCAAGTTCAAAAGCGCCTACCTCAACCGTCTTGAGGGCGAGAACAAGCAACTGCGCGAAGACCTCACCCAGGTCCGAAGTGAATTGCGCCAGTTGATGAACTCGATTCTCGTCTCGCACGGCATGGGACAGATTGAAGGGCCCAGATCGAACAAGCCCATGCTGCCGATCAAGCGCGTCAGCATCTTCGACTATCTGCGGCGCAAGGAACGGGAGTCTAGAATGCCGCGAACCGAACCTGTTCCTACAGGGAAACCGGATGCCTGACCTCGGTGGTGGCTACCAGATGAATCCGCAGTTGGCGCAAGGCGCTGCGGACCAATCCAAGCAAGCGGGCGATCCGCGCGCCACTCCCGAAGAAGCGGGCTACCTCGAACTTGACGGCGCGCAGAAGGACGCCGACTGCCAGTTGGTTTCCGGCGGCGTATCGAGCGCAAAAGGGTGCTGCAACCTTTGGGACGCAGCACCGCAAGCGCAGAACTTCAGTTGCGGAACATGCACGAAGATCACAGGAGTGAAAAATTCCAGCCCCATCGAAAGCAATGCGCCGGGCGGCGGCAATCGCGGAACACAACCCGTCGCAGCTCAACCCGCGCAATAAATCGCTGCTGAACATGAGCCAACAGCAGTTGCACGACTTTGCCAGCACGCCCGAGAAGGGCCTGCCCTACAAATCGCACGCGCCATCTAGGAGAAAGAAATGAGCCAAGTCACCGTAGCCGTAGAATTCAACGCCGAAGCTGGAACCGTAAAATTCTCGCTCGACCTGCAAGGCAATACCGAACTCGAACACGAGCTGCTGGCCGCCGCCGTCGGCACGGGCCGCAGCGTCACCCTCACGCCCGCGCACAAGGCCAACGAACTCTTCGCTGAGTTCACCATCGCGGATAAATCCATCTGGCCGAGGGCGCTTCGCGGATTTGAAAACCGCAGGCGCATCGCCGATGGACAGCCCACCGTGGAAGAGGAAGAGGCCCAGGCCGAGAGACGCGCTGCCGCTGAAAAGCAGGCGGACAAGGACGCCGCCGCCGCACAGAAACAAGCGGCCATCGACTCCGCCGCCGCCAAGCAAAAGGAAGACGACCGGTTGGTGGGCGTTCTGAAACAAGCACTAGGGAAGTAATTCAGAGCTTCGTTTTCAGACATTTCGCGACGGCCTCGCCGATGATGGAGCTCATTTCGTCGCGCACGATTCTATGAAGGCGGGCCTCGGTAATGATGGAGACTTGGTCGTCGATAAGTTGTTGAACTCTTGGCGCGATGAATTCGGTTAAGAAGTCCAAGACTTCGCGCTTGATGATTTGTCTAACCTCATCGTCCATGAACGGCATAAACGAATCCTAACATGGCCGCCATTCCGCCGGTTCTCGGGAATATCGCCCCGCAAACCGACGCGCCCAAAGACTCACCGAACGCGAACGAGCAAAGCCCCTACGGCCCAAACAACGAGAAACTCGAGGAGATGCGCCCCGATCTCGTCGAGGCCATCCGCACGATGGTCACCGAGTACCGCGCCGAGGGAATCGTTTCCCGGCGCCACGAAATCAGGCGCATCCGCCAAGCGAGAATGTTCTGGCAGGGGCTTCACTACGCCTGGTGGAACGACCAGCAAGGCATGTGGGTCGTGCCCTTCACGGCGCGCACCTTCGATGACAAGAACCAGGAAGAGCAGCCGCGGTTCATGTACGTGACCAACATTTATCTCGCCTTCGGGCTCACGTTTGTGGCCGTGCTCTCCGCGGACGTGCCCAACGTAAGGACGCGCCCCGCGAAGGCGTCAAAGATCGAAGATGTACGAGCCGCTGAAGCTGCCACGAACGTGATTAACCTCATTGAGGAGAACAACAATCCCGTCGAGATGCTGGAAGACACGGGATATTACCTTTTCACGGACGGCAAGATTGGCGGGTATGTCCGCTTCGTCTCTGACGCCGAGCGGTTCGGGAGTACACAGCAGCCAATCATCACGCAGCAGTACGTCCCAATGGGAGAAGACCAATATGCCTGCCCGGCGTGCCAGCAGCAGAGCCCGGAGAGCGATGTAGCTGCCACGGGGATGCTGGCCTGCCCAAAATGCGGGGCTCAACTCGGAGAAGCAAACCTCCAGAAGGCTCCCCGGATGGCGGTGCCGACGCAAACCGGAGTGAAGGAAGTTCCCAACGGACAGGAAGTAATCGACATCGTTGGCGGACTCGAACTGAACACACCCGTCTGGGCGCGCAAGCAGCACCAATTCTCCTATCTCCAATGGCAGATGGAAGTTCATCGCGCGCAACTCAAGGCCGCCTTTCCCCACGTCGAAGACAAGATCCAAATGGGCGGCTCGCAGAACGCCGATGAAGTATACGCCCGAACTTCGCGCCTGACCGTGGCGCAAGGCTTGCCCGCGGTGGTTCCCGGAGACACGCTCTACGATCTGGTGACCTACTCGCAGACTTGGATTCGCCCGCGCTCGTTCTATCGCCTGGACGATAAAGCCAAACGCGAGGAACTCCTGAAACTCTTCCCGCGCGGCTGCTACGTGGCCTTCGCCGGCGAAACCTACTGCATCTCGCGCGACGAGAAGATGGATGATAAATGGCGCGTCATGCACGCCTATCCGGGCGACGGGCAGAACCGGCCCTCGGTGGGCGACCCGATCATCGAAGTGAACCAGCGGGTCAACACGCTCTCGAACCTGGCCATGGAGATGTACGAAGAGGATTTGGGCGAGAACTTCTTTGATCCGGAAGTGCTGAACGCCGACGCCATCAGCGACCGCACCGTCGAGCCCGGCTCGTGGACTCCCGCGAAGCCGCGGCCGGGAACGCAGTTAGCCGCCGCGTTCCACAAAACGCAATCGGGCGATGTGCCCGCATCGCTTCCGCAATACGCCGAGGAACTGACCGGGGAAATTTCGCAGTTCCTCACGGGCCTCTTCCCTGCCGTGTTCGGCGGGGAAGCCAAGGGCGCCGGCGGTGACACGGCCAAAGGGTACGAACTATCGCGCGATCAGGCCATGGGCCGCATCGGCCTCGTCTATCGCAGGCTGAAAGAGTTCTACGCCGAAATGATGATGCTGGGCGTGAAATGCTTCGCCGAGAACAGGCCCGAAGACGTGGAGATTTCGGTGGAAGGAATCGACGGCAACGACGAGGCCGACTGGATTCGTCTGGACGATTTGCAGGGCAACGTCAAGGTCGTTCCCGAGGGCGATGAGAATTTCCCGCTGATGACCTCGCAGATGCGCGCCACCTTCGAGAAAATGTTCGCCATCTTCGGGAAAGACCCCGCGTTCATGGAAATGATGGACCTGCCCGCGAACATGGAACTCGCCAAGACCGTGTTTGGAATGCCTGACTTGGAGCTCCCCGGCGTCGATGCCGCGCAAGTGCAGAAGGGCGAAACCAAGCAGCTTTTGCAGTCGCCTCCGCAAATGCTTCCCGGACCGGACGGCGCGCCCATGCCCAAGTCCACCGTGCCCGTCGATCCGCTGCTCGACAATCACCAGGCGCACATGGCCGAGATTCAGCGGCTGCACGATTCGGCCGAAGGGCAGAAAATCAAGCGGACAAATCCGCCGGGATTTGCGAACCTGAGAGCGCACTTCGCGGAGCACGACCAGGCGTTGCAGCAGAAACAGATGGCTGCGGCCATGATGGCAGCCGCGAATGGGCCAAAGGAGGCTCCCAATGGCAAACAATCGTAGAGACTTTCTGCAAAAGATTCTCGCGCTCGTTCCTGCGTCCATCATCGGGCGCGGCTTTCTGAAATCAGCAAACGTCCCGAAGGCGCTTCGCAAGAGCGGCACGCCGCTTGTCATGGCAGAGAGCGTCAACGGGGAGATTCCCGATGGCTGGCACCTGTACGAATTGTGTGGCCAGTCGATATTCCGGTTGTACGGCGCAAGCGGAGGGCTTTGTACTCAGTTCATGGCCTACCTGGTGCGGAGAAAACCAATAACAAGGAACGTCTCCTCCCTGAGTTTCGATGACCGCCTAATGTTGGGGAGAAGCTCGGGAGTTTATGCCGACTATGATTGGGAGTGCATTCCGCTCGAATTCACAGACCTTAATTTCATCGCGGTTGACTACAACGAGGAAGCGGTCAAGGGCCTCATCAACGCGAAAATCGCTTATGCGATCCAGAATCGCACGCCGCAACGCATCGACATGAACGGCGGAAACTTTCCGCGCGTTCCGCAACCCGAGAGAGATGCCGAATCCGCATCGTTCCAGCGGGAAATCAACCGGCTTTTGCGTGGAACCTTCCCCAGTCTATGGGGAGCGCCGCCTCGGGTGATCTGGTGAAATTCTTCCTTGCCGTAAGTTGTCCCTGTTGCGGAGAATTTACCCTAAGAACCGCCGAAGCGGATGATCTGCCGCCAGGCAACTCGGAACTATGGCAGACCGGAAAGTCGTTCAAGACCGAGAGAGAAGCCCTTGCTTCCCTTGGGATTCCGGAATCCTTTGTCCAACGCTCGGTCTGCAAGTGCGGGACGCTGGTCATGCTGAGCAATTTTCCGATTGAGGAATTGAGATGCCAGCAATGCGTGTAGGCGCAAATTTTACATGAAAATCATCGACGCCAACAAAGCCTCTCTTATTGTTCCGATGGTGCGTGGCGCAATCGGCGCAATCCCCAAGGGCGCGCCCGCGATTGCGCGCATGCACCCGGCGCAGGAATGCGCCTATGAAAAGTTGGGAATCCACGTTTCCGTCGTGAGGAAAGCCCCAGTAGCCCCACTATGGAAGCGGGTGCTGTCGAGGCTTGTATTGGCGAAGCCGCCGCGAGTGTTTCTCGGGGACCACCCAACCATGGCAGGATACCGCATCATTGCCGACACCTGGATGCCGCCCGATAGAATCAGGTTTGAGGTAAATGGCGACGCGGTTTCGGCAATCGTCAATCTGGCGGTTCCGCCAGGATATGAAACGACTGCTTTCACATGAAAATCATTGACGCCAACGGAAAACCGCTCTCGACCGAACTCGCAAGACAAGCAATCTTCCTTCTTAGGGACGTCGTCGACCGCGAGACTTTATCGGTGCGTATGTCCACCGAGCAGGTAATTATGCTCGAAGAACTGGACATCTGCATGTCGGAAGTGATTACGGTTGTGGCCGACATTGAGAAAACCTTTGCGCCGCCAACGATGGGCGGAATTCGGCTGACGGTGGATAACTGGATGGATCGCGACAAAATCCGCTTTGAACATGGACGGCACCACCTGGTCGGAATCGTTAACCTAGCCCGCCCAGAGGGATATGAAAAGACCGCATAGGCTCACACCGGGCCAGATTCACAAGCTCCTCGCGCTCGATCAGCGCCACTGGAAGCCCGCACGATTGCCGGATACCTTCGAGGTTTGGAAATTGCGGGCGCTCAATCGGCCCATTCTGGCGCGGGCAAGGTAAGGAGGGCGCGTGCTTCTCAGCGGAAATAAAGCGGTGGGGAAGCCCGCTCCTGAGAAACCTCGGCCGCAGTTCGAGCATCTTGAACCTCGCATTGCTACACCGATCGGGTTGACGACTCTCGACAAGATGCGCGAACTGCGCGCCAAGAAAGTGCTGAACATTCTCACGCTGCAATCCGAGATCGCCTCAATAGACCGCGACGTGGCCTGGCTGGAAACGCATCCCGGCAGCGCGGAGATCCTGGAGACCATCGCCAAGAGGCTCCTGGTGGATTTCACGCACAAAGAGATTTAAAATAAAGGATGAGGTCATGGGAATGGGACCGGACAAATTCAACGAGCTGGAAAGCAGGGCATCTTCGATCATGCTCGCCGATGAGATGAAGCAGCTAGAGGCGCGCAGCAGGGTTGCGAAGGAAATCGAACTCATGAAGGCCGAGGGCAAGGCCATCGAACTGAGCGAGGAGGAAGAGCAACTGCTTCGCTCTTTCCGCCGCTTCAAATTGCGAATGCGCAAGAGCGGCGAAGTGTTTACGTGGCAAACGTCCTTGCCCGAAGGCGTACAGATTGCCGAGGAGACCGGCCTGATCGCGCATCCATCCGAGATAGCGCGCTCAGCCTAGACCGCAAACAAATTTAGGAATCATCAAGCCCCTGGAAGTTCAGGGGCTTTTCTTTTGGAGGAAACGAAATGAAATACCAAGCCAATCCCGTTGTGGTGGACGCCTTCAAGATCACGAAGGTGATGGATTGCTCCGAAGACCATCCGATGATTCTCCAGCTCGAGAACGGGAAACTTGTCTCGCCGAATGCCGGGATGACGGCCCGAATGATCCCCGCAGTTGGCGACTACTGGGTCATCCAATCCGACGGCTACATCTACCTCAACCCCAAAGATGTTTTTGAGCGCAAGTACAGCCCGCTCCAAGAGAACGCAGAGTCGGCTTAGGAGGAAACCATGCCCGACGAACCCATCGCAGCCGCCGCAGATTTAGGAGCCGCAAGCCCCGCCGCCAATGTGCCAGCACCAGCGGCGTCGCCTGCGGCTCCGCAGCAGTTGTCAGGCGATCCAGCGACACAAGGATACCAGACCGACGACCAGATTCTAGGGATCGATCCTGTCGGAGCCTCGCCTGCGCAAGAGCCCGCCGAGCCTGTTCCGGAAACGGAACAAAAGCCCGCCGATCCGAACGCTCCGAAGCCCGCGCCCACTCCCGAGCAGGAAGCCGCCGCGAAGGTCGAGGAAGACGGCCGACTCATGCCCGTCAAGTGGCGCGAGCTGGCGAAGTCGGACCCGGAGTTCCGCACGCTGTTCTATACCAACCGCGCGAACGTGGAAAAACTCGCCACGATGGAGCCGAAGTTCGCGGAAGCACAAACAGCGCTCGCCGAGGTGGAGCGGGCTGACACGGCCTGGCTCTCCGGAGATCCCGCCGCGATTCAAACCGAGCTCAAGAGTTTTCTGGGCGAGAAACCCGATGCTCTCGTTCCCATGTTTCAGGCAGGCGAGCAACTGCTGAAGCAAATGCTGCCCGAGCAGCACGCACGCATGCAAGCCGATCGGATCACGGAAGGATTGCGCTCGCAAAACTTCGAGACCGCCTTCCAAGTCCTGCGGCAGGCCATTGAATCGAAGAATCCGGAACTACTCTCCGCGCAGGTCGAGAAGATTCTCGACTGGGCGGGAAAGAACGGATTCCCCACAACGGAGTCCGAACGCCTCGCGGCACGCGCCGCAGAACTCGACGCCCGAGATGCCACGCACGCCGCGAACGAGCAACGCAGTTACCTCTCGACGCAGGAAACCTTTCGCAGCGCGGTCAATACCGAGATGGAAACGGCCATCAAGGGAGAAATCAAAACATCACTCGACAAGCTGCTGGAAAAATCAGCGTTCACTGCGGGAGCGCGCGGGCGCATCGACGCCGAAGTGCTCGCGGAAACTTACAAGATGCTTTCGGCCAACAAGGAAATTCCCGACGCGCTCAACAAGCTGCTGTTCCCCAATGGATTCAAGGACGCGGCTGGAAAACAGCAGCGTGCCGTATTCAACGACGCCACGCGCAAGGCGGCCATCGACGCGCCCGTGAGCTATGCGAGGACCATTCTGCAGGACGTAATCAAACGCGTTGTCGAGAACTATACCACGGACTTCATGGCGGCAGACCAGAACCGCAACGCTCGATCTGCCGCAGCGGGCGCCAAGACGGACGTTTCGGGCGGCAACCTGCAACAGCGCGAGCCGCGCCCGCTCACGAAAAAGGATATCGACTATTCCAAGCAAACCGACGAGGACATCCTCGGCCTGTAACGAAATCAAAAACGACCCGGCAAAGGGCCGGCAAATTCTAAGGAGAACTTCAAATGCCTGCACAGTCAAACGCGCAAACCATTGCGCTGCAACTTGAAAAAGTACGCGATAAGGTGCCCCTACTCTACGAGCGCGACGATGTTCTGCTCGCCATGATCCAGCAGCGCGGCGACATCGAAAAAGTCAGCTCCCGTAACATGCGCCTGCCGCTGCAAATCCTTTCGGGCGGCAAGGGCGGAAGCTACGACTCCAATGGCGGCGACCTCGGTCGCGGCAGCGGCTCGACCTACGATGTCGCGCAAGTCTCGCCCGTCGCTTTCCGCTTCGACGTAGAAATCACGAAGCTCGTCGAATACGCCACGAACTCGAAAGCGAAAGCCATCGAAAACAGCGTCAAGCGCGAAGTCTCGAACGGCATGAAGCAGTTTCGCTCTTTCCTCGATAAGGTGATCCAAGGCGCGGGGAACGGCGTGCTCGGCACGATTAGCTCGATCGCGGGCAACGTGCTGACCATGGCGGTACCCATGGGCGCGGCGGGCGTCTACGGCGGGCAGACCATCCAGATTTATGATTCCACGCTCACAACCAACCGCAACATCGCGGCGGGCGTCGCGAGCAGCGTGGTCAACACACCCGATACGGTTTCGGCGAGCCAGACGATTGTCTTGGACAACGTGCCGGCCGGCACGGTCGCAAACGATGTGATCGTGCACGACGGATTGACTGGGGCGTCGCCCGTTTCGCTGTTTGGCGTGAAGTACCACCAAAACAACGCCACGACGGGAACCTGGCTCAATCTGAACCGCGCGACCTACCCCGTGCAGTTGCAGACGCCGCGCGTGAACGGCTCCTCATCGGCTCTCGTTCCGACCTACGTGCGGCTGGCCCTCAACAAAGTCAGAAAAGCATTGGGCATCGAGCAGCTCGGGAAGGTCATCGCCTACACGTCGCTCGAACAGGAACACGCTTGGGAAAACTTGGGCATCGCCATTTCGACGGTCGTGAAGGAAGGCGCGGGCGGGCGGGCCTCGGATTTGGACCTGCTCTTCACCGGCAAAAAAAGCATGTCCGGAGTGCCCATCAAGGCCTCCGTCAATGCCGATCAAACGCGCATCGACTTCCTCGACCTGTCCCACTGGGGACGCGCCGTGATGAAGGACATCGACTATTTCGAGGTAGGCGGGCAGACGGTGTTCCCCATTTACGGAGCGAGCGGCGCTCCGGCAGCCTCGATGTGGTGGGCATTCGACACGCTCTTCCAGGTTTGGAATGACTCTCCGCGCAGCGGCAGCTTCATTGATGCATTAGCGAGACCAACAGGATATTAAAAAGTACTATCACTCTCTAGTACTCTTCTAACTTCCAGGGCGCTCCATCGCGAGCGCCCTGCTGTTTTTCAGGAGACTTTATGCCGATTTCAGTTTTGGGCATGGATGGAAACGCGTGGGGCAATCGGGACATGGACGCGTCGGGAAATAACAAGGTCACGACCTACCATCTTCTCGGTTTCTCCGGCAGCTACACGACAAGCGTAGGCGGCGACACGCTGGACCTGTCCGCGATTGCCGCACAAATCCCTTGCCCGGGCGTTCCCGATCAGATTGTTTACGAATTGAACGGGGGCACCGGAAGCTTCAGCAAGACGGGCGGCTATTTCGCGATCGAGCGCCACCCCACGGACAACACCAAGCACAAAGTGAAGGTGTTCTCCTCGGGCGGGACCGAACAAGGCAGCGGAACTTACGCCAGCATCCTGCTCAACCTGGCCGCCGAGTTCGTCACCATCGTCTGCACTTGGAAGAAGCTCCTTCAGCAGCCGTGATCAAGGTTCTGTCGGAGAAGCGCGAGACGCCAGCGGAGATCGAGCGCGTCCTGCGGGTTGCCGGTGGACTCAACCGCTTTGGCGATCCGAATTACAAGGCGGTTTGGGGCCG
>WNGP01004630.1_pt1 | contig 11451 bp, 10 predicted proteins | sample 5407671 | NCBI WGS metagenome assembly WNGP01 (sample SAMN13153381, study PRJNA577476) | soil metagenome | isolation source: 40 cm soil or saprolite under Garry oak tree replicate 2 | place: USA:California | collected 2016-06-15 | reverse complement strand
ACCTGGTCGAAATTATAGAACTGGCGAACCATCCCTGGTTTGTGGGCACACAGTTTCATCCAGAGTTTAAGAGTCGACCCAATCGCCCGCATCCACTTTTCCGTGATTTCATTGGTACATGCGTCCAATTGTCGGAAGAGAGGCAACACGAGGCGGATGCAGCGTTTGAACGAGAGGAAAGTGTAGGGGCGAGTATGGCGGTCAATCAGCCAGACTCTCGCGTTGAGATGTGATCATGTTATACCTGAGCCAACTGCTTGGCGCTCCTGTGGAGGATGCCCAGGGTGCGCGTATAGGCAAACTAATTGATATCACTGTCCCGGCAGCGCAAATAGGACGGCCTGAACCAGCTTATCCCAGTGCTTTGCTGGTTGAAGGAGAGGAAGAACAAACCTGGCGCGTTCCTCCCGAGGCGGTAGAATGGCATGAAAATGCCCTGCGCCTGCGTGTGCCGGTCGAGCAGCTTCCTGTGCAGCAAGATGGAGCATCACCGTCAGAGGTGAGCCTGGCACATGATGTACTTGATAAACAGGTGATTGATATCGTCCGCAAAAAAGCGGTGCGCGTGAATGATATCTGCCTGGCTAATGATTGGCGGATTCAGGGTATTGATAATAGCACCCTGGGTTTAGTGCGTCGCCTGGCCCCCAACTGGTTGTTGGGTGCGAAGAGCAGGCATACTCCCACTAACCTGATTTCCTGGGGTCATATTGAACTCATTGGGACCCAACAGCAAGAAGAGCAAGAAGCGCCGGAATTGATACCTCAACCGCCGCGACATGTGAGCGGTCAGTTGGCGGAACTGCGTCCTGCTGACATTGCTGAAATTGTTCATCAACTAACGCCTGCGCAGGGAGCGCGCTTGATCGAGGGGCTGGATAACGAGACCGCTGCTGATACGATGCAAGAGATCGATACAGAACGGCAGCGCAATATCCTTGAAAATATCCAGCCAGAGCGGGCTGCCGATATATTGCAGGCGATGGAGCCAGACGAGGCTGCCGATTTACTTGCCCAACTGCCAGAGGAGCGCGCCCAGGAACTATTGGGACTCATGACTCCCGAAGAGTCAGAAGAAGTACAAGAATTATTGGAATATGAAGAAGATACCGCCGGTGGCCTCATGACCACCGATTATATCGGTCTCAATACGACGAGAAAAGTTGCCGATGCCCTGGATGCTGTGCGTGCCTACATGCAAGAGCAAGATATACGTGCTGCCTATGTCTACTGTGTTGCCGATGAAAAAGCCGATGAGTCCTCGTTATTGGGCGTCGTCTCAATCTGGGACTTGCTCGTAGCCAGGCCTTCACAGCCTTTGCAGGAACTGATGAAGACCGATTTGATTACCGTACAGCCAGATACTGATCGGCTCACGGTGGCGCAGGTCATTGCCAAGTATAACCTGCTCGCTGTGCCCGTCGTGAGCCCCGAAGGCATCCTCGAAGGCGTAGTCACCGTTGACGATGCCCTGGATGTGTTGTTGCCCGCCGACCGGCGACGGAAACCTACCAGGATGTACTGATATGTTGCTACTAATCCTAATTTAGCGAGCTGTGCGTGCGGACAGCCTCGAGGGCTTCCAGTCCTTGCAAAATATCCTGGCAGACTTCAACCATGACCTGGGGCAACCAATCCTCCGACCGGGGATCATCGGCGAGAACCTCACCTTCCTCGTGATCCTCATCATCGATTTCGCGCCGGAGCTGCCAGCCAGCTCGTTCTGACGAGTGATAGTGCCGGTCATCTTGCAGGCTGCGCATGCCATCAGGGTGCCAGATAGGAAGTTCAACCCGTTGTTGCAGTGTAAGTGTCTCGGGCTGCAAACGATTTTCATGCAGCAACATAGAGATACTCGGGTGTGTCTCAACGGCACGACTGCTGTTTTCGCTTGCGCGAAACTTGAGCGTCTGCATCAACGAGAGTAAAACTCCCTCTGAGAGAGATGCTCCTGCCCCATTCAGTGTCAAAGTATACGAGAGATCAATCACCAATGGTGGAATGCCATGTGTATGCAAGTGAGGACAATCATCCTCTTCTTCATGGAAGAAGTTGCAAACGCCGGCGGGCCCCTCAAGTGAAAGAGCAGTATCCAGGGTACCCCAGGAAAACGAGACGGTGCACGTGCTGCGATTTTCGGCCCCTTCGCAGCTTCCGGTGTGACATGCGCAGGCAAACTCGCGTTCAAGCGAACGCGAGTTTATCCAATACTCGGGGTGTGTTATGAGTCCAAGCTTAGCCGCTGCCTTTATAAACCACTCGGTTACATCTTCATAGGTCAACATTCTGCGAATACTCCTCGCCGCCCATCATGCAAAACAGAACTTATGACCTTGCTCAGGCTTTCGCTGTTGGCCATGGAGCGAAGGCGTTCTTGACGTCGCGCAGCGACGCTGCCAGGGCAGGGAAATGTCTTAGCAAAACGGTCGACATATTATTGTTGACAATCCAGTTGAAGCCAGCTGGTGTATAGACGGTGGGCGTAAAATCCGTTGTGAAGAACCGATCGCTATTCAAACGGCGAGATGCCATCAGAATAAAGAGGCGAAAGGCCGTGTCACTAAAGCCGAATCCCGGGGGAGGAGTTTCAGCGTACATACCAACCATGACGTCGACTTTGTTGATATCGTTGTCGTAAATGCGCCGCAACTGCTCTGCCCATTCCTTGTTATCGGTCAGTTCCTCGAAGCTGGCGACCGGAGGACGATGCATGAGCTTGCGAAACTCGTTGTAGCGTGGTACGCCTCGCTCGCGGTCGCGTAAAATTTCTGCCGTCGCCACGTCGTGAAGATCCCCGTTCGGTTCCTTACGGTATTGCAAGCCGCGAGGATAATTGTGCAACGTGATCAGCCCAGGATGCATAGTACCGAACGAGTAGAAGGCGTCCAACATGGACATCTGCTGCAAAAGCTCCCGCGCATGTCTATCCGCAACCTCGGCGAGTTTTGGCTCTTGAAGAACTCTGTCATCTTCCGCGGAACGGAAGCTGAAATCGTCAGGTAGGAGGGGATGCATGCGGTAGACGGAAACAAACTCCTCCGTAAGAGAGTAGGGAACTCCGAAGTGATCCTTCTCAGAACCGGGAATGCCGCTGATGACCTCACTTTTACTGACACGCCCGAGCAGCTTATAGATCTGCTCGCCTGCCAATCCCCACCAGTTGGCGTGCATGCCAATGTCCAACGTGGGGTTATTGAGAATGGAGGGCGTCCAGTCGACGGTGTGGATCTTTGCCATAAGGGCTACATTGACGAGCCGGGCACGGTCGAACAAGTCATCGTCTGACCAGGAGGGGTACTCGCTGCGCAGCCGGTCGCAGATGGCGTTGTGCTCCAGTGTGAACAGCGTATGCATCAAACTCAAGCCGATCCACCAGTTGCCATTGAGAGCGGTTATTTCAATACCATCTTCACCGGCGGGAAGTAAGCCATCAGCGCCGATGGTCAGCTTGCCGTCCTTGTGGGAGCGTACCTTGTCCTGCGTTTTTTTATCGCTCCCGTAGAGCTGGGAGCCATCCCACCAGTGGGTTACAGTGTTGATAAAGGTAGGTGGCAAATCGTTATAACCCGGCGTGCGGGACGAATCAGCCGGCGTCCGCAGAATAGTCATTGGATGATCAGGCCAGGGATCGTCATCACTAAGCGGCACTTGCCACGGGTTCTCTTTCTGGCCTTTCCCATGGCTGAACCAGTCGTGGATCATGAACTGGATCCACGCGGCTGCCAGAAGGTTGAGGAAGGGTACAGGTTTGAAGGTGTCGCGAGCCAGCAATTCAAGACTGACGGTACGAGGGTTCGGCCTGAGGATTTCTGCGTCATTATCGGGATAGGCATATTGCAGTGGAACGTTGCGCCCAAAACGCGTATTGGCACTGCCCATGGTGGGAATGTCCAGGTCGTTGAAGGTGCCATCAGCCGTGCGTGCCGTGAGGTAGTGCCGGCTACCTCCTTCCGGCGGAGGCGCGGGTGGGTACGGGGACGTTACTGTATAGGTGCTTGAGAGGTTGCGCTGCCGCAATATGATACGCAACCCAATCAACATGACGAGAGCGATGGGAAGCAGTACTCTGTACCATCCAACTGACTGATCGAGTGCTTGCACCGCCCTTGTGAACAATCGTGTGAATAACGAAAGCATTTGAGGGTATCCTTTCAGCACAAAGAAAATTTAGTCTCGATCCTTTAAGGGAAAACAGGAGAATCCTGTCCGGGGGACAGGTAACAGAGGACGCAGTCCTTTGCCAGGGTATGGGGAACCCTGCCTGGGGAGCAGGCAGGGTTCCCACTTTTTCCACCCAAAATCCCTTTAATGGATGCAAAGCCAGAAAAGTTATAGCATAGGTTTAATAGAAAGAATGGTATAGGTTGTCACGCCACCGGGAGTGGATACAGTCACCTGGTCACCTTCCTTATGCTCCATGAGCGCTTTCCCTACCGGTGATTGGTCAGAAATCAAGCCCGATTTAGGATCAGCTTCAAATGTCGAGACAAGCTTAAAGTTGCGGGTTGCACCGCTATCAGTTTCGACAGTCACTTGCATCCCAATGCGAACCACTTTTTGTCCCTCTTCGGTGCCATGCATATCCGGTGTCATAACCACGGCCATTGAAAGCAATTGGTCCAACTCGAGAATCTCGCCCTCTACTTTGGCCTGCTCATGTTTGGCCTCTTCATAGGCGCTGCTTTCGCTGATATCACCTGCTTCCTTCGCCTCGTGGATGTAATCAGCAACCTCCTTGCGCTTGACTGTGCGCAGGTATTCCAGGCGTTCGTGTTTTCTGGCGAAACCTTCAGGTGTTAATTGATAAGTTTTGCGCTCTGCTTTTGCATCACTCTGTCCGCTAATACTCATATAAAATTTCCTCCTGCTGTTCTTCTTTTCGAGCGGCCTGTATTTTTTTCTTTGGGAAGGTGAGGGATCACCTGACAACAAGATGCTCGTGAAGCTGATATTACCGGCTGTTTGCTGCCTGGTTTACCTTGATTGAGGCGACAATTCACCATATACCGGACGATGGCTGATACACATGTTTAAATACACATGAAAGAGATTATACGGTGGAAAGTACCGTACGTCAAGTGAAAAACTCACACATTTCTTGTTTGCCGCGAGTAGAGGGCAGGGACAAAGCTCTACCCCTCTACCCTTGTAGCTATGTACAGGTACGCTGTCACTCTCATATAGTTTCTTTTGATAATCGGCCCATGCGGAATTGTCCTGTACCACAAATCGAACATTTTCCTTTGATAGCCGGGTTCCCGTTCTTCATGGTCACCTCCTGGGCATCCTGCATGGGGGTCTTCTTTTTGCACTTGACACAATAGGTCATCAATGCTTCCTCTGTCTCAGGTTCTGTTTCACTCGTCCCGGACTCTTCAGTTGCTGGCTTTTCGACAACCGGCCTTTTAACCCGTGCCGTCGCTGTTTTACCTTCTTCTCTCCATCCCAGGATGTTGGCTATTACCAGGGCGGGGTATTCTTCGTGCACAAATGTTCCGGCATCCGGCATGAGTGCTATCTCTGTTTGTGCCGGCATATTCTGCTGGCTCGTTATAGCCTGGGTGTTAGTATTATTTAATGCCCGGGCTCCCCAGATAACTAATGTTGGTTGTCGCAATGCATCAAATTGTTGTGAGGCATCCACCGCCAACTTCCCTGCTAGCTCTGCCATGACTGCATATTCAGCGCCGAATTGGTGCGTCGTGGCATATAAGTAGTCTACATCAGACTCTGAAATTTGACCCTGGTGAGGCGAATGTTGCCGGGCAACTTTAGAGCGGAGCGCGCCTCGGGTACTGAGAATGGCATAGAGGAGAAAACCTGCTACGGGCTGCTGCATCAATTTTGACCTGAAGTTTTGTGCCTGTTCACCTCCAAACATGGCCAGAGGTGAGATCAGTACCAGATGCGTGCACGTTTCGGGAAAGCGTTTCGCTACAATTGCGGCGTAGTTACAGCTTAGTCCACTGGCAAGTAATGTCGCTGGCTGTGCTACTACCTCGGTGAGGAAATCGTGACACATATTGATGTACGTCTCGGCAGAGTAATCGATTTGGGGATGGTCAGATAGGCCAAAGCCGAGGAGATCAAGAGCATACACGTGATAGTGCTGCGCCAATGCTTGCATAATTTTGCGCATCTCATAAGCCGATGCGCCAATGCCGGGTGCATGAAGAAGTACTAATGGAGGGGCATCTTCATTCCCAAGTGTTTTATAAAAGATATGTCCGCGCCGCCAACGATAGATGTGGGCATTACCGGGCAAGACACTTTCTAGCGGCTGAGGAGTATTTACTATATGCCATAGTGCAACCAGAGTTGCAGCGACAAATGTACTGAAGGCACCGAGGCCAAAGAAGACTAAGATTGTCAGAAAACGCTGTACAATTTTACGCATATTTACCCTCCTTGTCTTTTCTAGTATAGCAGGTCAGTCTAGTTGACGCTACACCTTATGAACTCAATGTCACTGGCTTTTTCTCTGAAATCTAACTATAATAATGAGGGACTCCGTCGTTCTATAATAATGAAGGACGCCGTCGTTTTGAACAAGCAAGGATGGGTATCCTGCGCCATAGATCATGAAGGAGACAACCATGCCTATCATTCTTGCTCAACTTTTACTTGTAGCGATCATAGGCTATGTGTGGGGATCAGTTCCCGCAGGCTATTGGATGGGGAAGGTGCTGCGTGGCAAGAATTTTGATGTTCGGGATTATGGCAGTCATAAAACTGGCGCGACAAATGTCCTGCGCACCCTCGGCAAAGTGCCTGCATTAATCGTCTTTGCCTTTGATCTCTCAAAAGGAATTGGACCGGTAGTTCTTGCTCTGTCGGTACCCTTTCTGTATGTCTCGGGCTGGGGCCCATCTATAGCAGCTTTGGCCGCTTTGATAGGGCACTGTTACCCCTTTTTCATTGGATTTAAGGGGGGGCGTGGCGTCTCGACCGCTGCAGGAGCATTACTCATTATATCTCCTCTTGCCTTCTTAATTTCGGGCATTATTCTCTTCACTGCCATTGCAGCGACACGCTATGTCTCTCTTGGCTCGATTCTTGGGTGTCTATCCGCCGTCATCTGTGGTATCGTTTTTTTCATTATCAGCCAGTCCAATCCAGCATTTATTGGGCGGGTCACGTTACAACAGGTGCTTTTTATAGTGCCCGGGCCAGCATTCATTATTCTTCTCCACTATGATAACATTGGCCGCCTGCTAGCGGGCAAGGAACGCAAAATCGGGCAAAAAGTACAGGTTGAAGAGGAGCCCGGTACCACCCCTACTACCCCCACTCCTCCTACTAACAACTCTTCTTCAAAAAATGTACAGGTGTGAGATTCTCATACTTTTTGCGCATTGTTCTCTTCTTTTTGGAAGAGAGGCAAGGCGCTTATCATATATTCTGCACCCGAAAGAGCCGTCCACAGCGTAGCAAGAATCAAACCGGCATCAGCAACGAGCAGCAAGATGTTACTGAGGTTCACCGTCTGGCTGGTAAAGTGAAGCATGGCTGGGAAGAGAGAAAGCTCATGTGCGCCCAAACCTTTTGCGAATAGCAATAGACCTATAGCAATCATGGTAATCAGTGTTTTCTGTTTACCCCATATCCCTGCCGGGATAACCTTGCCCTTCGCCGCAGCCATTGAACGCATCCCTGTCACCAGAAATTCACGGGTCACAATAATCACTACAATCCAGGCCGGTACGAGGCCAATCTGTACCAGCGCAATCAGGATAGCCGAGACAAAAACCTTATCGGCGGTCAGGTCCAGGAAAACGCCCAGGGGTGAAACTACCTTGAAGCGTCGTGACAGGTAGCCATCAAAAAAATCGGTCACCGAGGCCAGGATAAAGAGTGCCGTTGCCGTTAGAAAGGCCCAGGGAGCATCGAGCAAGATAAGCACAAATATCGGGACTGTTGTTAGCATCCGGCTAAGGCTAAGCAGATTGGGGACATTATTCATAGAACTAGCTCCTTATTCTTTCGGTGTGCGATACCAAAGTGTATATGTGCTACTGCTACTCAGTATACCGCCTGCAGCTTGTACGCGTGCAACTTCAGCCGAGGAGCGAATAAAGCCGCCAGCTATAAAAGGGCCCGGCAGCAAGCGTTGCAGGGTAGGGGCAACTTCCGGAAAAATAATGCCCGGCAGGATTTCCACAATATCAGGCGCGGCCCGCGCAATTGTCCGTACCCCTGTGTCTAAAGCCGAATCATCCACCAGGAGCAAGCGCTGGATCGTTGTCAACCCCTCTGCGCGACCCGCGGAGACGAGCTGCGACCGGCTGGTGATGATGGCATCGATGCCGATCTGATGTAAGTATTGAATACCGGCCCGATCTTTGCCTATGCCGCTCACCAGGTCAACATGAACTACGACTCCTTTTCCCCGCTGGTGAGCCTCAAGTACAAAGGGGGCCAGTTGAAAGGCGTCACCTTTGAGGAGAAACAAGAGCAGCGCGTCGGACTCTAAAGCGACCTGCATATCTTCATTCGATTTCATTGCCGCTGCCACTGGAAACTGGCGGGCTAAGCGTAGAAACTCTTGTTTGATCATCTTACTTTCTAACAAACCCTTGACAAAAGCGCATCTGTCGAGTATTATCATTATATGCTAACACTAAGTGATTGTATAGCTAGTGTTAACGCGGCAACTGTTTTGATCGCAATAGCAAGTACTTTTGGAACTATTTTCTGCACCAACAAGTAACACTGCAAACAGTTACCGGGGACCTGTTTGGACAACTGCATACGTGCATAAGGACAGTGAAATGAAAAGTCCTGAGCCAACCTGTTAATGAGGCTTGGGGCTTTGTTGTTTTTTACTCCTATATAGCCGGAGGTGCAGCGTGATTACCCAGTCCAGTAGGTCACTGCTCGATATTTCATCGCAGTGCAAGACCATACCGATTGTTGAAAACCGTGTTCATTTCACTCAGGTTCTTGATATTTCGCAAATTAAAGCTATCCTGCTGCGCCATTGTAACCTGTTTGAGTTCACCTCCTTACTCCATAACGCTCACCGGCGTGCGTTATCAGTCTACGTATATATCGATCATATTGATGGCATACATGCTGATTCAGCCGGTTTGCGCTACCTGGCTGAACAATTGCATGTGACCGGTATCCTCTCCAATCATCCGCGTATCTTGTCTTTAGGCAAAAGTTTTGGCCTGGAGACAATTCAACGTATTTTTGCCGTGGACTCAACCGGTTTAGAGGTGGCCTTAGAGACAGTGGATAAGGCCTACGTTGATTTACTTGATGTCTCTCCAGCGCTGGTTATTCCTTATATCGTTCCAAGCTTGACAAAGTTGTTGCCATTACCTTTCATTGCATCCGGTCTGATTTCTACACCTCAGCAAGTAAAGGCGGTACTTCGTTCCGGTGCATCAGGTGTGGCTGTCAGCCGGCCTGAACTCTGGCTATAGTAGTTTTTCTTCTGAAGCGTTCGTACCTGCACAGTCACTGAGGCCTGTGTAGATTACTTATCCTTCTCCCTTTTGTTGATCGTATAGGCGTGGATGCCTGTACCACTTCGATACGTCGTCGTTTTGTATAGGTGCAATAAATTGTATCTAGAAGAAAGAAGGCTAAACATGGCAAAGTATGTGCTTGCCCTGGACCAGGGCACTACGAGCTCGCGAGCGATCGTCTTCGATCATGCCGGCTCGATTGTAAGCGTAGCGCAGCAGGAGTTTCCCCAAATCTATCCATCGCCGGGATTAGTCGAGCATGATCCAGAAGCCATCTGGTCAAGCCAACTGGCGGTGGCCCGGGAGGTATTGCAGAAGGCGGGAGCCTCGGCCTCTGATGTCGCTGCCTTAGGTATCACCAACCAGCGTGAAACGGCTATCGTCTGGGACAAGACCACTGGAAAACCGGTCTTCAATGCCATCGTCTGGCAGAGCCGTCTAACCGTCCCTATTTGTGATGCCTTGAAAGCCAAAGGCTTCGACAAGGAGATTCGCGAGCGTACTGGCCTGGTGACTGATGCCTATTTCTCGGGCACCAAGGTCAAATGGATCCTGGATAACGTCCCCGGCGTCCGTGAAAAGGCTGAAAGAGGGGAGGCCCTTTTCGGAAACGTAGACACCTTCTTAATGTGGCGCCTTTCTAAGGGGCGTGTCCATGTCACCGACCCCTCAAACGCCTCACGTACACTTATGTACAACATCTACAAAGGTGAATGGGATGACGTCATTCTTAAGGAGTTGGGCGTTCCTCGCGCTATGTTACCGACGGTCATGCCATCGAGTGGCGTCTTTGGAGAATCAGACCCGGAGTTCTTTGGTGGGGCTATTAAAATGGCCGGTGACGCCGGCGACCAGCAAGCCGCTACCTTCGGGCAGGCCTGTTACGAAGTGGGTATGGCGAAGAACACCTTTGGCACGGGCAATTTCATGCTCATGAACACCGGCAGCAAAGGCGTACCATCGCAGAACGGCCTGCTCACGACCATCGCCTGGGGTATTGGCAATCAAGTCACCTACGCGCTGGAAGGTGCCATCTTTATCACTGGAGCGGCGGTACAGTGGTTGCGTGATGAGCTTGGTATCATCAAAAAGAGCGCTGATGTTGAGACGCTAGCAGGTTCGGTCCCTGATAACGGCGGCGTCTACATGGTACCAGCCTTTGTCGGTTTAGGGGCTCCTTACTGGGATTCTTATGCTCGCGGCACTATTGTTGGCCTCACTCGTGGTTCAAATGCTGGCAATGTCGCTCGTGCCGTCCTCGAGTCTATGTGTTATCAGACTCGTGACGTGCTCGAAGCCATGACGGCTGATAGTAAGGTTGACGTGAAAACCCTTCGTGTCGATGGTGGTGCTGTCGTAAACAACCTGCTCATGCAATTCCAGGCCGATATTATTGGCGTGCCGGTGCAGCGGCCAAAAGTTGCGGAGACGACAGCCCTTGGTGCTGCCTACCTGGCCGGCCTTGCGGTTGGCTTCTGGAGCAGCCAGCATGAGTTGGCAGAACACTGGGCCGTTGACCGCACATTCGAGCCTCAAATGAGCGCCAATCAACGCGATAAGCTCTATGCTGGTTGGAAGAGAGCAGTCGAGCGATCCATGCACTGGGAACAGGCCCAATAATGAATTAATGTAGGGGCCCAATTTATTGCGCCCCTATGCAAACCCCGTAGTGCGTGCCTTTTAATAACCTTTGTAGCCTAATAGCAACACAATGTGTATGCTGTCGTTCCTTCAGCTACAGAAATGGAGTGAGCATCCATGGCAAGTCGAACTGTAGTCAGCACACCTGCCCTCGCCGGCACTCTCGGTGAGGCAATTGCAGAGTTTTTTGGCACGATGGTGCTAATCCTCTTCGGTGATGGCTGTGTGGCAAGCTTTGCGCTCTTTACGAACCTCAATGGTCCAGGTGGAGCTGCGACCCCTTTTGCGAACGAGTGGCCTGTAATCATCTTTGGGTGGGGTTTTGCAGTTATGC
>WNGP01004625.1_pt1 | contig 11453 bp, 7 predicted proteins | sample 5407671 | NCBI WGS metagenome assembly WNGP01 (sample SAMN13153381, study PRJNA577476) | soil metagenome | isolation source: 40 cm soil or saprolite under Garry oak tree replicate 2 | place: USA:California | collected 2016-06-15 | reverse complement strand
CCCGAGCGTCGAGTGAACTCCATAAATGCCCAACCCGACTGCGGCGCTATCCAGGGAAAGCGTATCTCGGTAAGCATCTCTCCCGCTTCCAGGGTTGTCGAAAGATAGCCGGTAAAGAATTCTCCAGCTTTTATGACCCGTTCGGCAGAAATGCTTTGGGCCACTACTTCGCCATTGAGGCAGGTAAGAAGAGCGGGCAGTTCGGCAGCCGGGTCCGCGTGGGCTATGCTGCCTGCAACCGTACCACGGTTGCGTATCTGCATGTGACCAATATGTTGCACCACGTCAATGAGCATCGGGTGCTGTGCCAGTGCCAGGGATGAGCGTTCTACCTGTCGCTGGCGTACGGTTGCACCAATGGCGAGGTAGCCATCTTCCGCTTCAATGTAGCTCAATTCTGAGATGTGGTTGATGTCTATGATGTATGCTGGCCCGGCCAGGCGCATATTGAGCAGGGGGATCAGGCTCTGGCCGCCAGCCAGTACCTTTGCCTCCTCTTTGCATTGATCGAGCAGTGCCAGTGCTTCGTCCAACATATCTGGAGCACAATACTGAAAACGTGGTGGTTTCATTGATGACCACCTCCCTAAATATAATAAAAAAGCTGAAACCAGCCAATATGCCTTCTAGAGGCGTTTCCCACCAGGAATAAGCATTAGAGTAGTAGTATCTAGGCATTCTGTCAAGTCCCTGGCTTGATTGGGAACCAGAAGCCTATGATGGTAGGGGCGATGGCTTGTCCTCGCCCAGCTTCACAAGCCATTCTGTCAAGTCCCTGGCTTCATTCCCACATTTCTGCCAGGGAGCGGCGCACACGTGCCAACCAGGCAGGAAGTGATGCTGCCCATGCCAGGCGCTCCATCACATCATCGATCAACGTATCATCGATACCGTGCGGAGTAAAAAAGATATCTTCTAAGGGGCCATTGATGGTGGCAATGGGAGAAACGAGGCTCAGGGCATCTCCCAATATCGAGGCTTCTCGTGGCCCAGGTGGGTAGATTGAGCCGTATGACTCTAAGAAGCTGTGAGCACGTTCAGGGTCTAAGCCGCGCTTGACGAGCGGGCGCGTCATGGCGCTATTGGCTCGCCACTCCAGAGCACTGAAATAGAAGAGGCCATAGGCAAGCTCGATAATACGCTTCTCCCAGCGCGAGGCTTCCCAGTGAAGTACGGCAGTGACGCCCTGGGGATCAAAACGCAGGTTGAGGGCGTGAAAGTCCCCGTGAATATGGAACTCCGGCAAACCGCGTACGGACCCGATAGAGACCATTGCAGATGGCAGCACCGCCTCCCATTGATCGCACCAGTTCGAGAGCGCCGCCTCGATGGCAGCTATTTCACTCTCTTCAGCTCTGCTGCGGGCCAGGTTTAAATACCCCTGTACGACACCGCCCGCATGCGCCTCTGATGGCCAGCGATGGATAGGGCCGGGATAGCCACTTGATGCCTGGTGTATGCGGGCAAGCATTGCTCCGGCAGCCCCTACCCACTCCAGGCTACGAGGATTGGCTGTACTGAAGCGCTCACCTCGAGCCTCTTGTTCCAGCTCAAAATAATCTTCGCCTACCACCACCGCCGGTTCTCCCTGTGGAGTGAGCCAAAGGGATGGAATAGGAATACCCGCCTGCTGCAGGAAATGCCGGAAGGCATAGCGATGATTGCTCTCTTCTTCTATCAGCCCTTCAACTCGCTCTTTCAGCACGTAGCGCTCTCCCTGGATTTCAACCAGCAAGGTCTGACCATCACCAGGAGGAGATCCTGGCAGCCCTGCAAGTCCCAAATTATTCCATTCACTCACACCAAAAGCCTGCATAACCTCGTTCAGGTCATGCAGGTCTTTTTCTTCCGGTGTATGTTCGTCCATAATGTGGTTCCTGTATGTAGCCTACCTCACCCTTAGATCTCCGCCGGCAAATCTTGACGTTCCCCCCACTCATTCCAGGATCCATCATAATTTGTCAATTTGGGATAGCCAAGCATAGCCAGGCTGAATAGTACTGTTGTGGCAGCCACACCCCCATTGCAATAGGCAACGACATGGTCTTCTGGCTTCACACCAAAATCAGTGAACATACGGGCCAAAGCGTCATTACTGCGAAATGTACCTGTTGCTGGATCAATCAGCTCTTCACGAGGAATATTCAAAGCGCCTGGAATATGTCCTGGACGTCCATGGCCACGTACCAGCTCACCTGTATATTGCCTGCGTTCACGCGCATCAACCATTGTGACACCCTGTTGACCAAGGAAAGACAGGACATCCTCCGCCGTGGCACGCAACTGTGCTTGAGGTATAGTCGTAAAAGTAGCTGGCGGATAGGTAGGAATGTCCGTTACGAGAGGCCGATTCTCTCGCTGCCATTTCGGAAGGCCCCCATTCAGTACGACAACTTGATCGTGACCGTAGTAGTTGAGGGCCCACCACAGACGCGTAGCAAACTGTGAGGCCGGATGCGCATCATAGGCGACGACCAGGTGTTGATCGCCAATGCCCAGACGCCCCATCACCCCCGCAAAGCGTTCGGCGGGAGCCACCTGTGCCTCTACTACATCGTCAGGATCAACAATGTCGCTGCTCCAATCGATATAGAGAGCGCCAGGAATGTGTCCTTCCTCATATTCATCACGAGCGCCAACGTAGAATGCATCCTGCACGCCATCATGCTCCACAGTGCGCACATAACCCCGCATATCTACAACGCGCAGGTGCGGGTCCTCCAGGTGTTCGGCTAACCAGGAAGTCTCAACTAAAAACTGGCCGCGTTCCATGCATCACCCCTATTTCTCTCTCTCCTGGCTATCTCAGGAGAACAGTCCTGCCGATTCTGGATTATCGGTACTCACAAAGTGAGCAGTTGTGCCAAACAATTTCATGGGGTTGACTTTCTCAATGACCATGGATGCATTGGGAGTTTTTGTTGTGAGGTAACGCTGTACCTCCAAGCCCAAAGGGCGAGCGAGTATCAATGCGGCAGTAGATGCCAGTATTACATTATTGGCGGTATTAAACGGCCGACGCATCCTGGCTACGGCCATAGCAGAAAGTCCGGTCAGCATACCTGATACGGCTAAATTCGTACCACACCGCTCATGAATCGCAAGTTCCGGCTGTGTTGTACGCAGCAAAGTCAATGCCTCCTGCGCGGCAGGGAGAATGGCCTCGGTTGGTAAATCGCCGAATACGAAGAAGCCGAGCGCGGAAGAGACACCTGCCAGGCGCACATCAGGGAACTTCTTACTTAACAATACAATTGTAGCGTGCTCCAGGGCATGGTTTTGCCTGACAGCACTACCTAACATCATCTGTTGCGCTACCGCAACTATGGGATTGATGGAACCCATCAGTATAATCCTTCCTTAGTAAGTGGTGTTAAACACGACAATTTCGTCACCAAAGTTGATGACATCGCCATCATTCAGCGATACTGGCTGGTAAACCCGTACATTATTTACCAGCGTGCCATTGGCGCTTTGTAAATCTTCTAAGTACCAGCGACCATTGTCAAACCACAGGCGGGCATGACGCCGCGAAACAGTACGGCCGGAAATAATGAGGTCGTTACCGTTGGTGCGGCCAATAGTCGTTACGTCCTGGTGAAAAAGGTAGGAACGCCCCCCCATTGGTCCGTTCTGGATGGTGAGACGAGCAAGAATGGGACGACCATTCGGCCCCATGTACCGGTCTGCCACGGCACGTTTATCAGCTAGCTCATAGCCACAGGCGGTACAATACAATTGCGTACTCCGGTTAGCTGTCCCGCAGCGGAAGCATGGCAACGTTACCAGCTGCTGTTGATTGACCTGTTGTTGCACGCTAGAGGATGGCGTCGCAAGAGGAATACTCTCCCGCGACCCGAGGCCCCCAGCAGAGCCGAAGACCGGCCGGCCAGCAATTTGGCCCTGGGCCTCTAGCTGTGGCATGGAGGAAGACATGCCAGGTCGCCATCTTGAAGGCATAGAGAGCTGTGAAGCTGCCAGCGCACTGGTCAGAGCCGTAATCAGTTCATCGGTCGTTTGGTAGCGGTCCTGGGGCGCCTTGGCAGCCATCTTGGCGACTACCTGCTCGATGGGGGCAGGTGTTCCTGCCATGCGCAGCATTTCAAGCGGCAACGGCTCGTTAAGATGCTTCACCGTGATGGTCAGCGGATTTTCCGCGGTAAAGGGGACGCGGCCGGTCAGACAGTGGAATAAGACAATACCCAGTGAGTAGATATCGCTGCGACGGTCGACAGCTTGCCCCGTCCCTTGTTCAGGCGACATATACTGGGGCGTACCTATACCTGTCCCCACACGAGTGAGATTGGTTGTTCCTTCAAGAATTTTGGCAATCCCAAAGTCCGAGAGCAAAAGGTAGCCATCTTTGCGCAGTAACATATTGGCAGGCTTGACATCACGGTGAACAATGCCATGACTGTGAGCACAATTCAAACCTTCGGCAGCTTGAATCATAAAGTCCACCGCCTCCGGAACAGGTAAGGCCCGCTTCAAGTTCAAGCGATCCTTGAGCGTGCCGCCATCGACGTATTCCATCACGATATATGTAATATTATCTTGCTCGCCAAAGTCATGGATCTGCAGGATATTGGGATGAACCAGCTTGGCAACCGCTCGGGCCTCCTGAACAAAACGCTTCACGAACACGGGATCGCGCGCATGATAGGCAGGCAACACCTTAATAGCGACATAGCGATCAAGGTTGGGTTGATAGGCCTTGAAGACGGTTGCCATGCCGCCAACACCAATACGCTCGACGATGCGAAACTGACCCAACGATCCACCGACCAGGGTATTCAAATCGTCGTTGCTCCCCGCTTGACGAGGGTATAGATTTTCCGAAGGTTGCATAGTAAGGCGACTCTCCCTTTGTTCCTGCCATTTGATGTAATCACCTAGATTATACAGGTATAAATCGTCTCTGTCGAGAGGTTGAGGTCTCGTTATCCTTCCAATAGAAGCGTTTCTGGATCCTCTACCAGTTCCTTGACCCTCACAAGAAACTGTACGGCCTCCCGACCATCGACAATGCGGTGATCATACGAGAGGGCAACGTACATCATTGGTCGAATGACTACCTGACCATTGACGGCAATAGGTCGCTGTTCGATCTTATGCATGCCCAGGATGCCCACCTGCGGCGCATTCAAAATGGGAGTGGAAAGCAGCGAGCCAAATACACCGCCATTGGTAATTGTAAAAGTGCCACCCTGTAGCTCACTGAGCCCCAGCTTATTCTCCCTGGCCTTCTTCGACAGTTCAGCAATCTCGCGTTCAATCTCCGCAAAACTCTTGCGGTCAGCGTCGCGCAGGACTGGTACGACCAGGCCCTCCTCAGCCCCGACAGCAATACCAATATCATAGTAGTACTTCAGCACCATCTCATTGCCCTGAATCTCTGCATTCAGGCGCGGGAAAGCTTTGAGCGCACCCACAACCGCTTTGGTAAAAAACGACATGAAGCCAAGAGAAACATTGTACCGTTCCTTAAATGACTCTTTACGCCGGCTGCGCACCTCCATAACAGCGCTCATATCAATCTCATTGAACGTCGTGAGCATAGCAGCGTTGTGCTGGGCCTCGACTAAACGCTGAGCAATGGTTTGCCGGCGCCGCGAGAGGCGGACACGCTCCTCACGACCGTGTGGGAGTGGTTGAACCTGCGGAGGGACTTGAGCAGCTGCTGGTGCCTGAACTGGTGAAGCCGTTGCCTTCTCGGCGGTATCTGGAGTAGGCGCAACCTGCTGCTGTGTTTTCTCCTCTAAATAGCGTATCACGTCATCTCTGGTGATGCGCCCATGAGGACTCGTTCCCTGAACCTGGGAAAGATCAACGCTCTTCTCGGCGGCAATACGGCGCGCCAGTGGAGAAGGAGGTCGTTGTCCATCACTTGCTTCCTGTACCGGAGGTCGCTGGCCCGCCGGCGCTCTTCGCGGCTCGCCAGTTAATTGCAGTGGAGATTGCTGGCCGGTGGAAGGCTCGTCCTTACTTGCTGCCTGCACAGGAGGCTGTTGTCGCTCCGCAGAAGTTTTTTGTCCATTCCCTGCCGCAGCGCCTTCTTCGATAACACCCAGTACTTCGTCAACCGCAACCGTGTCACCTTCTTGCTTGATAATTTTTTGCAAGACGCCATTTTGCTCGGCGGTTACTTCCACGTTTACCTTATCGGTCTCAAGTTCCACAAGGGCATCCCCCTGGCTCACATTATCACCTTCGTGTTTGAGCCAGCTGGCAATGACAGCATCAACGATTGATTCTCCCAGGGATGGGACACGTATTTCAACGGGCATGCTTGCCTCCATGTTCTTTTATTGATGTCCCCAGAGCCTCTTCCAGGATATGCTCCTGCTCCGCCATAAACAAATCTATGAAGCCTGAAGCAGGGCTTGCGCGGTCTGGACGGGCAATCACATTGACTTTCATTTTTGAACCTACCAGTGCAGAGAGTTTGGGGGAGAGGTAATTCCAGGCTCCCATGTTACCTGGCTCTTCCTGTACCCAGCTGATCTCATCTATATGCGGGTAGTTAGCCAGAATCTTTTTCAATTCATTGGCAGGAAAAGGATAGAGCATTTCTACTCGCACGATGGCCAGGTCCTCGGCCTGCGCACGTTTCTCATGTGCAAGGAGTTCTATAGCTACTTTCCCCGTACAGAGGACCAATCGCCTGATATCGCCAGCATGAGTAAGTGCCATCTGATCATCAATGACAGGCTGAAACGTACCCTCTGCCAATTCCGCCAGCCTGGCAGCTGCGAGGGGATGACGCAGCAAGCTCTTCGGCGACATAACGATCAGGGGACGGGGATCGCGGCTCAGGTAAAAGGCCTGCTGCCGTAATAAATGGAAGTACTGCGCAGCGGTAGAGCAATTTGTTACGCGCCAGTTTATCTGAGCAGAGAGTTGCAGGTAGCGTTCCAGGCGCGCGCTTGAATGTTCCGGCCCCTGTCCCTCGTAACCATGCGGCAGCAAGAGCACCAGAGCCGATTTCTGTTTCCACTTTGCGCGAGCAGAGGCAATGAACTGGTCAATAATGACCTGGGCGGCATTGGCAAAGTCGCCAAACTGGGCTTCCCACAATACCAGCGAATCCGGTGCATGAACGCTATAGCCATACTCAAAACCAAGCGCAGCAGCTTCGCTGAGGGGACTGTTGTATATCGAAAATGAAGCATGGGCATCTGAAAGGTGTTGCAGCGGAATGTAAATTTCATCGTGCTGGTCATGCAACACCGCGTGGCGATGGCTAAAGGTCCCACGTTCGACATCCTGTCCCGTCAGGCGAATCGGCGTCCCATCTACAAGGATAGAGGCAAAAGCGAGCTCCTCTGCCTGTCCCCAGTCGATACCGCCCTCTGGGCCCAGCGTTGTCGCACGGCGCTGCAGCAAGCGGGCCAGTTTTGCATTAGGGGTAAAGCCTTCAGGCCAGGTCAGCAGTTCAGTGTTAAATCTGGCCAATTGGTCAGCAGAAACGGCGGGCGGTCTCTCTTGCTCCTCTTGCTCCCCATTCCCCTCGTAACCATTCGACTCATCATCTGCCAGGTGTAAACCGCTATCGGCTTCACGCCTGGCCTCCTCAAGTTCTGCAAAAGCATCCTTCACCATCTTATCGGCTTCCTCTTGTGTGATAATGCCTGCCTCTTCAAGATGGCGTGCATATAATTCTCGCACCGTTGGATGTGAACGAATGGTTTCATACATGTGCGGTTGAGTGAAGGCCGGTTCGTCACCTTCATTGTGGCCCCAACGGCGGTAGCCCACCAGGTCGATCAGGATATCCTTATGGAATTGATCGCGGAAGGCATAAGCTAAGCGTATGGCTATCAGGCATGCATCGGGATCATCAGCGTTCACATGGATGATGGGAATCCCAAAACCCTTGGCCAGGTCACTTGCAAAATGCGTAGAGCGAGCCTCTTCAGGTCCAGTGGTAAAGCCAAGCTGATTGTTGATAATGATGTGGATAGTACCACCAACCCAGTAACCAGGGAGGCGCCAGAGGTTCAAGGTTTCGGCAACAACTCCTTCACCTGGAAAAGCCGCATCCCCATGAATTAGAACGGGTAAGGCAACATCCACGTCCAGCATAGGTTCTCCGGGAACCTTTCTCATCTCCTGCGAAGCTCGCGCCATACCCTCAATAACAGGGTTGACGAACTCCAGGTGGCTTGGATTGGGTGCCAGTATCACCTTCAGACCAACTGAAGCATCTTCTCCTAAAATGTGCTCAAATCCCAGGTGATACTTGACGTCACCCGTCCAACCAAAACCAAAGGTATCCGTCAGCGGAACCCCCTCCTCGTGCCTGGAATGGCTAAATTCCGAGAGGATATCCTTATATGGCTTACCAAGGACATGAGCCAGGACATTGAGGCGTCCCCGGTGGGCCATACCAATGATTACTTCACGGGTTTCAGATTCGATGGCACCTTCAATAAGCTCATCAAGCATTGGTACCAGCGCATCTGTACCTTCCAGGGAGAAGCGTTTCTGGCCAGGAAACGCCTGGTGTAAGTAGCGTTCGAACACCTCGACCTGCGTCAGTCGTTGGAGAAGCTTGCGGCTCGCTGCCGGGCTCTGTGGTTCTTGATACAAATGCAAGCCCACAGCATCGCGCAGCCAGTACCGCTCAACCGGACTCTTCACCTGGTCAAATTCATAGCTTATAGTGCCTGAGTACATGGCACGTAAATTATCAATAGCCTCGAGGGCGTCATGTGCGCCTTCAGCGGCATGCCCACCCACGATGGTGGGAGGAAGAAGCGCCAGGTCCTCATTTGTAATGCCATGGGTCTCAGGCAAAAGCGCCGGATCACCTAAAGGTTCTGTGCCCAATGGGTCAAGGTGTGCGCCAAGGTGTCCCCGCTCTCGAATAGCATGCGTAAGAGCCGAAGCTGCAACAACATCAGAGACCTGAAAAGACACATGGCCATCTGTTCTCCCTGTCTCTTCCACCGGTGAAGCTTCATGGTCTTGTGACCATGATTCGAAAACGGCACGTGTTTGAGGGTCGACGTTTGCCGGATTTTGTAGATATCGTTCATATAGTTCCTGGACATAGCCCGCATTTGGCCCATAAAATGTTTCAAGATCGCGCATTTATAATTCCTTATTATTAATTAGTGGCCTGGCGAAGGCACTATTGTATTTTACCACTTTTTATGGTATTATAACTTGGCTATATTTCACATATTCATTGCCAGATTGTTCTTGAGTGAGCATCGAGCGAAGAGAGAGACTATCTCAGGAAAGAAACAGTATCCAAAGTATAGGCCATGAAGGAACGAGTAGGCGGCGTCTTCTTGTTACAGAGAGTCCAGGAATTGCTGAAACCGGATCAAGAACGTACACCGAAAATCATTCCCGAGCCGCCAGCCGAACAAAGAAGTAGACCTGGCCGGTACCTTCCCGTTATCATAAAGGATTGCAATTCCAGAATGCCTGGAGTTGCGGCACAACCAAGTGAGCCATTCATCTTTTTTGTCAGTGTGGCTAATCAGGGTGGTACCGCGGGAGGCCCTCTCGTCCCTATCTACAATCTATGGACGAGGGGATTTTTTTATTGAATCAGCAGGGGGTGCAGGGGGACGCAGTCCCCTTGCCGGGGGTTCGGGGGATCCCCCGACTCTTTCTTTTTTGTCTGCCTCCGAAGGAGGCAAGTTATGGGTGTATGTCAGAGAAATAGATTGACAGGAGCAGCGTTAACAATGAAGACAAAATTGCTCTATCACGAAAATAGCTTTACCTATGAATGCACCGCCAGAGTTGTCGCCGTCGAAGGCGATGAAGTAGCACTTGACGCTACCGTATTTTACCCCGGTGGTGGTGGCCAGATGGCAGATCACGGAACTGTCTCCTGGTATAACTATCAAGATCAAATCGAGGCCAGCGTTATCGCCATGAACAAGCGCGACGACGTTGTCTGGCATACGCTCAGCTGCACGCCGCCATTTGTAGGCACGGAAGTTGTCGGGACAATTGATTGGGACTTTCGCTACAGGATGATGCGTACCCATACCGCGCTGCATATCCTCTGTGGCACCATCTGGAGAGAGTTTGCTGTTCAGGTTACCGGCGGCCAGATGTATCCTGACAGGGCCCGGATGGACTTTGCTATGGAGAACTTGAACAAAGAGCGCATTGCCTATATCGAAGACAAAATTAATGAGGCAGTGGAAGCAGACTACCCGATCAAAGTATACACACTGCCCCGCGAGAAGGCATTCGCCATACCCGACCTGGTACGCACCAAAATTAATCTGCTCCCACCACTGATCGAGGAAGTGCGCATTGTAGAAATCGTAGGGCTTGATCTGCAAGCCGATGGTGGGACACACGTCAACCACACGAAAGAAGTAGGCGGCATTAAAATTACTAAAACGGAAAATAAAGGCAAAATCAATAAACGCCTGGAGATCATGTTAACGGATTAAACCGAGGAGGTAGATGTGTCAGTAAGATCTAGTGTATTCCGACCAGTTATAGCAGCTGATCGTGTTGATTATCCCGCGCTAGAGCATGCCATCCAGAAGTGGTGGGACGAGCAAGGCACGCTACAGATGTACCTGCGCCGCAATGAGCATAGCGACAAACAATACTCTTTCCTGGATGGTCCTATCACGGCGAACAACCCCATGGGAGTTCATCATGCCTGGGGACGCATGTACAAGGACCTGTACCAGCGCTTTAAGACCATGCAAGGCTACAAGCAGCGTTATCAGAACGGCTTTGACTGCCAGGGCCTGTGGGTCGAGGTCGAGGTTGAGAAAGAACTGGGCCTGAAGAACAAACGTGAAATCGAGGCCTATGGTATCGCCGAATTTGTGCAGCGTTGTAAAGAGCGTGTCTTCACCTTTGCCAAACGCCAGATCGAGCAATCAATTCGCCTGGGCTACTGGATGGACTGGGGACACGATTACTACACGCTTTCAGATGAGAATAACTATACCATCTGGTTTTTCCTGAAAAAGTGTTCCGAGAAGGGCCTGATCTATAAGGGTCGCGACGTCATGCCCTGGTGTCCGCGCTGCGCCACCGGTATCTCCAACATGGAGATAGAATCAGAGGGTTACAAAGAGACCACTCACCTTAGTCTCTATGTACGCCTGCCGCTGGTAGGCCGCCCCGGTGAATACCTCCTGGTATGGACAACCACGCCCTGGACGCTGGCAGCCAACGTCGCGGCAGCCGTGCATCCTGACCTGCCCTACGTCAAAGTCGAGCAGGACGGCGAGTACTATTACCTGGCCGAAGAACTGCTGCCCGTGCTAAAGGCCCTCAAGGGGCGGGACAAGGGTGACTACCATATTGTCGAGACGTTCAAGGGCAGTGATATGGTCGGCTGGAGCTATCGCGGCCCATTTGACGAGCTCCCCGCTGAGCAAGATGTAGTACACACCGTCATACCCTGGAAAGAGGTCAGCGCAACTGAGGGTACCGGCATCGTCCACATCGCC
>WNGP01007579.1_pt1 | contig 11454 bp, 9 predicted proteins | sample 5407671 | NCBI WGS metagenome assembly WNGP01 (sample SAMN13153381, study PRJNA577476) | soil metagenome | isolation source: 40 cm soil or saprolite under Garry oak tree replicate 2 | place: USA:California | collected 2016-06-15 | reverse complement strand
CCCGAGCGATATTCCCTTACCAACGGAGCTGCACATGCCGCAACGACGCGTCGCAAAGGGCTACGATCTCGGGGATTCCGCCACGCTCGCCGCATGGGCGGAATCGGTAAACGGGGCGCGGAGCACATGGACGGCGGGATCTCTGGTGAACGGCAAGCGCCAGCCGGGTCCGGCGCGGCCGGCCGTGTCGCCCGCCCGGCCCGAGGTGACCATCGGCGAGGTGAGCGAAGCGACGCCGGAAATGGCGCGGTCCGCAGTCGACTCCGCGCAAGCGGCCCGGATTGCCTGGTCGGCAGTAAGCGTGCCCGAGCGCGCCGCGGCCCTGGAGCGGCTGGCCGATCTGCTGGAAGCCGATATGGCCGGACTGATGGCCCTGTGCGTCTGGGAAGCGGGGAAAACCCTGGCCGATGCCATGGCGGACGTACGCGAAGGAGTGGATTTCTGCCGCTACTACGCGCAGCAAGCGCGAGAGCGGCTCGGCAGGCCGATGGCGCTGCCTGGCCCGGTCGGCGAGAGCAACGTGTTGACGCTGCACGGCCGCGGCGTGTTCGCCTGCATCAGCCCCTGGAACTTTCCGGTCGCGATTTTCACCGGGCAGGTCGCGGCCGCGCTGGTCGCAGGCAACACGGTAGTCGCGAAGCCGGCGGAGCAGACGCCGCTCACCGCGTACCGTATCGCCGAGCTGATTCTGAAAGCCGGGATCCCGCCCGGCGTCTTTCATCTTCTGTCCGGCGACGGCGCGATCGGACGAGCTCTCGTCGCCGATCCGAGGATCGCGGGCGTCGCCTTCACCGGCTCGACGATCACCGCCCGCGCCATTCAGCGCGTTCTCGCGGAGCGCGAGGGCCCGATCGTGCCGCTGATCGCCGAGACCGGCGGACTGAATGCCATGATCGTGGACTCCACCGCGCTGCCCGAGCAGGTCGTGGACGCGGTGGTGGCCAGCGCCTTTCGCTCCGCCGGCCAGCGCTGCAGCTCGCTGCGGGTCCTGTACCTGCAGGAGGAAACCGCGCCCGCGGTGCTCGAGATGCTGCGGGGTGCGATGGCCGCGCTGCGCATCGGCGATCCCGCCGATCCCGCGACCGACGTCGGCCCCGTGATCGACGGGCAGGCGCGCGAGAAGTTGGCGGAATACATTTCCGTTCTGCGCTCGCGGGCGAAGCTGATCGCCGAATCCGGCCCTGTCCCGCTTGCCGGTACCTATGTCGCTCCGGTGGCATTCGAAATCGGCTCGATACGCGAGATTCCCGGGGAGCGCTTCGGTCCGATCCTTCACGTCGTGCGATTCGCTCTCGACGATCTGGACCGCGTGATCGACGAAATCAACGCGATGGGATACGGGCTAACGATGGGTGTCCACACCCGTGTGGATTCCCGCGCCGAGCACATTCGCGCGCGCTCGGCGGTCGGCAATCTGTATGTCAACCGCAACATGATCGGCGCGGTGGTGGGCGTGCAGCCGTTCGGCGGCGAGGGGCTGTCCGGCACCGGACCGAAGGCCGGCGGCCCGAATTACCTCGCGCGATTCACCACCGAACGCGTTTTTACGGTGAATACCGCGGCGGCGGGTGGCGATTTGGGTCTGCTGACCGGAACGGCCCGCGCCGCGACATGATTTCCTCAGGTGACGCCTTGGGGCGTGCGCGCCGTGGTTATAATGCCCGCACCCTCCCGATGCGCACGCCCTTTCTCGCTCTGACCGACCACCCGGGCTCCTAGCCGCATCCGTGGCGGAAGACATCATTCTCGAAACGCGCGGCCTGAGAAAGGAGTTCAAGGGCTTCGTCGCCGTCAGCGACGTCGCGCTCAAGGTCAGGCGCGGACGCATCCACGCGCTGATCGGCCCCAACGGCGCGGGCAAGACCACCTGCTTCAACCTGCTCACGCACTTTCTTTCCCCGACCCGCGGCCAGATCTTCTACAACGGGCGCGAGATCACGGGTTCCAGCCCCGCGGCGATCGCGCGGCTGGGGCTGGTCCGGTCTTTCCAGATTTCGGCGGTGTTTCCGCACCTCACGGTTCTGGAAAACGTGCGCATCGCGCTTCAGCGCAAGCGCGGCCGCTCGTTCGATTTCTGGCGAACGGACCGGAGTTTGCGCGGGCTGAATTCGCGCGCGCGCGAGCTGCTGGACGCGGTGGGCTTGTCGGAGTTCGAGGAATCCATCGCGGTTGAGCTGCCCTATGGGCGCAAGCGCGCGCTCGAGATCGCGACTACGCTCGCGCTCGATCCGGAAATGATGCTCCTGGACGAACCGACTGCCGGCATGGCGCACGCGGACGTGGAGCGCATCGCGGCGCTCATCCGGCGCGTCGCTTCCGACCGCACCGTCCTCATGGTCGAGCACAACTTGAGCGTCGTCGCGAATCTCTCGGATCACATCACGGTGCTCTCGCGCGGCGAGATCATCGCCGAGGGCGACTACGCCTCGGTGTCGAAGCACCCCGACGTGATCCAGGCCTACCTGGGATCCGAGCATGCCTGACGCGTCCCTGCTCTCGGTCCGCGGCCTGAACGCCTGGTACGGCGAGTCGCACATTCTCCACGGCGTCGAGTTCGATGTACCGCGCGGCGAGGTGGTGACGCTGCTCGGCCGCAACGGTGCGGGCAAGACCACCACGCTGAAATCGATCATGGGAATGGTGGCGCGCCGCGGAGGCTCGATCCGGTACGAAGGAACCGAGACGATCGCGCTCTCTTCCGACCGCATCGCGCGGCTCGGCGTCGCGTTCTGCCCCGAGGAGCGCGGCATCTTCGCGAGCCTGAATGTCCACGAGAACCTGCTGCTCCCGCCGACGGTCCGGCCCGGCGGCCTCGCCGTGGAGCAGGTTTTCGAGCTGTTTCCCAACCTGAAGGAGCGGCTCTCGAGCCAGGGCACGAAGCTCTCCGGAGGCGAGCAGCAGATGCTCGCGATCGGCCGCATCCTTCGCACCGGGGCGCGGCTGCTGCTGCTCGACGAGCCGACCGAAGGCCTTGCGCCGGTGATCGTGCAGCAGATCGGCCACACCATCTCGCGGCTCAAGGTGGAAGGGTTTACCATCCTGCTGGTCGAGCAGAATTTTCGCTTTGCCTCGCGCGTCGCCGACCGCCATTACGTCATGGAGGGCGGCCGGGTGGTGGACGTGATCCCGAACACCGAGCTAGAGTCCAACCTCAAGAAGGTGCACGAATACCTGGGCGTGTAGCCCGATTCCGATCAACCCAAAGAGAAGAGGATCCCCATGCTCTCCAAACGCAGCATATTCGCGGCAGCGCCGCTCGCTCTCGCCGCTTCGCTCGCGCAGGCGCAGATTTCCGACGGCGTCGTCAAGATCGGCGTGTTGTCCGATATGTCCAGCCTTTATTCGGATATCGGCGGAGGCGGGTCGACGGTGGCCGCGCGCATGGCGATCGCGGACTTTCCGACGAAAGGCATGAAGGTCGAGCTGCTTTCCGCAGACCACCTCAACAAGCCCGACGTGGGCTCGAGCATCGCGCGCCAGTGGTACGACGTGGACAAGGTGGACGTCATCGTGGACGTGCCGACCTCGTCGGTGGCGCTCGCCATCAACCAGGTCACGCGCGAGAAAGGCAAGGCCTTCCTCGTTTCCGGCGCCGCCTCCTCGGACCTGACTGGCAAGGCGTGCTCGCCCAACACCATCCACTGGACCTACGACACCTGGATGCTCGCCAACGGCACGGGCAACGCCATCGTGAAGACGGGGGGCGATTCGTGGTACTTCATCACCGCCGACTACGCTTTCGGGCTGGCGCTGGAGCGAGACACCGAAGCGGTGGTCCTGAAAAACGGCGGCAAGGTGCTCGGCAAAGTGAGGCACCCGCTGAACGCGCAGGACTTCTCCTCGTTCCTTCTGCAGGCGCAGGCGTCCAAGGCGAAGATCATCGGCCTCGCCAACGCGGGCGGGGACACGACCAACGCCATCAAGCAGGCGGCCGAGTTCGGTATCGTCAAGGGCGGACAGAGCCTCGCCGGCATGCTGGTGTTCCTGTCCGACGTGCACGGGCTCGGATTGGACAAGGCGCAGGGGCTGATCTTCACCGAGACCTTCTACTGGGACCTGAACGACCAGACGCGGGCATTCGCAAAGCGCTTTGCGGCAGCCAACAGCGGCAAATATCCGACCATGGTCCAGGCCGGCGTGTACTCGGCGATCACGCACTATCTGAAGGCGGTGACCGCGCTGAAGGGTGACGACGGCACCAAGGTGATCGCCAAGATGAAGGAATTGCCGACCGACGATCCGCTTTTCGGCAAGGGCACCGTGCGCATCGACGGCCGCGCGCTTCATCCGGCCTATCTGGTGGAAGTTAAGAAGCCCTCGGAGTCCAAGGGACCGTACGATTACTACAAGATCCGCGCGACCATCCCGGCCGATCAGGCTTTCAGGCCGTTGAACGAAGGCGGGTGCTCGCTGGTGAAGTGACATTCGGGCGCAGGCCCGAATGTCATCCTGAGCCCTTCGCTGCGCTCGAGGGTAAACTCCGCCAAGGATCTGCTTTTTCGCGCTGAAAGAAGCAGATTCTTCGTCGCCTTCGGCTCCTCAGAATGACATCGCGGTAATGGAAATCTTCGGCATCCCGACGCAGGCGCTCTTCGGCCAGCTGCTGATCGGGCTGATCAACGGCTCGTTCTACGCGCTGCTCTCGCTCGGGCTCGCGGTGATCTTCGGGCTGCTCAACATCATCAACTTCACCCACGGCGCCCAGTACATGATGGGCGCGTTTTGCGCCTATTTCCTGTTCACTAGGCTCGGCATCGGCTACTGGTGGGCGCTCGCGATCGCGCCGCTCGCGGTCGGAATCATCGGCATGGTCGTCGAGCGTCTGATGCTCGCGAGGCTCTACAAGCTCGACCACCTGTACGGGCTTCTCCTCACGTTTGGTCTGGCTCTTATCATCCAGGGGCTGTTCCGCAACGAGTACGGGACTTCGGGAATTCCGTATGCGATGCCCCAGGAGCTTTCCGGCGGGCGCAACCTCGGCTTCATGTTTCTGCCGAACTACCGCGCGTGGGTGATCGTCGCTTCGATCCTGGTGTGCCTCGCGACCTGGTTCGTGATCGAGAAGACCAACCTGGGCTCGTACCTGCGCGCGGCGACCGAGAACCCGCAGCTGGTGCAGGCTTTCGGAATCAACGTGCCGAGAATGATCACGCTCACCTACGGTTTCGGCGTTGCCCTCGCCGCGTTCGCGGGCGTGATGGCGGCGCCGATCTACCAGGTCAATCCGCTTATGGGGGCCGACCTGATTATCGTGGTCTTTGCAGTGGTGGTGATCGGAGGCATGGGCTCGATCATGGGCTCGATCGTGACCGGCTTCGCGCTCGGGCTGATCGAGGGCCTGACCAAGGTCTTCTATCCCGAGGCATCGAACACGGTGATCTTCATCATCATGGCGATCGTCCTGATGATCAAGCCGGCAGGCCTCTTCGGGACGCAGCGGTGAGGGCGGGTCCTAGGATCATGTCGGCCGTGCACGAGCTTGCGCCGCGCGCTGCATTGCGCGCCGACGGGCTTGCGCATCAGCGCATCGCCACCGCGGTGATGATCGCCTTCTTCGCGCTCGCGCCGCTCATCGCGTATCCCGTGTTCCTCATGAAGGTGATGTGCTTCGCGCTCTTCGCCTGCGCCTTCAACCTCCTGATCGGTTACGGAGGCCTGCTGTCCTTCGGGCACGCGATGTTTCTCGGCACCGCGGGCTACGCTTCTGCGCACGCGGCCAAGGTATGGGGCTTCCCGCCCGAGTTCGCGATTCTGTTCGGCACGGCGTGTTCGGCGTTGCTCGGCCTCGTCACCGGACTGCTCGCCATCCGCCGGCAAGGCATCTACTTCGCGATGATCACGCTGGCGCTTGCGCAAATGGTGTATTTCTTCTACTTGCAGGCGCCGTTCACGGGCGGCGAGGACGGCATCCAGTCCGTGCCGCGCGGGAAGCTCTTCGGCGTGCTCGATCTCAACAACGTGTGGGCGATGTATTCGCTGGTGTTCGCGGTGTTCGTCGGCGGATTTCTTCTCATCCATCGCGCGGTGCACTCGCCGTTCGGGCAAGTGCTCAAGGCGATCCGCGAAAACGAACCGAGGGCGCTTTCGCTCGGATACGACGTCAACCGCTACAAGCTGCTCGCTTACGCGCTTTCGGCGACGCTCGCGGGCCTCGCCGGAGCGACCAAGGTGCTGGTGTTCGAGCTCGCCTCGCTCACCGACGTGCACTGGACCATGTCGGGCGAGGTGGTGCTGATGGTGCTGCTCGGGGGCCTCGGGACCGTGTTCGGTCCGGTGGTGGGCGCCCTGATCATCATCTCGATGGAGAACTACCTCGCGCAGATCGGCTCGTGGGTGACCGTCGTGCAAGGCGTGATCTTCGTGATCTGCGTGCTCACTTTCCGGCGCGGGGTGATCGGGGAGCTCGGCCGGCTGATCAAGAGGCCGCTCTAGGAATCAAGCTTCTTCCAGTCTCACAAAAAGACCCGCGTCGAGCTTTTGCTCGACGCGGGTCCATCGGCCGGACGGATTACAGCGAGCGCAGGAAGTTGAGCAGGTCCTGCTTGTCGCTTTCCAAAAGGTTGTAGAAACGCGAGATCACTGCGTTCGCTTCGGAACCGCTGCTCGCATGCTGCTGAATCGCCCGCAGCAAGTCTGCGGTTCTCCCGTCGTGCAGGAAGAAGATGCGTTGTCCCAGGCCCCAGAGCGGCGCGCTGCGGAACTCTCTCGGACCGGCCCCGCCCTGGCTGACTCCGTCCGCCAAGCCTACGCCCATGTCGTGGACCAACAGGTCGGAGAAGAGATTCACGGGCTTCCCGTTCAACGCCGCCACCGTCGAATTGCCGGTCGTGAACGAGGGCGTGTGGCACAGCGCGCACCCGGTGTCGCCGAATTTTTGCCTGCCGTTCGCGATCGACGCGGCCCCTCCCGGTGAATCGGGAGACGGCTGCGGCGCATCGAGGAAGCGCATGAAGAACGCGAACTTCTCGATTCCGCTGATCGCCTCGGCCGGCGTCGTTGCGTCGGTGTTGGTGACGTTGTTCGGAACCGGCGCAAACTGGCAGCTCGCCGTTTCCTCACGCTCGGTCTGGAACAGCTCGTTGGTGACGCCCATCTCGACGTTGTACGCCTCGCCCGCAAACAGAAGCAGCGACTTGTTCTGCGCCTTCCAGCCGAACCGCGCGATCGTGCCGTCATTGCCGTTGTTGTTGGTCATGCCGGTGATGGTGCGGCCCGCGACGTGGTAGTTCGGCTTGCCCTTGATTGCCAATGCCGCTTTCATAAACGCGTCGCTGGACTGGTTGGCTGCGATTGCCGCGTCGGGAATCTGCTCGATTAATCCCGCCCCGAAGGTCGGGGTGGGAATACGGAAGATCACGTTGTTGTTCCTGAGCTGCGTCGCGAAGTCCGGTTGCGCGAGCGTACAACCCGACGCACCCGTTCGGCCGGTGAGGGTGAACAGCGCATGCACGCCGCCGTCGGGCGTTCCGTTCGGGTTCAGCACGAAGCGCGCCTCGCGCACCGGACCGTTCGCCGCGATGAACGCTGGGACGCTGTCGGTTCCGCCGTCCTTGGCGGCGAAGGCCACCTGGGGATTCACGAACGGGCTCGTGCCGCCGAGCGCGGGCTGAATATGACACCCGCCGCAGCTGTCGAGATTCATCCTCGGACCGAGGCCGTCGCCCACGTTGTCGGCCTCGGCGTAATCGACAGCACCCGCGGCGAAAAACGCGGCCTGGGTCGCGCTCAATCCTGCGAGCTGCGCGCCGGCGCCCGGGGCGCCGCCGCGCACCCCGGGATCAGTGGCTCTGAATAGCGTGCCGCCACCACCAAAAGACAGCTGAGAGGAGACAAAATCAACTTGGAAAAAGAACAGTGCTGCAACCGATCCCGCCAACGACAGCGGTACCGCGAGTTTGCCTGTCATGATCGCTTACCTCCAGATCAGCAATGTGAGATTCGAGCGGCGCTGGTCGCTTGGTGTAGAACATTTTTCGCCCGGTGTAGTGAAAAATTGACGCTCTGTCGAAGACATATGACCACGGCGCGCTCCCCACGCGTAAGATGACAACGTCATAGGCGCGATAGCGAACGGTCATCACATGCGGCTGAGCCAGATCCGGGATTTCGTCACAGTCGTGGAGTCCGGCGGCATTCGTGCCGCAGCGAGGAAACTGGGCGTGTCGCAACCGGCGATCACCCGAAGCGTGCGGGGCCTGGAAGCGGAGCTGCACACCCGGCTCCTCCAGCGGACCCCGACGGGCGTGGTGCTGACCGAGCCCGGCCGCGCCTTCCTTACCCGGGCACGGGCTGCGCAAGCCGAGTTGCGCAAGGCCGGAGAAGAGGTCGATCGGCTGGATCAAAAGGCGGGCTCGGTGGCCTTCGGCGTCTCACCGACCGCAGCCACAATGGTGCCTGAGGCCATCACCCTCTTCCGGCAACAGTTCCCGCAAACCCGGGTTCACATCGCCGAAGGCCTTCCCCAGCTACTGCTTCCGCTTGTGCGGGACGAAACGCTCGACTTCGCGATCTGCAGGCGGGCCGTTGTCAAGTTCGATTCCGGGTTGGCGTTTCGTCCGCTGTTCCGCAACGACTTCGTGGTCGTCGCCCGCAAGGGTCATCCGCTGGAAAATGCACGCACGCTCGCCCAGCTTGCAGAAGCGAACTGGGTCTCGCTTCTGCCGCCAAACAGCCCCGGCGGGCCGCTCGACCGCGCGTTCTCGCCGGCCGGATTGCCCGTCCCTCGGCAGGTCATCCAGTGCGAGTCCTACAACACTGCGATCGGGCTGCTCGCGAAAACCGACATGCTGGGTTTGCTGTCGCGCCAAGCGCTCCCTCTCACGCAGCCCGCCGGAGCGATGGCGAAAGGGCTCACGACTGCGGCACGCGCCCTCGCTCGCTCCGCTTGAACGCTTTGCTACGGGCTAGATTATTTTCATCGCGGCGAGCCGCTCGATCTCTTCGAGGCGCATGCCGAGAAGATCGCCGAGCACTTCACGCGTGTGCTGGCCGAGGAGCGGCGGCGGCAGCTCGTATTCGACCGGAGTCGCGGAAAAGCGCATCGGGCTGGCAACCGTAGGGCAGGGCACGCCCGCCGGGTGCGGGATCTCGATTTTCAGGCCGCGGTGCCGCACCTGCGGGTCTTCGAATACTTCCCTGTAGTCGTTGATCGGGCCGCAGGGAACGTTGGCGGCTTCGAGCTCCGCGATCCACCGCCCGCTCGGCCGTTGCCCGAATATCTCCCGCAGCAGCGGGATGAGCGTAACGCGATTCGTGATGCGTCCCGGCATGGAGGCGTAAAGCGGATCTGAGGCGAGTTCCGGCCGGCCGGCGACCCTGCAGAAGCTCGCGAACTGGCTGTCGTTGCCGACCGCGAGGATGACATGGCCGTCGGCGGTGGCGAACACTTCGTAGGGCACCACGTTCGCGTGCGCGTTTCCGTAGCGTCCCGGGGTCTTCCCCGAGGTGAAGTAGTTCAGGATCTGGTTCGCGCCGAAGGCGACGATCGAGTCGAGCAGCGCGAGGTCGATGCACTGTCCCGCGCCGGTGCGCTCGCGGTGCGCGATGGCCGCAGTGATGGCGAGGCTCGCATACATCCCCGCGAGGACGTCGGTGACGGCGATGCCGACTTTCTGCGGACCGCCTCCCGGTTCGCCGTCGCGCTCGCCGGTGATGCTCATCAGCCCGCCCATTCCCTGGAAAATGAAGTCGTAGCCGGGGCGGTGCGCACTCGGGCCGGACTGGCCGAACCCGGTGATCGAGCAGTAGATGATGCGCGGATTGATTTTCCTCAGATCCTCGTAGGCGAGGCCGTATTTTTCGAGTCCCCCGACCTTGTAGTTCTCGATGAGCACATCCGATTTCGCGGCGAGTTCGCGCGCGATGCGCTGGCCTTCGGGTTTCGAGATGTCGAGCGTCACCGATTTCTTGCCGCGGTTGACCGACAGAAAATAAGCGGCTTCGCGCGTGTCCTTTCCGTACCTGTCCTTGAGAAAAGGCGGGCCCCAGCTGCGCGTGTCGTCGCCCGATCCCGGCCGCTCCACCTTGATGACTTCCGCGCCGAGGTCGGCAAGGTTCTGCGATGCCCAGGGCCCGGCGAGAACGCGCGAGAGGTCGAGGACGCGGATGTGTGAGAGCGGGCGCCGCATGGCGGGAGCGATCGGGGACCGGCGGATTATATCGGCAGCGCGGAGAGCCGGGGCGGTGTGCGCCATGGCTTATAATCCGCCTGTGTTTTTCGCGAGAGGCGGTGAATGAAAATCCTGGTTGCGGTCAAGCGCGTAGTCGATTTCAACGTCAAGGTGCGCGTCAAGGCCGACGGCTCGGGTGTCGAAACGGCCAACGTCAAGATGTCGATGAATCCTTTCGACGAGATCGCGGTCGAGGAAGCTATACGTTTGAAGGAAGCCGGGGCCGCGACCGACATCGTCGTGGTATCGTGCGGCGTGCAGGCTTGCCAGGAAACGTTGCGCACGGCGCTCGCGCTCGGCGCAGACCGGGCGATCCTCGTCGAGACCGGAGTCGAGCTGCAGCCGCTCGCGGTGGCCAAGCTCCTGTTCGCGATCGTGCAGAAGGAGAATCCGCAGCTCGTCATCCTCGGAAAGCAGGCGATCGACGACGACTGCAACCAGACTGGGCAGATGCTCGCGGCGCTGCTCGGCTGGTCGCAGGCGACCTTCGCTTCGAAGCTGAAGATTTCCCCCGGCAGGGCCGAGGTGACGCGCGAGGTGGACGGAGGACTGGAGACGATCTCGATCAAGATGCCCGCGGTGGTGACGACCGACCTGCGCCTGAACGAGCCGCGCTACGTCACGCTGCCCAATATCATGAAGGCGAAGAAGAAGCCGCTGGAGACCTTGAAACCCGACGCGCTCGGCGTGGACGTCGCCCCGCGGCTTGCGACGCTTAAGGTCGAAGAACCACCCAGGCGCAAGGCGGGCGCCAAGGTGCCCGACGCGAGAACCCTGGTCGCGAAGCTCCGCAACGAGGCCAAGGTGATTGCATGAGCGTGCTCGTCATCGCCGAGCACGACAACCAATCGGTCAAGTCGGCGACGCTCAATACCGTCGCCGCCGCGGCCCAGATAGTAAAAACCGTCGGCGGCGATATCGCCGTCCTTGTTGCCGGCTCGAGCTGCCGTGCCGCGGCAAAGGCCGCCGCCGCGATCGCCGGCGTAGGGAAAGTCCTGGTCGCGGACGCGCAGCATTACAAGGACCAGCTCGCGGAAAACATCGCGCCCCTGGCCGTGGACCTCAGCCGCGCCTACGCGCACGTTCTTCTGCCTGCAAATTCCTTCGGGAAGAATCTCGCGCCGCGCGTCGCGGCGCTGCTCGATGTGGCGCAGATCTCCGACATCGTCTCGGTTGTCGACGCTGACACCTTCGTGCGCCCCATTTACGCCGGCAATGCGCTCGCGACCGTTCAATCGAAGGACAAGATAAAAGTCGTCACGGTGCGCGCGACGGGTTTCGACGC
>WNGP01006458.1_pt1 | contig 11454 bp, 9 predicted proteins | sample 5407671 | NCBI WGS metagenome assembly WNGP01 (sample SAMN13153381, study PRJNA577476) | soil metagenome | isolation source: 40 cm soil or saprolite under Garry oak tree replicate 2 | place: USA:California | collected 2016-06-15 | reverse complement strand
CGACGGTTCTCTCACGGCAGGGACCCCTGACAACCCTGCTGCCCGCGTCAACAATATTCTCGCGACCGCGCGGAAGAACAATTCGATAGTCATTGGGATATCCAAGTCAACCCAGCTGACGGTCGGGGGAAGAAACATCCTCGGACTCTCGAACGACGACAGCGTCCCACACCTATTGGACATCACTCCTCTGGTCGAGGAGGAGTATCCTCCCTACCCAGTGAGATTCCTAGGCCGGGTCTATGTCGCGAAGCTGTCGAGCGACGGATTCCTGTTCAGAACCGACATCGACAGAGAATTTAGCGAAGAAGAAACGCGACTAGCCCTCGGGCGACTGGCCGGGACGGACGTGATCTTTCACGGGTATCCTGAGACTCTCAGAATCGCCCACATATTCAGCACCTTTACGGCCAACGAGATTCTCGCAATCCAACGCTTCGTCGCTTCAAACCACCACATCACACTCCAGTCGCGCCCCAACCTCCGCCGATCTCTCTTCGGACCCTTTGGGACCAGCAGGTACGTGGCCTAGCAGTGCGCGTCTACCGGAAAGAAGGTGACCAGATCCAGATCATCGCTTTCCCTGACGAACACATACAACGTGGCGACTATTTCCTGATCGAAGACTCGGGACTAGGCAAGGGCCTTCTCGTCCAGGTCATTGATCTGCAGTATGCTAACGTTCCAGGAATTCTGGAGGATATCTTGAGAGACGTGATGACTGACGGAGAGCTGGCTGGCGAAGACATGGACCCGTTGAATATCTCCAGCGAAGTGGATGCTCTGAAGGACACACGGCTCGCCGTCTGCAAGATACGGGGAACTATCACAGGAGAAAAAGATCTCTCGCCAACCACTTCGTGGCTTCCGTCACGCACATCGTCGCGGATACGTCCCTACCCGGTCAACCGTCTCATCATGAATGGAGGAAAACTGCCGCTCAAAGTTGGCTACAATGACGGTGATCCGATACAGATCGACGCCAGCGGACTGGACGGTGGGCTCAACATCATCACGGGGCGCAAAGGCACCGGCAAGTCCCACCTTGCCAAGCTCCTACTCCTCTCCATGAGTGGGATGGGAGCCCCATGCGTCGTCTTAGACGTGAACGGGGAATACGTCAACCTCCACAAGTCGAAAGACGGTCGACTCTCATCCTCAAAACTAACAGTTCTCGCACCGCGTAGTGGTATTAATTTCGCCCTGGCAAAGCTGGGACTGCGGACTATGTCTGGGGTCCTGAGCAACGCTCTGGACTTACCGGCGACTTCATCGAAGGTGTTCAGCACAATATGGAAAGAACTTGAAGCCAGAGGAGACTTGACCCTGCCAAGCTTGATCCAGAGTGTCCAGTCTTGGAGTTGCCATGAGAGTGTGCGAGAAGCGCTCATTTCTAGACTGCAAGTTCTAGTCGAGTCGGGACTATTCTATGACGAGACGAACCCATTGACCGAGGAGAAGATTCTGCACGCTATCGAAGGCGGCGGGATACTTGTTGTGAATCTGAAGAACCAGAGCCATATTGTCAGACGAATAATAGTAGAGACATTTCTGGGCGAGCTGACGAAGATTCTGTCATCAAACTGGCTGCGGGCAGCCTTCCTCTTCGCCGAGGAAGCCCACCTCTATCTCAGAGAGACTTACTGGGACGACATCATCACCCGAATGCGCCACATCGGCCTCTTCACGACCTTCATCACGAACCAGCCCGACACGGTGCAGGAGACGATCTATCGTCAAGCCGATAACGTCTTCATCTTCAACTTCACCAACGAACATGACATAGAGACGATTGGAAAAGTCGCGAAGTCCGACAGCGAGACGATTCGGTCTTTGATCAGAGGAACGCCAGCAAGAAGATGCCTCCTGCTCGGAAACGTTGTTCACGACCTGCCCCTAATGGTCGATGTTGAACAACTCGATGTCCGAACCATGGGAGAGACAAGGCTCTTCTTCTCCTAGGATAACCAAAGCAATATTGGATACTCAGGTGTGTCCAATACACCCGCCAAGAGCAATGCAAGGCTAATCGCCATGCGTCGCTATCCACTCATGCCGAAATTGGCGATTCACCAGAGAGAGTCTGACAAAGACCGTCAAAACTGGTAGAAAGGAAAGCAAGAGAATTTCCCCTTGCGGGTATAGATTCAGGTTGCCGCTGAATCCCCAAACTAATCCTATCGGCACAATGGCTATCAATGGCGACAATGTTCCTAGAATTAGCTTCCAAGTGAATCTTCTCCTCCACTGATTGTATTCAGGATGAACCTTCTCAAAATGTGACTTGGGAACACTTGTTGTTAGGGTTTCACGACTTACCGAGCTCTTGAAGACTTGATGACAAATCGGGCATCGGACGAAGAGGGGAGAGTAAGGCATTGGAATGCGACTTCCTCAGGAATGATAGTCCGAGGCCAGCTAATACTTAGCTGTCCACTGAGACCGGCTCCTCTCGATGTGCTTTTCTCCCGCACTACTGTCCCGTGGACAAGTTCCACGTGATGCTGCTCGAAAAGGCAGGCTTTGTCCTTACCGAGTTTAATCCCCTAGCCAATGATTTCATGTGTCCGTATCCAACCACCGCGATAACTTGTCCTGTGGTGAAATACAGGATATCGCGAATCCTCGCGACCATGTGCTCCTCTCTGACATCCAATAGTAGCCTGCTCAGCTCGGGATAACGAAGCCTGAACAATCTCAACTGCTCTTCCAGGTTCTCAGTAAGCTTCGACAGGTTGAAGCCCCCAAACGGCAAGAGAGCTACGCTGACCAGCGAATCCACGCCGAGCCTCACCTTCTCCTTCAAAGGCAGCTTTCGCAGAGAACCGACAGTATGACCGATGGGCAAATCAACAAACTCAACCCTAGCCCCAACCGCTCTCGCCGCCTCAACCGCTCGTAACATCTCCGAGCCTGGTGGCGAACCTGTCATCTCACCCGCGAAGCGTTCTAGAAGCATCATCGCCAGGAACGAGCCGCCTCCACCGCGCCCGGTTGCTCTTCCAGGATTTTCTAGCGCCGCGAGCCGTCCCTCGTCAAGCTCCAACGCAACAACCTCGGGTCGCACACGGATGATAGTCTCCCGGACAAAACTGGCGCTCTTCGGGTCCACATGGATGGTCCCGATGAGACTGAGACGATCGCCGACCTTCTCTATTGCTGACGCGCCTGAAACCTTCGTTTTCTCTTTCAATGCCTATATGGCGGTCAATCTACCTTTCTTCTCGTTCCAAGTCACTTGGTTGTAACGGGGTCCAGTCTGTGAGCAAGATCGACGAGCTCGACGATCAACGACAGAAACTGCGAATGGACCTGCGTAAGAGTCTAGACAAGCTCAACGAGACCCGGACCAAAATCGCAAAAGTCCGCGAAGAGCTACAACAGCTACGCAAGACCCGCGACGGATTGAATGATACTGTTCGAGCGCTCAAGCAGACCCGGGAGCATCTGCGAGACTCGTCAAAGGAGAAGCTTGCAGCGCTCCGAGAACTTCTAAAGAAGATGAGCGATCGACCACATGCCTCAATTGCGGAGAAAGAGCTAGCATCGCTGGAGTGGCAGGTCCAGACCTCGCCCCTCGAGAAGGACGAGGAGAAGCGATTAATGACGAAGATCCGGGGTTTAGAGATTCGGGTCTCAGGCTACCATAAGGTCCTCAAGCTGAGAGAGGAGATCACGAAACAGCGCGAGGAGGCTGACCAGGTCCATGCCAGGATTCAGGAGCTGGCTGCTGAGAGTCAGAAACACCACGAGGACGTTGTCCAGTTGTCCGGGGCCTTCCAGACTCTCCGGGCCAAACGAGATGAGCAACAGAAGAGCCTCGATGATCTGCGCGCGAAGGTGGGTGAAATCAATCAGCATTTTATTGAGTTGAGGAATGAGCTGACTGATGATGAGAAGAGGATACGGCGGGAGAAGGAGGAAGCTCTAAAGGAGGCTTTGAAGGGGGCGGCGCAGAGGAAGCTGAGCAAGGGCGAGAAGCTGACGCTGTACGAACTCGGAGCACTCTACGAGGGAGAAGAGGAGTGAAGCGTCCCATTGCAATCATCGGCGGCTCCGGAGTCAAATCGATCCTCAAAGGCGAACTGAAGATTCTCGGAACACCATATGGTCCGACACCTAGTCTTACAATCGGTGAGATCGATGGCAGACCCGTGGTCTTCTTGCCACGACACGGCGAAGCGCACTCAAGCCCTCCACACCGAGTAAACTATCGAGCAAACATATGGGGACTCAAGACTCTAGGAGTCGAACGGATCATTGCAACAAACGCGGTCGGCGCGATCGATCAACAGCTAACCCCCGGCCAGATAGTCATCCCTGCTGATCTCGTCGACATGACAAAGTCTAGGCCCTGCACGTTCTACGACGGGTCTCCTGTCACTCATGTGGACGTCTCCCAACCATACTGTCCTATAGAACGGGAGGTTCTCGCGAGTTCGGTGGTGGCAGCTGGCAGAAAGTCGTCGAGAGAAGTCGTGATGGCCTGCACGGAGGGTCCGCGTTATGAGACGCCTGCTGAGATCAAGATGCTCCGGACCATAGGCTGCCATATCGTCGGTATGACAGGAGCACCAGAAGCGTTCCTAGCCCGAGAGCTGGAGATGTGTTATGCCTCGATAAGGTTCGTGTCCAACATGGCTGCGGGGCTGCAGAGAACATTATCAGCGAGAGAAGTAGAAGACAAGGGACGAGAGACCAGTCAGGTGCTCAACAAGATACTCATCGGCGCTATCGGAAGAATGCCCGAGTCTAGAAAGGATTGTCCCTGCGGAACCGCGCTGGCCCAGGCTCAGTTGAAGAAGGAAGTCCTAGAGGTCGCGCAATGATAGACAGCCTACTCCGAATCGCCGGGGTCTACAAGGCCTACGAGAAGTATCTGAATCAACAGATCAAATGGGGCCAGATGCCGGAACATATTGGAATAATCCTTGATGGCAACCGGCGCTGGGCTTCGGAGAAATCCCTCAACGCGACCGACGGACACTGGGCCGGCGCGAAGGTCGGGGAACAGGTGCTCGACTGGTGCCTCGAATACGGAATAAAGACCCTAACTCTCTACACATTCTCGACTGAGAATTTTTCGAGACCGAGCGCAGAGGTCAGCGCGATCCTCAAGATCGTCGAGGAAGAAACCAAGAAGCTGGGAAAAGACAGTAGACTACACTCCCAGAAGGTCAGAGTCAAAGCAATAGGTCGGACCGATCTGCTCCCTGAGAGCCTCCAGGGCGTCTTCAAGCGATTAGAGGATGAGACCAGCAAGTACGACGGCCACTTTCTGAACCTGGCAATAGCCTACACGGGAAGGGCGGAGATTATTGATGCTACAAAGAAGATCGTGGAAGATGTTCACCAGGGTAATCTTTCTCCTCAGCAGATCGACGAGGATACTTTTGACAAGTATCTCTACACGGCTCACCTTCCTAATCCAAACCCTGACCTCGTAATACGAACCTCGGGCGAAGAACGCTTGAGCGGTTTCCTCCTGTGGCAGTCAGCCTACAGCGAGCTAGTATTCGTCGATGTCTACTGGCCAGAGTTCCGGAGGATAGATTTTCTCCGAGCGATACGCCTCTATCAGATGCGCCATCGAAGATTCGGCCGCTGAGTCGGACATGTTCTGAGGCTTCGATGATGACGGACGGACTTATCTAACTAGACAGCGAACGATTCCAGGGCCCGGGCCTTGGTCTATATCAAGAGAATCGACATCCGAGGCTTCAAGACCTTCAACAAGAAGATCTCTATCCCTCTAGACCCAGGGTTCACTGTAATAACAGGACCGAACGGCGCGGGAAAGTCTAACATTCTCGACGCGCTGAAATTCTCGCTCGGAGAACTGAGCGCTAGAGAGCTCAGGGGAGGGAGCCTCTCTGCCCTCATCCACAAGTCGGGAGCAGAGACGGCGAGATCGGCCCATGTAGCGGTCCAGTTCGACAACACCGACCGCAAGATTCCCGTAGACTCCGACCTCGTAACCGTATCGAGAGAATTCTCGACCGGGGGCGAGGGAATCTACCGGATGAACGGCCGACGCCTTTCAAGGAAACAAGCGCAGGATATCCTCAGCTCCGCCGATATCCAAGTGACCGGGTTCAACCTGATCGCCCAGCACTCGATTACCCGTCTGGCTGAGATCAGTACCGACGAGAGGAGGAGGATTCTTGAGGATCTTATCGGGCTGGGCGTCTTCGAGACCAAGAAGGCCGAGGCAAAGGTCCAGCTCCAGGAGGCGGATGTTAACCTGAAGGTGGCCGCTGCCAAGGTCGACGATGTCAGGACGAATATCGAAAGGCTGGAGCGTGAGAGGAACGATCTCTTACGGTCGAAGCTTATCCAGAAGGAGATCTCAAACCAGCAGGCACTGATACTATCCTCTCAGATACTCTCCCTCCAAGCCAAGAGGACCAGCGCCCTCCAAGAGCTGGAGAATGAACAGAAGAATCTCGAAGCCCTCCGTCAACAACGGGACGAGCTGACCGGCCAGAGAGCCAAGGTCTCCGCTGAGAGACGCCAGTACGAGGAGAACACGGTCACACAGGGAAACCAGGTCCTGTTTGATGTTGAGAGAAAGATAGCGGAAGCCAGCAATGGTGTAGTTAGAGCCAGGGCGGAAGCGGAGGCCGCCCGCAACATTCTCAACACCCGGATCAAACAGCTAGAGTCGCTCCAGAAACAAGGAGAGAACATTCAGAACAGCACGAAAGAACTCATGGCGACGATCCGCACCCTGACCGGTGGAAAGGCGGATCTTGAGAATCGTTTCGAGGAGGCGAACGCGCGGGCCGAGAAGCTCAACACGACGCTCGCAAACACGAGGGACTCGTTGTCGAAGGACGCGGAGATTCAGGAAGCCCTCGACGCAGAGATCCGCGCAATAGAGAGCGAATTATCCGGGCTAATCGCGTCGAGCAAGGGCAGCTCTACCAAGCTAGATCTGACTGCAAGTCATCTGCAGTCCCTAGAGGCTCGTCACAAGGAGTACGCGAATCTCGCCGAGGAGCTGAAGAAGAGAGTACGTGAGATGGAGAAACTCGGCAAAGAGGAAGAGAAGCGGCTCGGGGGTATCGAGGAGAAGGCTGAGGAGTACACAGCGCTCAAGGACCAACGCCACAAGGAGATCGAAGAAGCCCTAGACGTTGCAAAAAGAGCACGGGTGACCGTTACCGAGTTCAATACTCAGAAGAATCTAGCGGATACTCTCCAGGCAGAGGAGAGGGCGCTCCGGAAGATCGAGGAGATGGCTGATGAGGGCGCGATCAGCGGAGTTCTCGGACGACTGCAAGACCTTGTCAAGTTCAACGACGAGCACAGCAAGGCGATAGAGGCCGCCAGCGCAGGCTGGATGAGAGCCTTAGTGGTGAGAGACCTTGAAGTGGCCATCAAGTGCGTCGAGAGCCTGAAACGGACAAAGCTCGGCCGTGCAAAGATCATCCCGCTCGAAGATCTAGAGCTCTCGCCCGAGAATGAGGAGTTTGACGAGGCTCCCGGGATCGTTGGTCTGGTCTCACGGGTCATCAAAGTAGAGAAGCGGATAGCGCCTGCTGTCGAGTTTGTGTTCGGTGATACGATGCTTGCTACGAACCAGCGAGCGGCCTTCCTCACCGCCGCGAAGGGACAGAGATGTGTCGTCACGAGTGGAGACCTATACGAGCCCGGAGGCGGGCTAGAGAGCGGGTATTATCGCGCGCCGTTTGACGCGTCTACCCTGATTCCTAGGTCTAATGTTCTGGAAGGTCTCGAACGGACAGTCAAGTCGCTAGAGTCGATTGTTCAGAGGTCCCGGTCGGAGCTTGATCGACTGGAATCTGAGATTGTGAAGCTGAAGGAGGACCGGGTCTCCACCAGCAAGACGCGGGAAGCCCTGACCCGTGATGTTGAGCTGGCTCAGAGGAGCCTAGAGCGCACCCGATTATCGCTCCAGCAGACGAAACGGCGGATTGACAGCTTGGAGAATTCGATGCAGCGAGAAAGAGAACTGCTGCAGGAGATGGCGTCTAAGCAGGGAGAGATGAAACGGCGACTCGCAGTTCGAGAGGAAGAGCTTGCGAAGCTGAAGGTCGAGCAGCGAAGAACGGCGATCCTTCAGGCGGAACGCCAGAGAGACGGGGCGGTGGCTCAGGCTGAGGCATTGCTGCGGGAGAAACTAGAGCTTGAGAACAAACTAGCGTCGAGCCAGTCGACACTGGACACTCTAAGACCTGGATACGACCAGTTGAGTATACAGTCCCGTGCGCTAGAATCCGAGATCCGACGTGAAGAAGTGAGAGTCGAAGAGGCCGGCAAGAGATCAGAAGAACTCCAGCAGGAGATGAAGAAGCTCAACGAGGAGAAGGCTCGCTTGGTCGAGAGCCTCGAATCGGTGGGCGAGGAACGGAGAAAGTACGAGGAACGGTTTTCTGTGATCGAAAAGTCGCTGACCCAGCTCATCGAGAGGATGGACCCGCTCAACGCGAACGTATCAGAATTGAAGGCGACGCTTCGAGAGCTGGACACGCAGATAGTCATGCTGAATTCACAACTGCACAGTCTCGGTTTTGAAAGGACCCTAGAGACGACGCCTGAGGCGATTGAGGACGCTGCAAAGCTCAAGCTTGGTCTTGGGAAGGAGCTGGAAGAGATTGGCGCCGTAAACCAATTGGCCGTTGAGCAGTATGAGGGTTTGAAGGACGGCTACAAGCACCTGTCGGAGAGGATTAGCGAGCTTGAGAGAGACAAGCTAGGAATTCTCAACTTCATGGGCGAACTCGAGAAGAAGAAACTGGACACTTTCATGAGTGCGTTCACGAAGGTCAACGAGACCTTCCAGCAGATTTTCCACGACATAACAGAGGGCGGCAACGGAAGAATGGCGCTCGACAATCCCGACAATCCCTTCGAGGGCGGGCTCGACGTGTTCCTCGAGTTCCCCGGGAAGACGGAGCTGACGATGGCCGCGGCGAGCGGCGGCGAGAAGTCAGTCTCGACAGTCTGCTACCTTCTTGCTTTGCAACAGATCCATCCTATGCCATTCTATATCATGGACGAGATTGACGCGCACCTTGACGTTTTGAACACAAAGCGGTTGGCAACGCTGGTGGCCTCGAAGAGCAGCGAGTCCCAGTTCGTAGTGATCTCGCTCAAAGACACGACCATCTCGCGGGCTGACAGGGTCTTCGGTGTGTTCATCGACGACGGGCAGAGCAAGGTCATCTCGCTACCGAACAAGGGAGGCGTCAAAGACTGACAACGCCCCAAGACTCGTACTGGCTCAAGCAACCCTACTCGGTACTGTTCGACCTTCTCCACCTTCACCGGGTGAAGCCTTGGGATGTGCATCTCGCCGAACTCTTGACGGGGTTGATGGGCGAGATGAGGGGCCGGGGCTACATCGACTTCTCAGTCTCCGGAACAGCACTCCTCACCTCAGCCGTCCTACTGCGAATGAAATCAGAACTAGTCTTGAAGATGGAAGAGCCGCCTAAACCTCTACCAGAGAGGCCGACCGATTATGTTCCTCCACCCCTCGCCTTCCCAATCAGGTACCAGTCAACGACCACTTCTCTGGAAGAGGTTCTCAAGGGGATCTTGGAGGTCTTGAAGGCTGAGAGGCTCTTGCCTGTGGGGACGTCGCAGCTGGTCAGCAAGCAGGACCCCGGCTGTGTTTGAGCAGGCTGACGATTGGCTTGTGAAGATAGAGGAGGAGATGAAGGCCTTCTACAACAGGCTCATGAAAGAAACCGTTCGAGATAGATCACTGTCCTTTCTCAAGCTTTTAGGAGATGGCGACGCGGTTCAGGCTGTAAGGATGTTCATCATGCTGCTCTTCCTCGCGTTCGAAGGAAGGGTTGGTCTGAATCAGATGGAAGAGTTTGGAGACATCGAGATAGAGATGAGGAATGATGGAAGCGCAGTCTCAGACTGAACCAACGTCCAAGCCGGCTGGCGCGCAACAACAGCTCTGCGAGGCCGCGCTATACGTCTCAGGTAGACCTCTGGACATCAAAACGATAGGATCCATCATCGGCGCAAGGTCAGAGGAGAAGATCAAGTCGCTAGTCCGTGCGATAGCAGAGAGATACTCCAAGTCAGAGAGCCCGATCCAAGTCTTGGAACTGCCTGATGGAAGGTTTGTGATGCAGCTGAAGCCGGAGTTTGCGAAGCATGTCCGGAAGCTCTCGAATAGGCCACTGCTGACCCCGGGTCCGCTGCGGACCTTGTCGTTCATCGCGCTCAGACAGCCAATTGCTCAGTCACGAGTCATAGCGGTCCGGGGGAAACTTGCCTACCAGCACGTCAAGCAGCTGAAAGAGATGGACCTGATTAGCTACGAGAAGCTGGGACGGTCAAAGACTCTGCGGACGACTACAACTTTCGCTGACTACTTCAACCTCAGTCACGATCCAACGCTCATGAAAAAGGAGCTTAAGAACATCCTCGAAGTTATGGACCAAACGGTTAGCATAGCATCCCCAGTACGTTCCTCTACCCACACTGAGCCGTCCTAGCTGTCAGCCAACTCGGTCTCTGTTAACGAGATTGCGGCCGAGTTCGGAGAACTGCCCTCTGGGCTGCGAACTCATCAGGAAACTGTCTCAACAAGAATTGTTTCAAGGGCCAAGGCAGCTTTAGGATTATCCTCTCAAAGACGATGAAGAGTGCCCAGGCGAAACTGAAGGTGAAGCTGGCTAGTCGGACTGGGCTCGCTTCGCTTAGCGTCTGACCGCGCCTATTCTGCCGCCTGTTCTTGGACGCCTTCAACTTCGTGCGAGTCGTGGGGCATGGATAGAGCCTCGAGCGGGACCCATCTCGACCTCTGGGCCCCCTTGATCCAGAGACCGTTGCCGTCAATCCATTCAACGACACCCTCAATCGTCTCCCTGTTCAACAGGGTAACCTTGACGGTGTCCCCAGGCTTAGGCAGTGACATACCACTAGGATACAACTAGCTCGAATAATAACCTGACAGCCATGCCGCTGGGACGACTTATCTCAGTCTACGCGTTTCATGCTTTTCTGAGCAATCCTTGCACAATGCCAGTCGAAATGTAGTGCCGTTGATTCCTTTGACTTCTGCTCCCTTTCTCTTGCAGCCGCAATGGCACCTGCAACGATCGGATGGGCTAGTTTTCATCGGCTTGGTTGTCTACGAAAACATACGATAATAGTCGAGCTCAACCGGCCTATCGGGAAGATGGTGACATTTCTGTTGTCGCACGAGCTAACGATATTAGGTCGGAGAAGGGTGCTCCTTCTGAGAATCGTTTGACACCACCCGCATCCACTTCCAGTTTGCTGGGCAGATATGAGATCGCAATTCTTCTTCAGCTTCTGGCACCGTTATCATGGAGTTTTGGATTATGGCTTGTCTATCCGGCCCTTAGCGTTACTGGAAATGCCTGCCTCACCTGTTTCCTCCAGATCAATGCTAGTGTAACTACATCTTCGACTGCGATGGCCCTGACCGGAACTGGG
>WNGP01004618.1_pt1 | contig 11458 bp, 8 predicted proteins | sample 5407671 | NCBI WGS metagenome assembly WNGP01 (sample SAMN13153381, study PRJNA577476) | soil metagenome | isolation source: 40 cm soil or saprolite under Garry oak tree replicate 2 | place: USA:California | collected 2016-06-15 | reverse complement strand
GGTCGATTTCGGCCGTGACGTTCTGCCGCTGTTGCGACAGAACTGTGTTGGCTGTCACGGTCCAGCGAAACAAATGAATTCCTACCGGTTGGATCGCCGCAGCGTTGCGTTGCGCGGACCAGCGCCGGTCATTGTGCCTGGCAACTCAGCTGCAAGCCGGCTTTATCTTCGTCTGACCGGAAGCGAGTTCGGAAGTCCGATGCCGCCGTCAGGACCGCTGAAGCCGGAAGACGCAGCCGTGATCAAGGCCTGGATCGATCAGGGCGCTCCATGGCCGGACGAACTGGCCAATGAGGCGGATCTAGCGCCCGTGAATCCGAAGGCCGTCGCCATGACCGACGCATTGCGCGCGGGCGATCGCCAATCCTTCATGAAGCTTGTCGCCGAAGATCCAAAGCTCCTCAACGCTCGCGGGCCGGAAGGCTCGACGCCGTTCATGTACGCCGTTTTGTATTCGGATGCAGGAACATTGCGGCAGTTGCTGCAAAAAGGCGCCGACCCGAACAAGCGCAACGATGCAAACGCAACTGCTCTGATGTGGGCGGCAACCGATTTCGAGAAGACCCGGGTGCTGCTGGAGTCGGGCGCCGATGTAAATGCACGGTCCAATGACGGCAGAACCCCGCTGTTCGTGTCTACAACCCGGCATGGAGCGGCGCCGGTGGTAAAACTGCTGCTCGATCGTGGGGCGGATCCAAAGGTCTCCGGGCCATCCCTGGACGACACGCCGTTCGTACAGGCCGCTGCCGCCGGTGATGCCGAGGTGATGCAGTTGCTGATCGATCGCGGCGCCGAGACTAAAGTCATCAGCGGGATCACGCTCGTGTACGCGGTCGCGACGAATTGTTCGAAATGCATCGATCTTGCCGCGAAAAACATGGACGCGACGGCGCATACCTACGCGCTCCTGCAAATCGCCGCTTTCGGGGATGTGAGTGCGGTCCGGTTCACGCTCGATCATGGCGCGGACGTTAACGCTGCGGATCCCATGGGCCGAACGGTCCTGATGTATGCAGCGGTATCCGATCTTCTTCCGCTGGATGAGGTGAAGCTGCTGATCGAACGCGGCGCCAGCGTCAACGCGAAGAGTCACTCCGGGCAGACGGCACTCGATATCGCCAGACTCCATGGAGATACGCCGATCGTCGCTCTGTTGATGAAATCCGGTGCAACAGCCGGGAGCGCCGCCGTTCCGGAGTTGAAGCTGCAGCGCGGAAACACGGTCCAGGCCGCCGTCCAACGAAGCCTTTCATTGCTTCAGCGTGCGGATGCCAGTTTTACCCAGAAGACCGGCTGTGTGTCTTGCCACAACGAGAGCCTGCCGGCAATGGCGGTTTCACTCGCGCGCAAGAATGGATTCAAGGTCGACGAGCAGACGGCCGGTCCCCAAGTCCTAGCGAACGTTGCGTTCCTTGCCGCCAGCCGCGAGCGCATGCGCCAGGGAATTTCGTTCGTGCCAATGGCAGATCCCGACATCCTGAGCTACATCCTCATCGGACTGCATGGAGAACAATACAAGCCGGACGAGAATACGGATACTATCGCCATGCACCTCAAGACTCACCAAATGCCCGATGGCCGTTGGGCCGTGGGCCCCGCCAGTTCGCGGCCTCCATTGTGCCCCGGCGACATCACACAGACGGCGCTCACCCTGCGTGCTCTTCAGCTCTATGCGCCGAATGTCGACAAGGCCGGCTATGAGAAATCGATTCAGCTCGCCGCTGCCTGGCTTGCGAAAGCTCAATCGAGAACCGGTGAGGATCGAGCATGGCGACTGCTTGGACTGGCATGGGCCGGGAAGGACAAAGACGCGATTCATAAGGCGATGCGAGAGCTGCTGGCCACGCAGCGATCCGATGGTGCGTGGTCCGACATCGCAACGCTGCCGAGCGGTGCGTACGCCACTGGCCAGGCTCTGGTGGCGCTGCAGGCGGCGGGACTAGATGTGTCCGATGCCGCATATCAACGCGGCGTTCAGTTCCTGCTGAATACTCAACTCGATGATGGCTCGTGGTACGTCAAGACGCGAGCGTTAGGCTTCCAGCCGTATTTCGATAACGGCTTCCCGCACGGTATCGATCAATGGATTTCCGGAGCCGCCACGAGTTGGGCGGCCATGGCGCTCACGCTTGCGTCGTCAGCGCCTCGTTCTGCGGCGGCATCGGCCGGGGTCCAATAGTGAGGAGAAAATCATCCGCGTCCCACAAATGGCATCTTCGTGGCCATGACGGTCATGAACTGCACATTGGCTTCTAAGGGGAGATTCGCGATGTACACGACAGCTTCGGCCACATGCCTCAGATCCAGGCGGGGCTCGGCCATCCGTGTACCGTTCGCCTGGGAAACGCCCGCCGCCATTTGCTCGGTCATTTCGGTAGCAGCGTTGCCAATGTCGATCTGACCGCACGCGATGTCGTACTTACGTCCATCCAGCGAAATACACTTCGTGAGGCCGGTGACGGCGTGTTTCGTCGCAGTGTACGGCGCGGAGTTGGGCCTGGGCGCGTAAGCGGAAATCGAGCCATTATTGATGATGCGTCCGCCGCGCGGGTGCTGGGCTTTCATGATTTTGATCGCTTCCTGCGCGCAGAGGAACGCACCCGTGAGGTTGACTGCGACGACGGCGCTCCACTGCTCGTAAGTGAGATCTTCCATCAGAACGCCGGGCCCGAATGTGCCGGCGTTGTTGAACAGAACATCCAACCGTCCGAAAGTTTCTTTGACGCTGGCGAAGAGCGCTCGAACCGATTCCGGTTTGCTGACATCCGTGGATACGGGAAGCATCTTCCCGCCCGGACGATCCACAAGCTCTGCGGTTTTTTCGAGTTCCGCACGGCGACGCCCGGCCAGCACCACGGAATATCCGGCGGAGTGTAGCGCGATGCTGACGGCCCGCCCAATGCCGCTGCCGGCGCCTGTCACCAGAGCGATCCTGTCATTAGCCACAGCTACAAACTAGGCCCGAAATTCGCCGGCGTCAACCCGGCTTCATCGTACCTGGAGCGCATGGACGCAATTTTATGGGCTGACTCTTCTCAAACCGCTTACCAGCCGGGCGACAGTCCCTCGGACCGCGGGCCAGGAAAACGGCTCAAACCGAAACACAACTCGGCGTTCACCTGCCTTTACATGAACTCCGCGGAACAAGTAGTTTGCTTGCAATAACTCTCGTTCTTCGTCGTCCACATAAACGCGCCAGTATGGATAGTACGGGTCGTTGAGCACCACGATGACATCTCTTTCCGATTGAATAGCCACGACCACTTCGGTGTTCCGATAGGTAAGCACTCTGGCCGTGGCTTTCCCTTGGCCGGTCAACGGCACGGAGTACCCGTAGCCTTGGTGGCGGTCGGACAGTGTGTCAGGCAAGTGTTGCAGCACGACGTTCGACTGATAATCCACTGGAGCCATCTTCCCCTCACTGATTGCACGGTCCAAATCCGGTTCGACGTATATGGCGGTCGCGGTCAAGATGCGGGGCAATACTTCCAGATTTTGCCAAACTTTGATCCCTTCTTCGTCCAACACCAGCGGAAAACGCTTCTCATCCACTCGATGGTCGATTTCCCGGAGAGATTTGGTCGAGGCGATATATTTCACGCCAAGCAGATTTAGCAGAGGAGCGTTGTAGCTGGCCATTAGGGGTGGAAATGGCCGCACGAAGTTAAAGCTTTCCTGGGCGCCCGCGCTGCGCTCGTACAGGGCGTAGCGAAGCGGATTGTATCCTTGAGTCGAGTGAATGCCGAAGATCATGGGGATATTGGCCCATAGAGAACCAGCCTGGGTAATGTCGGCCCGATACGGAATATTTCCATCCTTCGAATCCAGGCCATTCTTGAGAAACCCCGCTACGGGATCCCTGCGAGCGGATTCCTTTGCCAGCAACGGGAACCATCCGGGATCACCGGCATTAAGCGCAGAGCCGGTGTTATGTACACTCAAGTCCGCCGTTAACAGTACAAGTCCGACAAAAGCCAGCGCGAGCCGAGTCTGGTTCAGCCGAGCTGCGGATATCGCATGCAGCAGTACCAGTGCAACGGCGACAAAGACTACCGCCAGTGAGAGGTCCTTCATCATGTGTCCCAATTTTTCCCCTCGCCAGGCATAACCAATGCCCCAGGCAAATAAAGTGACAATTGCTGCGGTCCCTACCAAAAGGAGACCGGGTTTGACGCCGCCAGGTGAACCGGAAAGCAGCCGGTCCATCAAAAATCCTGTCGCGAGGGCCAGCACCATGTTGATGACGAACGTGGCATCGGTCGGTCTACGATATAGACTCACTCCGGGAACAAGGTGGTAAGCAAGCCAGTAGAAATAGGTAGAACCTCCCAAGGCATAAAGAGCAGCGGCGAAACCAACCGCGGAAAAGTAGCGGAACTCCCGTTTGAATAATGCGCCGCTGATGACTCCATATCGCGCAATCAGGACTATCGGCAGGATCCCGGCATACAGGTACGTTTCTGTGATATCCCCAAGACCCCAGTAAGAAGACGGGTGCGCATTATCAAAAAAATTCCGCACAAATAACGTGAGCAGTGTGAGCGGGTGAATGGAGTCCTGTACGGCCGTTTGAAAGGAGATTTGAGACCGGTTACTAAGCGGAAGAAACTGCAGAGTGAGATAAAGCGGTACGGCGACCGTGAGAGTCCAAACCAAAGCGGCTGTCGCCAGCACTCGCCTTCGCGTGACGAAGAAAACCCAGGGCGACTCCGATACCGTAGCCCGATAAAGGACGTATCCAAAGAGGACCAAGCTGAAGAGATAAGCCACCTGATTCTGGTGCGCAGCCATGATACCGGCCACCAAACCGAAACAGGCGGCCCACCGGACGCGGTTGGAATCCAGCGCGTGCTCCAGCGTCAGGAGCGCAAATGGAAAGTAGCTATAGGCGAAAATCGTTGAGACGTGCTGCATCCGGCCGGCAGCCGATCCGCCGAACATATAAACCGCCGCCGAGAAGAGACCCGCTGTTGCGGAGCGGCCAAAGCGAACCGAGAGCAGCACCATCCCTAAGCCGCCGATCAGGACGTGCAGGAGTTCGACTCCGTCAAACCAGTAGACTGAGGGCTTGTCGACGATGATCATCAAGAGCAGCGCGACCGGCGAAAAAATATTCGCCTGCGGGTCGGAAACCATCGGATAACCGCCGTAGACATACGGGTTCCAGAACGGGAGAGCCCCGTTGCGAATGGACTGGCTGACGAAATAGAGGGATGGATAGAAGTAGTCCTTACTGTCGAAGGGAATCGTCCGTTTTTCCACAAACCACGCCGCGCACAGGATCAGCCATCCTATTGCCAGCAGAAAAACGGCGGATCCCGTCCGCATTGGCCGTACGTGGGAGATCAACCAACCGGCGCGCTTCAACATAAAAGTTGCTCTGACGTTATACCCTAAGATTGGCCATCGCATGAACCACCGGAGCGAGAATCGCGTGCGACGATCTGATTCATCCCGGTAGAATGCGGTGCAGGAAATGTGCCGGGAGGTCTGGATGTTCACAGCGCTGGAACAAATCTGGGCGGATGTCCGCCATGCGGTGCGCTCACTCGGAAAGAACTCCGGCTTCACAGCAGTGGCTATTCTCACGCTTGGCCTGGCGATAGGCGCCAACACGGCGATATTCAGCGTGGTTGATGCAACACTGTTGCGGCCGCTGCCTTATCCGGACTCGGATCGCCTGGTTGCTATCCGTTCTGTCAGTCCATCTCGTGAGCTGCCGGATGGTGAGAGAACCGCGCTGGGAAACCTGCTTGACTGGCAGGCGCAAGCACGATCCTTTGAAGCGATTGCGGGTTACCGTTGGAGAACTGTCGACTTGACGGGTGGTAACACCAGTGAGCGACTTCATGGATTGTTTGTGACGCCAGGGTTTTTCGATGTGTTCGGCATCCGGCAAATCATGGGAAGGGCATTTATTCCTCAGGATCACCGGGCGCCCATGGCTTCGTTCATTTTGGGCCGTGACGTTTGGCAACGTCGTTTTGGATCGGACCCTCGTTTGGCCGGCCAGACGCTGGATGTAAACATCATCAACCTGAGCCGCATCGGACCTACACCACACGTCCTTCTGGGCATCGTAACCGCGGACGTCCGTTTCCCGCCGATCACTGCAGATTTTCAACTGGGCGTTTCCAGCATCAAGGAGAGTATTGATTTCTGGGTTCCGGAACCGATGTACTTAAAACCGAGCCGCGATGATCGGAATCTCGATGTCGTCGGAAAACTGCGCCCGGGCGTAACTGTCGCTCAAGCGCAGGCTGAGATGGAAGCCATCGCGCACAACCTCGCCGAGTCTTACCCCGACTCGAATCGGGGGTGGGGCATTCGCGTCATACCTCTACGGGAGCAAGTGTTGGGAAACACGCGCCGGGTTGTCCTTTGGCTTTCTCTGTGCACCACGATGGTCCTGCTTATCGCCTGCGCGAACGTGGCGAGTTTCGTCTTGGCTCGTGGGATCGCACGTCAGAGAGAGGTGGCGATTCGAGTGGCTCTGGGGGCAGGACGCCTGCGTATTCTGCGGCAGTTTCTGGTGGAATCTGCGCTGGTGGCGCTTTCGGCAGCGGTTTTCGGAGTCATGTTAACGGTCTGGGGAATCGCGCTGCTGCGTCCGCTGCTCCCATCCGGACTGCCGCTTATCCAAGAGAGCACTATCCATGTCAGAGTTTTCGGATTTACGTTGATTGCCGCGTTGTTTACGGCGTGCGTTACCGGAATCTTTCCTGCGTTGCGGATCTCACGAACTCGCGGACTCAATGCGACGCGGATTGACGGGCGTGGACTCAGCTTGGGTCGAAGCCGCCATCGGGCGATTGGCGGTCTTGTCGCATGCGAGGTTGCGCTAACGCTGATACTGCTGATCGCTACCGGACTGATGATAAGAAGCGCTGTGCGACTGTTGCGGGTTGATCCGGGATTCAACGCCGAAAATCTGCTGACAATGACGATCTCGTTGCCGAATAACAAGTTCGAATGGAAACACAACGCGGTGTTTTCACGGCAAGTCATCGAATCGATCAAATCCCTTCCCCAGGTGCGCGATGCGGCTGTGATTCAGGGCGCGCCCATGCATCCTGGTAGCTTCTGGGGCAACTTCCAGGTCGAGGGTGGCGCGCCGCAGAGTTCAGGCGAGTTGCCGGTAGCGCGGCTGCGGGTCGTCAGCCCGGGCTACTTTGGCGTGATGCAAGGGATTGTGGACCTCACTGCCGAGTCGCGCTATGGTGTAACGGAAATGTGTTAATCGGGCTTTGCACAAAAAGTCGGACGCTGCGTGTCTGTCCTCAATCTGAAATCAGCAAGCGCCGATACGCAACCGCCAACAAAGATGTGCAATCAATCATCACCGATGATCGCAAATGAGGCTACCCGTTAAGGGCTGGACGCGCGTTGCGCTTTCTTTTACCACCCCGTCTGCGCCTGAAAGGTGGCTTCGCGAAATCTTTTTGATGGCGCAGCCACCCCTCCTCCGCTGAGGAGGGGAGTTTCGTCCGTGCATCGAGTGTTTACAGGAGGCCACTGTGTACCGTGTCGATGGGGCCAGACTCTTAGGTTGTTTGTTCCTGGTGATGCTCGTAAGTGCTCCGGCATCGGCTCAAATTAGCCTGGCCGGCGAATGGGCCGGCAGGTACCACGAGGATCAAGGAGACCGAGTTCCCGGTGACGTGCAGGGCGACTTCACTGGAGTTCCGATGAACGACGCAGCCCGCCGGTATGCCGAGAGCTTCGACGTTACCCGCGTTGCGCTTCTGGAACACCAGTGTCAGCCTTACAATGCTCCTCATATCTACCGTGGGCCGCTGCAATTCCGGATCTGGGAAGAAAAGGATCCGGCCACACAGGAAATCATCGCCTACAAGGAATATCTGGGCACCTACATGCAGTACCGGACGATCTGGATGGACGGCCGTCCGCATCCTCCGGAGTATGCGCCGCACACGTTCATGGGCTTTTCAACAGGACAATGGAACGGGGACATTCTTACCGTCACCACCACCCACATCAAAAAAGAATTCTATCGGCGCAGCGGCATTCCGAGCAGCGACCTGACCACGATGCTCGAATACTACATCCGGCACGGCAATCTCCTGTCGCACGTCATCATCGCGACTGATCCGGTGTATCTGACCGAGCCCTATGTCAATAGCCAGGAGTTCGTGTTGATGGACCGCGGGAACCAGAACTGGCTGTACAACTGCGAATACGCCATGGAAGTGCCCAAACCGAAAAATGAAGTGCCGCACTACCTGCCAGGGAAAAACCCGTTTCTCAAGGACTTTTCCAACAAGTTCGGACTTCCGTTCGAGGCGGTGTGGGGTGGTGCGGAGACGACCTACCCGGAGTACATGCCGAAACTCGAAGAGATGATGCGGAAACAGTCACGATGAGATCGGCGCTTTTAGAACGCGGGCATGTAGTCGCGGGCTTTAGCCCGCGTTCCTCCATAGTTTTGATGTTCCTGGCGCTCGTAGGCGCGGCCTTGCTTCTGCAAGGCCAGGCGCCGTCCGATGAAATCAAGACGTTCCACGTCCAGGGGAACGTCTACATGCTCGTTGGGGCGGGCGGCAACATCGCGGTACAGACCGGCGATGAGGGGGTCCTGGTGGTGGATACCGGTGTCGCGACGATGCGCGACAAGGTTCTTGCGGCGATCCGGCAATTGTCCACGAAGCCGATTCGCTGGATGATCAACACCCACGCGCACCCGGATCACACGGGCGGCAACGAGACCATCTCCCAGGCAGGCATGACCGTCAACGGGAATCCTGCCGCAATCATCGCACACGAAAACGTGCCCACGCGGATGACGGAAGCGTCCCGTCCCATCACCGAAGTGCCATTGAATACGTTCTTCGAGGAGACGCGGGACTTTTACTTCAACGGTGAGGCCATCTTCCTGTATCACATTCCCAGGGCCCACACCGACGGCGACGTTTTTGTTTATTTTCGCGGTTCCGACGTACTGGTCGCGGGCGACATCTTCGTGACGACGACTTATCCGGTCATCGATGCGAAGTACGATGGAGGCGTTGCGGGATTCGTCGACGGATTGAACAAGATCCTCGACATCACTGTGCCGAAGTATCTGCAGGACGGCGGCACCTATGTCATTCCCGGCCACGGCCGCATCAGCGACGAGGCCGATGTCGTCGAATACCGCGACATGGTCGTGATCATCCGCGACCGGATTCAGGACATGATCAAGCAGGGAATGACACTGGAACAGGTGAAGGCTGCCAAGCCGTCGTTGGACTACGACGGGCGGTACGGCAACGATAAAGGTTCGTGGACGACCGGGATGTTCATCGAGGCTGTGTACCGGGATCTTAGTCCGAGGAATTGAGCGATGCGTATCACATTTGCCGCGGCGGCACTGGCGTTGATGGTTGGCGTACTGGCGGGCGCCGAGGCCGCACAACGCGGACAGGCGCCGCAGCCGGCGCGAGCGGTCGCCCCGATCGATCTCACCGGTTATTGGGTTTCGGTGGTGAGCGAAGACTGGCGTCACCGCATGGCGACATCCCGCAAGGGCGACTATGAGAGCCTTCCGCTCAACGCCGAGGGCCGTCGCATTGCCGACATGTGGGATCTAGCCAAAGATGACGCGGCCGGCGTCCAGTGCAAGGCGTTCGGCGTCGGCGGCATCATGCGTCAACCCGGGCGGCTGCACATCACCTGGCAGGATGACAACACGTTGAAGATCGACTTCGACGCCGGTACACAGACTCGTCTTCTGCATTTCGACAAGTCGAAGCAACCGGCTTCGGGCGACGCGGAAAAGACGTGGCAAGGGCTTTCGATCGCCGAATGGGAGAGGCCACCTTTGGAACGAGGCGGCCCGCCCGCCCGGGCACAGATTGGAAACAACTCGGGTCCGATCGCGCCGGGCGGAGGAGGCCGAGGTCAGCGAGGAGGGCCACCGCCCCCAAGCTCGATCACGCAAGGCGGATCGTTGAAGGTCATGACAACGCATTTCCGCGAAGGCTATCTGCGCAAGAATGGCGTTCCTTACAGCGAGAATGCCTCGATCACGGAATATTTCAACCGGCTGCCACCGCACCCCAACGGCGACAACTGGCTGCTCGTCGTTACTATCATCGATGATCCGAAGAATCTAACGCAGCCGTTTTATACGAGCACTCAGTTCAAGCTCGAACCGGACGGTTCGAAGTGGAATCCCACACCGTGCAGAACCGCGCCGCCTCCAGGTGCTCCGCGGTAGCGGTATCGTTGCGCTCGAAGGCTTGTAGCGCTATTATTTGCGGCACGAGACTTGACTTGCGTGGGGAACCGGCTAATGCCTTTTGGCTGGCGGGTCTGGGGCTAAAGAAATACATATGGGGGCAGGAGGGTTGATGCGGAGACGAGCCTTCCATCTGGCTTGCTTTTGGGCGTGTCTGGGCGTTGTCGTGTCGGGACTCGCACAGGAAGGACACCCGTTGACGGGTACCTGGACCGGTGACTGGGGGCCGACCGCAACCCAACGGGATCACCTCACGTTCGTCATGAACTGGGACGGCGAGAAGATCACGGGCACGATTAACCCAGGATTGGATTCCATACCGATAGCAAGCGTCTTTGTGGATGTGACGAACTGGACGGTTCGTATCGAGGCGGATACAAAGGACCAGTCCGGCAAACCGCTTCACATCGCAGCCGAGGGCCGCGTGGACAACATCGGTTCCTACCACCGGACGATCACAGGCACCTGGCGTCAGGGTGCGACCAACGGAGATTTCAAAATCACCAGAGACTAATGTGAAGGACAGGCGATGAAACACAGGTTGGACGTCTTGGCCGTGGGCTTGGGAATTCTACTGGCTGCCACACCGGTCGCCGCGCAACACTCGTTTTCGGCAACCTATGATTCCGACAGGCAGGTGACACTTGACGGGCCCGTCACAAGGATCGATTGGGTGAATCCCCACGCCTTTTTCTTCATAAACGTCCGAGATGCCGGTGGCACGATTACGAATTGGGCTGTGGAATTCGGGAACCCGTTCGATCTCGAGAGGGACGGCTGGAAGCGGAATACACTGCACGTTGGTGACCTGGTTGCCGTAGAAGGCATTCCTGCGAGGGGCGCCGTGAGACAGGCTTTCGCCAAATCTGTTGTCTTGAAACCTGGGGGAAAACGATTGTTTGCAGCACCTGGTAGACGGGCGTCCACGTCGGCCGCGGCGCCGGCTCCGCGCTGGCCCAATGGTCACGTGAGACTGGGGCCACCGCCGGGTAAGAAGGGATATTGGGGAGCGGCCAGCGTTAAGGCGTTAGTCGAAAACACTGCCGTAAAAATCCCTATGAACGACGATGGCCTCTTGCTCAACATCGGAGATGCGGACAGAGTCGCGCCGTTCAAGCCCTGGGCGAAAGCCGTGTACGAGCAGCGCCAGCGAAGCCTTTTGAAAGACGATCCTTTTGCGCGTTGCCTTCCGCCGGGCGGCCCGCGGCAGTTTCACAC
>WNGP01005677.1_pt1 | contig 11460 bp, 7 predicted proteins | sample 5407671 | NCBI WGS metagenome assembly WNGP01 (sample SAMN13153381, study PRJNA577476) | soil metagenome | isolation source: 40 cm soil or saprolite under Garry oak tree replicate 2 | place: USA:California | collected 2016-06-15 | reverse complement strand
AACCCGGTCATCCCCGAGGTCGTCACCCAGGTCTCCGCCCAGGTGATCGGCAACGACACGGCGATCACGGTCGGCGGCCTGCAGGGCCACTTCGAGCTGAACGTCTTCGTGCCGCTCCTCGCCCGCAACCTGTTGGAGTCGATCAAGTTGCTCGCCGCGGGTTCGCGCCTACTCAACGTGAAGTGCGTCCAGGGAATCGAGCCGAACCGCGAGCGGGCCGAGCACTACGCCGAGCTGACGCTATCAGTGGCCACGGCCCTGAACCCCTACATCGGCTACGACAAGGCGACCGAGATCGTCAAAGAAGCCGCGAGCTCAGGCCGTCCGCTACGCGACGTCGCCCGCGACGCCGGCGTCGACGAGGAGACGCTCGACAAAGCGCTCGATTACCGCGCGATGGCGAAGCCGCACGACAAGCGCTAACGGATAGCACTTCGGCTAACGTCGCGCCGTGCGAGCTGCCGCGGCGTCCGGACTCGTTGCCTGCGCGGTCGTGCTCGCCGCCGTCCTTGCGCTTTCTGGCTGCGGCTCGTCGGCCAAGACGATCCCAATGAAGAAGCTCTCGCAGCTCGTGCTCCAGAGGGCCGATCTGCCGCCTGGGTTCGCGGCCTTCTATGTAGGCCCTCAGCTCTCAGCCGACCAGACAGGTGCGCGCAGCGACCCGAAGCGCTTCGGCCGCACGGGGGGATGGATCGGCCGCTACCACCGGGGCGGCTCGCCGAAGACGAAGGGACCGCTCGTGGTCGCCTCGCGCGTCGACCTCTTCAAGGACGCCGGCGGCGCGAAGCGTGACTTCGAGCTCTATCCCGCACAGCTGGAGCAAGCAGGCGCAAAGCAGATCGATGTCGGCAAGCTGGGCGACCAGGCGGTTGGCGTGCTCGTCGTCGGAACTGGAGTCGTGACCGTTCGAAACTACGCGATCGCGTGGCGCGAGCGAAACGCCACGGCCGAGCTCGAGCTGAACGGGTTCAAGCTGACGCTCCCGGAGGCGCTTGCGCTGGCACGCAAGCAGGAAGCTCGGCTACGGGATGCGGCCGGTTAGGGGCGGCAGACAGCCCTTTGGCATCGGCCTCTTCGAGCGGCTGCTGTTGCCGGGAATCGCCCCCCTGCACGGATCCGTCGACCGCGGCTGGGAGTAGCGATGGTGCGACTGCGGAGCGGGTGTCGATCCCGACGTCCCCGAGCCGGTGCCGGCGAAGCTGAGCAGAGCAACGATCAGCAGGATCAGCAGGCCGATCACGTTTCGAGTATGCCATTCGAGTAATAGAAGGCTCACGCGATTGGTAGCGACCTCGCGTATAGTCGCGCGGTCAGTCGGGTCGGCGGGGGTCGCCGGCGCGGACAAAGGAGGGGAGAGAGTGAAGAGAGCATTAGCTGTGCTTCTTCCTCTGGCGGCGCTAGGCGCCCTGATGGTCTTGTGGGTAGGAACCGCATCGGCTGTCGAGGACCCGCCGTGGGCCAACGAGGACGAAGACACGACGGCACTATCCGGGCCTGTCGCCTACAAGGACTTCAACAGTCTTGGCAACGCGCTCACGGAGTGCCCGCAGGCCGGTCTCAAAGGCGGGAACCCGAGGCCACTCCGTCAGCTCGCGAAGGATCAAGTCGAGCAGCTGAGCAACGCCGGCAGCAACGTCCGAGCGAATCAGGACTACTCCTGCTTCCCGCAGGACGAGACCTCGCTCGACATCAATCCGCAGAACGGAAAGAACATCGTCGGCGGGGCAAACGACTACCGGCTCGGCTGGGGGACCTCGGGGTTCTACGCCTCGACGGACAACGGCAAGCACTGGTACGACGGGATCATCCCGTTCCCGTCATTGCCTAGCGGTGACAATCTCGACGGCGGCGGCGATCCGGCGCTCGTCTACGACCGTCAGGGGATCGCCTACTACGCAGACATCAACTTCAACCGGACCGACAGTACGAACGGCGTCTGGGTCAGCCGGTCGACGAACGGTGGGTTCACATGGAGCCGGCCGTGTGTCGCGATCGACACGACTCCGGCGAACACCACCGACGATGCAGCGGTGTGCGGCGGGCCTGGCGATCCAAGGCAGCCGGGCGACGGCACGATCAACTTCTGCCAGCAGACCGCGACGGCGGGATGTCCGACCTTCGACAAGGAGTGGATGACCGCGGGTCCGCGGCCGACGGGGGTGGCGCCCGTGTGCTTCGCCCCGATCACCCGCACTGCGATCGCTTGCAATGCCGATCAGGTCGGCAGCGACCGCCTGTACGTCACCTACTCGCTGTTCTCGAGCGCTGGGTCGGCTCAGATCTTCCTGAGCTACTCCGACGATCGCGGGCACAGCTGGTCGAATCCGAGAGTGATCAACGGGGCCGCGGCTTTCTGCGCGGCCGGTGGCCGGCCAGGTAACGGGTGTGACGACAGCCAGGGCTCTCAGCCCACCGTCAGCCCGACCACGGGCCAGCTCTGGGTCGGTTTCCTGAACGGCGACACGGTCGACGAGGACCAGTACCTCGTCGTCACATCGACCGACGGCGGGAACACGTTCTCGGCCCCGATGCGGGTCGACACGATCTACGACCTCAATGAGCCGCGAAGCAGCAACGGTCGCACCGACTGCACTGCCCGCGGCCAGCAGGGTGGGCGTGCGGTTCTGACGAACAGCTGCTTCCGGATGGATCCGATCATGCACTCGATCGTGGCCGACAAGCGGGGCGGGGCATTCGCCAACGACCTCTACGTTGCGCTGTACGACAACCGCAACGGGACGATCCGCAACTCCAACAACGACGTCTTCTTCTACAAGTCGACGGACGGTGGGGAGACCTGGATCGGACCCACGCGCGTCAACAACGACCGGTCGGATACGCCCCCGAATCGTGACTGCGGTCGGCGCGCAAGCAGCGTCAGCGCCTTCGGCACTGGAGCGGCCAGCTGCCCCGCGGCGGGAACCGGAAACGATCAGTGGTTCCCCTGGATCACGATCAACACCGACGGGGACATCAATGTGACCTTCCACGACAGGCGGCTCGACACGACCTCGCCTGCCGGGGTGGGCCCGTGGCCCACGAGCAAGACGGTGGTGGGGAACTACCTCGTTTGGTTCTGGGGCGCGAGCTGCAGGATCACGTCGACACTGACGGTGCACCAGTCGACGACCGGTCCGGTTCCGGCCGGGGCGAGGCAGTGCGTGGCGCCCGAGGCAATCGTCAATCCGACTGTCGCGACAGGGTTCAATCCGGGCGGCGACCAGCCGTTCACGCCGCCGAGCGCAGCGAATCCGGGCCCGCCCGTTCCGGGCAACGGCCAGAACTCGGCGACGTTGCCGTTCAAGAACTTCCAGGTCTCGGACGTGCCCTCCAACTGGGACTACACGTTCCGTGCCGGGATCTTCGCGGGTGATTACACCGGCAACGCGACCGGTTCGATCAACCCGGCTCTGAACCAGAACGGCGACGATCCGAACCGGGACAGGGTCTATGGCCTCTGGACCGACGCGCGGAACGGCCGTGGTTCGGGCGGCGGCGCGGCAACGGACCTCCAACCGGGCCGTAACCCGATCTGCGAGCAGTCGGACGTCTTCTTCGACAAGCTCACAGCAGCAGGTGGAGGCGGGGCCGGAGACCTGACTCCGTGGCTCGACACTCCCTGCCCGCTTGCTATGCAGGACAAGAAGAAGAAGTAAGCCGCTGCTTCAAGCGAGCTGCGAAGGGCCGCCTCCGGGCGGCCCTTCCTCTTTCTAACCAGGGATAAAGGGTCGCCCAGCCACTGCCGATGGAGTGTCTGCGGTGAAGCGGCTCGTTTTCCTGTCCCTTTGCGTTGCGGCATTCCTCGCCGTCGCTCCCGCCGCGCAATCGAAACCGAATCCATTCGGGATTACGATCGTGCGCTTCGAGAGCGGCACGACGCCCGCGCAGATGCAGGCGGCGATCGCGAACGCCGGCGGCGACGTCGTCACCGATCTGAGTCCGGTCGGGGCGATGGCGGTCGTGCCGGTTACACGTGACTTCGGCGCCCGGATTGGCGCCAACTCCCATGTCGCCGGCTTCTTCGCCGAGTCGATGTTCGACAGCCCGCTCACCCTCGACGGCGGCGCTCGGGGCGGCCCCGTCAGCTCGCCCGTCTTCGGCAAGTCTCCCGCCTTCCCGGATCCGTGGCACGACGCTTCCTCGTTCCTCGGCGTCACCAACCCGGAGGGGATCCTCCAGTGGGACGACGCCCGGATGAACGTGCCCGCCGCATGGGCGACGACCCTCGGCGACAGGACCATCAAGGTCGCTGTCCTCGACACCGGCGTCCAGAAATCGCACCGCGAGCTGAAGGACAACATCGCCGGCAAGGCGGAGACCTTCGTCCCCTGCGAAGCGCTCAGGCACGAGGTCGGGGAGAAGGCGCTCAAGGATGCCGGCCTCACGGACTGTGGCAAGGAGGACAAGGAAGGCCACGGCACCTGGGTCGCGAGCCGGATCGCAGGCTCGCTCAACGGCTTTGCCTCGAACGGCGTTGCGCCGCGGGTGCAGATCTCCAGCTACAAGGTCCTCGCCTCGGGCTTCGGCGGGATGCCGGACTGGATCCTCTCCGGCCTCCTCACCGCCTGTTCGGACGGGGTCGACCTCGTCAACATGTCGATCACGGGCTATCTCGACCCGAGCGACCCCACCGACGCGCAGACCTACCTCCTCTTCAACGACGTCGTCCAGTACTGCCGCGCCCACGGCGTCACGATCTTCGCCGCGGCCGGCAACGAGCACGTGCGCATCGACCGCGTGACGACGACGGTCGGCGGCCGGACGCTTAGCGGTGTCGGCGAGGTCTCGAACGGGACGGACGGGATCGCGACCACGCACCCAGGCAGGGATTCCGCGGACTTCGACCTGCGCGGGCTGCTCGAGACGCCCGCAGGGGTCCCGGGTGTCGTCATGGTCTCGGCCACGAACAACGCCAACGGCGCCGCGCCGGCCGACGATCCCTTCGGGCTCGGCATGCATGTGGGCGCCCGCGACCAGCTCGCCTACTACTCGAGCTACGGCTCCCGCGTCGACCTCGCCGCTCCCGGCGGCGCGCGGCGCTTCAACCTCCCCGGCTGGGACGGCGGCGACGGCAATATCCTCTACGGTGGCTGGGGCTCGCTCGGCGCGCTGGCCGAGAACGGCGCTATCTGCCGCGACCCGCTCCAGTCCTCGCTCTTCAACTTCGCCTGCTTCAAGGTCGACGGAGCCGGGTTCGGCTGGCTCCAGGGAACGTCCATGTCGGCGCCGAACGCGCTTGGCGTCGCCGCGCTGGTGCTCTCGGCGAAGCCGGCGCTCCGGCGCGATCCGGCCGATCTCGTCAATCGTCTCCGGTCGACTGCGCGGCACACGATGACGAACTACACGGGTCCCGACGACCCGAACAACACGAGCCCGACCTACGACGGTCGGCCTTGCAACACCGGTTACTGCCACCTGGACACGTCGGTTCAGATCCCCTTTGCGGGCGCGTACGGGGCGGGGCTCGTCGACGCCGGCGCTGCCGTCGCGCCCTAGACGCCGTCCCGGCAGACAAAGCGCGATATCACACTTGATATCGCGACCAAGACCGTCTATAGTCGCGCGGCTTTGCCAGGGGAGACTATCGCTTCCTCCTGCGGATGCCGGAGGAGCTGCGGAGGGCGCTTGCAGCCGCTGCTGCCCGTTCGGGTCGCAGCCTCAACGCTGAGGTGGTTCACCGTCTCGAGTGAAGTCTCCGTATGTCGCCCCTGCGAGTCGCTGCCAACACGGCGGCGGCCGTGACGAAGCAACTCATCGAGTTAAGGAGGGGGAGAATGCTTCGAAAGCGATACAGGATCGCCATGGTTGCCGTCGTGATCGCGGCGGCGGTTCTGGCGGCCGTGCTGCTCGCGTTCGCGGGCGGTTCAGGAGGCGCCCAGGCCGGGAGCGCTGCGGTGCTCGCCAAGGCCGAGGGGGGCGATCCCGACTCGTCGGGCGACAGCCCCGGCCTCGGTCCGGTCAGCTTCGACGCCTACATGTCGGCGGAGCGCACATATCCGGCCAACGTGATCCCGCCCGCGATCGCCCAGCGGGCGGAGGACACGTTCAACGCGATCGCCGCGGCAGACGCGAAGAAGGGCGACCCGAAGGGCGCCGCGCATACGTGGCACCTCTACGGCCCCAAGCAGAACGCTACGGAGCCGGGTGTCATCTCATTCTCGGGCGCGACCAACGACACCGCGAGCCGCGTGACGGCGGTCGTGGCAGATCCGGACTGCACAGCGAAACAGTGCAGGCTCTGGACCGGCGTCTCGGGCGGCGGCGTCTGGCGAACCGACAACACTCTGGCTCCGAAACCGAATTGGCAGCAGGTCAGCCCGGAGCAGCTCGACCAGAACTCGGTCGGGACACTGACGCTCGACCCGAGCGATCCCACTCACAACACGCTGTACCTCGGAACGGGCGAGGCGAACCGCTGCTCGTCCGGCTGCGAGGCGGGCGTCGGCATCTACAAGTCGACCGACGGCGGCGATCACTGGACGAAGCTCAACGACGCGTGCGTCAGCAATGCGACGTACACGTGTGCGAGCCCCGGAGTGGATGCCTTCCTCGGCCGCGGGATCAACTCGGTCGTGATCGACCCGCGGGACTCGAGCCACATCCTGGTCGGCTCGGCGCTGGGCGTTCGCGGCCTGAACCACGTGATCGGCGCGGCCGGCGAGACGCAGCGGTTCGAGCCGGGCGCCAACGAGCCGGGCGTCTACGAGTCGCACAACGGCGGAGTGACGTTCACGGAGGTCTGGAACGGCGCGAAGCCCGATAACGGGATCTCGTTCGGGATCACCGATCTCGGGCTCGACCCGCTGAACCTCGATGTCGTCTACGCGGCGGGCTTCGACGCCGGCGCGTGGCGGCGCGACGCCGGAGCGGCGGCGACGAACTTCCAGCAGGTGTTCGCACCGCAGTTCGACCAGAACCTGGTGAACGGCGCGCAGAACCTCAACGCCGGCATCGACCGCACGATGTTCGCGCTCACAGTCAAGAACGGCCACACACGGATCTACCTGACCGACGGCACCGCTGCCGGCGGCGGGCCGACCGACCCGTTCGCGGCAAACTTCTGGCGGACCGACAACGGCCAGCTTCCGGCGGCGACACTGCTGGCTTCGCAGGGGTCGGTGACCCCCGTGGGGTCGGCCTGCGTCTCGCCGAATCCCGCGACGCACACCTTCCCGGCGTTGTACACGACCGGGTGGCAGTGCCTCACCTCACGTGATACGGCGAACCCGTACTTCCCCACGCAGGACTTCTGCTGGGCGCAGTGCTGGTACGACGAAGAGCTCTACACGCCGGCCGGCATGCCCGACACGGTCTACGTGATCGGCGCGATGCAGTACGACGAGCAGCCGTGCGACACGAAGGGCGTCGGCTGCGGCTTCGGGCACGATCAAAATGGCCAGGGCGCCGGCATGTCGAACGGCCGCGCAGTGCTCTACTCGAACACCGCGGGCGACCCGGATGCCGCGAACGGCAACCGTACGTTCACGGATCTGACGACGGACGATCAGGACACCGTGGCACACTGGTGTGCCTACGAGCCGTACAGTTCCGCTTTCGGGTTCAACCCGGCGTGCCGTAGGGCGTCGAACAGCATCCACCCGGACCAGCACGCGATCGTCATCAATCCCGAGAATCCGACCCAGATCTTCGAGGGCTCGGACGGCGGGATCATCCGCACGAGCGGCACCTTCGCGGACATCTCTTCCCAGTGCGACGAGGTCGGCCGTGACGGCGTTACAGGCGGGCCGGTGACCGGCTCGGACAACGTCGGGTGCAAGCGGTTGCTCTCGCGTGTGCCGGTCGAGCTGGGCCACATCGACAGGAATCTGAGCAGCACGATCCAGTTCATCAACGTCGCAATCGATCCGTTCAACCCGTGCCGCGTCCTCGGCGGAACGCAGGACAACGGCACGTGGGCGAACATGGACGGATGCAGCCTGAACACGTTCACGCAGGTCATCTACGGCGACGGTGGCAATTCGGTCTTCGACGCTGCGCACCCGAACTGGATGGCAAACGAGTTCACGAGCGGATCGGCTGACGTCAGCTTCGAGAACGGCGACCCGCAGAATTGGGTCGTTGGTGATGCTCCGGTCCGCCGCAGTGGCGAAGGTCCGTCGTTCTACTGGCCGCAGGTCGGAGACCCGAACCCGGTTCCCGGCACGCACCCGATCTACGAGGGCGCGAAGCACGTCTGGCGGAGCTGGGCGTTCAACGGCGGCCATCCGACCCAGACCGGGCCACAGGACAAAAGCCCGGACATCCCCTACATGGAGGCGAATTGTCAGGAGTTCGTGACCGCCTCGACGAACATCAATTGCGGTGACGGCCGGCCGCTCGGCGGGCCCTACTGCGACGGCCTCGCGAGCACCACGACGATTCCACCGTGCACCACCACCACCATCCGGCCCCCGGTGCCGGGCGTGCCCGGCGATCTGACCGGCACGTTCTACGGAAGCGACCGCACCGGCGGAACGGTCTCCTGGATCGCGCGCGACAGCGCCGATCACGGCACGATGTGGGTGGCGACTTCGGCTGGCAGGATCTTCGTGACGCAAAACGTGGACGCGGTAGATCCGTCGACGGTCACGTTCGTTCGGATCGACAACTCGGCATCAGGTGGCTCTCCGACCCGATTCCCGAGCTCGATCTACGTCGACCCGGCGAACGCGAACCACGCCTGGATCTCGTACTCCGGCTACAACGCGGTGACACCGACGACGCCGGGCCACGTGTTCAGCGTGGTGAACACCGGCACCACCGGCGCAGGCACGTTCACGAACCTGCACGTAGAGAACGGCTCGTCGGCCTATCCGACCCCGACGAACGACGGCGATCTACCGATTGCCGACGTCGTCCGCGACGATGCCACCCACGCGCTGTATGCGGCGACCGACTTCGGCGTCCTCCGGGGCGACAACGACGGCGCTTCGTGGCACGTGACGGACGGAATGCCGCGCTACGAGGTTATGCACCTCGCGATCCAGCCGTCCTCGCGTGAGCCCACGTGCAAGGGCGGCGGCAAGTGCAAGCGCGTGCTCTACGCGGCGACGCACTCGCAGGGCATCTGGCAGATGGACCTGGGCAAGTAGCTGCGACAAGCCCACGATGGAAGAGGGCCGCCTACCGGCGGCCCTCTTCTCACTTACGATGCATACTTCCGAACCGATGAAACGTCTGCTTTTGCTCACGGCCGTCCTCGCAGCCGTTGTTGCCGCGCCCAGCGGCCTGGCCCGCACGCACCCGATGATCAACGTGACCAGGGTCATCCCGATCACGGTGCAGGGCTCGGGTTTTAGAGCGGCAGAACGCGTGAGGGTCGTCGTCCGCAGTCCGGCCGTCTACCGAAAGACGGTCACTGCCACCCGCCGTGGTCGCTTCACCGCGCTCTTCCGGCACGGCAGCAAGTGCGCGTCGATCCGCGTGCTCGCGACCGGCAACAAGGGCTCGCGCGCGACCGCGTACGTGCCGCCGAGCTGCCAGATCTGATCTAGGGCTTAGTAGGCAACCGCGCCGCGCCCTGCGGCGGCCGCATGCCGTTGCTCGTCCGCGCGGTAGCTCGAGCGAACCAACGGCCCGCTGAAGATGGAGCCGAACCCGAGGCCCTCTCCCTGCTCGCGGAACCAGCGGAACTCGTCGGGGTGGACCCAGCGATCGATCTTCGCGTGCTTCGCGCTCGGCTGCAGGTACTGGCCGATCGTGACCACGTCGACGCCATTGCGGCGGAGGTCGCGCATCGTCTCGACGACCTCGTCGTTCGTCTCCCCCAGGCCGACGATGATTCCGGACTTCGTCAGGACCGGGTAGTCCGCGAGCTCCTTCGCCCGGGCGAGTAGCCAGAGCGCCTTGTCGTAGCTCGCCTTCGCCCCGCGCATGCGCGCGTGCAAGCGGCGGACCGTCTCGATGTTGTGGTTGAAGACCTCCGGCCTGGCGGCCAGGACGGTGCGGAGCGCCTCCTCCTCGACGCCGAGGAAATCGGGTGTCAATACCTCGACCGACGCCTCGGGCAGCTTGGCTTTCAGCGCGCGGATCGTCGCCGCGTAGTGGCCGGCGCCCCGGTCGGGGACGTCGTCCCGGTCGACCGAAGTGACGACGACGTGCTTGAGGTTCATCTCCGCGGCGGCCTTGGCCCAACGCGCCTCCTCGCAGATCGTGTGCAACGACTGCCCGTGGATCAGCTTCTTGACGTCGAAGTAGCGCGAATTCGCGCTCGGCGCGCGCACCTTCATCCATTCGGGCCGCCGCGGCCGCTCGGCTACGGGAAGCGACTCCTCCACGGGCCCGAGTCTAGTTGTGGCCCCGACCGTGGCGGCAGCTCGAGAGCCAAGTAACAGTCTTTACTTGGAAACGGCGGCCCGCTGAGCCGGGCGCTTGTGGAGCGCCTGTCGGCGCTGGTCGTCGATCGCGTCCTCCGGCAGCTCGTTGAAGACTAGGTCGAAGACCTCGGCGAGCGCGGCGGCCGCGTGCGGCCGGACCTCGTCGACCGGGACGGGTCGCCCGACCTCCCGCGCCATCGTTGTGAACTGGGCGTCCTCGATCCCGCAAGCCGTGATCCACTTCGTGAACGGCGCCGGGTCGAGATCGACGTTGAGCGCGTAGCCGTGGGTCGTGATCCATTTCGAAATGTGGATCCCGATCGAAGCGATTTTCCGTGGTGGTCGTTTCAGCCAGATGCCCGTGAGGCCCTCGATCCGCGTGGCCTCGATCTCGAACGGCGCCATCGTCCGGATCAGCGCCTCCTCGAGATCCCGGCAGTACTTCTTGACGTCTTGCCCATGCCGGGTCAGATCGAAGATCGGATAGCAGACGAGCTGCCCCGGCCCGTGGTAGGTGGACTTGCCGCCACGGTCGGTCTCGACGATCTCGACCTCGGCGTCAGGCGGAATATGCAGCTCGCCCTCATCGGTCCGCCGCCCAAGCGTCACGACCGGAGGATGCTCGAGCAAAAGAGCCGTGTCCGGGAGCGCACCCTCCGAGACGCCGCGTGCGACCGAGCGCTGCAGCTCCCATGCCTCGCTATAGGCCACGCTCTCGAGGTTTAAGACGTGAGCGGGTCGAGCCACGCCGGCAGGTTAGCCGTGGATGGAGCGGCGGTCGGTAGCCGCCGGAGCCGGGCTTTGCCCGGCGGGAGGCGCAACTACCTAAGGGTAGTAGCGCGAAGAAGAAGGGGGCACACGGGGGAAACATGGTTTCCCCCGTGAAGCCACGCTAGTAGGCGGCTTCGTCCCAGGTCTGCAGCTTCTCGCGCAGGTCGCGCAGGAAGCGGCCGGCCAGGGCGCCGTCCACCAGGCGGTGGTCGTATGTGAGCGTCAGATTCATGATCGGACGGAGCGCGATCACGTCCTCGCCGCGGTCGTCCTGGATCACCCACGGGCGCTTGACGACGGCGTACGTGCCGAGGATCGCGGCCTGGGGCTGGCTGATCACCGGCGTGCCGTGGAACGTGCCATAGCCGCCGGG
>WNGP01004616.1_pt1 | contig 11463 bp, 9 predicted proteins | sample 5407671 | NCBI WGS metagenome assembly WNGP01 (sample SAMN13153381, study PRJNA577476) | soil metagenome | isolation source: 40 cm soil or saprolite under Garry oak tree replicate 2 | place: USA:California | collected 2016-06-15 | reverse complement strand
TCGCAGCTTCTGGGAGCACCAGGTACGCTGGGCGCGGACGGTGCGGCTGTGCAGGCCGCTGGCCTACCTGGGTTTGCTTTTCACCCAGGGTCTGCCCTGGACGCTGCTCGCGATGCTGGTCGCGCCGTCGATCTGGATCGCGGGGACATATCTGTTTGCGTACTTGACTTTGCGCTTTGCGATGGCGTGGACGGTCGGCGTTTGGGGCATCGGTGATGAAGTCTTGCGGCGAAAGATTTGGCTCGTGCCACTGCGGGATGCGATTCACTTTGTGGTCTGGCTGGGGAGTTTCGGCTCGAATCATGTTCGCTGGGACAATGTCGAATATGTGGTTCGCCAGGGCCGTATGGTTCTCGTTGGCGCAAACGAAAGCGCCGTGGTAAAGCCGGCGGAAAACACGCCGCGATTGTAAAAACTGCAGCCTGCGCTGTTCCGGGTGGCCGGTTGACGGTGGCGTAAAACCCGATTAAATTAGATAGGTAGAATCGTGGCTGCCCCGATCATCGGGAACGCGCTACGGTTCGTTTTTTTCCTGGCAACAGGTGGGAGATCGTCCAATGGTAGGACTCCAGATTCTGGATCTGGCTATCTAGGTTCGAATCCTAGTCTCCCAGCCAATTTTTGTTCACTCTCTTCCCCACTCGAAACTCGTTCGCCCACTGGAATTTCGGTCTCCGGCGGCGCGGGCATTTGCGCAAAAAAGAGAGCCACGATTCCGATTCCGGCCAAAGCTGAATTAATCTCAAATGCGACTTTATAGCTCTGGTACACGTCAAACAGCTTCCCACCCAGGTAGCCTGCCGGTGAGCAAAAGAATGCCGCGAGCACCAGCATCATTCCGTTTACTTTCGGAAATGCCGCCGGTCCGTAGTAGTGACCCGTAAGCGTATTGAGACAAATAAAAGTCCAGCCGAACCCCGTTCCATAGAGGATCGCGGCGAAGTAGGCGATCCACAACGCTTCAGGAGAAACTCGAATCGCCAGGAAAGACCCTAGGAAATAGCAGCAGAAGCCCAGCATGAACGCGTAGCGCCCTTCCATGCCATCCATAAGCCAGCCGCCAATCAATCGGCCGAACACGGCTCCCAGCGTGAAAAGGCCCATGGCGAATGCAGCGTCCGCGGGGCGAACGCCCAATCCTTTCAAGTGCAGCAGCCAGTGAGCGGTAAAAAAGAAAAACGGAAATTGGCACGCGATCGCGCCGACAAGAATCATCCAGTAGGCTCGCGTTTGGTAAGCCTGCTCAGGCTCCCACTGAAACCTCGTCACCCGGGCGGCCGCAGCCGACATCTTCGCAGATGGCGACTCGCCCGGCCCGCCGTCCACGGACTGGCCAAGATCTTCGGGGCGTTCCCTAACAAAAAGAAACGCGACAGTCGCGGATAGCACGGAAATCACGGCCACGATCGCCCAGGCTTGCCGCCAATTTCCTCCATTCGCCGTCAGAATGCGATTGATCGTCGGCGCCACAATGAATCCCGCAAATCCCGATGCCGAGAGCGTCACCGCCATAGTTCTTCCGCGATAACGGCTGAACCAACGCGTGATAGCCGTCGCTGCGGGAACGATGGTGCCGAAACTGATTCCCATTGCCGTGAGCGCTCCGAAACCCACCCAATAGTGCCAGGGCTTGGACGCGACGAGGGAGAGCCACAGTGCGCCAATCAAAATCAGCGCCGAACCGATTCCGAATGTCTTTCGAATGCCCCAGCGAACGATGGACGCTCCAACAAGGATTGAGGGGATGCCCACAAAAAGATTCAGGAGCGTGAATCCAAGACCGAACGCACTGCGGCTCATGGGAATTTCTTTCAACATGTAGGTATTGATCACGGCGCCGCCGTAAAGTGGGAAGCCCATGTTCAGGAAATCCAGAAGCCAAAGAATGAAAACCAGCTTCCAGCCATAAAAGCCTCGTTGCGAGCTCATATCTGGTTTTGTCCGGGCGCGGTCAGCGCGTGCGGCTCTGTTTTGCGCAAACAACAAAGAACTTGGAGGATATCAGGTTCTTGCGGAATCAGAAAAACCACCGGTTCATGGAGAAGGGAAGTGTTGCGTTTAGCCCGCGGTGCAGCGCGCATGCCGCGCCTGCTGCTTGAGAATCGGAATCGACTATTGGAAAGTGCAGCGCGTGAAGCTTTCGCGCTCGGCCCGCACATCATCGCCGCGCAGCTCGCGCAGAGCATAAGTCACAAATTCAGCGGTGACTCTCTTCCGCCAGGTCATGTCGAAATCCGTGTTATCCAGCGGCTTGGCGATTCGCGCCGCGAGGGCGGTAGCATCCTCGATTGCGCGCTGATCTAACGTCCGGCCGAGCAAAGATTTTGCCGCCTCCTGGGCGGCCAGTGGACGGCAGGCAGCCGATCCCACGACAATGCGGGCGTCCTCGACGACGTTACCTTTGGAGAGACGCGCGGCCGCTGCGACAGATAAGACAGGAAAATCGAACGAGCCACGACGCCTCAGCTTCCAATAGGTGCTTTTCCATCCGTGCAGGGAATCCAGCAGGATTTCTGCCAGGATTTCATCCGGTCTGCGCTTGATGTAGTGGATCCCGTCGTTGTTGTACAGGTCGGACAAAAGGACTTCGCGCTCTTCGGAGCGCGACACCAGACGGACTCGCGCGCCGAGCGCCATCAGCGCTGGGCCGGTGTCCGTCGAGGAAACCGCCATGCACTTCGAACTTCCCGGCGCAACCCAGCAGGTGGTCCCATCTTTTTTCAGACAGAAATTGATGGCCTTTCTCCACTCGTAACTTTGATCGTAGTAATTGCAGCGCGTATCCAGGCAAATGTTTCCGCCGAGCGTGGCCATATTTCTAATCTGAGGAGTGGCCACCAGCGAGGCAGCTTGCGCTAATGCGGTCAATCCATTTCGAAACCGCGCATCTTCCGCGATATCGGAGAGCGTTAGGCACGCGCCAAGCCGTGAGCCGGACTGGCTCAATTCCACTTTGCTCAAGCTTTCAATGTGTCGCAGGCTCATGAGTGTCCGCGGCACCTGTTGCCGGCGTTTCATGTTCGGCAGCAGGTCCGTGCCGCCCGCGAGCGGCATCGCGTTCGTTCTCTCGCCGTCCAGAATGCGCGCGGCTTCCTCGAGCGTGCGCGGCGCGCGAAATTCGAAAAGGGGCAGTCGCATCATGGCGCGAGCACCTTTTCTTTCTCCGGGCGAGCTTTTGCGCGACGGGGAACATCGTTCACCGCGTTGCCGTCGCCCCCTTCCCACGGGGGAGGAACGCGCAGGGCCTCTGGCCAATCGACGTGTGGGAAATGAGTCGGTCCATAACGTGGTTCGCGCCCGGCTTTCTTTTCGGCCAGTGCCTTCATGATTTTTTCCGGAGTGACGGGAATTTCATCGATCCGCACTCCCACCGCGTCGTAGACGGCGTTCGCGACAGCAGGCATGATTGGCAGCAGCGGTCCTTGACCGACTTCCTTTGCGCCAAAAGGGCCGCGGGGATCGGGTTCCTCGATCAGTTCGGTGATTACTTCGGGCATGTCGAGCGAGGTGGGACTCTTGTATTCCAGGATCGAAGGGAATTTATGAACGAGCGCGTGAGAAAGTTTTTTCGGAAGGCGGCGAAACTCCTGCTCTTCCATTAGCGCCTCGCCCAGTCCCATGTAGACGCTGCCTTCGACCTGGCCGCGCGCAAGTGGGGGATTCAACGCGCGGCCAATGTCATGCGCGATCCAGATCTTGGGAACGGTGACCCAGCCGGTGATGGAATTTACTTTGACTTCGACGACCGCGGCGGAATAAGAGTAAGTTGGCGACGGCCCTACGCCTCCGCCTTTATAGAGTGCGGGAGACTTCGGCGGAGTGTAGGAGCCAACAGTGCCAATCGTCCCGAAGCGAGCCTCCGCCAGGCAAACACCTTCTTGGAAGGTGAGGCCCTTTTCGGGCGCGGCGGAATCGAATACGCGTTTGTCAGCAAAGCGCAGCCGCTCCTTCGGTACTTCCAGTTTTTCTGCAACTGCCTCGGCAATGATTGTTTTTCCGCGTTCCGCGGCTTGCAATGCTGCGTTTCCCGCCATTAGTGTTACGCGGCTCGAATAGGATCCAAGATCCACCGGTCCGAGGTCGGTGTCGCCGGTGAAGAGACGAATGTCAAAAGTGTCGATGCCCAGAACTTCAGCAACGATTCCGGCGAGAACATCGTCTGATCCCTGGCCGATCTCCGTCGCGCCGCAAAAAATACTGACGCCGCCGCTGCGGTCGAATTTGAGCTGCACTCCCGAGTGCGGCATTTTGTTCCAGTAAATAGGAAGGCCCGCACCCGTCAAATAAGCAGAGCAAGCGAGGCCGACGCCGCGGCCCTCGGGGAGCTTGCGGAATCGCTCTTTCCAACCGGAGACCTTGACGATGCGGCGAATACACTCGGCAAGATTCACAGTGCCGAGGCGGAGGAAATTAGCAGTAATAGCATTCGGGGATTCGACGATACGCAGCCGCAGGTCCGCGGGATCTATATTCAGTTTCTCCGCGATCTTGTCGAGTTGGACTTCCTGACCGAAACGCGGCTGAGGAGTGCCATGTCCACGCTTGGGTCCGCAGGGCGGCTTGTTCGTAAAGGTGCGGCAACCTTCGTAGCGATAACGCGGAATGTGATAGGTGGTGGTTTGCAGTGCGCCACAGTAGAAAGTACTCGCGACACCATAAGATCCGTAAGCGCCGCCGTCGATCAGCGTCTGCAGATGCATTCCGGTAATCGTGCCATCTCTCTTGACGCCGGTTTTGAATTTCATTAGGACAGGATGGCGGCCACGGTGACAATAGAAAACCTCTTCACGCGTCAGACAAATCTTGACGGGCCGGTCGAGCATCAACGCGGCCTTGGCCACGACGATTTCGTGATTGAACGGATCGCTCTTACCGCCAAAACCGCCTCCGTTCGGTGTAGCGATCACGCGAATGTGAGCAGGCGGCATTTCCAGAACTTTGGCCAGTGCGCGATGGAGATAGTGAGGAGTCTGCGTGCTGGACCAGATGGTCAGCTTTCCATCGGGATCCTTGATGGCCACCGAAGCGTGTTGCTCGATGGGAAGATGGGTGTTTCCCTGAAAGAAAAAAGTGTCCTCGAAAAGTTCATCTGCTTGGGCAAAGCCTTCCTGGACGTTTCCAAACTCCAGAGCGACAAGCTTATGGATGTTTCCCGCCTCACCGTATTCGTGGATCCGTGGCTCGGGAGTCGCGAGTGCCTCCTCGGGATCGGAAATCGTTTTAAGAATTTCATAATCGACATCGATCAAGTCTAGCGCTTCGAAAGCCGTGAGTTCCTCGCGAGCGATGACGGCGGCCACGGGATCTCCCACGTGGCGCACGCGATCGACACAGAGAGCTTGTTCGTCCTGGCTTACGGGAAGAATCCCGTACTGGATAGGAACGTCTTTGCCGGTGAGCACCAGATATACTCCGGCACGAGCGGCGGCGCGCGACGCGTCGATTTTTCGGATTCGCGCATGAGGATGCGGAGAACGCAGTAGCTTGCAATGCGCCATTCGAGGCAGAAAGATATCGTCGGCGAAACGCGTTTGGCCGGTCACTTTGGCGCGGGCATCGACTCTGCGGCGAGGGACACCGATCACGCGAAGCTCGTCTCCGTTGGCCTTCCGAGCACCAACTGGCTTCATTCCCGAATCTTTTTCATTCGCCATTCGCCCTCCTGCGCCCCGCTCTTTCTCTCGCTTCGCCAGTTACGTCACAGAGCGGTTCTGGTCCGCGATCTTGAGCATCGCGGCTTCGACGGCTTCGAAAATCTGAAGATATCCGGTACAGCGGCACAGGTTGCCGGAGATTGCTTCTCGGATTTGATTCCGCGTGGGGCGCGGATTGTGATCCAGCAAGGCCTTGGCGGTCACCAGAATGGCCGGTGTGCAATAGCCGCATTGCGCTGCACCAAGATCGGCGAAAGCATCCTGCAGCGGGTGAAGATTTCCGTCTTCGCCGAGGCCCTCGACAGTCAGTACTTGCTTTCCGCCGCACTCCAGCGCGAGCACGAGGCAGGAAAGCACGGGCTTGCCATCCAGAAGGACGGCGCAAGCGCCGCATTCTCCGAGCTCACAGCCGTGTTTTGTGCCGGTGTGACCGAGATCCTCGCGCAGTACCTCCAGCAAAGTTTTGTAGGGGGCGAAGGAAACATCAGTCTCCTCGCCGTTCAGCGTGAATCGTATCTGTGACGTTTTTTGCGATTCGATGGGCAATATGGTCACGATCAATCACCTCGCGAAAGCATCAGATCTTCGATGCGCGCTTTTTTCGGATTTTGCCGGATACGCTCGAGAATTCTGCGATGCACTTTTCCATCGAAGGATACCCGCTGCACAGCGTCCGGTTTGGCCTGTAAACCTCGAATCAGATAGTTTGCAAATCTCTCCGCGATCTCCGCGGCCGTTAGAGGGCCCTCCGGGCTGAACCATTGCACGCTCCAGTTCAGACTTCCAAGGATGGCGCGCACCGCAAGCGCAGGATCGCAGGGAGCAAATTCTCCCGTTCGAATACCGCCAGCAATTAAGGCGCGCACACCTCCTTCATACTTGTCGCGTTTTGCGACCAGGTATCGTTGTTGGCGGGGCGGCAATACCGTTGTCAAGAGATGCGCAGCGGAGCCTTCGACTTCGTCGAGTACGCATCGCAGGTGCGACACAATCGTCATGCGCAACTTTATCGCCGCGCTGGCTTTCATCCGGCGAGTCTTGTCGAGCGCGGCAATCAAGCGGTCCAGCGAATTGTCCTGACAAAAGAAAAGAATGTCGTGCTTGCCGCGGAAGTAGTTGTAAAGATTTGCGGGAGAAAGGGCCGCGGCTGCCGCGATGTCGCGCATCCCGGTCTCCGCGAATCCGCGCACGCGGAACTCCTTCCCCGCGGCGCGCAGGATCTCCAGTCGGCGCGCAAGATAGCGCTGCCTGAGATGGCCGTTGCGCTGATTTTTAATCTGGCCGTTTGACAACTTCAATCTCCCGCACACTAACTGCGCAAGGTTTCAGGATTGTTTCGCCTAACCAGTGTCTACCTTCGCGACGCGGATGTCAAAGAATTCTGAACAGCAGTTCAGGAAATGAACACCGGTTCAGGTCAGAGCGAAAGTCGGGTTTGCCGGCCGGGTATCCTGACAAGCGGCTGATTACGTCTGTTGATTCTCTGAAGGACCGTTTAGGTGGCGGAAGCGGCGAGCCTTCATCTCAAAATGCTCTAGGGTGCCCGGTTCCGCCACGCTGACCGTCGGGCGCAGCGAAATTGCGTGGTAGATGGCTTGCTCGACGTGCGTTCGAACGTGTTCGGCATCATTGCCGGATACCACTTCAATCTGTACTTCGAGATGGCGCATCTCGTGCACGGTCGTTACCGTCACCTGAAACTCGTCCACGCTGCCAAATTGCCTGATCACGTTTTCGATAGCCGTCGGGTAGACATTTACACCCCGGATGGTCACCATGTCGTCGCTGCGGCCCAGCAGTCCGCCATCGAATCGAGCGAAAGTGCGTCCGCAAGCGCAAGGACTGAGATTCATCCGTACGAGATCCCCTGTGCGATAACGGATGACTGGAAATCCCGCGCGACCCAGATTCGTGATCACCAGCTCGCCGGTTTCACCGGCACCTGCTTCCAGGCCCGTTTGCGGGTCGATCACTTCGGGGATGAACTCGCTTTCGATGAGATGAATCCCGCCGGGCTGGAGTTCGCATTCGAAACTGTGCGCACCCACTTCGGAGGCGCCTGCATGATCGAAACACTTGGCACTCCACGCTTCTTCAATGCGCGCCTTCGTTCGCGCAATGTTTGCCCCTGGCTCCCCGGCGTGGATCAGTGCGCGCACCGAAAGCGAGGTCATGTCGAAGTGTGCCTGGCGCGCGACTTCCGCGAGCCGCAAGGCATAGGTGGGAGTACAGCACACCACGGTTGCTCCGAGTTCACGCATCATGTGCAGGCGTTGGATGGAATCCCATCCGCCGCCGGGAATCATCATCGCGCCGACTCGCTTCGCCCCCTCGACCGTGGCCCAAAAGCCGATGAACGGGCCGAAAGAGAAAGGCAGGAACACGCGATCCGCGGAAGTCACGCCCGCACCCTTCAAAACGTGCCCCCAGCAGTGGCCCCACCAATCCCAACTCCCGGGGGTGTCCACAACGCGCATGGGAGTGCCTGTGGTTCCCGAAGTCTGGTGAACGCGCGTGTAAGCGTCCACGGAGAAGGTCGCATTCGTTCCAAACGGCGGCGCTTCTTCCTGCGCCAGCACCAGTTCGGATTTGTAAGTAAAAGGGAGTTTCTCGAAGTCAGAGAATGACTGAATGTCGGCCGCAATAATCCCCGCATCGCGCCATTTCTTGGCATAGAAGCGATTCAAGCCGGAAATGTCGCGAAGAAGCTTTTGCAATTTCTGCAACTGGAGTGTTCGCAGCCGCTCCCGCGGCGCCGTTTCGTTGACCTGGTCGTAAAAGGGCATCAGTTTTTCAATTACGAAATGGGTCTAGAATTTCACAATATGAAATCACGTTTCACATTCTGGGCCGCTTGCTGAATTGTCCATTCAGTGCGGAAACAGCCGCGCCGCATTGTCGTACAAAATCTTGCGCTTCGCCGCAGGCCCAATCGGCAGAGCATTGAATTTCTCAATGTTTCCTTTGATTGCTGGAACGCCCGGCCCGGGCCAATCCGTGCCCCACAAAACTTTATCGGCTACGTCTTCAAGTCGCGGAAAGTATTCCATGAGTTTCTGCGGGGGGATGCCGGAAATATCCATGAACATATTCTTGTGACGCCGAATGAGAAAAAATGCTTCGTTCATCCAGAGCGGTCTGCCCCCGTGCGCGAGGATGACTACCAGATTCGGATAATCGACGCACACATCGTCGCAGAGCATCGGTTGCGCATGCAGATTCCGAGCGCCAGGGAAAATCGAAGTCCCCGTATGAATCATAATAGGCATGTCGTTCGCTTGCGCGCGTTCGTAAACTGCGGCAAGGCCGCGATTGCCGTCCATGTAATCATTGGGCGAGAGCACCTGATGCGAGGGATGCATCTTGATGGCGCGAATCCCGAGCTTGGCGAGGCGATCCACTTCCGCGCCAGGATCGGGGACTGTTCCAGGCAGCACTCCGCCGAAAGCGATCAGGCGATCCGGCGCCGCGCTGCAATATTTTGCGCTCCAGTCATTCACTTCTGGAGTGAATCCAATAATTGTTGGCGCGACGTAATTGATCAGTCCGGCGCGTTCCACTCCGAGGGTGTCCAGAAATGCGAGAAATGCTTTCGGATCGGCCGAATATTTTTCCACGTCGGCGTAGTCTTTTCGCCCATGCTTGATCAGCTCCAGCGCCGACGCCTTCACCATGTGGTATGGCATGATGTGTACGTGAATATCTATGATATGTTGCAGAGATTACCGCCCTTCGCCGGAGCTTGCGTCTAGTCTCGTTTAGACTAGTTCAACTAGTCTCATTTAGACTAGTTGAAACGGACGTATTCAAAGTTCAAAGGTTGATTGTTTATGCCGCGCGCCGGTGGCGCAATCCAGTTTGCAAATTTCCCCGGCTCCACGACTCGTCCACTCATGAGCGATTGGACGTAGGTGTAATCCTTGGAACTCGGCAGCCATTCGGCTTCGTGGTTTTTCCACGGTTCCTCGCTCAAGACTTCTCCATCAGGGCTTACAAAATGCCCCGCGAAATTGCCGATCTCGCGGTGAAATCCCTTGTGTGGCAAGGTCAGCCGGAAGGGAATTCCCGCATTATCAATCACCCGCTGCCAGCGGCCAACTCCATCGGCAATCTCCGCGATGTAATCATCGCGCAAGCGTTCGTTCAGCGCCGTCAAAGCGGGCATGTTCTTGGTGATAATTTTTCCGCCTACCACTTCGGAGACGGGGTATTCCGCGTCCGTCAGCACGTGATCGTCATCCAGCTTGGTTTCGCGGAAGCGCCCTTTCAGCCCGCTGGTATAATAGTTTGCGGCGTTCGAAGAAACGTCCGAGCCATAAAGGTCGAGAGTGACGCTGTAGTGAAAGTTCAAGTATTTTTGTATCGTCGGTAAGTCAATCACGCCGAGCGCCCGCACATCCGACGGATCTTCGACCTTGTTTTCCTTCATCACGTCGCAAGTCCGCTGAATAATGCGGCCAACTCCCGTCTCACCCACAAACATATGGTGCGCTTCTTCGGTGAGCATGAACCGGCAAGTGCGGGCAAGCGGATCAAAACCGGATTCCGCGAGCGCGCAAAGCTGGAATTTGCCGTCGCGATCTGTGAAAAATGTGAACATGTAAAAAGCGAGCCAATCCGGCGTCGGTTCGTTGAACGCGCCGAGAATACGTGGATTGTCGGCATCGCCGGAGCGCCGCGCGAGCAAGGACTCCGCTTCTTCGCGGCCATCGCGCCCGAAGTAGCGGTGCAGCAAGTACACCATGGCCCAAAGGTGACGGCCTTCCTCGACGTTTACCTGGAAAATGTTTCGCAGATCGTACATCGAAGGGCAAGACACTCCCAGCATGCGCTGTTGCTCGACAGAAGCAGGTTCGGTGTCTCCTTGCGTTACGATGACGCGGCGAAGAGTCGAGCGGTATTCGCCGGGCACTTCCTGCCAGGACGGCTGGCCTTTGTGAATGCCGAAATTGACTTCGCGCTTCTCGTCGCGCGGCTGCAAGAAAATGCCCCATCGATATTCAGGCATCTTCACGTAGCCGAACTGCGCCCAGCCATCGGGTTCCACGCTGATGGCTGTTCGTAGGTAAACCTCATAGTTGTGGCTCTCGTTCGGACCCATGTCGTACCACCAGCCCATGTACGCAGGCTGCCAATGCTCCAGGGCACGTTGCAGAACGCGGTCTCTGCCCAAGTCAACGTTATTTGGAATTTTATCCGTGTAATTGATCATTACGATCTCCCCAAAGAACCACAGGCACAAGCCCGTCCATTAGACTCTTTCCCAGTTGAATTTCACCGGCGCGCCCGTTCCATAAACTTTTAGCGCTCCGCTAGCGCCGACGGCGTTCGGGCGGACAAAAATCCAGTTTTGCCATGCGGAGAGCCGGCCAAAGATTCTTGTCTCCAGGGTCTCCCCCGCTCCGAAGCGCAAATTCGCTTCGAGTCCCGTCAGGGCATCGGGCGATTGAGCGGCACGCGACTCAATGGCCTGGCGAATTTCGTCTTCCCAGTCGAGATCATCCGGAGCGGCGGTAATCAAGCCCGCGTCCAGCGCCTTGTGCGCTAAGAGTTTGTTTCCAATCTCGTTGCGCAAGTGCTCCAACTGCTTCTCATCGCTGTAGAAGCGCGCTGCCAGGCGAAAGAGTTTGTTCACCATCGGCAGCGGCCCGAAATTCATTTTGGAAAGCTTCACGCTCGGCATACTTCCGCTTTCTTGCGTATCGCGCATGTAAATGCGGTCGGCAGCCAGAGCCAATTCCAGAAGAGTGCCGGCAAAGCAGGAGCCGGTTTCAACGATTGCATAGATGGAGCGGGACGTAACGTCGAT
>WNGP01004613.1_pt1 | contig 11466 bp, 12 predicted proteins | sample 5407671 | NCBI WGS metagenome assembly WNGP01 (sample SAMN13153381, study PRJNA577476) | soil metagenome | isolation source: 40 cm soil or saprolite under Garry oak tree replicate 2 | place: USA:California | collected 2016-06-15 | reverse complement strand
GAGCGCTTGCGGTGCACATCGATGCCGACGTAGACAGACATTGCCGGGTCTCCTCTCCCGAGCTTGGAATCTCTCACCCGGAGCGTCCTGCTACCGGGCTGAGCTTGGAAGAGGCCCGGCCCTTATAGGGTCAGATGAGGAAACCCGGGAATGGTCGCGTGCGCGACCGAACCGTTGCGCGGGCCGCGGGAGCGGGCGCACACTCTGTCCTGTGAGCACAATGGACGGGAGCTATCTCTTCGGCCAGGTCCGGGAGCAGGAGCGCGCTCGCCTGGCCGGACTGTCGGCGCAGTTCGACCCGGTCACTGTCCGACATCTGGCCAGTGTCGGGGTAGCGGCGGGCTGGCACTGCCTGGAGGTCGGCGCCGGTGCGGGAAGCGTCGCACGGTGGCTGGCTGCCACGGTCGGGAGCACCGGTCGCGTGGTCGTCACCGATCTCGACACCCAGTTCCTGGACGATCTTCCGCGTCCCCCTGTCGAGGTAATGCTGCACGACATCACCGGTGACCCAGTCGAGCAGGACGCGTTCGACCTGGTACACGCGCGGGCGGTGCTGGAACACCTGCCCAGCCGAGGCGAGGTCATCACGCGGCTGCTAACGGCGCTCCGCACCGGCGGTGTGCTGATGCTCGAAGACATCGTGTTCGGGGCGGCTCTGCTACCGGTCTCGGGGAGGATCGTCAGCCCACCCTCGAAGGCAGACGCATTCACCCGCGTGATACCGGCCATGGCGGCCGGGTTCCGCGCCGCCGGGGCCGACCCCGAGTTCGGCCTGGAGCTTCCCGGTGCGCTCGCAGCGGCCGGCCTGCGTGACGTCGGCGCGGAGCTGACCTGCCGGCTGGTACACGGTGGTAGCGCGGAGTCCGCATTCTACATAATGGCACTACAGGAGCTCGGCCCCCGCCTGATCGCCGCCGGCCTTCTCACGGAACAGGACCTGGCCGAGCCGCTGGCGTTCGTGCAAGACCCGGAATCGCGTTGGTTTTCCCTCGGCATGACGAGCGCCTGGGGCCGGCGCGGCTGACCTGAAATGATCCGCAATGCCCGCCGTACCCCAACGGCGGTTCGATCGACGCCTTGCTGATTGCCGGAGCTGCCGAAATGGCAAGAGTATTGCCGCCCGCCTCCGACTATGCGCTGAGATCTGCCCAGCCACGAACTAACATCGGCAGAATCGGACGGGTCGGCGTGGTCGCGGCGGTGGCCCGCGCCGGGTCGGCGCGAGGACCACGTGAGCTAGCTGCCAGGTACATCCGGAGTACATCGCGGGTCGATGGCGGCCATTAGGCTGGCTGGCGCACTGTGGCGGGGCTGGCCGGCAACGCCGTGCGCTTCGCGAACTGCCCGCGTAGCGGCGTGGCGTGCGAATTGGACGTGGTGGACTCGCTTGTACCCTGTGGGACTTGATCGACAAAGGCCTGTGGCTTTGACCAGCGCCATTTGCCACGCACGGACGCCGTGCGGACAGCGGGCCGATTTCAGGTCCGGCAGTAATGGAGTATTCGCAGGTCAGATGCCATAAGGAAAGGGAATTATGGGCTCCCTGTAAAACCGTCGGCTCAGCCTACGTTGGTTCGAACCCAACACCTGCCACTACCTGCGAAAACAGCCCGTGACCGGGGCTTTCCCGGCCTCGCGGGCTGTTGCTTTTAGCCTGACGAGGTCCCACTGAGTCCATGGGAGTCCCACTGTATCCAGCTGTGCACGGACATATAGCGGACAGCGTCCGGGCCTGGGCAGCGGTCCGGCGAACCGCTGGTCCCCCAGTTGCGTCGGCCATCCGGGGGGACCAGCGGCGGGTCTGCCAGCCCGGGCGGGAGGATCATTGGTGACCCTCCGTGCCCTAGAGGAGGCTCTGTATGGATTTGGGCAACCGGGGACGGACGCCGGACGCAGTTACGAAGGCATGGAAGTTCTGCCAGAGCAGTTGTCGAACCTCCATGGGGCTGCAGTCCTAGATCCTGGCGAGCTGACCCTCGCCGTTGATTTCCTGCACGTTGACACCGTGCTGCTGAAGAGACTGTATGTCCTGGTGTTCATCGAGCACGGCACACGCCGGATGCACCTCGGCGGCGTCACCGCCAACCCGACCGGCGCGTGGACCGTGCAGCAGGCTCACAACCTGGCGTTCACCCTCGGTCAGCGGTTCGAGGACACCAGATTCCTGATCCGCGACCGTGGCTCGAACTTCACCGCCTCGTTCGATGCCGTGTTTCAGGCAGCCGGCACCAGGATCGTGGTCAGCGCTGTCCAGACTCCGCGGATGAACGCGATCTGCGAGCGCCTTGCCGGCACCTTGCGCCGTGAGTTCCTGGACCGCGTCCTGATCCTCGGCGAGTGACATCTGCGCGCCGTACTGACCGACTACCAGGCGCACTACAACACTGCCCGGCCGCACCAGGGAATAGCGCAACACGTCCCCGACGACGAACCTGACGCTGCCCGCATCACCGTGATCAACGTCGATAGACAACAGATGTCGGTGACGCCTGAAAACTGACCCCTTGGCAACGCCTGAAAGTTGACCCCCTGCGGTCACCAGGCGTGGCAGAAGGGGTCAGTGATTACTTTGGATGAATGGGCGGAGATCCGCCGAAAAACCTGTCCTGGGTGGCCTGATCAAGAGTACACGCGCGCCGCCTGACGCACGGAAGACCTGCAGGTCACCGGTCGAATCCCTATTTTCGAGCGGGACAGGATTCCGCTATGCCCCAGCGCCTGGGCTTCTGCCCCCGCCACCAGCCGTCGCTGCCGCTCGTCCCGATGCGGGAACAGCACGTCCCAGCTCAGCCCGCAAGGACGCGGAAACGACACGGATCACCCGTGTATTAAGCGCCTGGCTATCGCTGCGCCTGCGGGGTGCCAGAAGTCCGCCTGGCCTCTGATCTGCAGTGATGCGCCACCGCCAGCGCTTGCGGCGGGCCATGGTGATCGTCCGTGTCCCTTCGCCTGCTCTACCTGATCTTCGTCCGGCTTGGCGGCTGGCTGGTCCTGCTCGGCCGCTCGCCGGCGTACGAGGATCTCGCCGGCGTACAAGGATGTCGAGCTGCTGGTGCTGCGGCACGAGGTTGCCGTGCTGCGCCGCACCAGGCCCAGGCTGGCTCTGTAGGTGAGATTTGACGCCAGTTGTCGGCGAGTTCTGGAGCCGGCTGCGGAGAGGAGCGGGTCATCTTGCCGGCGGGTTCTGACGCCACTCCTGGTGGGGTGGCCCTTCCTCGGAGCCGCCAGTATGGCCGTCCTCCGTCCCGTGTCAAGGTCGTTCGACCACAGGCTCCGCCTGCGGGCGCTCCACCTGGACACGCTCCTGCGGACGGCGGGATCGGCACCTGCGGAGGAAGGGCCGGGTGTCGCTGCCAGCCGTGGCGTCAGAACTCACCGATACCGGCTTCCCCTGAAAACCGGTGGAGTCAGAACTGACCAACAACTGGCGTCACGACTGACCTACATAGCCACCCAGGCCCCGGCTGGACCGGGTCGATCGCGCGGTCCTCGCCGCGCTGGGCCGGTTCCTGCCCCCGCGACTGCGGCTGCACCGGCTGGTCACGCCCGGCACCGTGCTGCGGTGGCACCGCCGCCTCGTCAGCCGGAGGCGAGCCTATCCGCACCGGACGGGCCGGCCGCCGGTCAGTGCCGGGATCGCCGCGCTGACCGGGCGGCTCGCCACCGAGAACCCCGCCTGGGGATACCAGCGCATCCAGGGCGAGCTGCCCGAGCTCGGTCACCGGGTCGGCGCGTCCACCATCCGGCGGGTTCTCAAGGCCCTGAAGATCCTCCCGGCACCCCGGCGGCGCACCGACCCGACCTGGCGGCAGTTCCTGCACGCGCAAGCCGCCACGATGCTCGCCGCCGGCTTCTTCCCCGTGGACTGCGTGACCCTCCGGCGCCTGTACTGCTTCTTCGTCATCGAAGCCGGCAGCCGCTACGTCCATGTCCTCGGGGTCACCGCGCGCCCGGACGGGCCGCGGGCCACCCAGCAGATCCGCAACCTGCTGATGGACCTCGGCGGCCACGCCGCGGACTTCCGGCTCCTCATCGCGACCGTGCCGGGCAGTTCGCCGCGTCCTTTGACGCGGTGCTGGCCAGCACCGGCATCGCAGCCGTGAAGATTCCGCCCCGGAGCCCGCGCGCGAACGCCCATGCCGCAAGGTCTGTGCTCACCGCCCGGACCGAGATCACCGACCGGATGCTCATCTTTTCTTTGGCGAACGCCACCTGCGCAGCGTCCTGGCCGACTATGAGGCCCACTACAACGGACGACGCCCCCACCGCAGCCGCCAGCTCCGCCCACCCCGGCCCGACCACCCGCCGCCGACCTTACCCAGGAGCGGATCAAGCGCCGCACCGTCCTCGGCGGCCTCATCAACGAATACGAGCCAGCCGCGTAGACGCCCAGGTCAAGACCAGCGGCCGAGTTCTGGAACCCCACAGGCTGTATTGCCGTCGGCCCTGAACCGGGTGGGTACCACAGCTACGCTTGCCAGGCGCTCGCTCACCTAGACCTATGCACGGCATGGCTGCGCGCTGGTCAGCTAGACGCGGCCACTGTCGCCCTAGATCCAGTCCTGGCGCTCGCCGCGGGCAAGCGCGTTGACTCCTTGCCGCAGCCTCTTGCGCGGGTCCGCGCCGAGCTAGCGCAACCGCGCTATCGGGGCTCGCCGCAGGCCAGGGATCTGGACGAGCAGATCGAGCAGTTCGGCCGGGACACCATCGTCGGTGTTCTGCACGACCTTCCCGCCAGCCCCAGCTGACCCCGGCAGCGCCGCGCTCGGGGTGCCAGGCCCACCGTCGGGCGCGGAATGAGCGCTCCCTGTGGGATGCTGGCGCAGGCCACGTGTGCGCTCATCGCATTTCCATTAGCGCCCACACCACTTTCCCGCCCCAGTCTTCCTTGTGGTGCCAGTCCCATTTCGTGCTGATGGTGTCCACGATGAGAAGCCCGCGCCCGCGTTCTTCGCTGCCGTTCGCATCCGTGCGTGCTGGCGGATGCGGGTTGGTATCCCATACCTGGATCAGCAGCCGTGATCTGTCCGATGACAGCCACAGGCGCACCGGCTGTATCCATTCCGATGATTGCGAAGCCTGTATAGCATTGGTCATGAGCTCGGAGACGAGCAGTTCGGCATTCTCGCTGAATGCTGACCGCCCCCATTCCGACAGCACCTGCCTGGCATGCAGCCGCGCGCACGGCACCGCGCCGGGCAAGGCGCCGAGTTCGAGGTAGCTCCTGAGCGGCCACTCGTCGGCCATGGTCTGTCCTTGTAGTTGGGAACGGGAAACCAGCGCGCACGGGAGCGCGTCAGCGATGACGCCATGGCGCTATGCACGGGCCGCGCTCTGGAATTCCGGGGGAAAGGCCATGGTCAGCCCGGCCGACGATCGACTCACCCGCTTGCCCGCTGCCGCCGGGCCTGGCTGTTCGGTGAATCGGGTGTGGTGTTCGTTGAGGCTGGTCCTTCATCGCCTTTGCGGGTGGTCGGCGACGCGGAGCGCTCGCAGGTTGTCGTCGTTGAGAACCGGCATGCCGGGCCTCGGCCGGCATGCCGGACTCTGAGTCTGGGTCCTGCCGCTGCCGGGGGCATGGCGGCGCCAGTGTGGTCTTGTGTGCCCGCGCCTGCAGATCCCGGATCACGGCCGCTCCGTCGGCCGTGCCGCCGAACCACCCGCGCGGGTGCTCGGGTGTCTGGCATCGCGATCTCCGCAAGTCGGACGAGTGGTAGCGCGCAGGACCATTCTGCTGCGCCCAATCGTGCAGAGGCAAGCGCAGTTGGGAGAACATTCGCATGAACATCTGATTGAACAAGACAAATGCACGTGCAGCCAGTATCGTTCTGCCAGCGCCACCGGGCACCGGCACCGGAGCGCTATCCGGTGGATCCGGCAGGATCCCGGCCGTGCGGCCCGCGGCCCGCTGGCGTCACGGGAGCGCATCGTTCGCCGCTGGCCGAGGTCCGCCTGCCAATCCGGTGGTCAGCTGGTCGCAACTTGGCAGGCTCGTACGCAACCAGGCGCGTTTGGGAGAGGTGTCAGGGTGAGAAGGTCGATGGTTCAGGTCTACAACGGCATGCCAGCCTCTGGACTACGCGGGGTCATCTGGCGCAAGAGCGATTACAGCAACCCCAACGGGAGCTGCGTGGAGGTAGCCGAACTGCCAGACGGGGCGGTCGCCGTCCGTAATTCGCGCCATCGCGGCGGTCCCGCGCTGATCTACACTCCGGCCGAGATCACCGCGTTCATCCGGGGAGTCAAGGACGGCCAGTTTGACAACCTGGTCCGCTGATGTCCCTGGTCGGTTCTGGTCGGCCAAGGCGCGCGGGATGCGGCGGCGCCGGCTTTCCTTGACGGATGGCACCCGGGCCGCCGAAGCGGCGGAGCGAGCCGGACAGCGGTGGCCGGAGGACGCCGCGCACGGCCCAGGAGGGCGCGGCCCTGTATTAGGCGACATGCGAAGTGACAGGCTATGCAACGGGGATCGGGCAGTGGGACACTTGGGCGGATTCACCAGGGCGAGGCGTCACCCCAGGGAGCGTTCATGGTTTCGGATCAGGCGGGGAACAGCACGTCCGCCCGCGCGCCTGCCGACGGGGCGCTGGTCGGGGCGCGCACCGGGCCGACGGCGTTGCGGATCGCGCTGGGCGCGCAGCTGCGCCGGCTGCGGGAAGCCAGAAACCTCACAACCGGGGAGGCTGCCGAGGCGATCCGGGCGACTCACTCCAAGATCAGCCGTCTGGAGCGGGGGCGCAGCGGCGCCAGACAGCGCGATGTGGCCGATCTGCTCAGCCTGTACGGGGTCACCGACGAGGCCGAACGCGAAGAGCTGCTGATGCTCGCCCGGCAGGCCGGCGCCCCGGGCTGGTGGCAGCAGTACAGCGACGTCCTGCCGAAATGGTTCGAGCTCTACATCGGCCTGGAAAAGGCCGCCTCGATCATCCGCGCCTATGAGGTGCAGTTCGTCCATGGCCTGATGCAGACCGAGGACTACGCCCGCGCCGTCATCCTGATCGCCAACGCCCGTGCGTCGGCTGAGGAGATCGCCCGGCGGGTCAGCGTCCGGATGCGGCGCCAGCAGCTGCTGACCCAGCCCGGTGCGCCGGAGCTGTGGGCCGTGCTGGACGAGGCGGCGCTGCGCCGACCCCCGGACGGCCCCAAGGTGATGCGCGCCCAGCTGGAACACCTGCTGCAGATCACCGACCTGCCCAACGTTACTCTCCAGATCGTGCCGTTCGACGTCGGCCCGCACGCCGCGGCCGGCGGTCCCTTCACCATCTTGCGGTTCCCCGAGCCGGACCTCCCCGACCTGGTCTACCTTGAACAACTCAACAGCGCGCTCTACCTCGACCAGCCCGACGATGTCATCGACTACGTAGCCGTCATGGACCAGCTGTGCGTCCAGGCCGAGACCGGCGCCACCAGCAAAGACATGCTCAGCGCACTGCTCAGACAGACGTAAGCCTGACCTGCCCCGCAGGCCCGTGCCGATCACGCGGCAGATACCAGACCGCGATCGCAGGCACCCGGGCACCCTGCACGCCGACTACTCTTGTCACATCCCCGAAATCGCAGCACAGAGCGGAGAAAGCGACCCGTGACCGACAGTTCGTCCGCACCCCGCCAGAACCAGCCAAAGATCGACACGACCGTGCCGCACTCGGCCCGCGTCTGGAACTACTGGCTGGGCGGCAAAGACCACTACCCGGTCGACCGCGAGGCCGGTGACTACGTCATCGCGATGTTCCCGGACATAACCCGCATCGCTCGGGCCGCCCGGGCGTTTCTGATGCGCTCGATCCATTACCTGGTCGGCGAGGCGGGGATCCGTCAGTTCTTGGACGTCGGCACCGGCCTGCCGACCGCCAACAACACCCACCAGGTCGCCCAGGCGATCGCGCCGGAATCGCGGATCGTCTACGTCGACAACGACCCCCTCGTGCTGGTGCACGCCCGCGCCCTGCTCACCAGCACCCCGGAGGGCGCATGCGACTACATCGACGCCGATCTGCGCGAGCCTGACAAGATCCTGGCGGGAGCTGCCCGGACGCTCGACTTCACCAAGCCCGTCGCGCTCATGATGCTGGGGATCCTGGGTCAGATCCCCGACTCCGACGACCCGCAGTCGGTCATCAAGCGGTTGCTGGATGCCATGCCGTCTGGGAGCTATCTCGCCATCGGCGACAGTGTCAACACCGACGAGACGTACAACGAGGTCATAGACCGCTACAACGAAAACATGGCCTATCCGTACCATCTCCGTAGCCCTGAGCAGATCACCGGATTCTTCGACGGCCTGGAGCTGGTAGAACCCGGAATAGTGGCGGTGACGCGCTGGCGGCCTGAGGCCACCCCCTTCCCAGACCCCGGCGAGGTGCCTGGGATGTGCGGAGTAGGACGAAAGCCATGATCTGCCACGAGACGCTTCGACGGAGGCTCAGCGTCTTCTGGAGCCGTTAATCCTTCGGCTTGTCCGGGCTGGTCGGGCTCAGTTGGGCAGCGGGTAGGAAAGGCCGACCATCGCCGCGAGGTCGGCCAGCATCAGCTCGAACAGCGGCGCGGCGTCGTCAAGCGCGAACTGCAGATGCCCGAAGACCTCCAGGCTCACCGTGCCGTAGAGCAGCACCCAGCAGCGCAGGAATGTCTGCCGGGGTCGGGAATGGCGTGAGCCGCCAGAGGAAGACATCTTGGAGCACGTCTGGGTCGCCGGCCCTGTGCGTGCCGGAAACCTCGTCCACGTCATGCGACCAGGCGGTATTCGTTGATCAGGCCACCGACATGAGCCTGTCTCAGGATGCGGTACTGGTCGAGATTGACCGGTTTGGGTAGTGGTTTCAGCGGTGCGGCGCCGTGCAGGGAGCGGTGCGGCCGGTGCTGATTATGGTGGGTCTCGTACTGGCGGAGGATCTGTCGCAGGTGGGCCTGGTTCCAGACGAGAGTGCGGTCCAGGAGCTCACATCGGCATCCCCCGATCCAGCGTTCGGCGATCGCGTTCAGGCGGGGCGTCCGGACGTTGCACAGTACGGTCCGGACCCCGGCATCGGCGAGAACAGTGTCGAACGCGGCTGTGAAGTTGGAGCCGCGATCGCGGATCATGAACTTGACCCGATGAGCCTGTCCGCCGAGGTCCATGAGGAGGTTGCGGGCCAGCTGGGCGGTCCATCCCCCGGTCGGGTGCAGAGTGACCCCCAGGATGCGGATGCGCCGGCTGGCGTGCTCGATCACGGCCAGGACATAAGCCTGGGTGCCGTCGAGCAGGTTAGCCGTGAAGAAGTCGCACGCCAGGATCGCGTCGGCCTGAGAACGCAGGAACTGCGACCAGGCAGGCCCGGTCCGCCGGGGTGCGGGGTCGATTCCGGCGTTCTTCAGGATCTCCCAGGCCGCCGGCGGCGCTACCTTCACTCCCAGGCCAGCCAGCTCGCCGTGGATCCTGCGGTAGCCACATCCGGGATTCTCCCGGGCCAGCCGGAGGACCAGTGCCCTGATGTTCCGGCGGGTCGCCGGACGGCCGGTCTTGCCGCGCATGGACCGGGCGGCCCAGCGGCCGCGGACGATGTCGCGGTGCCAGCGCAGGATCGTGTCCGGAGTGACCAGCAACCGCAGCCCCTGACGACGCGCTTTCGGCATCACGCTGAGCAGGGTCGCGAGCAGTGCCCGGTCCGCCCAGGTCAGCGTCGGGCGGCACGGCTGACGGCGTTGCAGGACGGTGAGCTGATGGCGCAGGATCAAGATCTCTGCGTTCTTCCACGTTTCCCTTGCCGGGACAGCCGCAGGCCTGCTGCTAGCCGCGTGATCAGGAGGAACGCGAACCGCAGGCACATGACCGGTGATCATCACCCCTGTACGCCGTGAGAGCAACTCTGCTGGTCAGCGCCATGGACAGGATTCTCGGCACGCACAGTCCGGTGGCCATGATCACTTGTCGCCTTGCATGGGATAGAGGGGCGGTGGCATCGGCAGACGCCGAATCGCTGCGGCCATGGGGGACGTCCCGAGACTCGTTCTCACCTGCAGACCTGGCGGAGCCCGAGCGCGTTGGCCTCTTTCGGTGAGAAATCGCCCGGCCGACGGTAGCGGCGTCAGTTCGCCCGGAGCTCGCGCGCCACGATTTCGGCGATGCGCTGGATCCGGTTGGTTTCGAGCACGCGACACGTTCCGCTGCCGTTGTCGGCCACAGTCTCGCCGAGCGGCCCGAGCTCCCGGCAGCGTGCCTGCACGCACTCCAGGAACACGTCGAAGTCGACACCCAGCTCCTTCAGCATCTCGGCCAAGCGACCACGCAGCACACCCGTCGACTTCAAGCAGTCCACGAGCTGGCACCAGAGCCGGATCCCGCCGACGTCACCGGCATCCGCAACGCGATCGCCGCCTGGGTAAACGGCTGCTGACAGCGTCTGCTCGCGCTGGAACGCCGAGCCGTAGATCGTGGTGCCGACGGCGCGGACGCGCATGATGTACAGCCCGCACAGCGACGCCTGGAAGCTCCCCTCGAACCGGCCAGCATCGCCCTCGGGCATCTGGAGCGCGAAGATGCTGCCATCCGGTCGGGTTATGTCGGCCCACACGCTGGCTCGATAGTCGACTGGCACGGCGTACTCGTCGAGCGTGGCCGTGACCCACACTCCCGCGCCCAGTTCGACGCTCGACTGCCGCGCGTACGCCCGGAACACCACGTTCGAGTAACAGTGCACGATCAGGTCGTACGGGAGCGTGTGGGGTTCCAGAACTCGGCCACCGTGGTTGACCTGGCTTTCTACGCGGCCCGCTCATATTCGTTGAGGAGGCCGCCGAGGACGGGTCGGCGCTTGACCCGCACCTGGGAGAGGTCAGCGACAGGGTGATCGGGTACGGGCGGGTGGAGCTGGCGGCTGCGATGAGGTCGTCGGCCGTTGTAGTGGGCCTCGTACTGGGCTAGGACCTGCCGTAGATGACGTTCGCCGACGATCAGCATCCGGTCGGTGACCTCGGTCCGGGCAGTGAGCACGAGCCGCTCCGCGCAGGCGTTCGCGCGAGGGCTTCGAGGCGGGATCTTGATCACTTCGATGCCTGCGCCGGCCAGGACCGCGTCGAACGACGCGCTGAACTGCCCAGCCCGGTCACGCACCAGGAACCGGAAATCGGCGGCGCGTTCACCGAGATCCATCAGGAGATTGCGGATCTGTTGCACAGTCCACGGCCCGTCCGGGTTGGCAGTCACGCCGAGGATGTGGACGTAACGGGAGCCGACCTCCATCACGAAGAAGCAGTACAGGCGCTGGAGGGTCACCGCGCAGTCCACATGGAAGAAGTCGGTGGCGAGCATCGTCGCGGCTTGCGCATACAAGAATTGCCGCCACGTGGCGTCGGTGCGGCGCAGCGGCGCCGGCGGGATCTTCAGTGCTTTGAGGACTCGGCGGATCGCAGACGCGCTGACCCGGTAACCGAGCTTAAGCAGCTCACCCTGGATCCGCTGGTATCCCCAGCCGTGGTTCTCGGTGGCGA
>WNGP01007028.1_pt1 | contig 11469 bp, 10 predicted proteins | sample 5407671 | NCBI WGS metagenome assembly WNGP01 (sample SAMN13153381, study PRJNA577476) | soil metagenome | isolation source: 40 cm soil or saprolite under Garry oak tree replicate 2 | place: USA:California | collected 2016-06-15 | reverse complement strand
GTGTCGATGGATTCGTTCTTCAGCTCCATGTCAAACCACGGTGACATGGACAGCACGGCCCCTGGCAGCGGTGCGTTCTTGCGCTGCAGCGTCAGGGCCAGGTTCACCGCGAAGTTCCCGCCGATCGAGTCGCCCGAGCTGGCGATCCGCGACGGGTCATACCCCTGGCCGAGCAGCCACCGGTACGCGGCCTCGACGTCGTCGATCTGCGCCGGGAACTTGTCCTCGGGCGCCAGCCGGTAGTTGATGACGAGTGCTCGCGCGCCGGCCGCCTTCGCCAGATGCCCGACGGCCTTGCGCTCCTGCCACATCGACGCCGTGACCCCGCCGCCGGAGTGGCTATGCAGGAGGATGTGGTCCGGAGAGCTGTCGGCCGGCATCACCAAGATGGCGGGCACCCCATTCGCGGTCACGTCCCGGTAGGTGACGTCCTCCGGCTCGCTGGTGAGCTGATGTAGCCGCTCGGAGATGTCCCGCCAGAGCTCGAGATCGTCGGTCAACCCGAACCGGCGGGTCGTGTCGGCGTAGAAGTCCGCGTATTGCGCGAGTTCCGGACTGCCCATGGCACTGCTCCTTCATGTGGCGAGTTCTGTGATGCACCGAGAGTCCCCGGCAGCTAACTCGCTAATCGAGTGCGCCCGAAGCTACTGGCCACCAATGTGAGCGGCCATCACCTCATTCATGTGATCTGCGAGCCAGCAGCCGCGGCCGCCAGACAAGGGCGGGCGGCCGCGGCCAGCGTGACGTGACTCAGCCTCAAGATCTGGCCGTATCGTCCTTGCCGGCTGTCACGGTACCCCGATGCCTAGAAACCACAGGTGAGGCGACGTCACCTGCCCGCTGCCATCACAGGTACCCGCCCCCGTCGCGAAGGCAGGCCGGTGAATCACCTAGATCATGCGACGACTGCTCACCGGCTTCCAGGCGCCGGTGGCCGGTCAGCCCAACCAGCTAAACGGTCGTGCTCACCAACAAATGGACGTGTACTCCTTCCGATGAAAGGAGAGCCATGCCTACCGTCACCGTTTCCCGCACGGACCTGAGCACCGAAGAGATGGTCACGGTACTGCGCGACGGCCTGGGGGCCGGCTACAACGTGCTGCCCGGGATGACCATGGCCAGTTGCCCTTCCAAGGCCCGCGCGAAGGCCGGCCGGACATGATCGTTGTCGGCACCGGCGACAACCGGAGAGTCAAGGCGCAGGTGACGATCACCTCGCTGGGCGGGCAAACCAAGCTGCGGATCCACCCCAGCGGGATCACCGTGACCCTAGTCCTTAACACCTTCGGCATCGCCCGCACGGTCCGCGAGGTGCTGGCGAGCAGGCCGCGCCTAAGGCAAGCCGAGCAGACCAAGCGCCGCTCCCCAGTGGGTGGGCCGACGGTGACGGGATGACCAGCCGGGCGAGTTCCGCGTGGTGGCGCGATTGGCCTATAGGGGCTGGTGGCCCGACTGTGGTCCTAGGATGCCCGGGACCAAAGGGGGTAAATCGAGGGAAGTCGCTCCCTAGCTTCACAAGTGATAGCTGCGCCGAGCACGGGCCATTGTATTGACGGCACTCGCGGCGCTGGGATTATCCGGTGACCCGGTCCACGAACCGGTCCACGCCCGAGGCCCCTGCGCCCGGTCATCCTGCTACTGTGCGTAACGTCGCCCTAGGCACCGCATCCACGCGAGCCCGGCCGGCCTCAGACAGAATCTGTGCTGCCCGTCGGGCACCGAGCGGAGCTCGACGTCGACGCCGACCGCGCGGGCCCGCTCGGCGAACTCGATGGCATCGTCAGTGGGGATCTCGTTCTCGCCGGCCGCGGGCGTGAGCGCCGCAGGGGCGGCGGGGACCGCGGTCCGGCCGGCGGCGGTATGGCCGGCTGGCGCGTGTCGCGGCGGTTCCAGGCGCAGCAGCTGCCTGAGCACGGGCCGGGGCGACAGGGCGGACCCCCTCAGTCCTCCGCCGGGTGCCAGTCGACCGGCGGCGGGAGCGAGCCCTGTTCGATGATGTTGGCGTACACGCTTTCCAGCGCCTCGCCGAGCGGCCGCACCAGGCCGTCCGGCAGCCCCTCGAAGAACAGCCGCCGGACAAGATCGACGTGCCCGGGCGCCGCCTCTTCCAGAGCTCATCCGCCGCACGTGGTGCGACACCCGGCTGCGCTCCCAGCCGATCTGGGCGGCCAGCACCGTGATCGGCATCCGCCCCCCGTCGGCCACGCTCAGCGCCGTCAGCACGTCGTAATCGGGCAGCGACATACCGCTGTCCGCGAGGAGCTGGCGGTTCATCTCGTACGCCAGGCGCAGCTGGACCCGGATATAGGCCAGCCACGCCCGCCGCTGGTCACCCTCGAGCCAGCCGCCGGCCGGCGCCGGCCCGACCTCGCCGTTACATGACATATCACCTGAGCATACTGCTCGCGGCCGCCGGCGCATGGTCGCGGCGCAGGCCGTCTACGCCAGCTGACCCCCGGAGGCTACCGTGACCTTCACCGTGGACACCCACCACCACATGCTCCCCGACTTCTTCTGGGAAGCCACCGAGGGCGACGACCCGGTGGGCGGCATCGCGCCGCCGCCCTGGTCACGGGCGAGCGCGCTGTCGTTCCTCGACGACGCCGGCATCGATGTCGCCATCACCTCGATCAGCACCCCCGGCGTGCACACCGGCGACGACGCCGCAGCCCGCCTACTGGCTGGACGGTGCAATGAACTGGCCGCTGAGCTGATCCGGGACCGCCCCGGCCGGTTCGGCGGCTTCGCCTGCCTACCGTTGCCGGACGTCGACGGCGCGCTGGCCGAACTCACCTACGCCCTCGACGACCTCCAGCTAGATGGCGTCCTGCTATTCAGTAACGCCCGCGGCGTCTACCTCGGGACTCGCAATTCACCCCGCTGTTCGACGAGCTGCAACGGCGCGCGGCCGTGGTGTTCGTGCATCCCAATCCCTCGCCCGATCCCAGCGCCCACTCGCTCGGACTGCCCGACACGCTTATCGACTTCACTGCCGATACCAGGGCCATCGCCCAGCTGCACTACAGCAACACCTTCGCCCGCACCCCCGACGTCAAATACATCTTCGCCCGCGCCGGAGGTACCGTGCCCTACCTGGCCGGGCGGTTCGGCATCATCGACGAGATGCGCGTCATCCCCGGAGCCGAGGGCCGCGCGACCGCGGCCGAGACATTCCGCCGCCTGTACTGGGATACCGCGGCGTCCTGGGGCGACCCCGTGCTGCGCATGCTGCGCGACGTCGTGGGAATCGACCCCGTCGTATTCGGCACCGACTACCCCTACCTGCGCCGCGACCTGGCCGTCTCCTGCCGCGAGCACATCGAGGCCACCCCGGAACTAACTGACGGCGAGCGGACGGCCGTCCTCGGCGCCACGGCCACGACGCTGATCCCGCGACTGGCCACCCCGCGCCCCAGGACCCGAACCCCCGCTTCATAACGCGACCGGGACATCCTCGAGCCCACGGCCCAGATCGCGCTGCTGAGCCTGCGGCCTGATGTGCTGCTGATTCCCGGCACGTCGTCGGTGCGGCACCTGGAGAAGAACTTCGCCGTTTCCGAAATCGAATCGGGCCAGGAAGCCCGGAACGAGTTGGCGGCTGCGGCCTGGCGGCCAAGGATCGCTGGCCGGCTCGGCTCTCGGTCCTTAACTACGGCGCTTCGTCCTCGGGCGGGTCCGGCCTTATCCCATCCGGCTGGTGAACTGGTTCGTGTCGAAATAGTCCCGCCAGGCGCTGATCTTGCCGCCGCTGACCTCGAAGGTGCCCATGACCGGCAGCTCGAACGACTTGCCTGGGAGCTTGAAGACGTCCACCCGCTCTGTCATCACGACCGGACCATTGGCTGCGATGTTGATGACGCGGAAATCGATGCTCTCGATGCCTGGCGGGCCAGGGCGCACGAACGAGGCGATCGTGTCGGCGATGTTCTGCCTGCCGGTGACCGGCTCCTGCGGGATGTTGTGGTAAACGGCGTCCTCGGTGAAGAACGCGGCCAGCTCGACTGCTCCCATGTTGTCGGACCACGCGGCGCAAAACCTGCGCACCACCTCGATCGGGCTTTCCATCTGGCTCCTCCTATGCGGTGCTGTCAATTCGGTGCGACTTCGGTAGTCGGTGCCGCGCCGTCGGGCCCGGGTTGCGGCTGGCCTTGCCCGGCGCGGGGCGGGGCGGCCGGCCGGGCCTGGCCGGCGGGGCCGGTGGCCCGTACCCGGATCAGCACGACCGCGAGGACCGCGATCGCCAGGGCGACCCCGGCGGCGACTAGGAAGGCGCGGTCGAACCCGGTGGCCAGCGCGTGGCGGAAGGTCGCCGTGGCCCCGCCGGACCGGTCACGTGGATCTGGTGGGCGGCGGTGGTCCAGGCCACGGTGCCGAGGGCAGCCAGTCCCACCGAGCCGCCGACCAGGGGGGCTACGTTGACGACGCTGGAGGCCGCCCCGGAGTCGGCCTGCTTGACCCGCGACAGGGCGAGCGCGACGAAGGGCACGGAGACCAGGCTCAACCCGAAGGCGGCGATGATGAAGGCGCCGAAGACGTGGCCGAAGTAGCTGTCGGTCACGCCGGTCCGGGACAGCCAGTACATTCCGCCGGCGCCGGACAAGGAGCCGGCAACCATCAGCGGGCGGGGCCCGGTGCGGGGCAGGAGCTGCGTGCTGGCGGCGGCGCCGATGCTGAAGGCCGCGATCCAGGGCAGGTAGGCGACGCTGGATCGCAGGGCCGAGTACCCCCAGACCTGCTGGAAGAACAGTGTGGCGAAGTACAGCACCGCGAAGATGACCACGCCCACGGCGCCGGCGGACAGGTAGCCTGCGCTGCGGTTACGGTCGGCCAAGATCCGCGGCGGCAGCAGCGGGTGGCTGCTGCGGGCCTCGATGGCCGCGAAGGCGGCGAGCAGCACCACCGCGCCGGCCAGGGCCGCGATCACGTTGGCGCTGGCCCAGTGGGACACGTCGAAGACGCCGGACGGGGCGGCTGCCGACAGCCCGTAGACCAAGGCGGCGATGCCGCCTGCGGCGGTGGCTGCCCCGGGCAGGTCGAGCCGGCCGGACTGGCGGGCTGGCTCGGTGAGCACTAGGGGCGCGGCCAGGGCCAGGACGATGCCGGCCGGCGCGTTGACGATCAGCATCCAGCGCCAGGAGGCGTAGGTGACCAGCAGCCCGCCGACCACCAGGCCGACGGCGGCGGCGAGGGCCGAGACCGCGGCATAAACGCTGGTGGCCCGGCTGCGCCGGGGGCCCTGGGGGAAGTTGGCGACGATCAGGGCCAGGGCCGCCGGGGCGATGAGCGCCGCACCGGCGCCCTGAGCTGCCCGCGCGGCCAGGAGTAGCGCTTTGTCCGGCGCGACGCCCCCGAGCAAAGACGCGGCCGAGAACAGCACCAGCCCGGCGATCAAGACCCGGCGGCGGCCGAAGATGTCACCCACCCGGCCGCCCAGCAGCAGCAGGCCGCCGAAGATCATCCCGTAGAGGTTGACGACCCACAGCAAGCCGCTGGCGGAGAACCCGAGCGCCGACTGGATCCGGGGCAAGGCCATGGTGACGATGGTGGTATCCATCAGCACGATCAGCTGGGAGACGGCGATGACCAGCAGCGCCGCGCCAAGGCGGCTCTGGCCGGCGTTCCCGGCCCGGCGGTACAGCGCGGTCACCCGCCCGGCTACCGATCGTGTCTCAGATGTAACGGTCATGACGGCTGGCTCCAACGTGCTCGCGGGTCGTCAGGAATACCGGGTGGTAATCTCCGTCGGTGATCCAGTACAGGTTCCGCTCCACCCTCCGACGTAGTAGCCCGGCCGCTGACCGCGGGGCCGAGCGAGGCCCGCGGAACCGGCACGTAATCCGGCAAGATCGGAGATGTCACTGCTGTCCTCCTTTGAAGGACGAACCGACCACGCCGACGGTAGCCGCCGTCACGGTGAGCGGTTGTCACCTGATCCCTGTGATCCGCATTCCGGCATAAGGCGACTACGGGCCGGTTAACGCGCTGGCCCGGTGCCGAGTCAGCCTGGCCAAGGTCCGCACCGACTTCGCGCCGGTCCCCCGGTCAGCTCTCGGCCCGGCCCTGAACGACCAGGTGAAGCCCACCTCGACACCGCCACCGGGCGCGTCCGCGCCCGTCATCGCGAAGTACGCCGGCGTGCTGGCCGCCGCGGACATCGAGATCTTCCCTGCCACCACGACGTTCGCCATCATGCAGTCGTTGCGCCTCGACCGCGGGCCCAGCGGACCGGTCCACCCCTGACCGCAACGCACCGGGCCTGGCGGACCCCGGCCCCGGTGCGGGCCTGACTGACGAGGTCCTCGGGGCCGATGCCGAGCCAGGTGACCAGTGTTGCAGCCAGGGCCTTCACCGGTGCGAGTGCGCGTTGCACGCGCCATGGCGGATGGCAGGACCAAGCCCCGTAGTAGTGCACGTGCCACTTTGATTAGCGGGAGAACCTAGATGGCAGGACATAAAAAGGAACACCGTGTGGTGATTGTCGGGGCGGGATTCGCCGGTTTCAACGCCGCGCGGGAGCTGTTCCGGCTGGTCGGGAAGACGACCGAGATCGTGGTGATCAACTCGATCGACTACTTCCTGTACCTTCCGCTGATGCCGCAGGTGGCAGGCGGGCTGATCGAGCCGCGGCACATCCGCGTCTCGCTGCCCCGTCGGCTGCGCAAGATGCGATTCGTGCTCGGCACAGTGAACCACGTCGATCACGGGCAGAAGGTCGTGAGCTGGACGGGCCCAGAGGGCGCCTCCGGGCAGGTCGGTTACGACCGGCTCATCTTGACCGTGGGCAGCGTGAACGCGCTGCTGCCCATCCCGGGCCTCACCGACTACGCGCACGGGTTCCGGACCATCGCCGAGGCCATGTACCTCCGCGACCACATCATCCGCCAGCTCGAACTGGCCTCGCTCGCTACGGACCCCGAGGAGCGCCGGGCCCGGTCCAGCTTCGTGGTGGTCGGCGCGGGCTATACCGGCACCGAGGTCACGGCCCACGGTCAGCTGCTGACCACCCGGCTGGCCCGGGACATGCCCGGCCTGGCTGCCGAGCAGATCCGGTGGATGCTGCTTGACACCGCGCCGCGGCTGCTGCCCCAGCTGGACCCGCGGCTGTCCAACACCGCTGACCGGGTGCTCCGGCGTCGTGGAGTCGAGGTGCTGACCGGTGCATCGGTCACCGAGGCCCTGGACGGCTACGTACAGCTGTCCACCGGCGACAAGGTGCCCACCCGCTCGCTGATCTGGTGCGTCGGGGTCCGCGCTGACCCGCTGGTGAACGGTCTCGACCTCGGCACCTACCGGGGACGGCTGGACGTCGACCCGTACATGGAAGTGCCCGGCGCCCAGGGCATCTACGCCTGCGGGGACTGCGCCGCGGTGCCCGACCTGACCCACCCCGGCCAGATCTGCGGCATGACCGCCCAGCACGCCACGCGGCAGGGCAGGCTGGTGGCCCGGAATGTGGCCGCCTCGCTGGGCCGCGGGACGCGCACGGAGTACAAGCACGATGACCTGGGCTTCCTGGTGGACCTGGGCGGGATGGCCGCCGCCGCGAACCCCCTGAACGTCCCCCTGTCCGGACCAGCGGCCAATGCCCTGACCCGGGGCTATCACCTGTACTCCATGTCCGGCAACCGGATGCGGGTTCTCGCCGACTGGGCCCTGAACGCGACCACGCCTGCGGAACCGACATCGCTCGCGGTGATCAGCGCCGAATCCGTCCCGCTCAACGTTGACAAGCCACACGCCTGACCGACGTCCGGCGACTTCCAGGCCCGCGACCGGTCCTCGGCCGTGCGGCGCGCCGGAGCTGCGGCTGCTGGCGGCCGACCGCACGCGTTAGCCGCTGCCGCGCGGGAAGATCGGCCCGTTCTGCGAAGTCTGTCACCGTCGGAGAGAGTCGAACGGGGAGCCCTTGACCTGCGCGAACGGTCCGAATGAGTCAGGCTCAGTCCGAGGGGGCATGGAGGGGTTGGCTCGCATTTGGTGATTCCGCCTTAGGCCCTTCGCGCGAGGGGCGCGAGCAGGCCCAGGGCGCGGGCGCGGTGTACCGCCTCGTGGCGGCGGTGGACGCCGAGCTTGGCATATAGATGCTGCATGTGGGTGCTGACGGTGTTCAACGACACGGACAGCTCACCGGCGATCTCGGGCCCGGTGAGGTGGGTCGGCAGGTAGCGCAGGACGCGGGTCTCGCTGTCGGTGAGCTGTTCATCCAGGCCTCGGCCGCGGGCCCATCCCGCCTGGCCGCCGGGCGGCGCGGATCTGGGCTCTGAGAGCAGGTCCAGGATCTGGGAGATCAGGGCCGGGTGAGCGGTGCGGTACCGGCGGTGCCGCTCGAGCAGCGCCGGGGCGGGATCCAGGAGGAACGGCAGGAGTATGCCGGTGGACTCGGTGATATCCAGCGCCCGCTCCAGGACGCTTCCGGCGGTGCCCTGGTCGCCCAGGCCGTCGCGGGCCCTGGCCTCCAGCAGTAGCGCCGTCACCGTCTGCACCTGGCGGACCCCGGGGACCGAGCCGTCCAGGACGGGCGCGAGCGCATCAGCGGCCGCCTGCGGGTCGCCGGCGGCCAGTCGCAGCGCCGCCTCTGCGGTGCGCATCTCCGCGCTGGCCCGCTCGTCCTCGCCCAGCTCGGCGAGAGCCTGCCCGGCGTGTCCGGTCTGGCCCGCCCGCACCAGCGTGTGCAGTATGCGTGATCGCATCGACGTCACTGACGTATGCTGCGTGACCAGCGTCGCGGCCAGCCTCTCGGCGCGCCGGAACGCCGCCAGCGCCTCCTGATAACGGCCCCGGGCCAGCTCCAGGACGGCGCGAGCATGATGCAGGCTCATCCCGGCGGCAGGCTCCACCTCGGCGCGCAGGGTCTGTTCGGCGCGCTCCAGCCACGGCTCTGCTTCCTCCAGCCGCCCCTGATAGAGCAGCACGATGCCGAGCTGGGTATAGGCGACCCCGGCGAGCGGTTCCTCGCCCCAGCCGTGCCGTTCGGCCAGCTCGATCGCCTGCGTGCTCCGCTCCGCTTGCGACGTATCGGGCCGGAACTGCAGCATCGCGTGCGCCGCGTGGGCCAGGCCGTGGAGCTCTAGGTACGGCCGTCCGATTTCGCGCGCCAGGGCCAGGCCCTGGGTCAGATGCCGCTCGGCGTCCTCGAACTTAAGAGCCCAGATCTCGCCGATACCGAGGCTGATGAACGCCGTGGCGCGCAGATCCTCGCCCAGCCCAGGCTCTGCGGCATCGGCGCCCTCGGTGAGGGAGAGCAGCCGCTGCGCCTCCTCGGTCACGACCGGGAAATCGGCCAAGCGCCGGGCCAGGAACAGCCGCAGCACCGAAAGCATGACCTGCACGCGCCCGCGGCGGTCCGCAGGCACCGCTGCCAGCGCGTCAGAGGCCACGGCCAGGTGCCGGCCGGCATCGTCCAGGGATCTCCCGATCAGATCACCGGCCGCCTGCACGGCGGTGAGCTCCGGGCTGGCCGCGACGACCCGGCCGGGAAACCCGGCCAGCAGCTCGACCAAGATAGGGCCCCGGCCGGCGAGGTAAAGATCGAGCCAGTGGTCCGACAACAGCCGGGCGGCCAGCTCCCAGTCCTCGGCGGCCTGGGCTTGGCGGACCGCCTCCGCCGGGTGCCCGTGCCCGGCCAGCCACCCGGCGGCGGCGCCGTGCAGCGCCGCCCGCTCGTCCGGCTCGGTGCGGCGCAACTCCAGCTGCAGCAGGTCCGCGAACAGCTGGTGGTAGCGGAACCACGACCTGCGCCCGTCCAGCGAGACCACGAACGCGCCGGCCTGCTCCAGATCCTGCAAGATCCGTTCCCCGCCGCTGGTCCCGGTCATCAGGTCGGCGAGGTAGCCATTGACCCGCTCCAGGAAGGAAGTCCGCAGCAGCAGCCGCCGCACCTCCTCGCTCTGCCGGTCCAGCACCTCGGCCAGCAGGTACTCGGCTACCGTCCGCTCGGTGCCGGAGAACTCCGCGGCGAACCGCTCCGGGTCCGGGTGCCCGCCCAGCGACAGCGCGGCCAGCCGCAGCCCGGCCGCCCAGCCCTCGGTCCGCTCGTGCAACCTAGCCAGCGCCCCGGCCGGCAAATCCACCCCCGCAGCGCCGAACAGCGCCCGCGCCTCGGCCAGGCTGAACCGCAGATCGGCGGTGCGGATCTCGGTCAGCTCCCCCTCCAGCCGCAGCCGGTGCAGCCCCAGCCGCAGATCATGCCGGGTCACCAGCACGAACCGCAACTGCGGCGGCGCGCGCAACAGCAACTGCTCCAGCTGGGGCAGCACCCCACCAGGGCCGAGCAAATGCGCGTCGTCGATCACCAGCCACAGCCGGTCCTTCAGCGGGGCCAGGTCCGTCAGCAGCCGCTCCACGATCGCCCAGCCGTCCAGGTCCGGCGCCGGGGTCAGCGCCTGCACCAGCGCTGATCCGGCCGCCGTGCCCCGCAGCGCGTCGGCTACCGAGATCCAGAACCGTCGCGGATCACGCACCTCGCGGTCCACCGGCACCCACGCGGCGTGCCGGGCCAGGCCGGCCCCGGCGATCCAGGACCGCATCAGCACCGTCTTCCCGCTCCCGGCCGGCGCCGACATCTCAACGACGCGTTCGGCTCCGGCCAGCCGCCGGAGCAGCGCGCAACGAGACACGACCCCTCCTCTGACCGGAAGAGCAGCCGGGACATCAGGGGTTCCCGGCCCGCCGGCGACCGCCACGGCGCCCATGAGCACGCAGGGACCGATCATGGCACGCGAGGCCCGTGGCTGGACTGATCCGTGTCCAGGGCGGTGAGTTCTTGAACCGAGCACGACGACACCTCCAGCCGGAGCTTGTGCAGGCCCAGCCGTTCGTGCGGCCCACGGAGCTGTACCTCAGTGATGGCGAGGCCGAGGGCGTGGACGGTACCGATGGTCGGGCAGTCCAGGACCGCGGACTGCCGCAGCGGGAACACCTGCCGCAGGTCGCGGCGGCGGATCTTGAGGCTGGCCGGGATGACCTCAGCGGCGTGTACGCGGATCCTGATCTGGCCCGGTCCCGGCCCGGGCGGGGCGACCCGGGACCAGGCAAGCATGTCCGGTAGCCCGTACCTGGTCAGCATTGCTGCGTACGGCATAGCTTTCCTCCCGGTTACGGCGGCTTCCGCGAGATGACGCCGCGAAGCACGGCGCGCGGCGGCCGGCGAGCAGTAGATTTAGGTGATATGTCACGTAGCTGCGGTAATCTTACGTGATATGTCATGTAACGGCAAGGCCGGCCCGGTGCCCGCCGGCGGATGGCTCGAGGGGGACCAGCAGCGGGCGTGGCTGGCCTATATCCGGGTCCAGCTGCGCCTGGCGTACGAGATGAACCGCCAGCTCCTCTCCGACAGCGGTATGTCGCTGCCCGATTACGACGTGCTGACGGCGCTGAGCGTGGCCGACGGGGGGCGGATGCCGATCACGGTGCTGGCCGCCCAGATCGGCTGGGAGCGCAGCCGGGTGTCGCACCACGTGCGGCGGATGA
>WNGP01004610.1_pt1 | contig 11469 bp, 8 predicted proteins | sample 5407671 | NCBI WGS metagenome assembly WNGP01 (sample SAMN13153381, study PRJNA577476) | soil metagenome | isolation source: 40 cm soil or saprolite under Garry oak tree replicate 2 | place: USA:California | collected 2016-06-15 | reverse complement strand
GCGCGTCTTGCCAAACCTCAGCCTGACATTGGGGCTGCGGTACGACTGGCAAAACACACTTGACGTCCGCCGAGATCTTGCTCCCCGCCTTGCCCTTGCATTTACGCCCGGCAAGAGGACAGTGGTACGCGTCGGAGCCGGGATCTTCTATGACAATTTGCCGCGGTCAGCCAAACAGAACGCTCTGCTCATGGACGGTGTGCGCGTCCGTGAAATCGACATTTCCAATCCGTCCTATCCGGATCCATTTCTGGGCGGCCAAGTGACATCCCCACCCCCGAGCATCGCACGCGTGGCATCCGGCGCCCTTTCTCCGTACCTGATACAAACAAGCGCCGGAGTCGAGCAAGAAATATGGAAACAAACTTGGCTATCAGTGGAATACTCGTTTTTGCACGGGGTGCATCTGTTCCGCCTTCGGGACGTTAACGCTCCGCTGCCTTCGGGGTCTGCACTGCGCCCCGATCCAAACTTTTCAAACATTGCGGAAGTCCAATCGACGGCATTCCTTCGTGGGCAGGCTTTAACTCTGACCTTTCGCGGAGGATGGGGAAAGCGCTTTAAAGGCTACGGGCAATACGTCTTGTCCAACTACACCAACGACACCTCAGGAATATTTTCGTTCCCGGCCGACAACTACAATTTGCGGCCAGAAATAGGGCCAGCCGATTTTGACCGCCGGCATCGCCTGAACTTCGCCGGAACCGTGCAATTGCCGTTTGGTTTCCGAATGGGTTCAATTCTGTCCGCCGCCAGCGGGGCGCCGTTCAATATTACAACCGGATCGGATCCCAGTGGCGACACCATGACGCGTCCTCCCGGAGTAACGCGCAATACAGGTCGCGCTCCGGCAACCGTGCAACTCGACATTCGGCTGTCCAAAGTGTTCAGCTTCCAGCGCGCTTCCGTGGCCGAGCGTCATCGTTCGAAACGCAACATGGAGTTCAGTGTGGACGCGTTCAACGCCATCAACCACACAAACGTTGCCGGAATTATCGGAGTGGTGAGCTCTCCGCTCTTCGGTCAAGCCGATGCCGCAAGCCCGGCAAGAACGATCCAGCTTTCCGCGAGATACAGCTTTTGAAATTTTCACGAGGGGGGATTTCAGAGAAACTCCGGTATCCGGCAAGCTCCAGACCTTTCGCATCTCAATGGTTAGCGCCAGCGGGGTTTGCGCGCATTCTCAATTTCCAACCATGATGGTGATGGATGACCAGGACAGCTTCTTCGACAAAATCGTACTTGCATCAGCAACCGGCCCATTCTGGAATTCGGATTTTCGTGAACAGCAGAGCAGGCTGCGCCGTGAATCACACAGGAGCTTATTCGTGCCCGAGGGCTTGAACCCGGCAAGTGAAGCGCGTTTCAAATTTCACCAGCACATCGAATGCGGCGTTGGAGAGCTACGAACCCCACTACTAGGAGTGCGAATATGGCGGTGAGGATTATTCCCATCGGCGCTACTGCTGAAGCGTCGGCACCTGCGTCGGAAATTGTTTTGAAACATACTCCCGCCCCAGAAGCGGTTTCCCATGTTTCGCGCGCTACTTTGGGAGGCAAATTTCTTTTGGTCGGCCAGGAGAAGCTCTATGTCCGGGGCGTAACCTATGGAACATTTCGGCCAGGCATAGATGGCGGCGCGTTTCCTTCACCGAGAGTTGTTGAACAAGATTTTTCTCAGATGTCTCTAAACGGTGTGAATGCCGTTCGAACCTACACCGCCCCGCCACACTGGCTTTTGGAAATCGCTCACAAGTGCAACCTGCGCGTCCTGATCGGGTTGCAAGGAGAGCGTCACTACGCGTTTCTGCACCAGAAAAAAATTGTTCGCGAGATCAGAAACCAGGTTAGAAGCGGAGCGCGAGCCTGCGCCGGTCATCCCGCGGTTCTGGGCTATCTTGTTGCCAACGAGATCCCCGCATCCATCGTGCGTTGGCATGGGACTAGCGCCGTAGAGAGGTTTTTAAAGCAGTTATGGGACGAAGTAAAGGAAGAGGATCCCGAAGGGCTGGTTTCCTACGCAAATTATCCACCGACGGAATATTTGGATTTGTCTTTTCTCGATCTGATTTGCTTCAACGTTTTTCTCGAGTCGCAGGACAACTATGAAGCCTATCTCGCGCGACTCCAAAACCTCGCCGGCAATCGTCCACTACTGGTAACGGAAATTGGACTCGACAGCCACAGGAATGGAGAGAATGCGCAGGCTGCTTGCCTGGACTGGCAGATACGGAAGGCCTTCGCTGCAGGGTGTGCGGGGGCATTTGTCTATGCTTGGACCGACGAATGGTACAGAGGGGGTGAGGAAGTCACCGACTGGGATTTTGGTCTGATGAGCCGCACAAGAGAGCCGAAGCGGGCTCTTGGCGTTGTTCGCGAAGCGTTCGAGAAGGTTCCGTTCGCCGCCCAGGATGCATGGCCGAAAATATCAGTCGTGGTATGCACTTTTAACGGGAGCCGCACCATTCGTGATTGTTTAGAAGGAATCGGAAAACTCTGCTATCCCAACTACGAAACCATCGTGATTGATGACGGCTCAACGGATGGCGTTGGTGATATTGCGGCCGAGTACGACGTCCGCTTCATCCGCACAGAAAACCAGGGTCTGAGCGCGGCCCGAAACTTGGGATGGCAATCAGCAACCGGAGAGATCATCGCTTACATTGATGACGATGCCCGCCCCGATCCGCATTGGTTGACATATCTCGCCGCTGCATTCCTCAAGGAAGATTACGCTGGCGTCGGCGGGCCGAACATTCCCGTCCCGGACGACGGAGGGACCGCCAGTTGTGTCGCGGGTTCTCCGGGTGGGCCGGCTCATGTGCTCCTTTCTGATTGCGAAGCAGAGCACATCCCCGGCTGCAACATGGCTTTCCGCAAGAGCTGGCTCGAGGCCATCAATGGATTTGATCCGCAATTCCGGCAAGCGGGCGATGACGTCGATATTTGCTGGAGAACGCGAGGACGTGGCGGGAAACTGGGGTTCAGTCCGGCGGCCATGGTTTGGCATCACTATCGCCGGACCGTGTGGGCGTACTGGAGGCAGCAGCTGGGCTACGGCACGGCCGAGGCCATGCTCGAAAGGAAGTGGCCGGAGAAATACAATTCGGGTGGCTACGCCACGTGGTCAGGACGTATATATGTGAACGGAATCCTTCGCACGCTCTCCTTGTCTCGTGGACGGATATATCAGGGAACGTGGGGAACAGCAGGCTATGCGCGGCTGTACCAGCCTGCGCCAAATCTTCTGAACTCTCTGCCGCTGATGCACGAATGGCAGCTCACCACTCTTGTCCTGGTGGCACTCTGTGCCGTCGGCTTCACTTGGAGACGGCTGCTGAGCGTTTTGCCAGTTGCGGTAGCCGCCCTCGTGCTTTCGATGATCCCGGCGATAACTGCGTCGTTGAAAGTCCGCTTTCCTGCGTCGACAAAAGGCCGCTTTACTCGCTTTCGCCTGCGCGCTCTCACGGGAGTGCTTCACCTGATACAGCCTCTGGCTCGCCTGTGGAGCCGTCTGGTCTACTCCCTCACGGCCTCGAGAATCCGCCGTTTTCCAACTCTCTCCTTCCCATGGCCGCGGATGTTCCAGCTCTGGAGTGAAAAATGGCTCGATAGCACCGAGGTACTCCTGTCATTGGAATCGGTGCTGCGGTCCCGTGGCGCGGTCGTGCGCCGAGGCGGTGATTACGACACCTGGGACCTGGAGATACGCGGCGGCTTGTTCGGCGGCGTACGCGTCTGTACGGCCTCGGAGAACTACGGGCGAGGCAAGTACATGGTGCGGCTTCGCTCTCGGCCGTGGTTCTCCATCTCGGGAGCCGGGACGACACTCCTCCTGATGATTGGGTGCTTTGGAGCGCTATTGGACCACTCCGTATGCGCTGCTGCCACCCTCGGCACATTGAGCGCCGTGTTCGGGGCGATAACGTTTAGGAGCGGCGCCGTGGCCGTCGGTGCGATCCATAGCGCCCTCATCAAGCTGGACTTCGAGGGCACATGACGACTACCGGGAAGCCCAGCCCCAACCGCGACCTTGCACTTTACCTCCGTTTATTTCGGTGGGCCAGGCCCTGTTGGGCGCACCTCGTTGGTCTTTTGCTCCTCAGCTTACTGGCAACTCCTCTGGCTTTGCTGGTCCCTTTGCCCCTGAAGATAGCTCTAGATAGCGGCCTCGGCTCCCGGCCCCTTCCTCATTTGCTTCGGCCATTCCTGCCCCCCCGATTCGGCCTCTCCCCATCCTCAGCGTTGCTCTTCGCCGTCGGCTTGCTGATTGCTGTGACCATTCTCACCCAGATTCAGACACTAGCCCTGGGGCTCCTGAAGACGTACACCGGTGAAAGGCTCCTCCTGGAATTTCGATCGGGACTTTTCGCCCAGATGCAGCGTTTGTCGCTTTATTATCACGACAATAAGGGAATCGCTGAATCGCTGTACAACGTTCAATACGACGCGGCCGCGGTTCAGACAGTCCTGGCTGAACGCTTCATTCCGCTCATTGGTTCCGCTTTCACGCTGCTCGGAATGCTGTACGTCACCATGAAAATCGATTGGCAACTGGCTCTGGTTGCCCTGCTGATCTCGCCCATTCTCTTCTTGATTTCAAAATTCTACCGGCGCCGCCTGCGTGGCGGGGCGCGCGAGGTGAAGAAGCTAGAAAAATCCGCGCTGGCCGTCGTGCAGGAAGTGCTCGGCGCGCTGCGCGTGGTGAAAGCATTCGGAAAAGAGGAATATGAGAGGCATCGTTTCGTCCGGCGTAGCTTCGAAGGCATGCGTGCGCGGCTGAAGCTAGCACTGGCGGAGGGAAAGTACAACTTCTTGGTTGGTCTGACCTCCGCGATAGGAACGGCCACGGTGCTATTTGTGGGATTCCGGCAGGTGCAATCAGGCATCATCACCCTCGGTGATCTCATGCTCATGATGGGGTATGTGACCCAGCTTTACGATCCCCTAAAAACCATGGGCAAAAACTCGGCGGCTCTCCAGTCCTACTTAGCCCATATCGAGCGGGCCTTCGCTTTGCTCGATGAACTTCCCGAAGTCCAAGAGAAAACCAATCCGCGCTCACTGGTGCGCGCCACGGGCAAGATTGCTTTCCAGAACGTTTCATTCAGTTATGGGCAGAGCAACCGGCTGGCCCTGAGCCAAGTTTCATTGCAATTGGATCCGGGAATGCGCGTAGGCATCGTGGGGCCGACGGGCGCAGGCAAAACCACGCTGGTGAATCTCCTGACTCGTTTCTACGATCCTACTGAAGGACAAATCTTGCTCGATGGTGTGGACCTGCGCGAGTACAAATTAATCGACTTGCGCAGCCAGTTTGCCATCGTTCTTCAGGATCCTGTGCTCTTTTCCACCAGTATTGCCGAAAATATCGCGTATGCCCGGCCGAGCGCGAGTGAAGCCGAGATCGTAGCCGCGGCAAAGGCTGCAAACGTGCACGATTTCGTGGTCCGCCTTCCTCAGGGTTACGCGACCATGGTGGGCGAACGGGGCCTGTGCCTCTCAGGAGGTGAGCGTCAGCGCATTTCCCTCGCTCGAGCTTTCCTCAAAGATGCGCCGGTCTTGATTCTGGACGAGCCAACCAGCGCAGTGGATGTCAGGACAGAGGCGTTCATCTTGGAAGCAACGGAACGGCTTGCCCGAGGGCGGACGACGTTCGTTATCACTCACCGGCTCAGTGCTTTGAAGCTGTGCGATGTGGTCGTGAGAATTGAAGATGGACGGCTCGTGGCGCTGGAGCCAAGTGCTGGGACGGAAATGGTTCCCGTGATGGAGAGTAAGCAATGAGAAGAGTGCGGGTCGGATTCCTGCTTCCGCATTATTCGCAGAAGAGTAGAAGCCTTATGCCCGACGTTGTGCGAGCGCTCGGGGAATCTGGCGCGCTCGTCGACGTCATCCACCCGGTGGACGGGATGGTCGACCTATCGAACATCCGTGTCCAGCATGATCTCTATGTGCTGCGCCATACGAGCGGTCTTTCTCTCAGCTTGGCGGGTGCGCTCCATGCGCTGGGCGCCGCTATCGTGAATCCCTATCCGGTGTCTGCCGCGCTGCGCGACAAGATCATCGCCTCCCGAATCCTGCAGGCTGCGGGCATCCGTATTCCCGCGACGTACCTTGCATCGCACCCTGACCAGTTACTTGCGCTGCTGGATTTGGGGCCGCTGGTCATCAAGCCGTATCAAGGAGCTGGCGGCCACCATGTTCGCATTATCCGGTCCCCTGGCGAACTCGCCGAGGTGAATTGTGGCCGCGACCCGGTGTTTGCCCAGCGCTACCACGCGAACGACGGCTACGATCGAAAGATCTATGTGATCGGAGGTCGTCTCTTTGGCGTCAAGAAAGTCTTTCCACGCCGGACGGAAGAAGAAAAACAGGGGGAACCCTTCACTCTCACACCGGACTTGCGTGAGGTTGCGGCCAGCTGTGGTCGTGCCTTTGGTATCGACCTGTACGGCGTAGACATAATCGAGAGTGAAGGGACACCGTACGTCGTGGACATGTGCAGCATCCCCGGTTTCAAAGGTATTCCGGACGCCCCGCGGCTGCTGGCAGAATACTTCTTCGCGGCGGCGGAGCGGGCCGCCCAGGGAGAGCCGCCGCAAACAGCCGCCCTGACCGTCGCTGCGAGCCATGCCCATGTCTAAGCAAACGATCCCCGAAATTTTGACGGAAGGTGTGCGGGAGCATCAAGCCGTGCAGGCTTGGCTGCAAATCCAATCGGGCTCCTGGGAGCCCGGCAGCCTGGAAGTGCTGCAACAGAGAAGATACAGCACCGTTTACCGGCTCAAGCAGGTCAAGCAGGAGGGTGCGAGAGTTATCGCCAAGAGGTGCCGTATAGCGAAAGCGCGTATCGAGCAGACGATTTACCAGGAATTGATGCCGCTCATGAGGATGCCGGCGCTGTGTTGCTATGGCCTTCTGGAGGAGCCAGATGGGGAGTTTTGCTGGCTTTTCCTCGAAGATGCTGCCGGTGTACGTTACTCGCCGCATCTTCCCCACAATCGCGCGCTTGCAGGCCGTTGGTTGGCGGAAATACAGCTGGCGGCCATGTCTGCCGGCCTCAGGTCCTGCCTCCCGGACCGCGAACTCGATCATTACCTGCGATTGCTGCGCGCCTGCCGTGCCACGTTACTCGCGCAGTTGAGCTGCGGCGCATTCTCGGCCGAAGATGCCGCCTTGTTGCGCAATATTGCTGCGCACCTCGACGCTCTCGAATCGCGCTGGGGCGAGGTGGAGAAAATCTGTGAGGTGATGCCGCGGACTCTGGTGCACGGCGATTTCGTCACCAAGAATCTGCGCATCCGTGCCGCCGCCGCAAGCCCCGCGCTGCTGGTCTTCGACTGGGAATTCGCTGGCTGGGGCGTGCCCGCCACGGATCTGGCTCAGTTCGTTGATCGCGTCGCCAGTCCAGACCTCAGCCTCTACTGTTCGATCTTGAGCGGCGAGCAAGCACACCTGGATTTGCGCGATATTCAAGCCGTCGCCGCCTGCGGCAATCTCCTTCGCATGATCGACCAAATTAGCTGGGCCACAGCAGGCCAAGAGTTCGTTTTTCCCGCCCAGCTCGTTAAGACCATAAGCCTGCTGCGATCCTATGAGTCCTCGATCCTTGGAGCGCTGCGCGCCTTCGAGCGGAGCTGGGCATGATTGAAGGCTTGAACCAAGTTCTCGAACGTTACGGCCAGCCTGGCTTGAGCGAATTGCGCGGGTTGCTGCAGAGCCTGCTGGGCGGACGCGAGGTAGAGGGTCGTCTGATGGAGGAGCAGACTTTGCAGCCTCGCGCCTCGCGTGTCTTCCGCCTACGCTTCGGCATTAACGGCAAAACTCGTCAAGTGATCGTCAAGCGTCTGAAACCCGAAATCGGCCGCCGGAGCGAATTGATAGAGCAACGCTGGCTGCCTCGAGTGGGCATGAGCGACAACGGTCCGGCTTTGCTGGGGAGCGTCGCCGAGCCCGGCGGCAATTGTGTCTGGCATGTCTATGACGACCTTGGCCCGTTCGAACTCCTTACCAACCCGCTCGACCGCGACAGCGTCAGCGCGGCAATCAAGCTGGTAGCACAACTTCACATGCAGTTCGCCCGGCATCCGCTGCTCGGAGAAGTTCGGCTGCACGGGTGCGACCTGGGTATCCACTTCTACGCCGCCAGTGTGCGCGACGCTACTTACGCACTGGAAGCGTGCCAGCCATCTCATGAGCAAACCTCATTGCACGAGCGCCTGCTCGAACGGCTGTCCAAATTGCGCCAGGAATTGGCGCAGCGCTCACACGCGCTGGACGTGTGGGGCGGTCCGGAGACATTGCTGCATGGCGATTTATGGCACATCAACATTTTCGTGATTCCCGCGGACCCGGGGCTCCACGTCCGCCTTATCGATTGGGACCATGCCTCCGTCGGACCGGCAAGCTACGACCTTTCGACTTTCCTCTTGCGCTTGCCGCCTCAAGAACGGTCCTGGGTTCTAGAGTTGTACCGTGTGGAGACGTCGCGTGCAGGCTGGCGTCTGCCAACCGCTAGAATGTTGAACGTCCTATTTGAGACCGCGGAGTATGCGCGCTTGGCCAATCGCATTATCTGGCCTGCCATCGCACTGGTCGAGGATCGAGCGCCTTGGGCTTGGGAAGCATTGGCAGAGGTGGACCAGTGGTTTGAAGACCTTGGGCCGGTGCTGCCGTGTGAAAACGAATTGCAGGACGTCCCATCTTGAAAACGCCGGTTTCGCTGCTGCCTGATTCCATGACTCTGAAACTCCGGCTCACGGCTGCCTTGGGCCATGACGGGTATGAACGGCGGCCAGTAAGAATCCTCAGGAGAACCCTTCCGCCATTCATGAGCACGTTCCCGAACGAGATCGTCACCTGCCGATTGCCAGATGGTCGCAAAAGGCGCGTGTTTGTCAAATACCAGGCCGGTCAAAGCCACAACTGCTACGGGCACCGCGGCGATGTTGGTTACGAGACCGAAGTCTATCGCCGGCTGCTTCACGCGCTGCCAAACTTCCGACCAAAGTGCCTGGGGGCGCACACTGACCTCAACATCGACAGCATCTCTTTATTCCTCGAATACCTCTATCGCAGCGTGCGCTTGAGCGACATGGTCCGGATGCGTCAAACGCGTCAGCCCCGGGCGATGGCCCAGGCAGCTTGCTGGATCGGGCAATTCCACGCCCGGCACGTGGAGCAGGTCAAGGATCCCGCGCTGGCGTTCCTGAGGCAGTACGATGCCAGCTATTACCGCGGTTGGGCGCAACGGAGTTTTGAATTCGCACGCCCGTTGCACCAGCTTTTCCCCTGGCTCGCCAAACTATGCCACACCGATCGGTGGTTCGCCCCTCTGCTGGCCGAGCCGCAGACCGTCATTCACGGCGAGTTTTACGCCAAGACCATCCTAGTTCGAAGCCAAAGTGTGTTCATCGTGGACTGGGAATCGGCCGCAATCGCTGCGGGGGAAATCGATTTGGCGGCCCTGACGGAAGGAAAACACTGGCCAGCTGACGTCGTGCGTAGATGCGAGCGCGCTTACCTACGTGCGCGCTGGCCGGACGGTGCTCCTCCCGGCTTCAGGCATACTCTCGACGCCGCTAGAATCTACCTGCATTTCCGTTGGCTCGGCGAGCGGCCCGATTGGACCGTCCGTGAAAAAAATCTCTCGCGTTACGAATACCTTCATGCATCTGCAAAACGACTGGGTCTGATATAGGTTTGGCATGGCCACCGTGGTTATTTCCGCGTATGACGTTGTGAATTATCCGCAGGGAGGCGGACACTTCTGGGTGTATCTCCAATACGTCCTCGGTTTGCGCCTCCTGGGCCACGACGTGTACTGGCTGGAAGCTTTTCGCACCAAGGGGCGGGAGGAGCAAGAAGCCGCTGCGTTGGCCACGTTCCAGGCGCGGATGCAACAGTATGGCCTTGGCGGGAGATGCATCCTTTACCGCACGCGGAGCAAAGAGCCCCTGTCCGAGGCGCCGGCGGAGTACCTAAACGTGACACGTACGGAAGCCGAAGCGGTCTTCGGACGAGCGGACCTATTATTGAATTTCCACTATGCTATAAGTCCGGCGTTGCTGTCCTTCTTCCGGCGCACGGCCCTCGTGGACATCGATCCCGGCCTCCTCCAGTTTTGGATCACGAGTGGGCAACTCCACGTGCCACGCCATGATTCTTACTTCAGTACCGCCGAGGGCGTCGGGCGCCGCGGAGGTAAGATTCCCAGTGACCATCCGCGCTGGATGCACATCCGCCCGGCGATTTGCCTGGAGCGCTGGCCCTATGCCTTTGACCCTTCTTGCCAGGCCTTCACGACGGTCTCCACCTGGGATTCCTCGGACTGGGTTGTCAGCGCCGATGAGACCTACGAGAACACCAAGCGTGTGGCGTTCTTAGAGTTCGCCGGCCTTCCCCAACTTACCCCTCAACCGTTGGAGTTGGCTCTGTTCCTGCGCACGGAGCGGGACATGCGAGAGCGGAGAAACCTCCAGGACTGCGGTTGGAGGATCCGACAAGCGTGCGAGGTCGCCGGCACGCCTGAGATGTACCAAGCCTATATTCAGCGTTCGCGCGGGGAGTTCAGTTGCGCCAAGCCTTCCTATATCAAGCTGCAAACCTCTTGGATCAGTGACCGCACCATTTGCTACCTGGCCAGTGGCAAACCTGTCGTTGTGCAGCATACTGGTCCCAGCTCATTCCTCCCCAACGGAGAAGGGATGTTTCGTTTCTCCACAGCGCAACAGGCCTCCGAAGCGTTCGACACGATCAACGCCGACTACGAGCGTCATTGCCGCGCCGCGCGCAAGCTGGCGGAGACTTATTTCGACGCCAAACAAGTCGTGGCGAAAATCCTGAGCCACGCGCTGATGGACGACGTGGACCGCAAAGGACTTGAATCGTCGAGACTGCCGTCCTGGACAGCGCGGCACGCATTTTCCGTCCTAAAAAAAAGCACGACTCCCAATGATTAGCCTGGGCCGCACTCGAGCCGAGTTGCTCGCCGAAATTGACGCACCGAATCTGCCTGGGGATCCTCTGAGTGATCTGACCGACCTGCACGCTGCGAGTGAGGACGCCTATGTGCGCGTTTGTGGCCGTGCACGGGACGAGCTTTTTCCGCTCCTTAAGATCGCGCTCTCGGAACGATTCGCGGCGGCGCCGCGGCTGCAAGTGATCCGGGACTTGCTTCTACCGCTGAGGAACATTCTCGGCAACGCCTACAAGCACGGCAACAGATGCGATTCCACCAAGGTGATTTCGGTCGAGATCGTGCTCACCGCCAAGGGTGCGCTCATCGCGGTCACCGACGAGGGCAGCGGCTTCGACGTTGCGCTTACACTTCGGCGTTTCCAAGGGCAGGAAAGCTACTTCGCGAATCATGGGGTCGGATTCCGCAACTTGCACCGTGCGATTTCCATGGTCAGCTACGAAAACGGCGGCCGCACTGTGTTGCTGTGCTTCCGGCCTACGATCCAA